>Ga0097621_100000739_pt1 | contig 22900 bp, 21 predicted proteins | sample KBSMisM72_FD_73165 | JGI IMG/M metagenome (GOLD analysis project Ga0097621, IMG submission 73165) | Miscanthus rhizosphere microbial communities from Kellogg Biological Station, Michigan, USA - KBS Miscanthus M7-2 (version 2) (version 2) | ecosystem: Host-associated > Plants > Roots >... | reverse complement strand
ACGTTTCGAAGCTGAGTGTGATCGCTGTGGCGCTTGGTGTGATGGTGCTGATCGCGAGACCGGCCGACGCACAGGATGCGGCGGCGGACGATCCGCCTTCTTCTGCAGCGACCGCGCTGCCTGCTGCCGCGCAGAGTTCCACGATCTCGTGTCAATCGAAACCAGGCAAACGTGAGCATTGCGCCGCCGACACATCGAGCGGCGTGGCGCTCTTGAAGTCTTCGGGCTCGGCGCCGTGTCTGCTCGGGAAGTCGTGGGGCTACGACGAAACCGGCATCTGGGTGTCGGATGGGTGCAGCGGCGAGTTTCTCGCGCGTCCGGCCACCCAAGCCCAGAAGGAAAAGGAAAAAGAAACGCCCACGTACATCCCGAACCTCGGATTCCTGCTGTTCGACGGCGAGAAAGGCCAGATCTATTTCCGGCTCTTCAGCTACGCACGCTATCTGAACCAGCTGAGCCTGGATTCGACCTACGTCGACGCCTTCGGCAGAACGCAGAACGTACTGCGACAGCAGAACATCGACCTGACGAAGTTCTTCGCGCCCTTCTCGGGCTGGTTCCTCACGCCGAAGTTCCGCTACTACTTGTACGTCTGGTCGTCGAACGCGTCGCAGGGCGATCCGGCACAGGTCGTCGGCGCCGGCAACCTAAGCTACACGTTCAGCCGATTCTTCAACCTCGGTTTCGGCATCACGTCGCTGCCGTCCACGCGCAGCACTGAAGGTCAGTTCCCGTACTGGCTCGGCGTCGACGACCGATTGATCGCCGACGAGTTCTTCCGCGGGTCCTACACCGACGGCGTGTGGCTCAAGGGTGAGCTGCCGCACCGCATGAAGTACAACGTGATGATCGGGAACAACCTGAGCGTGCTCGGCGTGAGCGCGGCTCAACTCGACACCAAGGTCGACACGCAGACCTTGATGTGGAATTGGCTGCCGACGACGGGAGAGTTCGGGCTGTACGGGACCTTCGGCGACTACGACGATCATCAGATGCTCGCCACCAGATTCGCTGCGCATTTCACGCACAGCCTCGAAGACAGACAAGAACAGCCCGGCACCAACGCGATCGAGAACAGCCAGATCCGGCTGACCGACGGCAGCGTCATCTTCACGCCCGAGCTTTTTGGTCCCGGCATCACAGTGGAGACCGTGGACTACCGGATGATGAGCCTCGACGCCGGCGTCAAGTACCACGGCCTGTCGCTCGAGGGCGAGTACTACCGGCGCTGGCTGAACCACTTCACGTTTCTCGGCCCGAACACCGCCAACATCGCCGAGATCGTCGACAACGGCTACCAGCTGCAATCCTCGGCGATGGCCGTTCAGAAGTACCTCCAGGTGTACCTGAGCGGCTCGCAGATCTTCGGCCGCTTCGGCGACGCGTCGGAGATCCGCGCTGGCGCGAACTGGTACTTCACCGGCCAGCGCGGCCTCCGCGCGAATGTCGAGTGGAATCTGCTGAACAACTGTCCGGTCGGTTATACCGCCGTGCCATATCCCGTGGGTGGCAACGGCAACGTCTTTCACGTCACCGTCGAGCTGAATTTCTGATGCGCAAGATCTCCATCGTGCTCGGCGCGATCGCGCTTGCGGCTCTGACGTGGACGCTCGTTCCGGCGGCGGGCCGTGCGTTGCAGTCGCCGTCGAACACGTTCGAGGTCAACGACGTTCACTTGCACCTCACGAACTACGTGCAGGAAGGGACGGACATTCACGACTTCATGAAGATCATGGGCACGAAGGTCGGCCGCGTGGCGATCTTCGGCATCCCGCTCCAGCAGCAGTGGGCGTACGGCAACACGGGCGACTTCGCTCCGACCTATTACCTGCAGACGGACGCGCCGCTTTACTACTACTCGTTCACTGACGCGTTCATCGCGATGGCGTACCGGTCGCTCCCGCCCGATCAGCAGGCGCGTCTGGATCCGATGATCACCGGCTTCAATCCCACCGACATGTATGCAGCCGACCACATCAGACGAGTGCTGACGACGTTTCCCGGCGTGTTTTCCGGGATCGGCGAGTTCACGATTCACAAAGAGTTCGTGTCGGCGAAGATCGCCGGCGACAAGGCGAGCCTCACCAATCGCGCGCTCGATCGCCTGCTCGACTTCGCCGGAGACGTCGGGCTGGTCGCGCTGATGCACAACGACATCGACGCGCCGTTTCCCAAGCCAGATCAAGAGCCGTATCAGGCGCGGCAGCTGCGCGAACTGTTCCTGCGTCACCCGAAGACCACGATCATCTGGGCGCACATCGGCCTCGGCCGCGTCGTCCGGCCGGCGAAGGAGCAGATTGGCATCGTCGATCGCGCGCTGTCGGATCCCGCGCTCAGCCACCTGTACATCGATTTGTCCTGGGACGAAACGGCGAAGTACATCGTCGCGTCGCCCGAGACCATCGCCGTCACTGCCGATCTGATCAACCGGCATCCCGATCGATTCCTGTTCGGCACCGACGAAGTCGCCCCGAAGGACCAGAACGCATACCTGAAGGTGTACCGAATCTACGAGCCGCTCTTCGCGCAGTTGACGCCGTCGGCTAGCGAGTTGGTGCGGAAGGGCAATTACGTACGCCTCTTCGACGAGGCCAGACGGAGGGTCAGAACATGGGAGAAGGCCAACAGCACCTCATCAAATTGAAAACGGTCCTGTTTGTATTCGCCGTGCTGTGTTCGGCACGCGCGTACGCGCAAAAACCGACGCTCGAGATCTACGGATTCGGTCAGGCCGACGCCATCGCCGATTTCAAAGTGAACAACCCTGACTGGTACGACGTGAACAGGCCGTCGAAGCTGCCGTCGTTTCCCGGAGAGTTCGGCAACGACGGACACTTCTACTTGAGCCCGCGTCAAAGCCGGTTCGGCGCGAAGGGCACGCTCCCCACGTCGAACGGCGACGTCACGGCGGTGTTCGAAATCGACATGTTCGGCGTCGGCCGCGACGCCGGCCAGACCACGATCCGCCTGCGCCACGCGTACGGACAATGGAAGCAGGTTGGAGCAGGACAGACCAACAGCCAGTTCATGGACGTCGACGTGTTCCCGAACGTCCTCGACTACTGGGGCCCGAACGGCATGCTGTTCTTCCGCAATACGCAAGTCTTCTGGCAGTTCTACAAGAACGGCGAGTCAAACGGCGCAATCGCCATCGAGGCGCCAGGCGCGAGCGGCGACGCCGGCGTGTTGAGCGACCGCATCGAGTTGCAGAACGTGAAGGGCCGGTTCCCGGCGCCGGACCTCACCGGACACTATCGTCGCGGCACCAAGCGTGGCTACATCCAGTTCGGCGCCGCGCTCCGCTACATCGCCTGGGACGATCTGCTTCCAAACGACCCGTTCAACCTGAATGGCCACGTCTGGGGCTGGGGCACGAGCCTCAGCTCGAACATCAAGCCGACGTCCAACGACACGCTTCGCCTGCAGGTCATCTACGGGCGCGGCATCGAGAACTACTTCAACGACGCGCCGGTGGATGTCGGCGTCGAGCGGAATCCCGGGAACGCCGTCACACCGGTCGAAGGAGAGGCGCTTCCGATCTTCGGTCTGGTCGCATATCTCGATCACAACTGGAACAGCAGGTGGTCGACGGCGGTGGGCTACTCGATGGTCGACGTGAACAACAGCGACCTCCAGGCCGCGACGGCCTTCAATGTCGGGCGATACGCGTCGGCGAACCTGCTGTGCACGCCGGTCAAGAACGTCATGATCGGCGGCGAGTTCCAGTGGGGTCAGCGGAAAGACGTCAACGATTTCAAGTCCAACGACTACCGCCTCCAGTTCTCGTTCAAGTACAGCTTCAACGCGAAAGTCACAGGAGAATGAACATGGTGTCTCGAGTCCGTCGTCAGGCCGCGTTTTCGATTGCACTCGTCGCGGCGGCCGTCGCGCTGGGGCTGACGCTCCGCGCGCAGTCAGGCGTTCAAGCCGCTGTGAATGCCGCGTTTGCCAAGTACCAGAACCTCCACGAAGGCAAGAACGCCGACTACATCCCGGCGCTTGCCAAGGTCAATCCGAATCTGTTCGGCATCGCAGTCGTCACTGCCGACGGACACCTCTACACCGCAGGCGACCTGAAGACCGAAGTCTCGATTCAGTCCATCTCGAAGGTCTTCACGATGGCTCGTGTGATCCAGGATCAGGGTCCCGAGGCGATCGAAAAGCGGATTGGCGTCGACGCGACGGGTATGCGGTTCAACTCGATCGTCTCCGTCGAGTTCGCCAAGAAGAGTCTCGGCGGGCCCGAAATCAATCCGCTTGTGAACCCGGGCGCCATCACGGCCACGAGCATGGTGCAGGGCAAGACGGCCGACGAGGTCTGGGCGAAGATCATCGGCACGCACAACGACTTCGCCGGTCGCCAGCTGTCGGTGCTACAGGATGTCTACAAGTCCGAGTCGGACACGAATCAACGGAATCAGGCGATCGGCATGCTGATGTACGCGTACGAGTACATCAAGAGCAACCCGGCGCAAGCGACGGATCTGTATACGCGGCAGTGCTCCATCGGTGTCAACGCGAAGGACCTTGCGGTGATGGCAGCCACCCTGGCGTTCGGCGGTCGCAATCCGGTCACCGGCAAGCAGGCGATCAGTGAAAAGAACGTGCCGTATGTCCTCGCGGTAATGGCGACGGCCGGCTTGTATGACGACTCGGGCAAGTGGCTCTATCACACCGGACTGCCGGCAAAGAGCGGCGTCGGCGGCGGCATCATCGCTGTCTCGCCCGGCAACTTCGGCATCGCAGTCGTCTCCCCTCCGCTCGACGACGCCGGTAACAGCATCCGCGCGCAGAGGGCGATCCGCGATATCTCCACCGCGCTGAACGGCAACCCGTACGCCGCGGCTGGTCGCAAGGCCACAGCCAACTGACGACGCGGTCATTCTTCGTCGCCGCGATTGTTCTGTCAGTCGCGGCGACGGCTTTCGCGGCCAAGACCGACGTCGTCGTCCTGAGGAACGGCGATCACTTCACCGGCGACGTGAAGCAGTTGAGTCGCGGGCAGCTGAAGCTGAGCACCGACGACGCCGGAACGGTCTACATCGAGTGGGACAAGATCGTCGCCGTGACGACGGCGCTTCAGTATGACGTCGTCACGACGAATGGGACGCGCTACGCCGGCGTCCTGGCGCCAGCCTCCAACACACAGCTGAAGGTCGTCGCTGAAGACGGGACCGAGACGGTCTTGCCGTTCCTCGACGTCGTCTCTTTTACGTCGCTCAAGGAGGGTTTCCTCGAGCGAATCGACGGCACGTTCGACGTCGGCGGCAGCTACACCAAGTCGAGCGGCGTGGGACAGGTGACGGTCGACCTGGATGCCGACTACCGGCGGCCATCCTATGACGTGTTTACGAACTTCCTGTCGAACCTGACGCGGAGCAGTTCAGACACCATCACACAGTTCACGCTGCGATCGGGATACATGAAGTTTCGCGACGACGGATGGATCGTCAGCCCGTTCGCGTACGTCTCTCGAAACGTCGATCTCGGTCTCTCTCTCGGCGCGGCGGCCGTGTTCACCGCCGGCCGATACGTGCAGCGCTCGAATCGCCGCGAGACGCTGGTGGCCGTTGGCGCCGCAGTCGGCAAGGAGGAGCTGACCGATGGCCGCACCATCGGCGACTTCGACGCCGTGGTCAACTTTGCGACGTCCTTCTTCCGGCACGACTATCCGAGGACGGCGGTGGATCTGTCAGTGCTGGTGTTTCCCGAGCTCAATCGTTGGGGCCGCGTGCGGGCGAACGGCAACGCCAGGTTGAAGCGCGAGCTGTTCAGGGATTTCATTGCCGCAATCACGGTCTACGACACCTTCGACAGTCAGCCGCAGGTGGCGGGCGTCAGCCGCAACGACCTGGGCGTGAGTTTTTCAATCGGATGGACGTTCTAGATCCTCAGTGAAACTGGACGGTGGCGGCGGCCTGCGGGAGCGGCGCTGGCAGCAAGGGCACTGACACCTCGAGGCGCGTTCCGTAACCTGGTCTCGAACGGATGTCGAGACGTCCGTCAACGGATTCAACCCGTTCGCTCATGCTCATCAGGCCGAGGCCGGAGGCCCAGACGTTGTCGACGTTGAACCCGATGCCATTGTCGACGATCGTCAGCACGAGCTCACGCTGATCGGCCGCGTTCAGGTGTACCGACACCCGGTTGGCGGCGCTGTGTTTGACGGCGTTTTGCAGCGCCTCCTGAACGACCCGAAATAGACAGAGGGTGATTTCCTCGGGGACACCGGCCGGCACGCCGTCGTGCGAGAAGGCGATGGGGAGATCGGGCGTGGACGACTCCCTCGCGAGCGCATGAAGCGACCCGACCAGGCCGAGCATCTGCAGCCGCACAGGATGCAGCCGATGCGACAGCGCATGCACGCTCTTGGCGATGTCTTTGGCGCGGTCGCACGTGCTTTGAACGACGCCGTCGGCGTGCCGTCGCCGCTGCGCGCTCTCGCCCCGCAGCAGCTCGAGTTCGAACGCCAGCAGCCCGACCTGCTGGCTGACGTCGTCGTGCAGCTCGCGCGCGATGCGTGCGCGCTCCGCCTCCTGTGCGCCGAGCAGACGAGCGCCGAGATCGCGAATCCGTTCGTAGCTCGAGCGCAGCTTCGCCGTGCCGTCGCGTACCTGCTTTTCAGCCCGCCGTCGCCGCCTCTCCTGCACGAGCAGCCCGGCGATCAGTAACGACTGCATGATCAACGCGGCAACTGCCGCGACGACGTACGCGCGATAGCGATCCCATGGCGTCGGCTCTCGGAACAGAATCTGCGTTCCGGCGGGCACGCGCGCTTCGCTGATGCCCCAGCGCCGCAGCTCGCGCCAGTCGACCTGGTTCGCGTTCAGATCGAGAGTCGTCAGCGGGATTCCGTCTGCGCGCTCGCCCTGCAGTATCCGCAGACCGAGTTGGGCGACGGCGCGAACCTGTGACCGCTGGCTCTTGAGGCTGCCGCCGACGATGCCGTGATCCATGGCGGAATCGACCCACGAGTAGGTCGGCGCGTTGGCGACCGTCGATATGCGATCCAGGTAGTCAAGCGGCTTTAGGCGGTCGGTTACGCCTTGCCGGTTGTAGACCAAAAAATAGATGGCCGACCGAGGCGGCAGGCGTGCGAGGGTGGCTTCGAGATTCGTCCGGTTCAGATCGTTCAAGTAGGTAAAAGCCAGCCGGCTTTGGAACGAGCGGAACTGTGCCCGCGCTTCGGCATCGTAGCCTGCCTTGCGACTGTCGGAGGCGTTGATGACGAACATGTTTTGGAGCTCGGGCTGCAGCGCGAGCGCCAGCGAAAGGGAGCCGGTGAGGTTCAGCCGTGCCAGCACTCCGGTTGAATTCACCGGGCGCTCGGGAGACAAACCAGCGGCGAAAAACACGACCGGCGTTGCAGGATACAAATCGAGCCGCGTGGCGTTGACGAGTTCCAGCGCGTTGTCGCCCATCGCGATGAGCAGATCGAATCGCTTCCCGTGGTACTTCGAGACCAGGAAGTCTCTGAACGTCAGCTGGTAATCACGCTGTCCGAACCTGTTCTGATCCACGAACTCTGCGTAGTAGTCGACTCCTTCGCTCGAACCACTGCCAAGAATGGCGGGGATCTCTCGATCGCCGACGACGACGAGCTGCGAGGTCCGCGTCGTCTCGTACAGAATCAACACCTGTTTTGCGTTCGGCGCCTCCGCGCGTGCCGAGTCGACGTGGATGAACGCCAGCACCACCACCAGCCACCAACACGCGCGCGTTTCGACGGAGCGGCTTCGCATGGCGGTGTCAGAAGGTCAACTCGGCCGTCAGTTTGAGGAGCCGTGGCGTCAAGATGCTGTTGGGCTGCGGCCAGAGTCTGCCGGGGACGAACGTGCTGTTGTACGCGAGCGCGACGCTCGAATTGAGTGCGTTGTATGCCTCGATGGCCACGAGCGTTTGCGTGCGACCACGCTTGAGCGTCTTGGCGATGCGCAGATCGAGCTCGTTGATTCGATCACCATACAACGAACCTGGCGCGATGAGATTTATTGTCACGTTCGCCGCGTTTCCTGAGAGGCTCCGGCCGAGCGAAGACGTTACTGCAGAATCGGGCACGGCGTAGTTCGCGAGCAGCATCGCGCCCGGTTTGCTCTGGAACGTCGACGAGAGCTGTACGTCGATGCGCGGAACCACGTACGACGCCATTCCGCGAAACTGCGGAAGGAAGCCGCTGGCCACATGGCAATACGGGCTGGTGGGAGTGACGGCCGAGTTCAGAAGACCAGCGCCAAAGGTACTGGTACCCGTCACAGCAGTGGACAGCTCCGGAAGATGCGAACGCACCTCGCAGTTGTCGGCGACCGTCTGTCCGGTGGTCGCGCCTGCGACGAGGGTCAAGCCTCGGTGCGCCCGCACGTGGACGTTCACGTCCAGTCCGTTGAAGTGCTGCCACCAGGTTCCAAACTGCGCCGAGCTTGTCACAAGGTTAGCGACTTGGCCCGTCTTTTCCGGCACGACGTCATACAGACCCGACACGGCGTATCCTCCGCCACCGGGAAGCCGTGGGTCGCGAGGCGCCGTCACGCTGTAGGACGTCAGGTCGGACGGACTCAGCGACAAATTGTCGACGACGAAGAATCCATTGAACCAGCGATGGACATACGCGAGCTCGATCGACGCGCGTGAACTCACTTGCTGCTGAATCGAAAGCTGGAGGTCCCAGTCCGACGGCCGGACGCCCCATCCGTTGAGAATTGTCGGCGCGAAGTCGTTGACCAGCGCGTTTGTGCCAAATCGCCGATCGGAAACCGCGCCGCAGAAGTCACCGCCGGCGGCGCGCCGATCCTGCGAAGCAGCGTCCAGCAGATTGCAATCCGCGACGAAGTTTTCGTTGGCGTCAATCCAGCTCCGCATCACTCCCGCGGTGCCCATCGTTGGCGTGGTTTGCGGCATCCGCTGTGTCGGATTGCTGTTCGCATAGGTCCCGATCGTTCCCGCGCCCTCCACGTACTTCCCAAGCTGGAACTTGAGCGCCGTCTTGCCGCTGCCGAACACGTCGTAGGCGACGGCGACACGTGGCGTAACGTCCCTGTAGCTGTCGACGCCCTTCGTTTCTGGCACGACGATCGCCGCGGGCAGAAACCTCGACGGTCCTTCCTGCTGGGGAGGAAACCAGCTCGTCGCGCGATCGAAACGAACCGCGCCTTGCAGCGTGATCCGGCCGTGCGTCCACTGTTCCTGGGCGAACAGCGCGTCCCATCCAATGCGTGCGTTGTTCACCCACGGCGAAATCGACTCCGTCAGCTGATTCGGCACGCCGTTGTTCACGCGATACGTGAGGTTCTGACTGTTCGTGAACCACACACGATCGTCGGTCATCAGCGTGTGCTGATAGCCGACTTTCCAGCTCCGAGCGCCGGTCGTTCGCGACAGCGACAGCTTCCAGAGATACGAGCCGGTATAGGCCGAACTGAAATCCTGCGATCGATACACCAGCCCTGGTATGCCACCGTTCGTCGCGCATCCGGTCGCGCATTGCTCCACGACTCGAATCAAATCGATCGTTGGATTTGGCTGACGCTCGAAGTTGCCGACGCCCAGGAACGTACCGCCGAAACCCGCCTCGAGCAAGAGACGAGACGTCACTGTCGACGACCACGTCACTTGCGTGACGCGAAGCGGCCGGCCCAGGACGCCCACGGCTTCCGGCGACACTTGCGCGGGCTCGGACAATCCTGGCGTCGCGCCGGTGCAGCGTCGACACAGCGACTGCTCGTCCCAAAACAACCCGAGTCTGTTTCGAGGAGTCATCTGCCACGTCACACGCGCGCCGGCGTTCTCGAAGGTCCGGTCGGAGTACTCAGGCCGTGCGAAGTCCGCCTGGTAGAGCCACGACGACGGTACCCCGGCGTTGAGGTTGTAGAAGACCGTCGCCGAGGGTCGCGTGTAGCCTCCGGTGTGCGCGTTGACGAAGAACCAGGCGCGATCTTTGCGAAGCGATCCGCCAAGCGTGCCCGACACATCGTAGAACTTCGTGATCGGCGTGGCAGTGAGTCCCTGATCCTTGAGTGCCTGCGTCAGGTTGCTCGATTGAAATGGTGTGCCCGTCCCACCAGCGAACGCCGAGCCTCGCATCTCGTTGCCGCCCGACTTCGGCACGACGTTCATCACGAGCCCGGCGGTTTCGACTTCGCCTGACGCTCCCCCCGACACGAACGTAACTTCCTCCGCAGTGCCGACGTCGATGACGTAGCTCGTCGCAGAGTTGCCATTCGGTGCGCTGCCAACCGTGAGCCCGTCGAGCAGGAGGCGGCTTTCCGAGGTTCGACCACCGTAGATCGGAAACGACGTCGTCGCCGTACCCGTCACGAGGTCGTTCGAGTTGGTGACGACGCCGGGTACGAGCGGAAGCAGTGCGTTGTAGCTGCGCGCGGTGGGAATCGATCGAAGAACGTCGTTGCCGAGCGTGAGCTCGTGACCCGCGCTGTAGATGTCGACGAGCGTTGGCGCACTGGTGACGCTGACCGATTCGTTCACAGACAAGACGATCGTCGCGTCGACTGACGATGTCGACACTCCGGTGACCTCGATGCCGCTCCGCTCGGTCGGACTCCACCCGTCCAGAGCGAAGCGCACGACATATGTTCCAGGCCGAAGGTTGTCGAAGCGGTACCGTCCGTCGCCGTCCGTTTGTGTCGTGCGCGTGCCCTCGATTAATACAGGGCTCGCCGTTTCGATGACGACGCCGGGTAAGGGATTGCCCGTCGGGTCTTTGACTGACCCTGCGATCGATTGCGCCCACACCGATACGGAAACCGCGGTAGCGAAGAAGACAGACGCGAAAAGTGTCGTCCACATCAGGGCCGTTTCCGAGGCGCGTGCTGTATTGATAGCCGAAACCTTAAGCGCATTTCGCCTGTCAGTACTGACAGGTCGCGCGCGCAATCGGCGACCTGTAGTCTTTGCAGGCGCATCGCATCCAAGGAAGGCCCAGAGAATGTCGGACACCCGCGTACTGATCGTCGATGACTACGAGCTGTGGCGACAGTTCGTCGACGCGGCGTTACGAAGAAGTGATCGATGGCAACCCGTTGCTCACGCCTCTGATGCACGCGAGGCGGTGGAACGCGCTCGACTGTGTCGTCCTGATCTGATCCTGCTCGACATCGGCCTCCCTGGCGAGAGCGGGATCCACGCGGCCCGCCGCATCCTCGCTGAGGATCCGAATGTAAAGATTCTTTTCGTCAGCGAGCATCAGTCGCCGGAGCTGGTCGAAGCCGCGCTGGCCACAGGCGCGCGCGGGTATGTCGTCAAGTCGCACGCGGGAAGAGAACTGCTGCCGGCGATGGAAGCGATCGCCGAAGGCCGCCGTTACCTGAGCGTGAGTCTCAGGCGCTCTCAACGTCAACCGTGTCATCACGCCGCCGGGTTTTACGCTGACGAAGCCCATCTTTTGCACGACTACGCGACGTTTGCAGAAGACGTCTTGACGTCTGGAGCCTCCTTGATCGTCCTGAGCACCGCCTCCCGCCGGAAGAAGCTCGAGCAGACGCTGCGCGCGCGCGGCGTCGACGTCGATCGCCTCACGGCCGAGGGACGACATCGCTGGGTGGACGTGGCGGATGCGCTCTCGAGCGTGATGGTCGACGACTGGCCCGACGACGAACGTTTCTCGAAAGCGATAACCCCCCTCCTGTTGGAGGCCGCCGCTCGGTCGACGTCAGAGCGGCCCCGTGTGGCGGCGTGGGGAGAATGCGCGCCGACCCTGTGGCTCGAAGGGAAACCGGAAGCGGCGATTCGCGTTGAACAGTTGTGGGACCAGGTGGCCAGACAACATCAGGTCGAAACGCTGTGCAGCTACTCCACCCGGGATCTTCCTTACGACGAAGACCATCGCATCCTTCAGCAAATCCGCCAGCTACATTCAGTCATTCGGTAAGCCGGAACATCGATTGCTCTCCCCGGCGCGGGCAGCCGAGGACTCACGAAAAGGCGAACGCGCCGACAGCCGATCACGGATCGTGGACGCATGCGATCTCGAAATGCTGTGACCGGTCGCGACCTCGTGGCTGTCCGAGACATGGAGGCTTCGATGAAGACGATGTGGGACGAAGATCCGACGGAGTTGCTGGGGCTCGAAGAAGAAGGCGGTCCAATGGATCTCGCCGGACAAGACGACGACGAAGAAGAGGAGCCGACCGAGCCGCTCAACCTCGGCGAAGACGAAGGAGAGGAAGGCGGCGACAGCTCCTTCGACCTCTCGGGATTCGACGAGGACGACGAATCTGAGGTCGGTTTCGGAGAGGATGACGACGACGAGGAAGAGGAAGACGCGCCGCCCGAGACGCAGCGCATGTCCGGCGCGGGCGTCGCTCTCGGACTGCGCGCGCGACGACGGGCTCGTCTGCTCGGTGCGGCGGCGCTGAAGAAACGGCGGCGAGCTCGTCTGCTCGCGTTCATGGCCCTTCGCAACCGCAAGCGGGCGCGGCTCTTGGCGCTCGCAGCGCTTCGCAATCGCAAGCGTGCCCGCCTGCTCGGCCTCGCGGCGCTTCGCAACCGCAAGCGCGCGCGGTTCCTCGGACTGGCGGCACTTCGGCTTCGCCGGCGAACACGGTTGGTGGCCAAGGCCGCCATCGCCTCGAAAGTGCGCTCGGCTGCGTAGATGTGACGTCGCGCCGGACCTTCGCGTGGGTCCGGCGCACTTCAGAAATGAGGTCAGACGATGCCTGCCACGACTGAAACCAATTTGCTGCAGCTCCAGACGGACGTGTGGAGGACGCGCGCTCAGGCGAAGCAGAAGCAGCTGGAGCGCACGCTGGCGGAGCCGGCCCGATCTTCTCGAGACGCACAGCGTCAAACGATGTGGATCAAACAGGCGCTCGATGCCGTGAAGCGCGGACAGGAAGAACTCATGTACCAGACGGCCTTGTTGGACGTCTATGCCCAGCATCTCAACGCACTCGAGATGAGCCTGCTGGCGGCAAGCGAACATCGCCATTCGCAATGACACACGCGCCTGGGCGAATCCGTCCAGACGTGCTGGCCGGTCTGACGGCCGCTGCCGTCGTGATTCCCAAAGCGATGGCGTATGCGACGATTGCCCAGCTCCCGGTGCAGGTGGGGCTGTACACCGCATGCGTGCCGATGGCGATCTACGCGATGCTGGGCACGTCGCGTCCGCTCAGTGTCAGCACGACGACGACGCTGGCCATTTTGTCGGCGGCGGCGCTTGCCGATGTCGCGCGCGTCAATGGATCAGTCCCGCTCGCGGCAAACGCGTCGCTGACGCTGCTTGTCGGGGTGATTCTCATCGCCGCGTCGTTTCTTCGGCTGGGATTCGTCGCCGATTTCATTTCCGAGCCCGTGTTGGTCGGCTTCAAAGCGGGTATCGCCATCGTCATCGTGGCGGACCAACTGCCGAAAATTCTGGGCGTGCACATCGTGCGAGCGCCGTTTCTTCGGAACCTGGTATCGATCGCGAACGCGATTCCGGAAGCCTCGCTGCTCACGGTGTCGATTGGCGTCGCCGTCATCCTGATGCTCGTCGGGATCGAGCGCGTCGCGCCGCGCGCGCCGGCGCCGCTCGTCGTGGTCGCGGTCGGGATCGGCGCGACGCTGCTCTTTCGATTGCAGTCGCACGGTATCGCGCTCGTCGGAGACATTCCCCGCGGATTGCCGCCGCTGACGATTCCCGAGTGGTCGCTCGCCGCCGGGCACTGGCCCGACGCGCTCGGCATCGCGTTAATGAGTTTTACCGAGACCATCGCCGCCGGACGCGCGTTCAGCGCCGACGACGAACCATTGCCTGACGCAAACCGAGAGCTGCTGGCTACTGGACTGGCCAATGCTGGCGGCGCCTTTTTCGGCGCGATGCCCGGCGGCGGCGGCACGACGCAGACGGCGGTCAACCGACGTGCGGGCGCGCGCACCCAGCTTGCTGAACTCGTCACTGCCGGTGCCTCGCTGGCGACGATGCTTCTGCTCGCGCCCGTCATCGCGATGATGCCGCAGGTCGTCCTCGCGGCGATCGTGATCACCTACTCGGTGGAACTGATTCGGCCGGGAGAGTTTCGAGCCATTCTCAAGGTGCGGCGGACGGAGTTCATCTGGGCGCTGACGGCGCTGGCCGGCGTCGTGCTGCTCGGCACACTGAAGGGCATCGTCGTCGCCGTGGTCGTGTCGCTCGTCGCGTTGGCACATCAGGCCGCGAATCCTCAGGTGTACGTGCTCGGCCGCAAGCGTGGCACCAACGTCTTCCGGCAGCGCACCGCCGATCATCCCGACGACGAGGCGTTTCCCGGTCTGCTGCTTTTGCGGGTCGAGGGCCGCATCTTCTTCGCAAACGCCGGGCGCATCGGGCAGCGGATCAAACCGCTCGTGGAGGCGGCGAAGCCGGCGGTCGTCGCGATCGATCTCAGCGCCGTGCCCGATCTCGAATACACCGCGCTCAAGATGCTGACGGACGCGGCGAGACGCCAGTACGAGCGGGGCGTGTCAGTGTGGCTCGTCGGACTGAATCCTGCGGTACGACTGGTGATTCAACGGTCGCCGCTGGGGCTTCTGCTCGGCCGCGAGGGCCTGCACTTCAACCTCGAAGTTGCGGTCGCCAACTACCTCCGCCGAGCAGCGTGACACGCGGGTTGCCGGCCACATCCAGAGACAGGCAGCGCCGAGCATCGCGCCTGTCGGCACGTCGAAGAAGTGATGCTGGTAGGTCGTGAGCACCGACACACCGATAAGGCCAAACCAGGCGTGTAACAGCCATCGCGCTCTCTTGCCGGCATGCGTCGCGTACAGGTGCCACAAAATGACCAGAAGCGCGATATGGAGCGACGGCGCCTGATTGAACGGTCGATCGACCCGGGCGAGCGTACTAAACAAAGCGCCTGCAAATCCCTGGCTGTGCGGCCGCTCAACTCCGAACTGCAGCGGGAACAACACGAAACAGAGCACCGCAACCACCTGCGCCGTGACGAGTCGTCGGACGTGCGCCGTAAGCTCGGCTCGAGTCACACACGCGAAGACCGAAAGAACGTAGAGCGCATCCAGCGACCAGTACGGAACGATCGTCCATGGGAGAAACGGCGTGTGTCGCTCCCACTGGAACGCGATTGAACGAACGCCGTGCCGCTGCGCCGCCAGCGCGTTCGAGCCGCCGTAGGTGAGCAGAAAGAACGGCGCCAGAAACAGCAGCCAGCCGCACGCACGTTTCCACGGCCGGCCATCGAGCCGCAGCATCTCACTCGGAGATGCGAGAACGGGCGAGGATTCAGCTCAGATTTTGCCGGCGGCTTCTTGGGCGAGCGTTTTTGCGACCGGCTTCGCCTTGTCGAGCTCGAAGCCGTATACGCGTATTTCGAACTCGGAGCTGCCTTTCTTGACGACGAGACCCAAGCCGGCGCGTGTTGTGCCGCTGAAGTACACGTAGTACGCGTCGTCGCCGACGCCGCTGACGGGTTCGGCAGTAACGGCGCCGCCGAGCCCGCCCTTCTTGCCCGCATTGAACTGCTCGACGGGGCTCTTGCCCCCGCGCGGCACAGCGATCGTGAGCGTCGCGAATCGCCCCTTCCCAATCCATTGACACGTTCCCGGTCGGCCGATTGGCGTGCCTTGATCAATCGACACGCCGAGCGCCGCGCTCACTTGTGCCGGCGTGAGCACCGTGCAGGCGACAGGGTCGGCGGCGCGGGATGAGGCCGCTGAAAGTAGCAAACCCGTGACGAGTGGGATGGCGATGGCCGTCGAGCGCATGCTCAGTCTCCTATGAGAAAAGATCGACATTGCTATGGCGTCTTGACGGCGTTCTCGAGTTCCGCGAACGGTCCTACGCCGCCATGACCGCCGACATTGGTCTTCACGTCGAGTTTCAGCGCTTTGATCGAGTCGTAGAGTTGCTTCGCCGCGGGATTGCCCGCGCCGCCTGTCGCGGGGAACCAGAGATCGCTCTGAAACAGAATCTTCGGACCGGGGACGTACATCATGACCATCGGCTCTGCGTGGGGCGACCCGGTGAACGCGTACAGCTCGAGGCTCTGCTTCCCGTCGGTGATCACCTTCTTCGTTTCGTACACTTCGACGTTGCCCGTGGTTGCGCCCGCGCTTCGCGCCGCTTCGAGCGAGTCCGGCGGATGCGTGTGATGCGCGCCGACCAACGACTGCAGCGCCGGCGCGTGTCCTTTCTCGACGAGGATGGTCGCGCCGGCCGCAGCCAGGCCGCGGACGCCGCCGATGTGATCCGAGTGGTGATGGGTGACGGCCGCGTACCGAATCGGCTTGTCGGGGAATTGCTCTTTCAGCATCCGGACGAGCGTCTTGCTCTGCGCATCGGTGTATGGCGCTTCGACCACCACGAGCCACTGTGGGAACTCGACCAGCAGGCTGTTGTGCGAGTACGCCTTGACGAAGTACACGCCTTCGCCGATTTTCGAGATCGCCACCGGCGAATAGTCGTTCGAGCCGGCCGCAATCGCCGTGTCCGCCTCCTGGGACGCGGCCTCTGGAATCTCGAACTCCTTCTGCGCCGCCGGGTCGTTGATGGCGGCGGACGTGTACTGCACCGACGAGTAGTCCTTGCCGTTCTTCTTGATCGTGATCTTGTGCGGGAGCTGCACGCCGTCGACGGCTTTGTAGTCGTCGAAGAGATACTGCGCCGGAACGTCGCCGTCGAGCGCGTCGGTGTCCACGGTTTCAAAACCGACAGGCAGTTTGGATTGCGCGTCGACGAAGAGCGAGATCTCGTCGCCGTTGCGCGACTTCACCGTCGTATGTTTCGTCTTCCTGCCGTTGAAGTCGCGATCGTCGGCTGGCGTCTCGGCAGCGGCGCTGGCGGCGTCGATCATGATGGCGATGAGATTGCGGTGCAGCGTGATCTCCGGCGAGTTCTGCGTGCCCCACGAGAACAACCCGCCAGGCGAGGTCGCGATCACCGGCCGCATGTCGACGTACTCGATGCCAACGGGCTTGCCCGCGCGCGTGGTCAACACCTCGTGGCGATGCTGTCCGAAACCGCCTTCCTTGACCTGATAGTCGAGCGACGCGCGGTTGCCGGCAAGGTCGACGATCTCGATCACGTTCGTCAGCGTTCCGGGCTCTTCAGGGTCGGTCACATGACGCTGCTCCTGCAGCCGCGTGCGCGTGCCGCTGCCGCCCTTCATTGACACCGACTGAACACTCTTGACCTTGTCGCCGCCCATCGCCGCGAGGGCGTCCGAGACGACGCTCTTGCCGGTCGGCGTGGATGAGCAGCCGGCCGCAGAGATCGCGGAAATCGCGGCAAACAGTGAGAGAAATCGTGATTTCATGGGCGGGTATTCTATGCGCGTTTCCAACCGGATTGCGCTACTATGCGCCCGAGGTTTTTGGCCTATGAGAGCACTGACTGCCGTTGTGTCCGCTGTGCTGTTGACCGCCGCCGCCGTGCCGGTCGCCGCGCATCACTCGTTCGCTGCCGAATACGACGCCAACAAGCCTGTGACGCTTCACGGTTCAGTTGTCCGCGTCGAGTGGACGAACCCCCACGCGCGCTTTTATATCGACGTAAAGGAATCCGATGGTTCCGTGACGCAATGGAACCTCGAGCTGGCGAGCCCCAATGTCCTCGTACGACAGGGCTGGACCCGCACGTCGTTGAAGATCGGCGACGAGATCACGGTTACCGGATCGTCGGCGAAAGACGGCTCGAAGATGGCCAACGCGCGCAACGTCACGCTCGCGGGCGGCAAACGCGTGTTCGCGGGATCGCCGGCCGGTGATCCGGGTGCCGCCCCAGAGGCGAAATAACGAAGTGAGAACTATGAAAAAAACATTGTTGGCTGCGGCGATTGTCGCGACGGCGATCGTGCCCGCGCTCGTCGCGCAGCAGCGCCAGGGCGGACAGGATCCAACCGGCGTTAATCCTCCGAGCGCGGCGACGTCGCCCGCCGGCGCCGGCGGGCTGACCAACGGCCGTGGCCGTGGAGCGCCACCGCCCCAGGGTCCCGCGCCGAAGCTGGCCGACGGACGGCCCGATTTCTCCGGCGTCTGGCAGGGCGGCGGTCCCGTCGGCGATCTCGCGCAAGGCATGCCGAAAGGCGTGGAGATCCCGTTGAACGACGCCGGCAAGAAGCTGATGGCGTCACGCCAGTCGAAGGACGATCCCGAAGCGAACTGTCTGCCGACCGGCGTGCCGCGTCAGGCGCCGTATCCCTGGCGCGTCGTTCAGACGGCGACGCACGTGTTCATCCTGTTCGAGGGCAACATCCACAGCTACCGGCAGATCTTCGTCGACGGCAGAAAGCATCCGGACGATCCGGATCCGACGTGGTACGGCCACTCGATCGGCCACTACGAAGGCCAGACGCTCGTCGTCGACACCATCGGATTCAACGACAAGTTCTGGTTCGACTTCCGCGGCCATCCGCACAGCGAGAAGCTGCATACGCTCGAGCGCTACACGCGCACGAATCTGGGCTCGCTCGCCGTCGAGACGACGATCGACGATCCGACGTATTATGCCAAGCCGTTCACGATCAAGTTCACGGCGCGCCTGCGTCCCGGCGAAGAGCTGATGGAATACATCTGCCAGGAAAACGAGCAGGACTCGAAGCACATTCAAGGACCGGCTGGGACTCCCTAGACGGAAGTTAGAAGTTAGAAGTTAGAAGTTAGAACTTATGATTTCAGTCGAATCACGTACCGAGAGGCCAGGGATCGGATCGAAAGCGCTGATCACCCTTGCGGCGCTCGCAGCGATCGTCTTCGTCGTTGTGGCGGCGTTTCCGTACCGAGCGATGTTTGGGTCGCAGGAGGCCGCGCGTCAGTCGCTGCAAGACTTTCAGTTCTCCTATTGGCCGCGTCGAGGCTGGCTGCTCACACACATCGCCGGTGGACTCATCGCGCTGCTGACAGGACCGGTGCAGCTGTGGCTCGGTCTGCACAACGTGAAGATGGACGTCCACCGTAAGCTCGGCTTCGTCTACATCGCCGGCATGGCGATCGGCTCGGTGGGCGCGATTGGACTCGCGCTGCAGACCGACGGTGGCCTGATCTTCGGATCGGGACTGTTCTTCCTTGCGATGGCCTGGCTCACCACGACCAGTCTCGCGTTCATGGCGATCAAGAAGAATCTGATCGACCAGCACAAGGAATGGACGATTCGCAGCTACGTGGTGACGTTCGCGTTTGTCACGTTCCGCATCGGCCAGGTCGCGCTCACGGGTCGCGGTGTCGACCTTCAGACGGCGATCGGCGTCATGGCGTGGGCATGCTGGGCGATTCCGCTGCTGCTCACCGAAGCGGTGATTCAGGGACGAAAGATCGCCAGCGTTAGAAGCTAGCTAGCCGCGGCATCGTCTCCTCGTTGACCTCGCGGCTACAGAGCGCGCGCGGTGCACCACGCGCCCATTGCAATGTGGAGGACTACGGCCGGCCACAGCAGCAGGCCGCGCATCCCTAAGCCGACGCCGGCGTACGCGAGCACGACCACGACAGCGACGTTGTAGAACGTCAGCGCGTCGATCAACCCTGTCGCGGCGCGGCTGTGCGCATCAGCGCGCGCAAGCCAGCAGGCCATACCCAGCGTAAACAGCCCGGTCCCGCCCACGCGCGCCACCGTCAACGCCGCCGGCGTATCGAGCCGCGCGCCGAGAAGAAGCGCCACCCCCAACGACGGCACAATCACCAGCGCGACGCCGGCAGCCACTTCGAGGGCGGCCGTCACGAGCAGCAGGCGTTTCATCCTCCTTCAACACTGGCAACGAGCTTGCCGTCATTCCCTTCCGTCGAGTAGACGATGAAGTGAGGATCTTCAGATTTTCACTGCTCAGGTCACGACATCGTGAGGACGTGTCGCGGCATTTCGTGAGGACGCCGGCTTCGATGCGGCGCCGCTTCATCAGCCCGCTAATGAGGTCGAGTGAGCGCCCAGCCAGCGATCAAACCGAGTGCGCTTCGAGACGCAGCCACAGCCGCGCCGCCGGCACTACCGTCGTTCTCACTGGTTCAAGGTGGACTGCTGTTCCAGGCCTGGCGGCGAGCGCATCTGTCTGGCGAGTCGCTGGAGTTTCTGCGCCGCCGCGTCCTGTTCACGACGCTGCTGGCGTGGCTGCCGCTGCTGGTGCTGTCGCTGATTGACCGCAACTTTGACGGCGGCGCAATCAGAATTCCCTTTCTCCACGACTTGGAGGCGCACGTCCGGTTTCTGATCGCGGTACCGCTCCTGATCGTCGCGGAAGTCGTTGTCCACGAGCGCATCAGCCCCCTGATTCGGCGGTTTGTGGACCATCGCATCGTCGCGGTCGAAGACCGCCCCGCGTTCGCCGAGGCGGTCCGCTTCACCATGCGCGCGCGCAACTCGATCGCGCTGGAAGCCGCGCTGCTGGGCGTGGTTTATTCGGTGGGGCTCTGGCTGTGGAGAAGCCAGTTCGCCCTGGACGCGGCGACTTGGTATGCGCGGCCTGACGGAGGACACATCCAGCTCACGCTGGCGGGGCGCTGGTATGCGTGGGTGAGCATTCCAATCTTTCAGTTCCTCATGCTCCGGTGGTACCTGCGGATGCTGCTCTGGTTCCATTTGCTGTGGCGAATCTCGAGGCTGAAATTGCACCTTGTCGCGACGCATCCCGATCGCGCGGGCGGGATTGGTTTTCTGGGCGACAGCGCCTACGCCTTTTCACCGATTCTCTTTGTCCAGGGGGCGGTGCTGTCGGGGCTGATTGCCAACCGGGTCTTGTACCACGGTCAGAACGTGTTGTCGTTCAAGATGGACGCGATCGGGCTGGTCGGCGCGTCGGCGTTGTTCGTCCTCGGCCCGCTCGTCATGTTTACGCCGCAGCTCGATCGTGCCAGAGAGGAAGGTGAGGCCGAATACGGGCGGCTCGCCAATAAATATGTGTCCGCGTTCCATGAGAAATGGATCCGGGGCGAAGCGAGCGACACGCCGGCCCTACTCGGGTCGAGCGACATCCAGTCGCTTTCCGCTATTGCCGACAGCTATTCGGTGGCGAAGGAGATGCGCCTCGTACCGTTCGGACGACCCGACGTGCTGTGGCTCATCGCGGCTACGATGGCGCCGCTCCTGCCTCTGGCGTTGACGATGTTTTCGCTTCAGGATCTGTTGACCCGGCTGGTCAAGATTCTGTTTTAGCGACCGTCAGCGTTCCATTCCCTTCGCCTTGAACTCCTGCAGGTTCGCGGGCGCGATGAGAAAGGCGAGCAGCTTTTTCGCTTCGTCCTTTTGCTTTGCGTTCACGTTGACGGCGCCTGTCATCTCCACGTAGCTCTGTACGTCCTTCGGAAACGGGCCGACGAGATCGACACCGCGGACGGGAAGAATCTCGCTGACGGGCGCGATGCCGAGTTCGACGACGCCGCTGGAGACGGCCTCGCCGACTTCGGAAGCCGTGTTGCGCAGGTTGTACTTCGGCCGCAGTTGTGCAGTGATCCCGAGCTTGGCGACGAGCACCTCGAACGGCTGCGCGCTGGCGCCTTGCTGCGCGTACGTGATCGACTCGGCGTTCAGCAGCGCTCGCTTGAACGCGTCCACCGTCGCGATGTTCGGCTTCTTTGCGCCCGAGCGGATGGAGACGCCCAGGCCGGATCGTGCGATGAAGGTGCGTGAGTCGGCCGCGAGCTTGCCCGCCTTGATTTCTTCGTCGACGAGGGCGGTCGTCATGATGACGAGGTCGAAGGCCTCGCCGGCGTCGATCCGCTTGCGCAGCTGCGTCGATGGTTCGTACAGCAGTACCACCTTGTCGCCGGTCGTGGTGTTGCGCTCGAACTGCGGGACGAGTTCCTGGACCACGGCGCGCACACCGTTCGTGCAGAGCACTTTGATCTCGGCGGCAAAAGCGGACGTAGAGGGCGCGAGCGAGACGGCGACGATAAGCGCACGTGTAAACAGCTTCATATCCAAACCTCTCAGTGCTTCCGGACGAAATTCAGCACCGCACGATTGAAGACGTCCGGTTGCTCCCAATACGTAGAATGGCCCGCCTCGGGTACGACGATGGTTTCTGCATGCTTCATGTGCATGGCGAACATCTTCAGCACCGGCGGCGGCGCGAACATGTCGGCGTCACCGGTCAGGAGCAACGTCGGGACGCGAATCGACTCGAGCGCCGCAAACGTGACGGCGTTCTTGAGCGGCTGTGCCGGAACCGCACCGCTCGGGCGGCTGAGTTTCTCCAACGCGATCCACCGCGCCGTGCCGTCAGGATTCGACGCCCGATAGGACGGCGACACTTCGCGTAATTCTGGCGGCATTGCCGTGAAAGACGCCGGCCGAAGCCGCCGCCCCAGCTCGACGAACTCTGAATCCTGCACGCCGCCGATGCTGTTGGCGACGACGATGCTGCGAAGGCGTTGAGAAAAAGACAGAGCCGCGTCCAACGTGACGAAGCCGCCGGCCGCCGTCCCGACGAGATGAAAACGATCGATCCGAAGTGAATCCATCAGCGCGATGAGATCGTCGGCGGCGGTCCCGGGCGGAGTGTTCGGGTCGACCGTCGTTTGTCCCCAGCCGCGACGGTCGAACGAAATCACGCGGTATCCGGCTTTCACGAACGCAGGCGTCTGATGTTCCCAGGACGCGACGCTTCCGGTCGCGGCGTGCATCAGCACGATCGGCACACCAGAGCCTCCGCTGTCCGTATAAAAAAGATGGACGCCCGGCGACACCGTCGCCGACGTCTGGCCCATCGTCAGAATCGCGCCGGCAATCGCCAGCCACCGCATGCGAAGGATGCTAGCATGCGCCTACCTTCGGCCATGGCATACAAACGTTCCACTCCGCCGCTCGCGGTTCGCCTCGCGATGGGCGTGATGATGGACTACGTGATGAGGCCAATGGTCAAGATCCAGGAGCGCCGTGGCGGCGCCGTGCGGATGCGCTGGTTGAAGCGACGGCGTGGCGCAGCGCGCCCGAGCCGCTGCGCGTGATCAAGACGCACTTCAACTGGGACATGCTGCCGTATTCGGATCA
>Ga0097621_100000733_pt1 | contig 22958 bp, 21 predicted proteins | sample KBSMisM72_FD_73165 | JGI IMG/M metagenome (GOLD analysis project Ga0097621, IMG submission 73165) | Miscanthus rhizosphere microbial communities from Kellogg Biological Station, Michigan, USA - KBS Miscanthus M7-2 (version 2) (version 2) | ecosystem: Host-associated > Plants > Roots >... | reverse complement strand
GCTGGCCGACGAGCACGTTCCTCGGCGACGACAAGAAGCTCTATTTCAACGGCGAAGGCGTCCACGTCCTCCACCAGCCGAACGCGCACACCGACGGCGACAGCATCGTGTTCTTCAGGAAGTCCGACGTGATCAGCGCGGGCGATTTGTTCGTGACCGAAGGCTACCCGTTCATCGATTTGAATGCCGGCGGCAACGTGCAGGGCATCGTGGCGGGGCTCAACCACATCATCGACCTGTGCATCCCGGTGTACGGCCAGGAGGGCGGCACGATGGTGATTCCAGGCCATGGCCGCCTGTCGGACATCGGCGACGTCATCAACTTCCGCGAAATGGTAACCATCGTCCGCGATCGCGTGCAGAACATGGTCAACAGGAACATGACGCTCGATCAAGTCAAGGCCGCCAAGCCCACCCGTGACTACGACACGTTGTACAACACCCCGGGCGCATTCATTACCAGCGATGCGTTTGTCGAGGCCGTCTATCGGAGTCTGAAAAAGTGAATCGGCAGCTCAATCGGTGTATTCGGCGAGTTGGTGAGTTGGTGATTGTGATTGGCGGATTGGCGCTGTCGTCGGCCGCCGTGTCGGCGCAGTTCGGCCCTCCACCATCGGGTCCGCCGAAGCCGCCGAAAGAAGCCGCGCCGATCGATCTCACTGGCTATTGGGTGTCGATCGTTTCTGAAGACTGGCGCTTCCGCATGGTCGTCCCGCCCAAAGGCGACTATCCGGATTTCACGCTCACGCCGGAAGGAAAAAAGATCGCCGACGCGTGGGATCCAGCGAAGGACGAAGCAGACAAAGACCACTGCAAGGCGTACGGCGCGCCGAACATCATGCGGGTGCCTGGCCGTTTCCACATCACATGGGCCGACGACTACACGTTGAAGATCGAGGCCGACGCTGGCACGCAGACACGGCTCCTGCGATTCGCAGCGCCGGGGAAAAGCGCCCCTGCTGGTGCTCCGTCGCGGCAGGGCGCGTCCATCGCGCAGTGGGAGAGGAAGTCGTTGCGCGTGGACACGTCGAATCTGCTGCCTGGCTATCTTCAGTACAACGGCGTGCCGTTCAGCGGCAATCTGAAGATGGTGGAGTACTTCGACGTCATCCGCGAGCCGGGCGGTGAAGTGTGGCTGATCGACGACGCGATTCTCACCGACCCGATGTATCTCGGGCGGAGCCACAAGCGGAGCACGCACCTGCGGAAACAATCGGATAGCACGGGCTGGGATCCCCAACCGTGCGTAGTGCGTTAGAATCGGGTCAATTGGTGATTCGGCGATCTGGTGATATCAATCAGACCAATCGATCACCAAATCGCTGAATCGCCGAATCGAACGATTCCTATGCCTCTCTACGAGTACCTCTGCCGCGCGTGTCGAACTGAATTCGAGGCACTGGTGCGCTCGCAGGATCCGCCGCCGGCCTGCCCGTCGTGCAAGAGCGCGGACCTCGAGAAGCTGCTCAGTGCGGCGAGCCTGTCCACCGACCAGCTGACTCGAGACCGAGTGAAGTCCGAACGCAAGCGGCGGCTGCCGCAACACAAAGCCGAGCAGAACGAGGAATACCAGCACGCGCTGAAGGAACACCTGCACGACGACTGACCGCGCCGTCAGACGCCAAGCTTCGCTTTTACGTCCGCAGCTCGATCTCGTGGGACCGTCAGGTCGGTCCTGCCGTCCTTCAACCGCAGCACGACGCGCCCGCCGAACGACGTGTGCACCTCCTTCACCGCCCGGACGTTGACGATGGTCGCGCGGTGGATGCGGAGCCATTGCCGCGGGTCGAGCTTCAGCGCGAGATCCGCAATCGCGAGGTCGAGCGCGTAGTGCTTCGCTGAGGTCGCGGCAAACACCAGCTTGTCTTTCGCGTAGAAGTGCGTGACCTCGGCGACGTCGACGAAGTCCACGCGGCTGCCCGTTCGCGACGACACCCGCACGAGGTATTCCGGCTCCTTCCGCGCCAGCATGTCGCGCATCTGCTCGAGCAGCGCGGCCATGTCGCCGCGCGCTTCGGCGCCGTGCAGGATGCGATCGAGCTTCGCCAGCGCGCGCGCCAGGTCCGCGCGTTCGATGGGTTTCAGCAGGTAGTCGATCGAGTTCACCTTGAAGGCCTCGAGCGCGTACTGCTCGTAGGCCGTCGTGAACACCGTGAGCGGCTGCGGCGCCTCGAGCTTCTCCAGCAGATCGAATCCGGACAGGCTGGGCATCTCGATGTCGAGGAACAGCACGTCAGGTTGTGCCGTTCGGACGGCCGCGATTGCCGCCGAGGGATCGGACTGCGAGCCGACGACGGCGACGTGCGGGTGTTCTCCGAGGAGATGGCGCAGCCGGTCGATCGCGATCGGCTCGTCGTCCACGACGAAGGCCTTCATGCCGCGGGCACCCGAAGCTGCACGGTCATGGCGTGCGGCTCGCGGTGGAAGTCGAGTGACGCGCAAGTGCCGAAGATCGCCTGCAGGCGCCGCTGCAGGATGTCGAGCCCGTGCCCTGCCGTCATCGCGTCGGGATCGAAGCCGGGACCGTCATCCGTGACGCCGACCACCAGCGACGGTCCCTCGCGCCGAGCCGACACCCGAAGCGTGACGCCTTCGCTTCGACGGCCGGCGACATGCTTGACCGCGTTTTCGACCAGCGTCTGCAGCGAGAACGGCGGAACGCTGCCGGCGACATCGGTGTCGACGTCGAGAGCGTACCGAAGGCGCGTGGCCAGACGCGCGCGCTGGATCTCGAGATAGTCCGTGACGAGACGTAGCTCCTGGGCGACGGGGATCGCCTCTTTGCTGTCGAGCGACGACCGAAGGAGCGACGAGAGGTGCTCGATCATCGCTTCGGCTTGCGAGGGGTGCTCTCGGATGAGCCCTGAGATCGAATTCAGCGTGTTGAACAGAAAGTGCGGCTGGACTCGCGACGACAGCGACGCGAGCTGCGCCTCTGCCGCCAGCTTTTCGGCGCGCTCACGTTCGAGCTGCTGCGTCTGCAGCGACAGTTCAGTGGCTTCGAGCCGCGCGTTCACCGCACCGAGCAGCGTGATGACGGTGCCGATGATCATCGATACCGGCACCGTGCCGGCGACGTTCTGCAGGAAGAGCACGCGGATCTCGCGCGCCGGCACCACTCCAAACAGGTAAGCGATCACTGCGGCGGCGGCGGTTCCGGCTGCGGCACAGGCCGCCATCGTCGGCAGCAGCGCGGCCCAGAACGCCCACGCGCCCCATCCGCCGAGTCGTATGGCGACTCGAGGAACCACCACCGAACAGATGATGGTGATGCTCAAGGAGAGGAGGACGCCCCAGGGTAGGTCGCGCGCGATCGATCTGAGCGACCGACCGCCGGCAAACTCGAACCAGCTGATGACCACGAGAAGCACGACGATGACGACGCTCATGAAGATCACCGCGTCGCGCGCTTTCGATCGTGTCGTCATCGCTTCGGCGCCGCATGACAGCCGATGCAGCCGGCTTGTGCCGGTGGCAAGGGCTCGCTTGTCGTCATCCACTGCGCCGCACGCTTCGCGTATTCAGTGTCGGAGAGTTTGGCTTGAAGCATCTGGTAGTACTTCCGGGCCTCGTCCGGTTTGCCGAGCCGGCTGTAAACGTCGCCCAGCCCCTGAAGCAGCTCGCCGAGCGGGTGAGTGCCGATTCTATCCAGCTCTCCGGCCTTGCTTTGCAGATCGAACGCGGATTGAAAGTCCGCTCGTCCGCGTTCGAGCATTTCCATGCGCGTGGGTGAGTCCGGAAGAGTGCGCGCCATCGCCATTGTCACCGCGCCGCGAGGGATGCGAACGCCGAGGTCGCCGGGATCGCCGACTCTGACGGCTTCGTCCATTTCGATGATGGCCTGTTGCACGAGGGCCGGCCCCTGCTGCGGGTTGCGTCCGGCGCGGGCGATCAGACCAATGCCATGCCACACGAGCGCGTGAGGATGCTTCGGGTTTTCCGCCAGCGTGCGCTCACAGACGGCCATCGCCCGCTCGAGCGCGTCCATGTTGCCGCCAAACCCGGCGAAGACATCCCGCTGTACCGCGAAATAGTCGAAGGGCGTCTCCGCCAAGAGCATCAACGCCGTAAGGATTACGACCGCAAGCTTGATCAACGTCATCGCCACCTCCATGCGTCACCTTACGTGTGCGTTAAGGGATGGCCTTGCGGTTTCCGACGAAACGGGACAGAAACGCGACGAACTGCTGCGAACGGGCGTCAGCTACACGACCTTGGCTTTCAGGAAGGCGATGACTTCCGGCCAGATCTTCGCCGCGAGTTTCTCGTCGAGCGTACCGAGGGCGTTGTGAGGCCCCATGAAGGCGTGACCGGTCCCTGGGTGCACCTTCAACATGCACTCCTTGCCCATGGCGCGGAGCTTCTTTTCGAGCGCCGCGGCGGCGGACGGCGAAAAGAAGTCGTCGTTCTCCGCCATGTGTCCGCTAATCGACGCCGTCAGCTTCGACCAATCGGGTTCCATCGGTCCCTGCGGAAAGCCGTAGAACGGGACGACCGCCTTCACCTTGTCTCCGCGATTGGCGGCGATGATGAGCGACAGCATGCCGCCCATACAGAAGCCGACGACGCCGATGCTCTTGCTCGTGACCGACGAATGGCTCGCGAGGAAATCGACGGCGCCGCTCATGTCGCGTGCGGCGCGATCGGGCGGCAACGTGTTCATCAAATGCGCCGCCTTGTCCATCTCGGTATGTCCGGCCACCTGGCCGTGATAGAGGTCGGGTGCGAGCGCGACGAATCCCGCCGCCGCGAGCTTATCGGCCGTCCGCTTCATGTCGTCGTCCAACCCCCACCATTCCTGAATGACGAGGACACCAGGTCCCTTGCCACCGGGCGGTGTCGCGAGATAGCCGGATGCGTTGTGTCCGTTGCTCTTGAATTGAACGGTTTCAGCCATAGCGCGTAAGGATAGCGCATACTTGGCGCTGTCATGAGCAGGAGCACTCGCTTGGCGGCGGCTCTCGCGATCGTGGCAGGCGCGGTCGCGCTGCAGCACGCGCAGACGCCGCAACGCGGCACGCAGTTTCGCGGCGGCGTCGAGTACGTCGAAGTGAATGCCCGCGTCGTCGACGCCAACGGCGAGCCGATTCGCGGGCTTACGCAGCGCGACTTCCGGGTGCTCGAGGACGGCGTCGAGCAGGACGTGAGGACCTTCTTCGTCGTCGACATTCCGCTGCCGTCTGCCGCGCGCGCGACCGAGATACCGAGCGTCAAACCGGATGTCGCGACGAACCTGCGTGCCAGCACCAGCGGCCGGACGTACCTGATCGTCTTCGACGCGCTCCAAGTGTCACCGGCCCGAACACTCCTGGTGAGAAAACTGCTTCGCGAATTTATCGAGCGGAACGTCGGTCCGGACGATCTTGTCGCGGTTGTCAGCCTCGGGCTCGACCGAGCTTTCGAGAACTTCACTCAGGACAAAGCGCGAGCGCTCGCGGCCGTCAGCGCCCTGATCGGACAGTCGGCGCCGTCGCCCGCGATCGCCGCTGCGAATGACATCATCGCGCGCGCTGACCGGAGCGTCTCTACCAGCGCCCCGGCTTTTGCACCGACCCCTCCGCTTGGCGGAGCGATCACCGACGACGCACGGCAATCGATGCGGCGCCTCGCGCAGATCGTGCAGCTCATGTCGACGGCCGGCCAGGGAAGCAAGGCCATCATCTACGTCAGCGAGAGCATGCCGTTCGATCCGACAGTCGGCACGGAAACCTTGTCCTACCTCGAAGCCTCGTCGCTGCTTCCCGACATGCAACGCATATCGACCGCAATACGACTCAGCAACGTGCCGATTTATCCGGTATATCCACGGGGCCTGACCGACGGAACAGAGGATGCTATCGAAGTCGGGCTCGGTGGGGCCGGTGCCGGCCAGTCGATCCTCGCAGAGGTGCGCCGCCAACAGGACAACCTTCGCGTCATGGCCGATGACTCTGGCGGCGCGCCGATCGTTGGGACGAACGATCTCGCTGGCGGTCTCGATCGCGTCGTGCGGCTCAGCAGCTATTACTACGTGCTGGGTTACAACTCGAAGAACTCGAAGTCGGACGGCAAGTACCACCGCATCAATGTCACCGTAGCGCGGCCAGATGCGCGTGTGCTTTCTCGAAAGGGCTACAACGATCCTCGTGTGGTGAACGCGAAGAGTTCGCCGCCGCTTGCCGGTCCGCCCACTGCGTCGCTGCAGCTTCGCGAAGCGCTGAACGCCGCCTTGCCTGTCCCGACACTGCCGATGTCCATCACCGCGGCTGCGTTTCGTTCGAGCACCGGTCATGGCACGTCTGCGTCCATTGTGCTCGAGGCGCCTGGCGTTGACTTGGAGCTGACCGAGAGCAAGGCGGGCGCCGTGCTTGAAATGACTGCCGTCGCGGTCGAACGGCGTGGCGCGATCCGTACTGGCGAGCACGGGCGTGTGCGAGTCGAGGCTTCGTCAGACGCGATGGAGCGTGTGCGGCGATCGGGGTTCCGATGGATCACGCGACTCGACGATCTCAGGCCCGGCCGGTATCAAATTCGCGGCGCCGTCAGCAACGGCTCGGCGAAGCAGGGGAGTGTCTGGTATGACCTCGAGATTCCGGAACTCGAAAAGGCCGGGTTGGCCATGAGCGACGTCGTGCTGGCGGCGACGACGGCGGCGGCCGATCGAGTGACGTTGCAGACGGACAAACGGCTGGCGGCCATACTGCCGTTTCCGCCGACGGCGAGCCGCGACTTTTCATCATCAGATTCGATTGCGCTCTACGCCGAGGTCTACGACAACGAGGGCAGCAGGGCGCACGACATCGAGACGAGCATCGCGATCGTCGACGAGCGAGGCGGCGAAAAGTCGCGCTTCACTGAGACGCATGTCGCGTCGAACGGTGTGGTCAGAATCGCCACGCGTGTGGGGCTCGCACCGCTTTCTCCAGGGACATACACGCTCGTCGTAGAAGCGCGGCAGACGGCCAACCGCGCCACATCAGCCGGACGGGCAGTTCCGTTCCGCGTCGTTCGGTAGTGTCCGCCTTCAGCCCTCGACGTTGCTCGGGGCTGACCTGGGCGAAGTCGAAGGTCAGGCGGACCCCAACACTTCCGGATTCAACAGGTTCGGTGGGCGCTGGCCGGTCAGCCCCGCGATGCAGTTGGCGACCGCCATGTTCGACATCTTCAGCCGCGTCGCGTACGTGCCGCTGCCCACGTGCGGCGTGAGGACCACGTTCGGCAGTTGCGCGAGTCCAGGCGCAAGGGCCGGTTCGTTTTCATAGACGTCGAGCCCAGCGCCGGCAATCCGCCCGGCCTTCAACGCCCTGACCAGCGCCTTCTCGTCGACGATCGGACCGCGCGAGGCGTTCACCAGAATCGCGCTCTTCTTCATCAGGGCCAGCTCTGCGCCGCCGATGTAGTGACGCGTCTCGGGAAACAGCGGCAGGTGGAGCGTGACGACATCCGATTCGCGGAGGAGTGTCTGCTTGTCGACGTACGAGGCGCGGAATTCCTGTTCCATCGCATCTGAGGCTCGCGACCGGCTCGCGTACAGCACCTTCATGTTGAAACCCATCGCGCGCCGGGCGACGCCCCGGCCGATCCGCCCGAATCCGATGATGCCAATCGTCTTGCCGTAGATGTCCTGGCCCAGAAACTCCATCATCCGCCAGCGCTTCCATCGGCCCGCCCGCACTGCCCGGTCGGCGAAGGTCAGCCCTCGCGCGGCGGCGAGGATCAACGCCCACGTCAAATCCGCCGTCGCGTCGTCGACGGCGCCCGGCGTGTTCGTCATCATCACGCCGCGTCGCGTCGCGGCGCCGACGTCGAGGTTGTTGTAGCCGACGGCGACGTTCGAGACGATCTTCAGCTGCGGGTTTTTCGCGAGGACATCGTCGCTAATGGTGTCGGTCGTCAGAGTGATGGCGCCATCCACGCCTCTCAGCCTTTGCAGCAGCTGGCGCGGGCTGACGGGATCGTCTTTTTGATTGGCGGAGACGACAAAATGTTGCTTGAGGCGTGCAATGGCGTCGACGGAAATCTCTCGGGTGACGAGGACTCGTGGCTTCATGCTCGCGCATATCGTACCTCTACGGAAGGATGTCCGGCGGAGAGGCCCCGCCGACCGCTGGCGACCGACTTGCTCACGGTCTCCACCGAGCTTGGGAGGCTGTTGAGAAATGCCTTTTTCAGCTAGGAAACCGCGAATCTTTGCATCCGACCATTCAGGCCGCGCTGGCGGAGTGACAACATTTGGTGAGTTCGCCAGCGACGTGGTGTGGGTATGAACCGCCGTTCGTTCTTGAAGTTGCCGACTCTCCTGCCGCTCATTGATCTCGGTTCGCAGATTCCCTCGCAGCCGCATGTGTTTCGGTATGAGTCGGTCATCGGGACGTCGATGGATCTTGTCGTCTGTTCGGCATCGTCGCGTGTCGCCGAGGCAGCCTGTCAGACGGTGCTGGAAGAGATCGACCGACTTAAGTCGATTCTCGACACTCGAGATCCAACCAGCGAGATCAGCCTCTTCGAAGGATCGAGCCACCGCCGCAACGCCTCTCGGGAACTGACCGCCGTCCTCGACGCCTACGAATGCTGGGAGCAGCGGACTGGCGGAATCTTTTCGATTCGTCCTGGAGGCGCTGGTACGCCGCGAAATGTCGATGCCTTGGGAAAGGCGTTCATCATCGATCGCGCGGCAGCCGCTGCAGTGAAGGGATGGCCGTCGATCGATGCGTTGCTGCTCGATATCGGCGGCGACATCGTGACGTGGGGCCGGTCGGCTGAGATCGCGATCGCCGATCCGAGCGTGTGGTACGACAACGCCCGACCGATCGCGACGATCGGTCTTCGCAACGCAGCAGTGGCCACCAGCGGTTCGTACGCGCGTGGCGCGCACTTGACCGACGCTCGCAGCGGGCACTCGCGAAGAACTGACGTGGCGGCGACCGTGATCGCGTCTGACGCCGTGACTGCCAATGCGCTGGCCACGACGCTCTGCTTAACCAGCGCGGACGACGGCCTCCGGCTTGTGGAATCGACGCCAGGCGCCGAAGGATTGCGAGTCGCATCCGGCGTGCTGCAACGAACCGCAGGGTTTGCGCTTCTGGAACGGCCGTTTGCCGCCGAGCCGCCCACGAGCACGAACTGGCCCACTGGATATCACCTCACCATCACGCTTCCGCTTACCGCATCGCGTTCCTCAAAACGTCCCTATGTGGCCGTGTGGGTGGAGGACTCCTCAGGCAAGGTGGTTCGCGTCCTGGCGATCTGGGCCAACAAATCGAAGTACTACGAAGATCTGTCGACGCTGTGGAACCGTCTCCACGGCAACTTCGATCAATTCAGAGGCGTCACGCGCGCCACGCGGTCGGCGGGAAAGTATGACCTGATGTGGGACGGCCTGGACAATGACCAGAAGCCCGTGCCGTTGGGGTCGTACCGAATCACCGTCGAGACCAATCAGGAGCAGGGGTCGTACGCCAAGCAAACCGGCACGATCACTCTCGGCGACAGCCCGACGAGCATTACGCTGCCGGCGACCACAAACTTTGACGCCGTAACCGTTCAGTACGGTCCCAAGTAGAACCATGAAACATGTCGTTCGCGTCGTCGCGCACTGGGCGCTCTTGACTCACATTTACATTTCGATGGCGGGGCTTACGCTCGCAGTTCTGTTCGGAGTCACGGGCCTGGCGTTGAATCACCAGGATTTCGGACTCAGCGAGCCTCGAATCGTCAAGTCAGAGATCGTGCTCGACAAGAATCTCGTCGCTCAGTCGAACCAAGCCACTCTCGAGCGCTACCTGCGCACACAACTCGGCATTCGATCGCCATCCACTGACTATCACGACGATGCCGACCAGATTCAAGTGACGTACGCCGCGCCGGGCGCTCGCACTCTGGTGACCATTAACCGGGCGGATGGCAGAGCCGAGGTGGAGAAAGAGACTCGCGGGTTTCTGGGCAGGCTCGGTGATCTTCACAAAGGCCTCGACAGCGGCAAAGTCTGGTACTGGACCATCGATGCAGCGGCTCTGCTGATCGTCGTCAGTTCATTGACCGGCATCGTGACACTGATAGCCCTGCGCGCACGGCGCGGCATCGGCTTTACGATTGCCGCCTTCGGTGTCTTGACGGTTCTTGTGATTTACGAGCTTTGGGTTCCCAAGTGATTACTGAAGCGCCGGCCGGCTGGATCCTCCGAGCAGAGTCGGACTGATCGTGATCGCGAAGTGGTGGCCTTCAGGTCCGCCCGTCGCAAATGTCATCAGGCCCACCGGCAATCCTCCCGCGCGCAGCGAGAGGCCGACGGCGAAGGTGTGCACCAGGCCGTTGAAATTGAGCCCCACGTTCTGCTGGCTCACGTTGCCCTGGTCGGCGGAGAGCACCAGCCCGATCGGCGATCCGAACAGCGAGTGCTCGAACCACTCTTGGAAGAGCACCGTGTGCGGACCTCGAAACCGGTAGTCTTCGTAGCTGGCCAGCACACGATTGCCGTCCAGATCCGAACCGCCCAGCGTCTGTTGAAAGTAAAAGGGCACGGCGGCCGCGCCGGACACGACCGAACGCGACAGCACCGCGCGCAGCGACAACGAACCCGAACGATTGCGCGACAACGCAACCTGAGGGCAGGCCGACGCTCGAGGGGCGATCGCGCATTCGTTCGGACCGTTGGTGTCCCTCGCTGCCGGAATCGACGAGCCGAAAAGCGGGATCTCGTGACGCAGATCTACCGACCAGCGCTGGAACGACGAGAGCGAATCCGACGGCGCCTGATATTGCTGGTAGCGCACGGCGTAGCTCAAACGGAGGTGGCCGCCGATGAGCGACGGCGAGATGCGTACGCCCTCGCCAAATTGAATGAAGCCAGGTTGCGACGAAAGGCCGGGAGCCGTCGCGTCCGTGTAGAGCTGCCCGATGGAGGGGACGTCGCCGGACGGGCCGTTGCGTACGTCGACCCATCGCCCATTGACTTCGCCGAAGAGTGACAGCCTGAGCCGGTCGAAGTTGTTGTCGGGTGTAATCGGCCAGATGGTGCTCGCGCCGGCCACGGTTTCGCGCATGCCGAAGAACGTCTTGCCGGCGAGCGTCGTGTTGGGGCCAAGGCCGAAGAACGACACCTGCGGCAACGAAATCGCCTGCGTGTACAGCTTGATGACCGGGTACGAAGTGATAGCGCGCGACTGACGTCTCCGTGGGGAGCCGGGTGTAACCTCGCGCGGGATGTCAACGGCCGTGCGCACGATGGTCGCGTAGGAGCCGACACGCCACCCGCCGCCGGATGCCGCCACGCCGTCTGCGCTGCCGGTCCATCGCCAGTTGTTGGATGGCGTCCAATGCCAGACGATCGTCGGGCCGAAGCCCATGCCGTTCTGCGGCGCGATCGTGCCGGTGGCGACATGCAGCGGATCGCCGGTGAACAGCGTCGTCGCGCAGCCGATGATGGCTTTGTTCTCGATGCAGTCCTGGTGCAGGGCTTCGCGCTCTCTTCGAACGTCGGCGGCAATGGCGCCCTCCTGCGCGAACACAGTGCCGGCGCAGGTGACGGACATGAACAGTGCAGCCGCGAATGCGCGACGGGTTGTCATCGGGCCCTCCGCTTCGCCGTCTTCTTCGGCTTCTTTCCAGCTTTCTTCTTCGAGCCCTTCTTCGGCATCTTCTTCGACACCTTCTTCGAGCGCGTCTTCGACGGCGCCGGCGGCGGGGCAGTTGGCGGAGCGGTCCCAAGGAGCTTCGCCGTCAGTTCCGCAATGTATCGCGCCGCGTTACCCTCCGACCGCCGGATTTGCTTCTTCTCGGGCAGACCGGCGGCGTGCTCCAGATGCTCGATTTGGGCGAGCAGCAGCGCCGACGCCGGTCGATCTGGGTTGAACGCGCTCGTTGGAGTCTTTCGGACTTTGATGGTCGTCATAGCGAGAACTCCGGGGCGTCGGTGCGCATCGTGTTGAGCGTCAGCAGGTCGAGAAACGTCGCGGCCGCCGCTTCGCGCGGAGAACGCTGGGTGTTGTCGAAATTCGGCAGCAGCCACTTGCTGGCGGTCGCGGGAATGCAGGCGTGCTCGAACACGCGGCCGTCGTCCACCACCGTGCCCTTCGCGACCCACGGCGACACCAGGATCGCTGGAACGCGAACGCCGAGGCGATCGAACATGAACGGCTTGCCGGTCTTGGTGTCCTTGGGCTGCGCCACGAACCCGTCCGGAATGCAGTTCGGCGGCAGGACGTGGTCGTAGATGCCGCCGTGCTCGTCGTACGTGATGAGCAACGCCGTGCTGGCCCACAGCGCGGGGTTGTCGTGAATGGCGTTGTAGATCGACGCGATGAACCGCTCGCCCTCGCCGACATGGTGATCGGGGTGCTGGTCCGACGCGATGACCGCGCCGTCGTCGCCATCGTGGTCGCTGTAGTTCGGCTCGACGAACGAGTACTCCGGGAGCGTGCCCTTCTCGCAGTCCTCGAGAAACTGATCGTAGGTCGCGAAAAGCTTCGGCTGATCTTTGAGCAGGTTGATCACCTCGAGCGACGAGCTGACCTGATCGAAGTAATACAGCTTCGCCGTGTGATTCGCGTCGATGAGGCGCTGGTAGATGCTCTTGTACTTCGTGTTGACATAGAAGAGCTCCATGCCCACGTGGCCGAACGACGTGCCGTAGTGCGCGAAGGCGCGGTTGCAGAGGGTTGGCCCGGGAATCGACGCGAACCAGCGGTTGAACACGGCGAACTCCTGCGCCAGCCTGGTCAGGACCGGAACCTTGTTCGCCTTGAAGTAATACATGATCTTCTGTGAGTGAGCGACGTCGCGGCGTTCCTGGAAATAGCTCTTGATGAACCCCTTCATCGTCGGCGTCGTGCCGCCGTTGAAGATCTGCTGGTCGACCGCGGGGAAGCTGTGGTTGGGATCGGGATCGAGCTGGCCTTGATATTCAGCCAACGACTGTACCGTGATGGCCGTGTTGGTCGTGTCGGGGTTGCTCTCCGTTCCCGTCAAGCCGTCGATGCGTGGGTCGACCGCCTTCAGCGAGCCGAGCATGTGATCGAACGATCGGTTCTCCATCATGAGAACGACCAGGTGGCGAAGGTTGTCGAGTCCAGCTGGAGGCATGGTCGCGGGTTCTCCGGATTGTCGAGGTTGAGTCGTTAAGTATCGCGCAGAAATCGAGAAAGGTAGCTCAGCAGTAAGTAAGGATCGGGCTTTAGAGCGTGTAATTGAGGAGCCAGACCAGAAACAGCACCGTCGGCACGTGTATAACGAACTGAAGCGCCGAGTAGCCGACGATGTCGCGCGCCTTGAGGCCGAGGATGCCAAGCAGCGGCAGCATCCAAAACGGATGAACGAGATTCGCGAGCGCTTCCGTCGCGTTGTATGTCTGCACGACCCAACCGAGATGAACGTGCAGCGTCTTGCCCGCCTCGAGCATGTACGGCGCTTCGATCAGCCACTTGCCGCCGGCAGACGGCACGAAGAGTCCGAGAAACGCGGAATAGATCCCGACGAGCAGCGGATAGCTGTGCTGCGTCGAGATGTCGACGAAGAAGTGCGCCATCTGACGCGCCAGCCCCGACTCGGTCATCATCTTCACCATGCCGGCATACATCGGGTACTGCACGAGCACGCCTGAGACCGACGGCACCGCCGCGGCGATCGACTTCACGAACGACCGCGGCCGCCAGTGCAACAGGATGCCAGCGATCAGGAACAAGAAGACGTAATGATTCAAGTCGAGGATGATCGATGCGCCTTTAGACGCGACTTCCGCCGCCAGGTACCCAAAGCCCAGCAGCGACACGACGATGCTCAGAAGCGGGCTGTGTTCGAGCCATTCACCTGGCTTTTCCGGCGCTTCCTTTGGGATCACGAGCCGCTCGTACTTGACGCCCATGTCCGCCATACTGCGCGCGTGGCGGGCCGCGGGCGCGGAGTAATAGGCGATCGCTATCGACATCACGACGATGACCGCGGCCGTCAGCATGCTTTGCCAGAGCAGGAGCGTTTGACTGAGCGGGATCACGCCGCTGATGTTCATGATCGATGGGGGCAGCGATCCACTGGCGGCCATGATGAGCGCGGCCGACGACGACAGCCCGAGCGCCCATACGCTGCCGATGCCCAGATACGCCGCAGCGCCGACAGCGCGATAGTCCGCGCCCTTCACGCGATGCGTGATCTCGCGCGCGAGCAGCCCGCTGATGATCAGGCTGAAGCTCCACGAGATGAGCGACGACAACATCGAGAAGAGGGCCACGAACGCGACGGCGCCGCGCCCGGTTTTGGGAATCTCCGCCAGCCGGCACACGAGGCGGTAGACAAGCGGTGCAGTGGCGACTGAATATCCGGTCAGGATGATCAGCGTCATCTGCATCGTAAAGGCGACGAGATCCCAGAATCCTGCGCCGAACCACGTGGCTGCCTGCATGGGCGTGCTGCCGACCAGGAGCGTCGCGCTGAAGACGATGAGGACGGCGACGAGCGCGAGGGCGAACGCGTCAGGAAACCACGTCTCGAACCAGTCTGAGAGCCGCAGGCCGGCGCGCGAGAACCACGAGCCTGCGAGTTCGCCGCGAACGTCCATGGGGACGGCAGGATATCAAATGTCGCTCGAAACCTTCGACAGCACGCCTTCAAGCAGTGGTGTCATCAGCCGGAGTTGACGCGCGCGAATCATGAGGTTCCACGCCGCCTCGAACTTCTTCCAGCCTGCGGCGTAGAAGAAGTGCTTGGCCTGATGCTTGAGCGAGCCGTGCGACCATGAGGCGTGGGCGATGGACGACCAGCGGTAGAACTCCTCGTACGCCCAGTCGTACCCGTCCTTGAGCGCCACCGGACACAGACGCGCCGGCCGATAGACGACGTGACGCGTGTCGTAGAGATCCCAATCGCGGCTGGTGATTCGTCCTTGTTGATCCAGGCGCGTGTGCAGGCCTGTGCCCGGATAGGGCGTCTGGATGTGAAAGGTCGCGGTGGTCACGCCGTTGGCGATCGCCCAGTCCACGGTGCGCCGAAAGACGTCGTCCTCGTCGTCGTCCATGCCGAAGACGAAGCTGGCGTTGATCATGATCCCGAGGTCGTGCAAGCGTCTGGTCACCGCGGCGTAGTCCCGGCCGAGATTCTGTCGCTTGCCGCTCATTTGCAGGTTGGAAGGCGTCAGCGTTTCGAAGCCGACGAACAGGCTTCGCAACCCGGCCTCGGCTGCGCGCTCGATGAGATCGCCGCGCAGGATTGAATCGACCGTGGCGGCTCCTTGAAACAGCCGCTTCATGCCCTGCATCCCGTTGAACAGATCCCGCGCGAAGCGCGGCTCTCCCAACAAGTGATCGTCGAGAAAGTAGAGATGTCGCCCGGGGAGCCTCGCAATCTCGGCGACCGCGTCGTCGACGCGCTGGACGTAGAAAGTCTTGCCGCCCTCGAAAAACGCGTCCTTGTAGCAGAAGTCGCAGTGCTGTGGACACCCGCGCGTGACGACGATCGAATTGGGAACGAGGTAACTGCGGCGTCGAATCAAATCGCGGCGAATCGGGGGCACGCGCTCCAAGGTGCGTCCCGCGGTCGACCGGTAGACGGGGCAGGGACGCCCTTCACGGAAATCTGCGAGAAACTGCGGAAACGTTTGCTCGCCCGGCCCGAGGAAGATGGCGTCCGCGTGTGGGGCGGCTTCCGCCGGCAGGGAGGTGACGTGGAGTCCACCCAGGACGACGAATACGCCTCGTGCGCGGTACGCGTCGGCGAGACGATACGCGCGGTAGGCGTTGGTGATGTACACCTGAATGACGGCGATATCCGGGCTGTCGTCGACAAGAAGCGGCTCGACGTGCTCGTCGACGATGACAGCCCGATCGTCTTCGCTCAGATACGCGGCAAGCGTCGCCAGGCCCAGCGGGGGGAAGAGGGAGTACTTGATTGGGCGCCAAAACGGGCTGGTGGCTTCGGTCAGCGCAGGCAGCACGAACGTGACGTGAAGGGGTCGTTGCCGGGGCATGCTCTGTATTGTAAAGTAATTTGCATGAAACGTGTCTTCGACGTCGCCGGAGCCCTCGCCGGGTTGGCCTTCTTTGCCCTCCCCATGGCGGCCATTACGCTCGCGATCGTCCTGACCGACGGCCGTCCGATCCTGTTCACCCAGGAGCGCCTTGGACGCGCACGCCGGCCGTTCACCATTCTGAAATTCCGCTCGATGCGCGGCGGCGCGGTCACACCGATCGGACGCGTGCTGCGCGCCAGCGGACTCGATGAACTCCCGCAATTGCTGAACGTCCTCAGAGGGGAGATCAGCGCCGTGGGACCGCGGCCGCTGACGGCGTCTGACGTCGACCGGTTGGGGTGGCGAGTGCCGGCATGTGATTTCCGGTGGAAAGTGCCTCCAGGACTTACCGGCCTCGCGCAGGTCGTCGGAACCCGATCGGCCCGCCATGCCCTTCGTCTCGATCGGTGCTACATCACGCACCGGACGATGACTCTCGATCTCCAGCTCGTCGCCTGGTCGTTCGCGATTAATGTGATCGGCAAGACGCGCGTTCGCCGGCTCCTCTCGCGGTCCCGCGTGCGCATTCCCGCCTCGCTATAATTCACCGCACGTTGTGACCGCAGCCACGCCGCTCCTCGAGATGAGGGGCATCTCGAAGAGTTTTCCGGGCGTTCGCGCGCTCGACGGTGTGTCGTTGTCCGTCGATGCCGGCGAAGTGCATTTTCTTCTCGGGCAGAACGGCGCGGGGAAGTCGACGCTCATCCGCATCCTGTACGGCGCGCACCATCCGGACGCAGGCGAAATCCTGCTGAACGGCGAGAAGGTGCGTCTCGCCTCGCCGGCGGACGCGCGCGCCCTGGGCATCGCGGTCATCTTCCAGGAGTTTTCGCTCGTTCCGTACCTCGACCTCGCGCAGAACATCTTCCTGGGGCGCGAGCCGCGAGGGCTGTTGCCGGGAACCATCGATCACAGGAAGATGCACGCCGAGGCGCGGCGGCTTCTCGGGTCGCTCGGCATGGATCTCGACACGCACGCGCTTGCCCATGAACTGGGCGTCGCTCAGCAGCAGGTCGTCGAGATTGCCAAAGCGCTGTCGCAAAACGCGCGCATCCTCGTGATGGACGAGCCAACGGCAGCGCTCTCCGACCACGAAATCGACCGTTTGTTCACGCAGATCCAAGCGCTCAAAGCGTCGGGCGTCGCCGTCATCTACATCTCGCACCGATTGCAGGAGATCGCGGCGATCGGCGATCGCATCACCGTGTTGCGTGACGGCAGGAAGGTGACGACGATGGCTGCCGCTGACGCGAAGCCGGCGGATCTCGTGCATTTGATGATCGGAAGGCAAGTCGACACCACGTACCGCCACCAGTTTTGCGACCAGCCTGGCGCCGTCGTGCTCGACGTCCAGAAGTTGGAGGCGGCCAACGGCATTTCAGGCGCGACGCTGAGCATCCGCGCGGGCGAGGTCGTCGGCCTCGCCGGCCTGGTGGGCGCCGGACGGAGCGAACTCGCGCGCGCCATCTTCGGCGCCGATCGCGTGACGGGCGGCACGGTTCGTCTGAACGGACGGGCGCTCGACGCGGGGCCTGTTCGTGCTGTCCGCTCCGGTGCGGCCCTTGTGCCGGAGAATCGCCAGACCGAGGGGCTCGCCCTGATGCGATCGGTCCAGGACAACGTCCTCGTCGCGGGCATGCGCAAGTGGTTTCCGAGCGGCTGGTATTGCGCGCGCGCCGCTGCGACGATTGCCAGCGACGTCGTCGCGCGCCTCAGTATCGCCACGCCGTCGGTCGCGAGGGTGACGCGGTTTCTGAGCGGAGGGAACCAGCAGAAAGTCGTGATCGGCAAGTGGCTCACGGCGGGCTCGACGTTCTTCGTCTTCGACGAGCCGACGCGCGGCATCGACGTCGGCGCCAAAGCGGAAATCTACGGCGTCATCAACCGGCTTGTTGCCGACGGTGCCGCGGTGCTGATGATCAGCTCCGAGCTGCCCGAAGTGGTCGCCGTGTGCGACCGCGCTTACGTCATGCGCGACAAGCGCATCGTCGGCGAACTTCAGCGGAGCGAGCTGAGCGAGGCGAACATCTTGAGGCTGGCGATGCACCATGAATAAGGGCGCCGCCTACCTCCTGGCGATTCTCGTCGTCGTCTTCGCCGTGTTTGGTTCGGGCTTCGCGACGACGGCGAACATCCTCAACATCGGCGTGCAGTCGTCGGTCCTCCTGCTGCTGGCGCTGCCGATGACGCTCGTCATCATGACCGAAGGGTTGGACCTGTCGATGGGCGCGGTACTCAGCCTGTCGGGTGTCGTCATGGCGACGATGTTGATGAACGAGCATCGCCTTCCTGTGGCGGTCGGCGCTGCTGTGGGTGTCGGCCTCGCTTTTGGGCTCGCCAACGGCCTGCTCGTCGTCGCGCTCGGCTTGCCGCCGTTCGTCGCCACGCTCGGGACGCTTGGCATCGCGCAAGGCCTCGCGCTCCTTGTCTCGGGCGGCCAGAGCGTCGTCGGGATCGGCGACGCGTTGCCCGCGCTGTATGGCCGTGAGCCACTCGACGTGCCGTTCGCTATCTGGGTTGCGGTGGCCGCGTTCGTCATTCTGCGTCTCGCTCTGTCGAAAACCCGCCTCGGCCCGTACGTGTCGGCCATCGGCGGCAATCGAGAAGCGCTGGTGCTTGCAGGCGTCCGCGCGAACGTGTATCACGTCGGCGTCTACGTGCTCGCCGGCGCCATGGCCGGCTTTGCCGCGCTGCTGCTGACGGGACGCATGAGCGCGGGCCATCCGACTGCGGCCATCGGCATGGAGTTCGACGCGGTGGCGGCGGTCATCGTGGGTGGCACGACGTTCGAGCGCGGGAAGGGAAGCCTTTGGGGCACGCTCGTTGGCGTGCTCACGATCGGCGTCCTGAAGAACGGCCTGAATGTGCTCGAGGTGTCGTCGTCCCTGCAGGTCGCCAGCATCGGCGTACTCGTCATCGTCGCGCTCGCGATCGATTCGATGCTGCAGGCGCTGAAGCAGCGTCGCCACACGCCGGCGCGCGCCGCATGAAGGGCCTGGCCTATCGGCTCATCGCGGTCGCCGCCATCGCCGTCGGACTGGCATTCGCGACCGACGTGTTCCTCACCTCTGCGAACGTGTTGAATGTCCTCCGGCAGGCGAGCCTCACGTTTCTGATCGCGTCGGGGCTCACGCTGACCATCCTCACCGCCGGCCTCGATCTATCCGTTGGCGCCAACGTCGGCCTGTCGGCATGCTTTGCGGCGACGGTGATGAAGGCCACCGATTCCGTGACGATGGGTGTCGTTGCGGGCCTTGGTTTCGGCGCGCTCGTCGGCGTCTTGAACGGCCTGATGATCACGCTCTTGAAGCTGCCGCCGTTCATTGCGACGTACGGCATGCTGTGGACGCTCAACGGCGTGACGTATTGGTTCATGGGCGGTGAAACGATCCATGGATTCCGACCGGGTTTTCGCGCGCTCGGCAGCGGCTACGGGCTCGGCGTTCCGATTCCCATCTACGTGATGGCGGCGTTCCTGCTCGTGGGTGGTGTCTTTACGCGTTACACTACGTTCGGCCAGGAGGTGTACGCGATAGGCGCCAATCGCGAAGCGGCCCGGCTCTCCGGCGTCCCTGTCAGGGCGCGCCTCACTCTCGTGTACATCCTCAGCGGAGCGATGGCCGGGCTCGCCGCGATCGTCTACCTCGCGCGGCTGAATTCGGCGGAAGCCGACATCGGCGAGCCGCTGACGCTGCCGGCGATTGCGGCTGTGCTCATCGGCGGCACGTCGCTGTTTGGCGGCGTCGGCAGCCTGACGGGCACGCTCATCGGCGCGCTGACCCTGACGCTCGTCGTCAACGGCATGAACTTGCTCGCGGTCGACGCAAGTTGGCAGCCGCTGGTCACGGGCGCGATCGTGATTCTCGCGGTATGGATCGACGTCATCACTCGCCAGCGGGCAGAGGCTCGCGTATGAAAAGAGTTTCTGCGTGCTTCGCGTGCTCTGCGTTGATCGTCGTCTCGGCAGGTTCGACAGGCGCGCAAGAAGAGCGCGCACAACGCGCCGTCACGCTCCAAAGTTTTGTCGGCACCTGGGTCGGCACTCAGAAGTGGGCCGACGGCATCAAAGGCCCTGGACCCGCCGAAGAGCAGGAAGTGACGCTGACGATCGAAGAGTTCAACGGCAAGCTTGTCGGCTCGCTCACGCCATTTTTCGGCGGCAGCGACGGCGCGAGCTTCGGGAACGGCGACCTGGCGGGCGAGGAACTGAAGGCCACCGGCCGCATCGGACAGCCGAAACCCGGCGAACCCGTGGCCGAGTCGCGCAACCAACCGAGAACGTGGAAAGGGCAAACGCAGATTGCGTTCGCGTTCGACGTCGATCGCAACAACCTCAAAGGCACAGCCGACGTCACGTTGAACGGCGTCAAGTGGCTGCGGTTCAATTACGACCTCAGTAAGAAGCGCTCGAGGTACTGATGATCCGACGATTTGCACTGGCGCTCGCGCTCACGTTGCCGTCGGCGCCGGCCGCGGCGCAAGACATCACCTATAGCAAAGACGTGGCGCCGATCCTGTTCGAGAACTGCGTCTACTGTCATCGGCCTGGCGAGGTCGCGCCGTTTTCGCTGACGAACTATCGCGAGACGCGTCCATGGGCGGCCGCGATCCGCAAGGCCGTCACGAACCGGCGCATGCCGCCCTGGCTCGCGGATCCGCACTACAGCAGCTTCAGCAACGATCGCCTCCTCAGTGACAAGGACCTGAAGACAATCGCCTCGTGGATCGACAACGGGGCAACGGAAGGCAATCCGGCCGATCTCCCGCCGCTGCCGAAGTTCACCGACGGGTGGAAGATCGGCACGCCCGATCTCGTGCTGACGATGAACAAACCGTTCGAGATTCCGGCCAAGGGCGACATCGCGTGGGTGAACATCCCGTCGAACGAGTACGTGTTCCCTGAGGACGTGTGGGTCCAAGCGATCGAGATCCGTCCGGGAAATCGCGCCGTGGTTCATCACGCGGTCGCCGGCTTGATTCCTCCCGACGGCTCGTCGGGCGCGCCTGAGAGCCTGCATTTGTACGCGCCGGGCATGGATGCCATGGTCTGGCGCGACGGCTACGGCAAGTTGATCAAGAAAGGATCGAAGGTCGTCTTTCAGATGCACTACAACGCGATTGGCAAGGCGACGACCGATCAGACGAAAGTCGGCATCGTCTACGCTCGAAAACCGGTCCACACGCATGTGAACACGACGATCGTCTCGAACACGTCGATCCTGATTCCGCCGATGGCGCACAGCCACGAAGCGATCGCCGCGTTCCAGATGCCCGCCGACGCGCGAATCCACGGCCTGCGTCCGCACATGCACCTCCGCGCGAAAACCGGCACCGCGTCGCTCATCGAGCCTGACGGGAACCGCCACGTGCTCCTTCACATCCCGCGATGGGACGACGCGTGGCAGAACTACTACGTCCTGTCGCGGCCGCTCGATGTGAAAAAGGGATCGATTCTCGAATACGTGGCCAACTACGACAACTCTCCGGCGAATCCGCTCAACCCGGATCCGAAATCGCCAGTCGCGTGGGGGCAGCAGATTTGGGAAGAGATGCATTCGGTTTATATGACGTGGACCCAGATCACGCCGGCGAATGCCAGCGATCACGAGCCGATCCAAATCGCTTCGAGCAAGGTGTTCAAATGATGGACAGAAACTCGCCACCACAGAGGACGCAGAGGACACAGAGCCTAAAGTGGATTTCCTCTGTGTCCTCCGTGTCCTCTGTGGTAGTTAGTTTGCTCTTCGCGGCACCCTCATTCGCGCAAGGCCCGCGTGATCCCTCCCGCTGCAGCCCGCAAATGCTCTCTGCTCCCTTCGCCGGGGACGCCGGAGCGTCGTGGAACGGCTGGAGTCCGGACACCAGCAACAAGCGCTTTCAGACGGCCGAACATGCCGGGCTCGCGCTCGCGCAGGTTCCGAATCTGAAGCTGAAGTGGGCCTTTGGATTCCCGGAGACGATCTCGGCGTACGCGCAGCCGAGCGTCGCCGGCGGACGGGTGTTCGTCGGCGCGCAGAACGGCACCGTCTATTCGCTCGACGCGAAGACCGGCTGCACGTACTGGACCTTCAGGGCGCAGAGTGCGATCCGTGCGGCGACGACGATCGGAGCGCGACGCACCGCCGCCGGCGAACGCGCGCACACGGTGTATGTCGCCGATCAGTCCGCGCACGTCTACGCGCTCGACGCGCAGACCGGCGATCTGCTGTGGGCGCACAAGGTGGACGATCTGCCGGGCGCCCGCGTCACGGGCGCACCGACGCTGTATCAAGATCGCCTCTACGTGCCGGTCGCGTCCAGTGAAGAGGCAACCGCGCGCGATCCGTCGTACTCGTGCTGCAAATTCCGCGGCAGCCTCGTCGTGCTCGACATCAACGGCAACGTCGTCTGGAAGACGTTCACGCTGCCGGAGAACGCGAAGCCGCTCGGCAAGACGTCCGCCGGTACACAACGGTGGGGGCCGTCGGGTGCGGGCATCTGGTCGGCGCCGACGATCGATGCCGCGCGGAGAGTGGTATACGTCTCGACCGGCAATATGTACACGGAGCCGCAGCAGGCGACGAGCGACGCTGTGATCGCCATGGATCTCGATTCCGGCAAGATCAAGTGGATCTCGCAGCGGCTCGAGAAGGACGTCTGGATTGTGGGATGTCCGCCGGGCGGCGTTGGTCCTGCGGGTGGCGGCAACTGCGTCGTCAACACGACGGATATCGGACCGGACTTCGATCTTGGCGACTCGCCGATGCTGGTGAAGATGGCGAATGGCAAGGACGCGGTCGTCGTCGGCCAGAAGTCCGGTCAGGCATGGGCGCTCGACCCCGACAAGAAGGGCGCCGTCATGTGGGAATACCGCGCGGGCCGCGGTGGCACGCTTGGCGGGATCGAGTGGGGACCTGCCGTCGACGCGACGAACGCGTACTTCGCGGTGTCGGATTTCCGCCTCGAGAATCCCGGCGGTCTGCATGCCGTGAATCTCGTCAGCGGA
>Ga0097621_100000730_pt1 | contig 22991 bp, 20 predicted proteins | sample KBSMisM72_FD_73165 | JGI IMG/M metagenome (GOLD analysis project Ga0097621, IMG submission 73165) | Miscanthus rhizosphere microbial communities from Kellogg Biological Station, Michigan, USA - KBS Miscanthus M7-2 (version 2) (version 2) | ecosystem: Host-associated > Plants > Roots >... | reverse complement strand
GGTGTTGGTGAGGACCGCTCTCAGGGAAATATCTTTTGGCAATCCGGTACAACAGTTTGCCATACTTTGGCGACTTCAGCGACCGCGATGCTATTTCGCTTACCCTTCGCCGGTATTCGGAGCCGGCCAATTTGCCTGAGCCGAGATCGGTAATGGTAACCCAATCGGGATTCCGTGTCAATTTATTCCTCAATGCTTCCACTTTACCATAAGCCTCATAGTTCTTATGGTCATTTAGAATGGTTGAGATAAAATCGAAAACGAACGGAGAATGAATTCCATGGCCCTTACCGCTCGAAGCGGTGAGATAGTATCGAATAAATTTAGTGACCAGTTGAAGGCGTGTATACACAAATTCAAAAGTAAAAATTCAAAATTAAAAAGTATGGCATGGTTTCCTTTTTTGAATTTTTAATTTTTACTTTTTACTTTCTTATCCATACCTGGAACGAATACGCATACGCGTGCTTTTCATCGGCCGGGAAATCGAGGTGCGAAGTGAGTTTCCAGTCTTTCTCACTGATCTCAGGGAAAAAGGCATCGCCCTCAATTACGGTATGCACCCGCGTGAGGTAAATTTTATCTGATTTTGGAAAAATCTCTTTAAAAATTTCACCCCCACCAATAACAAAAACTTCATTCACGTCCATTTCCTTTACGATGAAGAATGCATCGTCCAAACTCTTCACAACCACGGCGCCCTCGGCCTTATAATCGTCCTGGCGGGTCACCACTACATTCGTTCTTCCATTCAATGGCTGATTATCCACGGATTCAAATGTCTTTCTGCCCATGATCACGGGCATTCCCCAAGTCGTATTCTTGAAGAATTTCATGTCATTCGGCAAATGCCACAGCAACTTGTTGTCCTTCCCAATCACATTGTTCTCAGAAGCTGCGGCGACTAAACTAATGGTCATAGTTGAAGATTAAACCGCAATAGGTGCTTTGATGGATGGATGAAATTGATAATTCTCCAGGGTGAAATCTTCAAAACGGAATTGAAAGATGTCCTTCACATCGGGATTGATTTTCATCTGTGGAAGCGGGAAAGGGTTCCGCGTCAATTGCAGTTTAGCCTGCTCAAGATGGTTATTGTAAAGATGGACATCTCCAAAGCTATGGACGAAATCACCCGGTGCGAGGTCACAAACCTGTGCAATCATCAGGGTTAGCAATGCATAAGATGCGATATTGAACGGAACGCCCAGGAAGGCGTCTGCACTTCGTTGATATAGCTGGCAACTGAGTTTTCCTTCTGCCACGTAAAACTGGAACAGGGTGTGACAGGGCATCAACGCCATCTTTGGGAGGTCGGCTACATTCCATGCACTGACAATCAACCGCCGGCTGTCGGGATTCGTCTTTATTTGTTGTATAAGATCCCTGATCTGGTCGATTTCTTTTCCTTCAGCACCTTCCCAACTGCGCCACTGCTTTCCATAGACCGGTCCTAATTCGCCGCGCTCATCTGCCCATTCGTCCCAAATGCTTACGCCGTTTTCTTTCAGATAGGCAATATTGGTTTCGCCCTTCAGGAACCAGAGCAATTCATGAACAATGCTTTTCAGGTGAAGTTTTTTCGTTGTCACCAATGGAAATCCCTGCGCCAGGTCAAAGCGCATCTGGTACCCGAAACAACTAATCGTACCCACTCCTGTACGGTCGTGTTTTTGAACGCCTTTGTCCAATATATGCTGTAGCAGGTCGAGGTATTGTTGCATGGACGCAAGGTAAGTAAAAAGTAAAAATTCAAAATTCAAAAGGCAAAAGTGGAAATCAAGAACCTTTCCACATTCGCGCTTTTTACTTTTTAATTTTTACTTTTTACTTTTTAGACTCCTCTCCTCTCAAGTTCTTTCCTGATCAAACCCAATTCACGCCCGGTTTGGCCACTGACTGAGCTGTTTTCCTGCGCGCGTCGCATGAGATAGGGAACCACGTCTTTGATAGGACCGAAGGGCAAATATTTGCTCACGGAAAAACCCGCTTTCGCCAGGTTGAAGGTGATATTGTCGCTCATGCCATACAGCTGCGAAAAATGGACATGCGGATGATTGTGGGGTATATTCCTTTTGTCGAGCAAATCGGCGGTCAGCATATTACTTTCCTCATTGTGCGTTGCAACGATGACACTGATGCGATCCAGGTGATCCACACACATTGAAAGGGCCTCATTGTAATCCTTGTCGCAGCTCGCTTTGTCGGGTTGAATGGGCGAAGGATATCCCATTTCCTCTGCCCTTCTTCTCTCCTTTTCCATGTATGCGCCGCGCACCAGTTTGGCGCCAAGGACAAATTTTCTCAACCCCGCCGCCTCCAGCGAATCATTCAGAAAGCCCAGCCGATCGTGCCGATAGAGTTGCACGGTATTGAATACCGTTACCTTTTCGCGGTTGAATTCGTCCATCATTTTGATGGTGAGCACATCCACCGGATCTTGTATCCAGGTCTCTTCTGCGTCCACCAGCACACCGATATTTTTTTCCGCCGCCGTTTTGCAAATCAGCCGCATCCGATCTTCTACTTTATTCCATTCCTTTTTTTCTTCTTCGCTGAGGGTGGCCAGTGCTTTGTCAAATCGTTTCATCAGCGAGCCCGCGTTCAATTCCACGGAATGATCGAGTTTTTCGAGCAAAGCAAATCGCGCGACCCCGGTCACCTTGATACTCATAAACGGAATATTCGTTTGCGTGGCCGCGTAGTTGATGACCCTGATAAATTCGTCGCGTGCGTGATCCAGGCTCTCTTCACCATAGTCACCTCCTTCAACGCCGTAATCCAGGATGACCTGAACGTGATATTCCCCGAGTTTTTTTGCGACGGCCGCAGTTTCTTCAAGCGTCTCCCCACCTACGAACTGTGCAAAGATGGTTTTGCGAATGATGCCTTTAATGGGCAACCCTGCCTTAATAATCCAGGGTGTAATGCGAGTGCCCAATCTCACCAGCCAGCCAATCCCCATGGAAGAAAAAAGGAAATTGGCTTTTTTTAGCTCCTTGTCAGATTTATAGGCAAACGCGTATTCAGTATTGGAAAAGGAAATGGGACCGGGCATGAACGAAAATAAATTAAAAAGTAAAATAATTAGGTATTGGGTATAAGGTATATGGTATATGGTAGATGGTATTATTCCTCCCTATACCTTATACCTTATACCCTATACCCTATACCGAATACCCTGTATTTGCTATCTTGCGCAGGCATGAAAATCGTTGAAACCGAGATCTACAAATACAGCATACCCATGCACCCGTTTACGATTGCAACGGGGACGATGGATTACGCGCAGAATACTTTTATAAGAATTCATACGGATACCGCCATCGGCGGAGTGGGCGAATGCTCGGCATTTCCCATGATTGTGGGGGAAACACAATCCACCTGTTTTGAGATGGCCAGGGATTTCGCAAAGCTTTGGAAACAGAAAGATCCTCTGGCCATTGCCGAAAGAATGAACGAACTCCACGGGTTTACGGCCTTCAATGCGACCATCAAGAGCGCTTTCGATATGGCGCTTTATGATATCGCTGCAAAAGTAGAAGGTAAACCGCTGTACAAATACCTGGGAGGTCAGAAGAAGAAATTGGAAACGGATCTCACCATCGGCATTGGCCTGCCCAATGAGATGGCAACTGCAGCCGCTAAATTTAAGGCTGATGGTGTCACCATGATTAAGATCAAGCTTGGCAAAGACGCGAAGACAGATATCGAGAGAGTGAGAAAGATCCGCGAGGCGGTGGGTCCAGGCATCAGGCTTCGCATCGATGCCAACCAGGGCTGGAATTTTGAAGACGCTTCATTTGTGCTGCAGTCTATCAGTCCTTACGATATACAGTTTTGCGAACAACCGATGCGCAGCTGGAACGATCATCAGTTGCCCAAACTCAGAAAAATATCACCGATACCCATCATGGCCGATGAAAGCGTTTTTGATCATCACGACGCCATTCGTTTGATCGAAGCTGGTGCCTGCGCCTACGTAAACATCAAATTTGCCAAATCGGGCGGCATACTTGAGGCCATCCGCATTAATGACGTCTGTGCCCAAAGAAATACCGCCTGCATGATGGGTGGTATGCTCGAAAGTCGCGTGGCCCTCTCCGCCTTCGCGCATTTTGCTTCGGCGAATGACAATATTGTGTTCTATGATATGGACACCTGCCTCCTGGGTCACCTTGAAGATCCAGTGAAGGAGGGCGTTAAATTTTCCGGGTATTTTCTTGAGCTGCCCGAATTGCCCGGCATCGGTGCAGACGTGGATGATGCTTTTCTTAAGAACTGCGAGAAGATTGTAATTTAAACTTTCAAATGGCATTGCATATGAGTAAAATCGAAGGTAAAAAAGTAAGTGAAACACAGATAATCATGACCGAACTGGTTTTGCCAAACGACACCAATGTCTTTGGCAACCTGATGGGCGGCCGACTGATGTACTGGATGGACATCGCCGCAGCGCTATCTGCCGCAAAACATTGCAATGCGCCTGTCGTAACGGCATCAGTAGATAATATTTCCTTCGAATCGCCCATCAAACTGGGAAATGTGGTGCACATTGAGGCGCGTATGTCGAGGGCATTTAATACGTCCATGGAAGTGCATCTGAAAGTGTGGGGAGAAGATCTGCAAGATCAATACAAATACAAGAGCAATGAGGCTTATTATACTTTTGTGGCGCTTGACCCTAACCGTAAACCTCGTACCGTTCCACCAGTGATTCCCGAAACCGATGAAGACAGGCGCTTGTATGATGGAGCCTTACGCAGAAGGCAATTGAGACTGATCCTTGGTGGTAAAATGAAACCCGACGAAGCGGCGGAATTGAAGGCATTGTTTGTGAAAGACTAGTGGACAGTAGACGGTGGACAGTAGACAGTAAAGAGATCGCGACAACATTTCTGTTTACAGTCTACTGTCCACCGTCTACTACTTATCAAGCACATTCATCAAATGATGCTTCCCCTTCATCATATACTCGCGGCTTTGTTCAATAGCGTTCATCACGGCATCTAAAATATTTTCCACGGTATCCTCGTAGTCTATTTTCAGGGGTTCTTTAAATGTGATGGACAACAGGGAACCCTTCTTTTTGAATTTGAGTCCTTTTTTATTGAACGCCCGCCAGAAGCCGCTGATCACCACCGGTATCACAACGGGCTTGTTTTGTTTGATGATGAAGGCCGTTCCTTTTCTCCCCGGTGCAAAAGGTTTTGTGGTACCTTGCGGAAACGTAATCACCCAACTTTTGCTGAGCGCATTTGTAATCTTGCGGGTATCTGATGCATCCAGGCCCCTCCTCACCTCCTGCCCCTCAGATCTCCAGGTACGCTTTACCGTTAGAGCTCCGCCCAGTGCAAACAAGCGACTGATGAAACTACCCTTCATGGTTTCTTCAGCAGCCACATAGTAAACATTTGTAAATGGATTCAATAAGTAGAATGGAATTCCCAATTTATTATCCTTTCGCCATTTTACCGCACAGAAAATATGAATGAAGGTGATTACATCGGCGAAGTAGGTCTGATGGTTACTTACAAACAAAACATTCTTCCGGGGAAGGTTCCGAAGATAATCGGTTCCTTCAATCTGCAGATGATTCACAATGGCCAGTCCGGGATATGTAACTGCTCCTACAACGGCGTAGATCATTTTTCTGACAAGACGGACGTTCTTCAACCGTTCAATTAAAGACGACATGTGCTGGAATTACTCACAATGTAAGAATTTGTCGATAAATTGCCGGCCCGTCTTGTTTATACAACAGAACAAACTGTACATGCACCTGGATACCGTGATATTCGACATGGATGGCTTACTCATCGATTCCGAACCTTTATGGCAGGAAGCTGCCGAAGAAGTATTGGAGCGCTGGGAAATCAGGCTCACCAATGAACAATACCATCAATCAACCGGACTTGGCACGAAGCCCTTCCTCGAAAAGTGGATGAAACCTTTACATCCCGATGCACAACTGTTGGCCACCACCGAAAAAGAAATTGTTGCCGGTGTGGTTGAAAAAGTGAGGCTGAAAGCTGACCCCCTGCCTGGCGTCCCCGAAATCTTTTCATTGTTCAAGTCACGAAATTTTAAAATCGGACTTGCCACCTCCTCACCATTTTCACTGATTCGCGTAGTGACGGAGAAACTGGGCCTCAACGATGCATTGTCGGCGATCAGCTCGGGTACAGGGCTGCCTTTCAGCAAACCCCATCCGCAGGTGTACCTGAATTGTGCCGCTGAATTGGGGTCTGAACCCACGGCCTGCATTTGCTTCGAAGACTCGTTTAACGGAATGATTGCGGCCAAGGCAGCTCGCATGGTTTGCGTCGTGATTCCTGCTCAACCGTTTCGGAAAGAAACGCGCTGGGATGCAGCCGATCTCAAATTGGATTCGCTGCTTGAATTCTCCGGCGCTGTGCTGGATGTGCTATTGGCGAAACATTAGCAAGTAAGCACTCAATTTCATAAAATAAAAAATCCCGGGCTTTCGCACCGGGATTTTATTTCGTATAACCGTAACAGTTATTATTCTGCTTTAGGCTCAGATCCTTCGCCTTCCATCTTCTTCTTCAGCTGTGCCAATACACCCAGGTCGCCCAAAGTTGTTTTTTCAACCTTACTTTGAACATCCTTCACGGCTTTCTTGGTTTTCGCAGCGTCCACCTTCTTCTCCTTATTTGCAGCTTCCTTCTCATCGGCCTTAGCCTGCTCCCACAAACGGGTGTGGCTGAGGATGAGTTTTTTCTCATTGCGATCAAATTCGATCACCATGAATTGAGCTGTTTCGTCGGCCTGTACCTGCTTACCATCTTCCTTGTTGAGGTGACGGTTAGGAGCAAAACCTTCGAGCCCGTAGGGCAATTGCACGATAGCACCTTTTTCATCCTTACGGATAATGGTACCCTCATGAATGGTTCCCACAGCAAAAGTTTCTTCCAGTGCATTCCAGGGATCTTCTTCCAGTTGTTTGTGGCCCAACTGCAGCTTGCGGTTGTCCTTGTCAATTCCCATGATCACCACTTCGATGTTTTGACCCACCTTGGTGTATTCAGACGGGTGATTGAAACGCTTCAACCAGCTCAGGTCACTGATATGGATCATACCACCGATTCCAGGTTCCAGTTCAACGAACACGCCATAAGGAGTGATGTTCTTTACCAAACCTTTGTGACGGCTTCCCAGCGGGAACTTCGTCTCGATGGTGCTCCAGGGATCAGGTGACAGTTGCTTAATAGACAAACTCATCTTGCGATCGTCCTTGCTAAGGGTTACAATCTTCGCTTCGTGCTCATCGCCGAGTTTGAAGAATTCTTTCGCGTTGATGGGTGTATTGCTCCAGGTAATTTCGCTTACGTGAACAAGACCTTCAACACCGGGCATGATTTCAAGGAATGCACCGTAGTCTTCGATGTTCACTACCTTGCCCTTCACCACCTGGCCTTCTGCTATGGTAGCAGGCAGCGTATCCCAGGGATGCGGAGTAAGCTGTTTCAATCCGAGACTGATACGCTTCTTGTCGTCATCGAAATCCAACACCACGACGTTCAGCTTCTGATCAAGCTTCAATACTTCTGAAGGATGGTTGATCCTACCCCATGAAATATCTGTGATATAGAGCAATCCATCCAAACCGCCGAGGTCGAGGAATGCACCAAAATCGGTAATGTTCTTGATCGTTCCTTCCAATACCTGTCCTTTCTCCAGTTTGCTCATGATCTCTGCACGTTGTGCTTCGATATCGCTTTCGATGAGCGCCTTGTGAGAAACAACGGCGTTCTTGATGGCTTCGTTAATCTTTACCACTTTGAACTCCATGGTCTTGCCAACAAACTGATCATAGTCAGTAACCGGCTTAACGTCAATTTGTGAACCTGGCAGGAAGGTTTCCATGCCATGAACATCAACGATAAGACCACCCTTGGTTTTGCTGGTAACTGTACCTGTAACCACTTCGCCAGTCTTGTGAACTTCCACAATTCTTTCCCAGGCGCGAGTGATGCGGGCTTGTTTGCGACTGAGGTGAAGATGACCTTCGCGGTCTTCTTTTTCCACCACCATCACTTCCACCATTTCCCCGATTTTCAGGTTGGGAAGATCGCGAAACTCGTTGAGAGAAATTAAACCATCGCTTTTGAATCCGATGTTGATCACAACGTCAGTTTTGGTGAGTGCCACAACTGCGCCTTCCATCATTTCGCCATCGGTGATGGCTTTAAAAGTGTTTTCATACACGGCGTCGTATTTCAACTTTTCTTCTTTGTTGTAAGTTGAAACGTTACGCTTGTCAATGCTCCAGTCAAAATCGTCGTGAGCAGTTTGTACCGGTTCTTTTGTTGTCGCTGTAGTCCCATTTTCAGGGGACTCCTGTACATCAGCGTTTGTGTTAACAATTTGATTCTCCGACATAATTAATGCCCAATTGGTTTGAAATAAATTGGGAGTGCAAAGTTAAGGCAATTGGATAAAACTGGCAACAAAAAATAGGCTACTAATCGATTGATAATCAAAAGATAAGCCACCCCGTATACGCGGGATGGCTTCCTGCAATCTTAACCCTACGGAATCATTCCGCACTGTTTTTCATAGATGCGCACTATCGCTCTATAGTAATACACTTGACCAGTCCCAATACTGGTCGAATAGATATACGGTAAAATGATGGCAGGAGTTTCCTTAAGAAAAGATTTTGGACTAAGGATTGGGGATTTTAGATAAAGATTTTGGATGTTAGAAATTGGAAGGTGGCTATTTCTTCATACAAGATCTACAATCTGGAATCCACAATCTTTATCTAAAATCCCCAATCCAAAATCTAAAATCCATAATAATTTCTTTCCCCATTCCTGAATAATCATTTGGGTGTGCCTCAAAGTTTATTATTTTACGCTGAAAATTGACGAGTTATGGTAACAACGACCCTTATTCAGTTATTTGAAAGGGACCTGGACAAGTTAAAAGATGAAATCAGTCTGTATGAAAGCGAGGAAAAGTTGTGGGTTGTAAAAGAAGGGATCAACAACAGCGGAGGAAACCTCTGTCTTCATTTATGCGGAAACCTTCAACATTTTCTTGGAGCAACTCTGGGTGAAACGGGTTATATCCGTAACAGGGAAGCCGAATTCAAGTTGAAAAACGTGCCTCGGGCCAAACTGCTGGAAGAAATTGCGGCAACACGCACCGTGGTCACAGATACGCTGGAGCAGGTTTCAAAAAATGAACTGGCCAATGATTACCCCATACAGGTGTTCGGAGAAGCAATGACCACGGAATGGTTCCTGATTTTCCTGCTTGGACACCTGAACTATCACATCGGTCAAATCAATTACCACCGCCGGCTCATGTAGCCATGGCCTTCACGGCTGTCACCAATTTATCAAGATCTTTTGTGGAGGTGTAAACATTGGGGGTTACTCTAACCCCGTGAATATTTTCCCAATTGATGGCAACACTATGTATCCGGTATTTGGAAAAAAGTTCTGCGGCTACTTCTTCCGGTTTCTTGCCCTGGATCGAAATATTGGCGATTGCACAGGCAAGTTTTGGAGACTTGGGCTGATAGAATGAAACGCGTGGCATCATGCTCACCTGGTTCACCCAGTAGTCTTTCAGGAAACGCAGGCGTTCCTCTTTTCTTTTCGATCCGATCACGTTGTGAAAGTCGACAGCAGTGCCGATGGCCATTTCTGATGCAAATGATCGGGTACCGAGGCTTTCGAATTTGCGTATGTCCGGCCCATCAGGCTGATTGTTTGAAAGCAGGGCCCATACATTTGAGATCTTCTCCTTCCTGATATAAAGTAAACCGCTTCCAAATGGAGCACTCAGCCACTTGTGAAGTGAGCTCGCGAAGTAATCGCATTCCAGGTCAGGAATCTTGAAATCAAAATGTGCGAAAGTATGGGCACCGTCCAGTATCACTTCCGCCCCATGTTTGTGTGCTACCTGTGCAATTTTTTTCGCCGGCAGAATTTGGCCCGTCCAATTGATCAGGTGTGTTATATAAACCACTTTGGTTTTTGGTGTGAATGCATTGACAAACTGATTCAGGATTTCATCTTCATTTTCGCTGGGCAATTTCAGGTCAAGCCAAACCAACTTCACTCCATCTCTTTTCTCACGCTGTTTCCAGGCGTTGATCATATTTGGGTAATCCTGTTTTGTTACGACGACTTCATCGCCGGCCTTCAGATTCAATCCGAAGATCACAGAATTCAATCCTTCTGTCGAATTTCGATTGATGGCAATTTCTTCAGGCGAACAACCTCCCAACTCAGCTAATTTTTCCCGGAGTGGTTCTCTGCCCTGGTCAAGGATCTGCCACATATAATAGGAAGGCGTCTCATTGCAGTATTGATAAAACCGGATATGGGCATCCTGTACCACCTTGGGTTGCGGTGCAACACCGCCATTGTTCAGGTTAATCATATTCGGCGATACGGTATATGATTCCCTCACCCAATTCCAGAAATCATCATCTGTCATTGCCTTCTCAGGCCCCAAAGCCGAAAGACGTTGGTGCTGAAGGGCAGCATGCTCGGCAAAGGCGGGATCACTCCAGCCAAGAAAAGAAAAAGCACCAGCCGTGCCTGCTATATCTCTGAGGAAATTTCTTCTCGATGCCATGATGGTTGTTTTTATAAATGTACTCATGATTTTTCTCAATCGCTAATCACGATTTTCCAGAACAGAATTCTTTGCAACCTGTTTTGCAGCCAGGAAACCAGAGGTCCAAGCGTGCTGAAAATTGAAGCCGCCGGTGACGCCATCCACGTCCATGATTTCGCCTGCAAAAAATAAATTCTTATGAAGTCGACACTCCATAGTGGCTGGATCAACCTGTTTCAGATCAATTCCACCCGCGGTCACGAATTCCTCCCTGAACGTGGTTTTTCCTTTTACGTCGAATTCGTGATTGGTCAACAGGCTGATCAACTTGTTTTGAAGTTTTCCCGGAACATCTGCCCATCGCAATTGCACATCAATGCCGGCCTGCTGCAGAAGGTGCTCCCAAAGCCGTTGCGGCAGTTGAAAGGGATTGCGGTTCAGGATTTTTTGTGACCCAAATTCCTGCCTCCATTCTTGTATCTTTTCCCTGACAAGGTTTTCATTTAGGTTGCACCAGTTCACGGCAACTTTGAAATGATAATTCAAATCGGCGAATTCTCTTGCACCCCAGGCCGAAAGCTTTAGCACGGCAGGACCGCTGATTCCCCAATGCGTAATCAGAACAGGACCTTCCTGGATCAGCTTCGAACCCACAATCCTCACCCTCGCTTGCTCTACGCTGATGCCCATCAATTTTGTGATGGGATGATCGGGGATGTTAAAGGTGAACAAGGATGGTACCGGAGGGATTACGGTTAATCCCAAATCTTTAAGCCATTCATAGGACGACAGTTTTGGGCCGCCGCCACTGGCGATACAAATGAATTCCGATTGCATTTCTTTTCCGTCTGCTGTGGTGAGATGCCAGAATTGATTTTTTTGCGAAAGGGCTTTCACCTCCCTGTTCATCAGAATCTCAACCTTATAACGATTTGCTTCCTTAATGAGGCACTCGATAATTGTCAGTGAAGTATTGGTAACCGGGAACATTCGGCCGTCTTCTTCCGTTTTCAAATTCACACCCCGTTCTTCGAACCACGTGACGGTGTCGGTGGTGAAAAAATGACCGAAGGATTTTCGAAGAAACTGTGCACCGCGTGGATAATGATCGATCATGGTCGATAGCTGGAAGCAGGCATGGGTTACATTGCATCTGCCGCCGCCGCTTACTCTAACCTTTGAAAGCAATTTGCTGGTCTTCTCCAATAGCACAATCGAAAGCGAAGGATTGAGTCTCGCCGCATTGATCGCGCAGAAAAATCCTGCCGCGCCACCGCCTATGACGATTAATTTGGGCATTAGTATCCTTTAAAAGTCATCAGGGCCGCCATCGTCTCAATTCCCTCCCAGAAATTCCTTAACCTGATATTCTCATTCTCCGCGTGCTGGTTATTATCCGGGTTGGCAATCCCGACTGTCAGCGTTTTCGCATTGAGAATTTTTTCAAATACATAGAGGGGCAGACTGCCACCCATGGTTGGAACCAACACAACTCCATCTGGTGTTGTTCCGTTCACTGCCTCTGCCACTTTTTTTGAGATGGGCAAATCCAACGGCGTCCGTTGGGCGTTGTAACCATCACTCCGGCTTACCTTGATCAGTTTGCCATATTTTATCCTTTCTTCCTGTGTGGGTTCCCGATCCAGCACATAGAATCCCTGCGCCTTAATATGATCAATTACTTTTTGTTGTTGCTTTTGCCAGTCATTTCCCGGCACCAGCCTAAGGTCAATATCTGCTATAGCTGTTGTGGGAATCATGTTGGATGCCATTTTGCCGGTATTTCCACTGGACATGCCGTTAATATTCAGCGACGGAAGCATCTTTGATTCCATCAGGCTTTTACCTGGAATTTCGACGGTCGCGATACCCAGTTCCTTCTTCATTTTCTCGTCCATGTTTGGCATTTCGGCGATGGCTTTTTTCTCCTCTGGCGAAACGGGCTTTACGTCATCATAAAAGTGGGCGACCAACACTTTGCCATTTTCATCCTTCATGGATGCCAACAACCGGGACAGCATGAGTGCAGGATTCTGCGCCCAATTCCCATAATGCCCACTATGCAACGGCCTGATGGGACCATAGACCGTCAACTCGAGGTGGGTATCGCCCCTAACGCCAAAGGACACCTGCTTTTTGCCGCTGAGGTCAACCGGTCCATCACAAATCAGCCAGAGATCGCTTCGCAGCAAGTCTTTGTTCAGCTCCAATATCCGGTCTAAATGGGTTGATCCTGCTTCCTCTTCACCCTCGAAGAAAAACTTGATATTACATCCCGCCTGTTGACCGGTTGACCGGAGTGCGTCGAATGCATTCAGGATGGCCATCACTCCGCCCTTGTCGTCTGAAGCGCCGCGGGCGTAAATGCGCCAATCGGGAAGAAAGCGTTTGGAGCTGTCGGGCCAGGAAATGATCTCTGCCCCCTCACTCAGGTTTCCACTTGACAGCGTGGGTTTAAAGGGTTGCAGTCCTTGCCGCCATTGCGCGGGGTTGACGGGTTGGCCGTCATAGTGCGCGTAAAAAATGATGGTGGATTTTGCATTGGGTACCTTCCATTCTCCGTAGACGGCCGGCGGTGCACTGTCCACGCCCGGATAGAGGAGTTGAACGTTTTGAATATTCCTGGCCCACATCATTGAGATGATGGTGTGGGCATTTTGCCTGAGGGCAATCGTATCTGCAGCGACGTTAGGGATCGACAGGAAACTGGAAAATTCCTTAATGATCCGGTGCTGATTTTTTTCGCAGTAGGCTCTGACTTTGAGGGTGGTTTCAGTTTGAGAGAGGACGAAATGGGATTGAAGCAATATAAAAAACACGATCGGGGAGAATTTTCGCATACTGGAGGTTTATGCTAATGTAATAATTTGATTTAAACGAACTACCTTGATGGAATTAGGTTTTCAACTCTAAATTGATCTCAAAATGGAAAGAATTGCAACAGAAATCTACGACAAGATTAATAATGATGTTTACAAATCGTCGGGCGATGTATGGTGGAACCCCAATAAAATTTTATATCTCCTAAAAACTTCCATAAACCCGTGGAGGGTGGGCTATGCAAAGAAAGTATTGGAAAAATTGGGCGTCGACCCAAAAGGGAAAGCGGCTCTTGAGGTTGGAAGCGGAGGCGGGATCCTGACAGAAGAAATTTGTAAAATGGGATTCACTACTACCGGCGTTGAACCCGCAGACGAATCACTCGAAACGGCACGAAACCATGCAAAGGCCGAAGGGCTGGCAATAACATACAATAAAGGCACGGGCGAACAACTCCCGTTTGCCGATCAGTCCTTTGACGCTGTGTTTTGTTGCGATGTGTTAGAGCATGTGCGGGATTTACCGAAAGTAATTTCTGAAATTTCCCGGGTGCTGAAACCTGGCGGCGTATTTATCTATGACACCCTCAACCGAACCTTTATCAGCAAAGTTGTTGCAATTAAGATTTGGCAAGAATGGAAGAGGTGGGCATTTATGCCGCCCAACCTTCACGTCTGGAAAATGTTTATCAAACCAGACGAGCTAAAGGACCTTTTATCCCGCAATGCATTGAAATGGCAGGACCATACCGGGTCTCAACCAAATGTTTCAATTCCGAAAATGCTGGGCTACCTCAGGAAGCGGGCAAAGGGAGAATGGACTTTTGCCGAACTTGGAAAGAATTTCTGGCTCGTGGAAAGCAAGGACATGAATATCCTCTATGGCGGGCATGCCATCAAGGGTTGACACTAAAATCAAAACCTCAAAAGTTCATCCACGATGGCGCCATTTTCATGCACAATTATTTTATAAAATTGGTTTTTGTCATTTTTAACAAATTCAAATTCCAAATCCCTCTCCTTTACAAAAAACGTGGTCTTACTTTCCGGGTAAATGACTGAATGAAAGCCCGAACCATCCATCACCAGGTTCGAACCTTCTACTTTGTAATTAAATGTGCCGAATTTTGGATTTTTGTAGTTGCCTTCAAATTGCTTTAATTCGCTTGCCGACATTTTTATTTCCAGTTTTTTGTTGACATATGGTGCAGGACCATGGTCATAACTTAAAATAACGGTCATTTTCCATTCATTGTTTTTCAATAGCCAAAGCTGTGAAAACTTAGCCAGTCCTTCCCTCTTCTCCGGCTTATTGTTTTCAGTGACATAGAAATAATGCTCGCCTGAAATGATTGCGCCATAAACGGAATCTCCTTTTCTCATTGGAAACACTTTCACCGTTCCATCAACTGCCTCTCTTCTTACCCGTTGATTTGGATTGCCGCAAATATTATTTTTTATACTTTCTACCAAGGCGGTTTTCCCATCGGTAATGCCGCCTTTATCGTGGTAAAACTTCACATCATCAGCAAGAAATTGCTTGCTGTTTTCTGTATTACACTCATTATATGACTTCCAGAAAAGACTATCCAGGTGTAAGATGGTTGCTGTGACTTTTTGATTTTCCAAATCCGCAGCATTTGCCTGGCCGAAAACCGGGCAGTTTAAGCCCAAAAACAGAAGCAGAAAAACAGAAATTAATACCCGTGCTTCAAATATTCTTTTCATCTTTTGATTTTTTAAATGATTCTAAATCTAAGGCTTATTCATAAGCTTTGCAATTAAATAGCGAAAGGCGCTATTTTTATCGGGCGTAAAATAAACCTCAACTCAATACAAATGAAAACATCAAAAAACAAAATTCTGATAACCGGCGGTGCAAGCGGCATTGGACTCGGACTTACAGAAAGGTTTATCCAGGAGAACAATACGGTCATTATATGTGGAAGACGCGAATCGCTACTAAAAGAAGTTGCCGACAGGCTCCCACAGGTCATTACCAAGGCGTGCGATTTGTCGGACGAAGCTGATCGAATTAAACTCTTTGATTGGATAATAAAAAATCACAGCGATATGAATGTATTGATCAATAACGCGGGCATTCAAAATTGGATGAACGTATCTGACAATAATTTCTATCAAAGGGCAGGCGATGAAATTACTACGAATGTTTTGGCCCCCCTGCACCTGATTAGCCTTTTCATGAACCTGAAATCGTTGGAGACGATTATCAATGTTACATCTGGGTTGGCATTTATTCCGATGTCAAAAATTCCAGTCTATTGTGCTACGAAAGCGTTTATGCGTTCATTTACACTTTCGTTAAGGCACATGGTAAAATCAAAAAATATAGAAGTGATTGAAATGATCCCACCAGCATTGAATACGGACCTTGGCGGAAAGGGCATTCACGACGGGCACCCTGCCGTGAGCGATTTTGTAGCATCGGTATTTCAACAAATGAAAGAAGGTAAAACAGAATTGACATTCGGTTTCAGTGAAGCCCGGGCAAATGCAAACAATGAAACCATTGCCGAATATTTTAGCAGGATGAATCCTTAGAAAACGAACTGAGCAACCCGGTGAAGTTCATCTTAAATTAAAAAATTGTCCATTTAAAAGCATAGTTTGTCCATTTTCACCTGTTCAAAATTAATTCACTTTTGCCCTGTCAAGTTTGACAAGATAAAAAATGAAACAGATGAACAGTTTGAAATTTAAAACAATCAAGGTTGATGGGCTCGATATCTTTTTCCGGGAAGCTGGAGATAAGAACAAACCGACCATCTTGCTGCTCCACGGATTTCCATCTTCCTCGCACATGTTCAGAGATTTGATAAATGATTTGTCGGCAGACTTTCATTTAATTGCCCCGGATTACCCCGGCTTTGGGCAAAGTAGCTCGCCATCCCTATCAGACTACAGCTACACATTTGACAACATTACGCTTACCATCAATCATTTTGTAGATGCATTGGGGTTGAAGCAATTCAGTCTTTATGTACATGATTATGGGGGGCCGGTAGGGTTTCGCATCGCTTCGCAAAGACCCGAACTCATTCAGGCACTGATCGTCCAAAACGCAAATGCGTATAACGAAGGGTTGGGTGAGGCTTTGACTCCTTTGATTGGGTATATTCAAAACCAAAATGAAGAGACGGAAAAAGCCGCAAGATTTTTTTTATCTCCTGAAGCGACACAGTGGCTATATACAGAAGGTGCTGAAAACCCGTTAGAAATTAGTCCGGATGGCTACACGATTGACCAACATTTTCTGGATCGGGCCGGTAATGACGAAATACAACTTGCCTTGTTCAGAAATTATGGAACAAATCTTCCTTTGTACGATACATGGCAGTCATATTTCAGAAAACACCAGCCAGCTACTTTAGTCATATCTGGAAAACATGATAAGCTCTTTCTTGCACCTGGAGCAGAAGCGTTTAAAAAGGACATTAAAAATGCACAAATAAGTTTATTGAATGGTGGCCATTTTGTGTTGGAAGAAAAACACGAAGAAGCAGCAGGCCTGATCAACTCATTTCTCCTTGAAAAGGGTATAAAGTGAACGCGTTTTATGAGCCATAGGCCTTCATTGGACTGGTAACCTCTCAAGGCTGATCAAGGCGAATAGGGATTGAACGGCATTCCCTACTAAACACTTCGAAATCGAGGAATACAAAGCGAATGAAAACAATAATTTTGCAGAATGACAAATCAAACGGCATTCACCCTCGTCAATAAACAAAATGGGAACCTCGCGTTCAAGTTGTTTTCATTTGAAGACAATAGTTATTTCGATCATTTACAACGAAATAATTATTATTCCCTGATTTGGGTCATGAAGGGGGCAGGGAAACTAAAAACTGATTTTTCCGAATACGATTTTGACCAACCTTCCCTGTTTGCCTTCACGCCCTATCAGCCATTCTTGTTTTCATCCCACGTGATAAAAGGAATTGCAATTTATTTTCATGCTGACTTTTTTTGCATTCATAAACATCAAACCGAAGTGACTTGCAACGGCGTCCTGTTTAACAATATTTATCAAATGCCATTTGTCACCGTCGATGATGCGTTAAGGGACACATTAAATAAATTGGTCGACCAAATTAAGAATGAAATGCAGAATCCTGGTTTAGCAGAGTATGAGTTATTGATTTCGTACATGAAAATTTTCCTGATTTCCGCATCGCGCGCTAAAATACAACAACGGCCACTTACAAAGGGAGCAGAAAATGAAAATAGAAAACCTGTTATCCTTGAAAATCTAAAAAAAGCGATAGAGAAGGAATTTAAATCAAAGCACACGCCTGCGGATTATGCTACCCTGCTTAATATTTCGCCAAATGCTTTGGCCAGGATCACCAGAAGCTATTACAATAAAACGCTCACTCATCTAATTACCGAGCGTATCATCATTGAGGCCAAAAGGGAATTATACCTTACCAACAAATCAATAAAGGAGGTAGCCTACGAATTGGGATATGATGACGAATATTATTTCAGTCGCTTGTTCAAGAAGAATGTAAGTATCTCCCCGCATGTTTACCGACAGACCGTAGGTTTTGGAAAAGCAGAAACCAACCATTGACCAGAGTAGACTTCTAATTGTACTACGAAGAAGAATGTCATTTTATTATCATATAGGAACTTTAAAACAAAAGCTCATGGCACTTCAGAATTTTAAGGCAAACACGAAAGCCAGTACAATTAAGTGGACCGGAAAGAAAGTTACCGGCACTCACACCGGTACTATTGACCTTCAATCAGGAAACCTGGATGTGGAAGATGGAATCATTGTTGGCGGCAATTTTGACATCGATACCCGTTCCATCGTAATAACGGATATTAAAGATCCTGAAACTAACGCCCAGTTCGCGGGACATCTACTCAGTGATGATTTCTTTGCAGCTGATAAATTTCCAACGGCGAATTTTACCATCATGAATGTAACGCCAATTGATAAAAATAGCAGTAAGATAGATGGTCTTCTTACCATTAAAGGAATCACTCATTCACTAAGTTTTGAATCGACAGTGGATGTCCGGGAAAACAGAATCTCTGCCACTGGTGAAATCATTGTCGACCGAACAAAATATGGCATGAAATTCAGGTCCGGCAATTTTTTCAAAAGCCTTGGTGATAACCTTATCTATAACGAATTTATACTTGATTTAAACCTTGTGGCGCTTTTGAACTAGCAGCTCACTCCAAAAACATTTCGTATGACGATACAAGATCAACTAGACAAACTTGGACTCAGCTTACCTGAGGCTCCAAAACCGGGAGGGAATTATGTTTCGGTAAATATCAGGGCCAATATAGCATATATAGCCATTCAGTTACCTAAACTTGGTGATGACTGGAAGTATAAGGGTCGCCTTGGTGCAGAATTGACCAGCGATGATGGATATAAGGCGATGCAATTATGCGCCTTAAATGTGTTGGCGCACATTAACAAGTCGATCGGGTTTGAGAACATTGTCGGCCTCAATCATATGGATGCATACTACCAGGCAAGCGAAGGATGGGATGACGCTCCCAAAATAGTTGACGGCGCCTCTGACGTGTTTGTAAGCGTGCTTGGTGAAAAAGGGAAGCATAGCAGGGCAATTTTTGGAGTTGACAGGCTTCCAAGAAATTTTTCTGCAGGAATCACATGCACACTAACAATAACGAATAAAAGTAGCGGCTAATCCTACTCCCATATTCCTGCTAGAGTTATCTAATCCGCCACAAGTGAAGAAGGCACGCTGCGATTACCATGCAACCGATGGAATATGAGGGTCGCCCTCCACCGGGTCCTCAGTCTTTGGCGGATCGATGACCCGGTGGTTTAGCTATCGAGACTTTGATGGGTCAGATTACCTTACCCGTCAACGCTGTATCCTGAACTTCGCCGTCTCCGTTTTGTGGCCTGAATTAACGATCAGGATGTAATTTCCGTCCTCGTAATTATTCAACAAGAGTTGCCGCTGATTATATCCTTTTCTGGACACCAGCTTTTCCTGCTTCAGCACCCTGCCCACCATGTCCATGATCCTGATGGTTGCCATTCCATCGTTTTCAGCGTTCCATTGCACTTGCAAAACCCCGGAAGCCGGGTTAGGATAAACTCCAAAGCCTTTCGTTGTCATGTTCAGATCAGTATTCAAATCCTGGACCGCAAGCCTTGCCCCCGACGTACATGCGCCGAGGACGTCGCCATGTGCTAAATGCGATGGAACCTCTGAAACTGGGACACAAATTGTATTTTTTCCCTTATGACAAATCGTAACCATATTTGTCCCGCACCGTATGTTCTTAACCGTTACTACGACAGTATCCTTTGCAGTATGGTTACCCGCATCATTGACCGTTACGACATAGGAAGTGGTTGCGGTTGGACTCACTGAAATGTTTGGTGTTGTGGCACCGTTTGACCACAAATAACCTGGCGTGCCGCAAACGGTATATGTTGGTGAAATTGTAACTGACGATGGACCATAACCCAGGTAAATGAGCTTATCTGCTCCCGCATTGACAGCCACAAAAGTTGGAACAGTTGCCCATGGGCTGAAAATTATGTTTGGACCCACCGGATCACCGGTTCCCGGACCGGCTCCACTCGGGCCGCTCGCACTGCCCCACCAGTTACAAGTTGCATTTTGTACGCCACTCCCCCCGGTTACCAGCCCCTGCTGGTTACCCGTAATCTGGTTGCTGGCAATGGAAGAGTTCGCTGTACCGCCGGCCTCTGAATTAACCACCATTCCTTTTTGCCAGTTAGAAACGGTGTTGGTACTGGCCGTGAGATTCAGTGAGGCACCGGATGGAACAGCGGCTTCAATACCCGTTCCAAAACTGGTATTGACACCGGTTGCAGTATTATTTGAAACGGTGAGCACACTATTTCCGGCAAGCGGTTCCACAAATATTCCCTTTACATTCGAAGCCGTCAGCCTGTTAACCTGATTGCCCGTAATACTGGCAGTTCCTGTTGCCTTAAAGTGCACGCCAAACACGGAAGAACTTACAGTACCCGTTGCCGTTATGTTCGAAATGATATCGTTGGTAACGGAAACATCTTCCGGTGTACCGCTGATCAAAATGCCATTCACGGTTACATTTTGTCCGATGGCATTGACACTATTTGCCTGCGAAGCAGAACCCACTACATTACCCGTGTTGGAGGAGAGTCTGCCATCAATTTCAATACCCGTAAAGTCCACATCACCGCCCGTAGATTTTGCAAATATTGCATTCAATGTATTGTGATCAATTGCATCTCTTAATGGATTGATATTACAGGAAACCAGCGGATCCTCATCATCCCCATCTGTGATGACAATTGGACGAACAATAACGTCTTGCGCAGCCTGAATGTCAAGTTGCTGAATTACATTTTGCGAAACGTTCACGCTTGCCAGAACCCGCGCATATATCCCAACAAAGGCCGAATTTCGGTCGGATTGCATACGAACATTTTGAATCGTATTCTGTTGTATGGCTCCGCCGCTGCAATTGGAATAGCTTATTCCTCCAAACTGACCGTCCTGCTGGGTTCCCCCGTACACGATGATTCCGAAATCGGAAGCGTCACCGCCAATCAAGTTATTGGAACAAATCACTGAATTCTGAGCATAATTCGTCACAATAATTGCCGTCGATAGCGCAAATTCGGTGGTGGGAAGCGTACCTCCCTGGATATCCATATTCTTAATCACGTTGTTGTTGATATTGGTAACAATGCCCCCAACAACCGTAACGTTGATTCCAGCCAGAAGGCCGCCGATCCACCTTCCGGCCGCCAGTGGACTACTGCCACCAATAAAATTTCCGTTGATATTGATGGTACCCGATTTTTTAAAATGCAATAGATAAATACCGTTGGTTGCATAACGATAGTCGGTCAATGTGCAATAAAGGCTGTTCCCCGTAATATCCCAGCTACTGCCCTCTCCATCATCCAGAATTTGAATCCCGGAGTGAACGAAATTCCTGATCTCATTATTTAAAATTCTGTTCCCGTTATTTGGCGCATTCTGGTTTCCAAATGCTACAATCCCAAAGCTTGGCATTGAGAAGGAAAGGCTGTTTTCGATCACACAATTCTGAATCGTATTGTTATTGGGTCCGTTGTCGATCACACCTACAGGATAGGGTCCTTCGGGGCTGAAATTGATAATTCCATTTTGTACATAGCCATGTGCTGCATCGTAAATGTTCGCTCCCTTAACAGAACAAAATTGTACCACATTGGAAGATGCGCGGTTGGTGAATTTTATCGCGCAGCCGAATGCATTCTGGCTCATGATAGTGAGGTAGCTGATGGTGCCAACACCGCCAGGCCGTCCATCAAAAGTGATATAGTTGCCAAATATCTCCACGATTGGACCTGAAGGATTGGAGCCGGAGATAAACTGATCGTCACCTATCAGTGTAGGCGCCGCAGACTGCGGCCGGATGGTGATGGTGTTCGTTGGTGTAGTCCCCAGGTTTTCCGGAAACGTGATTGGATAAATTTCTGCAGCATGACCATAATAGGTGGATTGAATCTCCAAGACCACAGGCCCTGAGAGTCCCTGCAATTTGATGTCCTGTATGGCAGCGGTGATCGTATTATAATCACCGGGAATTGTTTTTGTGCCGCTGATTTGCGCGGAAAGGGAAACCGGGTAAATCAACGTCACTAACGCAACGAATGGACACAACAGTGTCTTCGAGAGCAGCCTTTTCATAAAACAGGTTTTTAGGTCAAGATTGATTGCAGGATGATTGTTCACCAGGCAATTTTTAGCAGTATTTCATTTTGTAATTAAAGAGGTTGGAACCCGCGCGGGGTTTGTTAGTAGCAGACCTGATCAATGGAACGTGTTCTTTTGTAGATGCAGAGCGTGCCGGAAATGATCCAGAAATGAATTTAAGAGGGGCCGCAATAGGCACGGAAAAACGCGGTATCTAAACTTACCGCTTATTTCTTATTTTTTGGAATTTTTGTGAGTCTATTTCACGTGACCGTATACGTTTACGTGGGAAACCTGCGGGTGATGAATCAGAAAAGGCCTAATTGTAATAATCGGCCAGGAGGTTGGCATTCGCCTTTTCATACTTTTCAATTTCCACAAAAGAAGAAAGGATATCAGGTGCGTTTTTCTTAACGCAAACATTATGTTCATAATGTGCAGATGGCTTACCGTCTTTGGTCTTCACCGTCCAGCCATCGCTTTCATAGTACACATCCTTTACGCCGAGGTTAATCATGGGCTCAATCGCGATCACGATACCTTCTTTCAGCTTCTTACCCGTACCGCGCCTGCCGTAATTCGGCACCTGTGGATCTTCGTGCAGCTGGCGCCCCAGGCCATGTCCAACCAATTCCCTCACCACGCCGTAACCGTATTTCTTTTCCGTATGTTCCTGTATGGCGTAGGATATATCGCCTACATAATTTCCGGCAATGGCCGCAGCAACGCCCTTGTAGAGCGCCTCCTTGGTTACCTTCAACAACTGCTTTACTTCTTCAGCAATTTCTCCTATCGCAAACGTGTATGCGCTATCGCCGTGGAATCCGTTTTTAAATAC
>Ga0097621_100000728_pt1 | contig 23027 bp, 47 predicted proteins | sample KBSMisM72_FD_73165 | JGI IMG/M metagenome (GOLD analysis project Ga0097621, IMG submission 73165) | Miscanthus rhizosphere microbial communities from Kellogg Biological Station, Michigan, USA - KBS Miscanthus M7-2 (version 2) (version 2) | ecosystem: Host-associated > Plants > Roots >... | reverse complement strand
ACGCGGCATTTCAGATCGGCGTTCTCGGCTTCCAGGGCGACGATCTCGTTGATCAGCACATCGACCGCGAAGACGGCGCTGGCGCGTTCAATGCCATCAGGGACGTGCCGCAGGGCGGCGTGCAGGATCAGCCTCGTGCTGTCACGGTAATCGTTCATGGCACCAGCTTCTCCCCCGGCCCCTCGATGCGCCAGCCGTTGTTGGCGTGGATGATGACGTTGTGCGGGATCTCGCGGTTCTGCCGGTCGCGCAGCGTGCCCTTGATCCAACAGTCCCTGCCGTCCCACTCCCAGCACACCCTGATGTCGGGCAGGACCGGCGGGCCACCGTAGCCAGGGGCGTGGTCGGCCTCGCGGCGGGTGATCCACCAGCATCCACGCACGGTCGGGTCCGGTGGTTCGATCCACCCCGTTGGTCTGTCGGTCATGGTCCCGTTTCCTCGCCGAATGTTTTCCGCAGATTGCTTTCGAGATTCTTGTCCGCTCGTCTGCCGCCGCTGGGTGTGCTGGAGGTGAACACGACCCCCGGTCGTATCGGATGGGTTATCCGGATGTGCGATCCCCTGGTTACCTCAGTCAGGAAGCCGCGTCGTCTCAGGTTACGGTGAATCTTACCGATGCTGTCTGGCATCATTCTTCTCCCCTTTTGAAATCAGGCCCCGGCGCGCACTCCAGGGTCAGACTGTCATGGTCGTCGCCAGGCAGAACCCTGACGGTGCCGTCTTCGAACATCACCACGGTATGCGCGGAGATCGCCCGGTCATCCGTGGCGTCGATGATGGTGCGCCATGCGGGACCGTCCGCGCGCAGCCTGACGACGCCGCCGCGGGCGATGTAGCGATTGATCTGATCGGCGCGGCTCATCGCTTGCCCTCCATGTGCATCTTCAGCAACGAGTAGCTGTGAACCCACTTGTGGAGCGCCAGCCAGGTATTCGGCTCCATGGCGATGCGGTGATCGCCCTCTGGACGTGGCGCGCGCAACCAGACGCGGAAGCCGTCGAAGGATGCGTACAGACCATCGCCGAGGTAGGTTTCCGCGTCGCGCTCGGGCAGTCGTTCGTCGGTCATAGTTGGTTTTCCTCTGGTATGAGCGTGACGGTGTCCTCGAAACTGCTGTCGAAGCAGCGCAAAAAGGCACGCCATTCGACCTCGCGGAACACCAGCGTGCCGTTCATCGCGAAGCCGCCACCCTCGACAGCGGCGGCGAACACGCGGGCATGGACGTGGACGCCAGTGCGTTTCCAGCGCACGCGGAAATGGCTCACCGCACGACCATGATGAGGACCAGGATGGCGGCGGTGGCGGCGATTACCATGACGGCATCGGGGAGCCACTCCAGAAAGACTTCCAGCCGCTCGGTGAAGCGGCGGCGATGGTGGCGATGCCAGGCCAGGGGGTGGTTAAGCATGGGCCACCTCCCGTTCGGCGCTGGCGATGGTGGCCTGGATCGATCTGGCCAGCTTCACCGCTTCCCGCTGGCGCTGTTGGCGAATCATCTCGGTGGGGGCCGTGTCCGCGACCTTCTGGACATAAGGCAGTGCGGCTTTGAGTGCGGCGAGGAGATCGGCGTTCGTCATTGGTGATGTCCTTCGTTTTTCGGTGACGCATTCCTCACACGGCTCATGTTGAAGGTCAATAGGGAATTCCCTATTTCTTGAAAATAGTTGACGAAACCCGAAAAAAGTTTAGGAGGAATCCTATGAGTGAGACACGCGAAGTAATTGAGTCAGAATTGATCGCCGCCATCGAGGCGTATCTGGCCGACACAGGCGAGTCGATCACCTCGTTCTGCAAGCGCGTGGCGGGCGATCCCAGTTTGTTGGCGGACCTTCGCAACGGGCGCGGCGTTGGCCCCAGGCTCCGCAGACGCATCGAAGCGGCATTGGTAACAACCGAGAAAAGGCGAGCCTGACATGAGTGAGACAAAGGTGAGAAAGCCGCGCGCGAGGGCGGCGGCGAGTGGAGGGGCCGCGCCCGCGCCAGCCGCGACGCTGGACATCCGCATCGGCAACCGCGCCTTCGCCGCTGTCCTGGCCCGCGCCGGGGGGTTCGTCGCGCGAGGCGGCACGCTGCCGATACTGAATTGCGTCGCCCTGACGGCGACCGGCGGACGCCTGACCGTCGAGTCGTCCAATCTGGAACAGGCCTTGCGCCAGACCGTGCCGATCAGCGGCGCGGGGGCGGGCGGCGGCTGCGTGGACTGGGACAAACTGATCTCGGTGGTGCGCCGTCTGCCGCCCGAGGGCGAGACGACGTTGGAATTCACCGGAGCGGCGCTGATCGTGCGCTGCGGCGTGGCGCGGGTCACCATCGGTTTGTGGCCTCTGAGCGACTTTCCCGTGTTCACCTTGCCGTTGAGCGCCGGGACGTCGTTCGCGATGCCCGCGCCGAAACTCGCCGACATGCTGGCGCGGGTGGCCTACGCGATCAGCCAGGAGCAAACCCGGTTCTATCTGTGCGGTGTGTCGGTTACCGTACGCGGCGCGGGTGACGAGGCGCGGCTGCGGATCGCGGCGACCAACGGTAACGACATGGCCGTCATCAAGACGCCGTTACCGCCAGGAGCGGACAGCGTGCCCGACATCATTATCCCAGCCCCGGCGGTGAGCGAGATGGAGCGGCTGCTGCGCGGCGCGGATACGGTCGATCTGATGATCACTCAGACCGCGCTCGTGGCCACGGTCGGCGACACCGTGCTGCTGACCAAGCTAATCGCGGCGACGTTTCCGGATTACGACCGGGTGATCCCGCCGCCGGGGCCATACCGGCTGACCGTCGATGGCCCCGCTCTGGTCGAGGTGATCGGACTGGCCTCGCTGTTTTCCCAGGACGAAAAGCGCAAACCATGGGTGCGCCTGACGATGTCGGAAGATAAGGTCGGAGTGTCGGGCGGCGAGGGGAATGACCAGATCGTCAGCGAACTGCCGGAAGGCTCGTTCGAATACGAGGGTGAGAAGGCGACGATCATGTTCACGGCGGCATCTCTGATTGAACCGGCCAAGGTCGCCAAGGGGCGGCTGACCTTCGCCTTCGCGGCGGAAGCGCCGTTCCTGGTGTCGGACGAGGGGGATGAAACCGCCATCTATGTATCTGGACCGATGAGGGGATAAATGGAGAATGAAGGCACCGAAAAGCGGGGCGACGCCATCGGAGATCCGGCGGCTGATCCGGATGATAGAGGAACAGGGACCGGACAGCTTCGAACCACGGGACTTTCCAAGGCCGTACGAGAAGGCGATCCTGATCGAGGCGCTGGATCTACTGGCCGATATGACGGAGCGGGAACGTGGCGTCCGTATAAAGGCCGCGGAGCGGGGCGTTACCGTCCAATCATTCCCCACGTAATGGTCAAGGTCTGCCGCCGGATGGCGGATGATCTGCGCTGGGAACATGGCCAGGGCATGCCACCGGTCATGCTGACCGGTGGCGGTGGTGACATCGTATCGGTCACCCGCGAGGAAGCGGCGATCCGGATGGACGCCCAGGCGGATCGTTGGGAGGAGGAGATCAGAACCGGCGTGCTGAACTTGCATGACCGCCGACTGATCGGTGCGGCGTGAACTGCGCGCGGTGCGGCAAGCCGATTCCGGTCGGGCCGGGGCACCGGGCGATGGCGCACAAGCGGTATTGCTCGTCGCGGTGCCAGCAACAATACAGCCGTCTGGTGGCTGATCGCGAGCGGCGCGAGGCGATGCATCTGTGGCGATACATGCGACGGAATGTGCCAAAGACGTTGGACAAGCTGGTGGCGGCGATGCGTGAGGAGAGGGAGAAGAATGTACGGACGAGGGGAAAGCGAGAAGGAACGCGTGTGGCCACCTGAAGCCCTGGCGTTGCTGGACCGGCTGACGTTGTCGAATACCTATATCGGCGCGATCCGCGGCAGGATGCGCCAGGTTTTGGGCTGGTATCCAAGCGAGCATGAAGTGCTGTGGCAAGCATCGCGCTGGAACCGTAAGCCGCCGCCATCGTCGCCCTCGCGGCCAGCGAAGCCGGTCCCGGCACCGGATCGGCCACGGCTGGGCAAGGGCGGGTTCACGATGTTGGGAGGACGCGCGCGGTGACGATGGTGTCACGCCCCGATGGCGCGCCAGCCGTGTTCGTGGCCGACGAGAATTACATGTGGCGGCTGCATGCGCGTTTGCATGTACGCATGCCGGTCTGGGTGATCTACCGCCCGACCACGCGTGAGTATCCTGGTCTGTGGGTCGCGCGCATGCACGTCATCCTGCCGGTGCTGAAGCCCACACGGTTTGTCATGTCGCACGACACGCTGGAGGGGGTGCGGACCTTGCTGCCGCCAGGGCTGGTCAAAGCCGCCGCCGATCCACGCGACGTGCCAGAGATACAGGAGACATGGTTGTGATATACGTCGGTGGCGTTGACCGCGACGGGTTCCGTTTGTCGGGCGGCGGAACCCCGTGAGTGGCCCTCACTGGTCCGACGCACCGCCCGACCGGGTGCTGACGATGCGCCGTGGCCCATCGACCAATGCCTTGTGGATCAGAGGAAATGGGCGGGCACGGGTGCGTAGCCCAGACTACGTGAAGTGGATCAACGAGGCGGGTTGGGAAGTGAAGATGCAGATCGTCGGCATGCCAAAGGTGATGTGCCGGTTTAACTGCGTCATCGAAGTTCCGATATCGAAACGTGACTCGGACAACTGGATCAAGGCGACGCTGGATTTGCTGGAGCATGTCGGTGTCGTTTCGAACGACGGAAATGTCGCCGAACTGTCGGTGCGCCCGGTGGAGCGCGCCGACGTGATGGTGGCGCTGTGGCTTTTACCAGGCATGACCGGCGTCAGGCCACAGGCGGTGGCGCGCTACGTGGGCAAGGAGTGGCGACGGCCAAAGAGCAAGGGGCTACAATGGCGGTTGCCGCTGTAGCGCGGACCACCGAGGCGTGGGCGATCCTGCACCGGTCGAGGAATCTTTTGGATGGTGATCGGTCCTGGCTGGAGGGCGTGCCGGATGGCATGACGCGCACCCGGCTGTTCGCCACGAGGCGTGAGGCGCGAGCCTGGTGCCTGGAACAGCATGGCTGGATCAGGCGACGGCCAGACTGTCGCGCGGAGCCGCATGGCATGTTCATGCCCAAGGTGGTGCGGGTGAGCATCCAGATCGATATCGTATCGTAGGTTTTTTCCTCTTGACGGAGGCGTGAAAGGGGTGCAGGGATGCACCCCATGACAGACGCCACGCCAAGACGGTCTGTTGTTTTCACCAGACCGCAACTCAGCTTTTTGCAAAGCGAGGCGGATCGGCTCGGGATAACCGTGTCGGATCTGATCCGCCGTATCATCGACCAGTTCAGAGGACAGAAACATGCCAGACGGAGTAGTGACGAGGCGGCGAACTAAACTGCTTGGAACCGCCGCGACCATCATCCAGGCGCGGCATCCGACGATCTTGCTTTACGGGCCAAGCGGCGTCGGCAAGACGGTGCTGACCACGCAGTTCCCCGACGTGTATTTTATCGACAGCGAGGGCGGTGCGACGCAGCCGGAATATCGTCAGCGTCTGATCGACGCGGGCGCGCTTTACCTGGGGCCGAATGACGGCGCGGCATCGCTGGATGTCGTGCTGGACCAGGTCAAGGCACTGGCGACGACGGAGCATGACCGTAAGACATTGGTGATCGACTCGATAACGAAAGTATTCACCAACGAGGTGTCGCGCGAGGCGGAACGGCTACAGGACGCTGGCAAAAAGAACGAGTTCGGCGCTGACAGAAAGCCCGCCGTGGGCGCGATGCGGCAACTGGTGGCGTGGTTGCCGCGGCTCAACATGAACGTCATTCTGATCGCTGGCGAGACGGCTGAGTGGGGTCTGGTGAACGGCGAACGTGCCCAGATCGGAACGACATTCGACTGTTGGCCCAGGTTGGAGTACGAACTGGACCTCGCCATCGGCATGTTCCGCGCCGGGTCGAAGCGGCTGGCACGAGTGCGGAAGACCCGGCTGTCGGCGTTTCCACAAGGTGACACCTTCGATTGCACGTACGAGGAACTCGCCCATCGCATCGGCGACGTGATCGAGGCCGCGCCGGAAAAGGAAGCCTTCGCCACGCCGGTCCAGTTGGCCGAGGTGGCGCGGTTGCTGGACATCGTGCGGCTGGACGAGGGCACGGTCGATAAGTGGCTGGCGGCGGCGAACGTGTCAGCGTGGGAGGAGATGTCGGAGGAGCGGATCGCGAAAGCGATCACGTATTTGCAGGGGAAGATCGCCCCGGCGGGTGCGTGATGGAGGGGTTCGATGCCGCCTTCATCGAGATCGGCAACGCGGGGGAACTGACCGCGACCAACGCCATGGCGGCGGCGGAATGCACGATCATGGCGATGCGGCGATATCCGTTCGCGGATTTTCACCTGATGGTCAGCGGCTTCGATGACGATCCGCGCGAGGTCTGGGACATTCCGGAGACGAAAGGATATTTCGAGATGTTCGTCGGCGCGATGTTCGTTCTCAACGCGCCTCCGGTTTCCGAGTGGCGGATCGACCAGTCCACCATGGGTGTCATAGCCATGTGTTGCGATTTCGGAACCATCGTTGGCCGTGATCCAAAGACCGGTGCCCACGCTATTCGGATAGCCAGGAAGGAATGAAGTTCGTTCCGGTGCCTTCGCGCTCGCCGCGGATCTTGCGGAAAGAGACACTGGACACCGATCCGCCGGTTTCTTTGGAACTGGTGTTCGACCCGGTGGCGAAGCGTAACATTCTGTCGCTCGGCATTGGGCGCGGCCCGGTGCGCCGGGTCTGGCTGGATGAAGGCAACGTCGCCAGACTGGTGGCGTTGATTGTCAGTTTAACCATGGAGAAAGTACGATGAGAATCCCCACACCAGCATCCCAGGAAGAGGCGGATAAGGGCGGCAATTTCGTGCCGTGGCCCGCGGGCACTTATGAATTCGAAGTGGAGAACGCGGAGGACGAGATGTCCAAGGCGTCGGGTCGTGAGCAACTGAAGCTGACGATTAACATCTTCAACGATAAGGGTGAGCAACGGAAGATATTTGACTACCTTGGCGCGGATGAAAAGTCGCAGTGGAAGACGCGGCATTTCTGCGGCGCGATTGGCCTGATCCCAGAATATGAAAGCGGCGAACTGAACGCTTATGACTGCATGGGCAAGCAGGGGCGGTTGGTCATCAACGTGCGCCCCGCGCGCGGCGAGTATGGGCCGTCGAACAGCGTGAAGGACTACATCCAGCGCGACGAGAAAGCGACGGCCTCACGGCCATCCACGCAGCGGCCAGCGGCTGGTGCATCGACGGGAAGCGCGATGCGGAAACCGGTTCCGGCTGGCAATGTGGAAGAGGATGATATTCCGTTTGCGAAACAATGGATGTAAGGAGATCCAGCCATGCGGACGAAGCCAGAACCTGATGCGCTGACCGATGAGGAGGTGGAGGGCATCAGGCAGATCGTCAAAGAGTCGGAACACACCAATGTGCTGACCGACTGGGAAGCCGCGTTCATCGCCGACGTGGGAGATCGCCTCCTCGACTACGGAAACAAGACGCGGATCTCCGACAAGATGTGGGAAATCATAGGCAGGATCGAGGAAAAGCTTGGCTGATTTCAAAGATGATGACGTGAACAGAGGGGTGCCGGGTGTCGTGCGGGATTTTGTCCCGCCCGACACGCCGCCGCACTTCACCGGATTGCTATGGAAGAACAAGGACGGCTCGCTGGGGATGACGATCAACGATCTGCTGAACTGGCCCATCCATTTGGTCGGCACGCTTGAAGCTGGCGTCTATTACTTTCGTGGATGGCGCGGAAAAGTTCCGGCGGAAATTCATTTCCCGTTGATCGATGGGCCGCTACCCGACGACGGTGAGCCAAAGGAAGAAGAGTGATGAAAATTAACGGGTTGTCGTGGGAAGAATACCGGGCCTTGGAAGCAAAAATAAAAGAGGCCAGCGATAAGGACTGGGTGGAAGCACTGGATGACGACGATGAGCCTCATGTTCCGGTCGCGGTCCCGGTTCCGCACATCACCCTCACCGAGGATCAGGAGCGCGCGAAGCGGGAGATCGAGGCGTCCATCGAGATGCGGCGGCAGCATCTGTTGACCGGCTCGGCGGGCACGGGAAAGACCACCCTCGTCCAGATCATCGCCAGAGAGGCATCCGCCAGGGGCGTGGACGTGCGGCTGGCCGCGCCGACGCACAAGGCGGCGGGGGTGCTGCGGGCCAAGTTGGGACTGCCCTGCGGGACCATCCATAGCCTGTTGAAGCTGCGGCCAAAGACTGACCGGGACAAACAGGTGTTCGTCCGCTCGCCGAACGCCAAACCCATCGAGGGCACGCTGTTCATCCTGGACGAATGCTCGATGTTGGGTGAGGAGTTGATGAAGCATGTCAGGCGTTGGCTCGATGGTCGCGCGGTTATCTTCGTGGGTGATCCGGCCCAGATTCCGCCAGTGGGTGAGGATCACTCGGAATCGTTTGATATTGTTCCGGCTTCGCATCTGACCACGGTCGTGCGCCAGGCGGCGGGCAACCCCATCATCGCCGCCGCCCAGGCGATCAGGGTGACGCAGGACGATCCGGACGCGGCGATGGACTGGACCTGGTGCGTGCCCGTCCGCGTCGGCGATCTCGGTGTGTTCGTGCCACCACGCGGTCAGATCGATGTGTGGCTGAAGAAGGCGTTCATGAGTGAGGAATTCTTGGACGATCCGGATTTCGCTCGCTACCTGTGCCACACCAATGATCGCGTGCTGCATGTCAATACCCGTGTCCGGGTCTGGAAGTATGGCGAGGATGCGAAGCGGTCGCCGTATCTGCCAGGCGAGATGCTGCTGATGCGTTCGCCGCTGGTGATCGATGACACCATCGTCATCGCCACCAACGAGGAAGTGCGCGTTCTGGAGATTGGGCCGGATCATCAACTGGGCGTCGGCACCTGGAATATCCAGGTGAAGACCGACAAAGACGAGACGTTCCGGATTCATGTGCCGCGCGACTGGAACGAATATCAGATGGCGTATGCCAATCTGCGTGACGAATGCAAAGGCGGATCACAGGAGTGGAACGCGCTACACGAGTTCACCGCGTCGTTCATTCGCGCTCAGAGCATCTACGCCATGACGCTGCATGCATCCCAAGGATCTACTTTCAGATTCTGCTTCTTGGATATACCAAATGTCAGAGCGCGGATGCATGAAAATCCTCTGGAAGTCAGAAGGCTTTTATATACTGGAGCCACTCGCGCCTCGCATGGACTCATTTTGGTTGGTGTATGATGAACAGCTTCTGGGACGGCGAGCCGACGTTCCCGGCGAAGATCACTTTTAATTTCGGTGGCGAGGCGGTGAAGATCATCCTGAACGCGGATGGGACGTTCGACGGCGATCCCAAGGCGATGCGCGCCGCCATGGAGCGTTCGCGCGGCGGGGAGTCGCATCCGGTGATCCTCGCGTGGCTGCTACTGCGGGCGATGGTGATGGAGGGAAAACATGAGAAAGGATAAAAACAAAGACAAGAACGACGAACCCAAGGTATTCCAAAGTCTTCTCGACGCGCATGAGAGTATCATGCGCCGCGACAAGGGTATGGCGGATGTGTTGTACAATGAGATCAGCTTCGCGCGTCAATTGTATGCTTTCGTCTTTAATTTGCCGATTGGCTGGATCGGCCTGACGGAGGATATCCGCGACGGCTGGCGGGGAATTCAGCCGCATCCGAACGCCTGGGGATCGTGCTGGCACTGGCTGATGAAGTGGGGTCTGCTGCGTCACCTGGACGACGAGGTCCACATGCGGGCGAAGCGGTCGCACGCCAGGCGAACCCACCTGTGCATGCGGGTGCAGCCGCCGGAAACCACTCTCGGGCTATAGGATTCGCCACGAATCGGCGGGTCTGATATACGAGCTATATGTACGCTACCAGACCGAAAAGGTCGGTGGCGGGGCCTGGGGGCGGGGGATTACATGCCGGAAGATACAAGCGACAAGTGCGCGTTTTTGTTTCGTTTGTCGTATGAAGTAAAGGCCGCGCTGCGCGAGGCGGCGTGGCGGGCGCGGGTGCCCATGGGCGATTTCGCCGAGAAGGCGATCCGCGAAAAGCTGGAGCGCGAGGCTCTCACCCCAGCGGGTGAGTGATGCCGCCGGATCTGGAGCGCCTGGCCCTCCTGGGTTGGGCTTTGTATCCCTGTTCCCGCACCGGCAAGGCGGGCCTCTGGAAAGGGGCACAGGCCGAGGCGACCCATGACCTCAATATTTTGTCCCGCTGGAACAGGGAATTCCCTACGGCCAACTGGCGCGTGGTGTTCGGTAAATCGGCGATCTGGGGCCTGGACGTGGACAGCCTGGAGACGCACGCCCACGACGGGATCGCCTCCATGGCGCGGCTGGTCGCCGATCATGGGGCGTTACCGGCGGGGCCGCGGGCCAGGAGTGGCGGCGGCGGCGTGCTGTTGTTTTTCCGCGATCCCGGCGGGCTGGCGTTGGTGGGGTCGTCCGACAAGCTGGGAGAGGCGTGGGCGGGCATCGACCCCAAACGCGGGGCGCAGACCCAAACGATCCCTCCCAGCGTCCACACGACCACGGGGCGGGCTTACCGGTGGATCACGCCGCCATGGGAGGTGGCACCGCCCGACGCACCGTCATGGCTCAGGTCCGCTCTGCGGACGCCACCGCCACCGCCGTACGCCGTCCGCGCGATCAGCGACCAGCGAAGCATGGATGCACATGAGCGGCTGCACCGGGCGGCGCGCGCGATCATGGAAGCCCGCGAGGGGCAGCGCAACATCACCTTGAACCGCCGCGCCTGGAGCATCGCGCGCATGGTGGGGGCGGGTTTGCTGGACGAGCGGATCGCGGTCGATACCCTCTACCGGGTTGGCCGGGATGTCGGGTTGGATCACGATGAGGTCCGCAATACGATCCACTCGGCGCTGGTGGCGGGACGCCGAAAACCAATGGAGAGCCGGTAAATGGCCGATGAAGCGGACGCGCCTTCACCACCATTCTGGATGCGTCGGCTGAGTTATCCGGCCAATGGGGGTGACCCCTGGCCAACCCTTGGCAACGCCATCCTGATCCTGTCCAACGACGTGGTGTTCGTGGGGATGTTCGGCCTCAACCGGTTCACCAACCAGCGCGTGTTGCTTCGCGCCCCACCAAGGATCGAGAACGACGATCCCGAGATACCCGGCCCCTACCCACGCGGCTGGACGGACGATGAGGATGTGTCGCTGATCCAGGCCTGGATGCAGGGGACGTGGGGGCGCAAATGGGCGCGCCAGACCATCGTGGACGCCATGATCGTGGCGGCGCGGCGCAACACCTTCCACCCGATCCTCGACTGGATCGACGGGCTGAAGTGGGACGGGGACGGGCGGCTCGATACCTGGTTGCGGGAAGCCTTCGACGTTCGCAATGAATTCGACCAGGACAGTCCCGACGAGGAAGAGCGGAAGCGGTGGCGGGCGAAGAATGCCTATCATGCCGTGATCGGCGCGCGGTTCCTGATCGCCGCCGTCAGGCGGCTGCGCCAGCCGGGGTGCAAGTTTGACCATCTGCTGATCCTTGAAGGCGCGCAGCGGATCGGCAAATCGACGGCGGTGGCGCTCATGTTCGGCGCGGAACACTTCACCGACGACGTGCCGACTGATCTTAAATCAAAGGACGCGGCGCTCGGATTGCACGGCAAATGGTGCATCGAGTTCGCCGAGATCGAGCATCTGGTCAGGACCGAGGTGGAGGTGATCAAGGCGTTCCTGTCGCGCGCCGTCGATCACTACCGGCCACCCTACGGGGATAAGTTCATCGATGTGCCGCGGGCGTCGGTGCTGATCGGCACGACCAATTCAGATGACTATTTACGCGACGCCACCGGCAATACCCGCATGTGGCCAGCGTTCTGCAAGAGCGTGAACCTGGCCTGGCTGGCGGCGAACCGCGATCAGCTTTGGGCCGAGGCGGCGGCGCGCGAGGCCGATGGCGAGGTCATCTGGCTGGATGACGTGAAGATGCAGGATCAGGCGAAGACCGCGACCGACCACCGGTTGTCCGGTGAGGTGTGGGAACCGGCGATCTTGCGATGGCTGAAAGATAACGCGGCGCAAATCAACAAAGAGAACCCCCTGACCGGGGCGCGGGTTCTGGAGCATGCCATAGGTATGTCAAAAGACAAAATGAACCGCGCCGCCGAGATGCGCGTGGGCGCGGTCCTGCGCGCGTTCGGCTGCGAGCGGAAGGTCGTGAAGAACGACGAGGGCAAAGCCATGCGGGTGTGGCGGATGCCCGACAAGCCAGCGGGTGGGCCAGTGGGCGGAAACGCGGCTGGCGCGGGTACCGGTGAGGCTGGCGAGCCGGAAGATCCAATCGGATTTGGCTGATTTCCGCCGTTTTTCACGAACGACGCTACATCCTTTTTGAGTGGTTATTTGGGGTGGTCGCCTCAAAGATGCTGTTATTATCTATGGGTTACTATATAACCACCTATAACTACCCATGGGGATATATAGGGGGGATATTACCCCCAGAATCAAATGGGAGTCTGGCGGCACCACTTTCGAGGTGGGTGGTTGTAACCGGCGGTCGCCGTTGACGGCCTTCAAAATTCAATTTATAAAAACGAATGGCCACAGCTACTTTTCGCTACCGTGTGTTCGGCAACAGCAGCATCCACGCCGGATGCGCCGAACTGGAGACGGCGCGCGAGGTCGCGCGCTTCTTGAGTGGGCGGCTGAAGTGCGCGTTCACCGTGTTTGATCACCCCTATGGCTCGGGGCGTTACGGATCGGTGCCGGTCGCCTGGTTTCTCAACGGCAAGGAAGACGCGCATGAAGATTGAGGAAAAAAGTGACGACAAGGCGGTCAGGCAACGGGATCTGGCGCGTTGGATTGGCAAGAACGTGGTGCGTTGCGACAAGATCAAACCATTGGGAGCGCATGGATCGTTCTTTATTCCCGGCAGGGGCGAGGCGATGCGGCAATACGCGCTGACCGACCGGGTTTGCGATGCGATGTGGCTACCTGTCGGCAGCATGCTGGCCGAGTGTTCGAAGCATCGTATCATGGATCATGCGTGGGCATTCGGGTTCGATGACAAGACCGCCGAACCGTGGGGCTTCGTGACGGAACCCTACATGGAACTCCAGCACGCGGCTCTCGCGATGAAGAACGCGCATGACATGTTCGCGCATGACTGGAACATCCAGATATGGCCGTTGGGTTACGAGCAATCATCGTGGAACCCGCATCGTTGTCTGCCTTTCGTGGTCTTTTTGTCGCCGGAATCAGACATTCAACGGTTGGCTCTTCAATCGATGAACTGGATTTTCGATACGTACATGGATCATCGGGAACGTGCCGCTTCCATGGCGAATGTACTGAGGGAGTGGTGATTTAAAATAATCTAATCCTTTACATCATTTAAATATTCAATTATCCATGTCATGCCATACGAACAGGTCGTATGGTTTTCATGGAAGGAAGCCCTCGTGGCCCATATTACCCCTACCCTCCTGAAGGAGATGCTCGGTCTGGTGACCGGCCTCGCTCGCAAGGAGAACGTCACCATCGAGAAATACGTCAGCGTGGTGGTCAGCTTCGATGAAGCCACGGCGACGGAGCGTTCCTCGCTGGAGGAGCGCCTGAACGCGCAACAGGCGATCCGCGCCATTGTCGAAGCGGACCCCGACGCGCGGTTCGACACGCGCGGCATCGTCGCCGAGGTGGGCCTGAAGCAGTGCCGCGCCGACCGCGCCTATGTCGGTTGGCAAATCCGGAAGCTGCTTTCGCAGCGGAAAGAAGAGGCTCTCGCGGCCTGATCTCTCCTGGTGGAGCGGGTCACGCCGCTCCACCAGGGCTTCGATTTGAAAGGTCACCTCGTGACATGAACATACCACAAAACAAAATGAACGCGACCAGCGGCCTCGTGCCGCCGGAAACGATGGAACGCGTGAAAATCCTCTGGAAGAAGGGGAGCAACATGTTTCAGTCGTTCTTCACCGAGGTGGATACGATCCGGCGGCAGATCGGTAACGATGAGTTGTTCGCGTCGTGGTGCTTCTGGCAACTCCATATCGATGTCGCGACAATGAAGAAGATGACGGCGGCGTTGCGCGACGCCGACAGCGAACGCGTGAAGCAGGATTTGGCCGAGGCCGCTAAAGCCGAAAGAGAGCGCGTTACCGCGGAGAGGCACGCGGAGAGGTTGAATAAGATACGTCTTCAGAATGAAATAGACGCCGAGAAAGCCAAGAACGTGGCCTGGAAACTCGCGGAGGAAAAAGCCAGACTGGAAGCGGAACGAGCGAAAGCGGCGGCTGAAAAGGCAGCGAAGAAGGCCGACAAAAAGCCAACCAGGAAATACGAAAAGACAACCGAGAAACTGGAGCGAGCCAAAGCCGAAATCCTGGCCGACCCAATGGCCAAACGGGATGTCATCTGTGAACGGGCCAGGGTGAACCACGCCATCGAGCAAGAAGCCCATTCCCAGCTTGAGCAACAAGGGTTGGTGCCGCCGCGCAACACAGGTTGGACGAAAGGACCGCCAAAGCCAGATGATTACATGCTTTACAACGGCTACGTCGAAGCCGGTAAAGCAGCGGCGAACCATCAATGGACGCTGGGTGATTTAGCTATCAGCGTGACCGCGCTGAAGAGTTACGGCGAGGCGAAGCTGGCGAACTACGCCGACGATGTCGGCGTCGAGCATTCGTCCTTGAAGGTCTATATGGCGGTCGCGAAAGCGTGGCCTGAAAAGGTTATACGTATAACCTTTTCAGTTTGTCAGGTTCTCATGACGCACCCCGACCGTGTCGCCATCGTCGCCGCCGTTCCGAATATGACGGTAGCGAAAGCACGCGAGATAATGGATGCCTGGAAGGCAACGACCAATGTGGTCGCGTTGCGAGGAGCCTGAAGTGAACGCCATGACGCAGATCAGGAAGACGCGTGAAGACCGGGACAAGGACGTGATTTGCTACGTCCGGTTCAGCCAGGGCGTCATTGATCGTCTCGACAGCATCGCCAGGGAAGAGGAATCGACCCGGTCCAACGTCATCCGCAGGGTCGTGATCAAGGCGCTGCGGGACAGGGATGAGTGAGGTTCTTATGAAGACCATCATATCCAGTATGGCGGCGTATCGAAAGCCATCATCTCTTGGTCGGGAGATGAACGAGGATGACTGGCAGTGTCATGTTGATGTCGCGGGACCGACCCGAGAGGGTTTTGTTCGGCTTTGTTTCTCGACTGGTCATGATGCCGGAAAGCGTTTCTCCGACTTTGAAATATTCCTGAGTGAGGATGACATCCTGGGTCTGCTGTGCCGGTCGCGTGGTCACAAGCTGACGTTGGCGAAGGACAGAACGTATGGGGTATTAAATCCATGAGCGACCGGTAACCGTCATGCCGCGGAAAACTTCAAACCAGACGGGTCTGTTCGAACCATATACCCGCGCGCGGCCTGGTGATCCCGATACATCGCATGCGCTGGTGCGCCACTGGGTCGATCAGGGCCTGTCCTCGCGCGCGGCGCGGCTCCTGGCCAACGATGGTTTCGAGGATCTGGCGGCGCTGCGCGCGTCGGGCCACTGGCTGCTGATCCCGCGCTGCGGAACGAAGATGCGCGGAGAGATCGCGCGGTTGCTGACGCGAATGGAGGGGCGGGAGCATGGATGAGGATCTCAGTCATCGCCTGATGGCGCTGACGCGGGCGGTGGACATGACCCTGGTCACCGCGCATGGGTTGCTGCACGATTTGTTGCAGCACCATGAGAGGGCCGGGACCGTGATGCCGCCATTCCGGATCGTGTCGGGTGATCTCACCGTGGAGGAGAACCGGAGCGCCTCGATGGCCGACGCGCTACGGGCCTATGGCGGGGAGCCGGGGCCGTTGTTCAATTTGTGGTGCCATTTGGCGGCGTTCGACCAGCTACGCACCGCGTGGCTTGGCCGGTGACCAGCAAGGTCTACGAGGTCGTCTTCGCCTGGACGGAGATGACCCGCGACATCGCCTGGAAGGCGCGGATGGGCGATGAAGGCGCGGAACGGGTGCTGTTCATGATGGAAATGGCGGCGACACGCTGGCATGACGATCCGGCGCGCTCATGCTGTCTGCTGTGCGAGCGCACTGTTTTGCTGGACGGCTGGCACCTGATCGGCGGGCTGTTCGATGACGATGATCGTCTGTGCCTCACGTTCTATGTTTGCGACGCTTGTGGACCGCCTCTGGGCCTGAACCTGATGAAGACGATCAGGGATAAGTTGGGCAAGGCCATCCACGCCGATATCGACGTGATCCACGGCGTGGGGCGGAACGGCGAGGGGCACGCGTGATGCGTTTCCTGTCGCTGTTCAGCGGCATCGAGGCGGCGAGCCTGGCGTGGGAGCCGCTCGGCTGGACATGCGCCGGGGTCGCGGAAATCGAACCGTTCCCGTGCGCTGTTTTGGCGCGGCACCACCCCCTGGTCAGAAATTTTGGGGATGTTAGTAATATTACCAAAAAACAGGTGCTTTCGTTAGACAGGATCGACCTGGTCGTCGGTGGTTTTCCCTGTCAGGATGTCAGTATCGCGGGAAAAAGGCGGGGGTTCAAAAACAGTGACGGAACTGGCACGCGATCAGGCCTCTTCCATGAGGCAATGCGGATTATTCGATACGCCCGAGAATTTTCTGGGCTTCGCTGGGCCGTCATCGAGAACGTCCCCGGCCTGTTCAACTCCCACGGTGGACGAGACTTTGCCGCGGTGGTTGGCGCGCTGGCTGGGACCGGATTTGACGTTCCGCGAGATGGTTGGCGAAACACCGGTTGTGCTGTCGGGCCAAATGGGTTGGTCGAGTGGAGTGTGCTGGACGCGCGATGGCGGGGCCTGGCGCAGCGGCGCGAGCGTGTGTTCCTTGTCTGCGATTTTGGAGCCTGGTCCCATCGACCGCCGGTATTACTTGAGCGCGAAAGCATGCTCGGGAATCCTCCGTCGCGCGAAAAAACGCGGCAAGAAATTACCGGCGGGGCTGAAGGCGGCGCTCTCGATGGTGGCCTGACCGTCTCCATGGCGCTGAACGCCCATCCCGGCGGTAGCCGGTATGACGGCGAGAGCGAGACGTTCGTGACGCCGCCGCTGCGGGCCAGTGACAGAAGGGCGGCGGCGGACGGTAACCACACCGAGGGCGACAGCCTCGTGGTCACCCACGCGTTGACCGGCGAGGGGTTCGATGCGTCGGAGGATGGCACCGGCAGGGGCACGCCGATGGTGCCGGAAGGGTCTGGTGTCAGGCGGCTGACGGTGACCGAGTGCGAGCGGCTGATGGGGGTGCCGGATGGGTATACGGCGGTGCCGTTCCGCGGGAAGGTGGCGGCGGATGGGCCGCGCTATAAGGCGCTGGGGAATTCGATGGCGGTCCCGGTCATGCGCTGGATTGGCGAGCGCATTCAGTTGGTATCGGAAGGTGGAGGAACGGGATCATGAAAGTGAGCGAGGGCGCGATGGTGCCGAACCGGGTCGATGATCTGGAGTGTCAGGTGGCCGAACTGGAGCGCCAGGTGGCGGATCTGACCCGGCATAATCTGGAGTTGAGGGAGACGGTGAAGGCATTGCTGGCACCGACGAAAGCGCCGGTCGAGACGATGGGCGGGCGGATCGGATAATTTGATAAAAGTCAACATGTAAACCGTGCCTACGATTCTGGCTTATATGGCGACTTCCGGTTCGTAAGTAATTGATCTTGTAACCGCATCCCAAGAATCGAGACGTGACGATTCTGTATTCCAGTAAATCGGTGGACTCCTACAATGGGTAACGCGGCGGGATAGACGCCGCGTTACCCATGGGAGACTTCACCTTGAAGAAATTACTCTACGCGGCCACGGCTTTAAGTGCCATGGCCTTTGTGCAGCCCGCGTCGGCGGTGTTGCAGATCAGCGCCAACATCAACGGATCGTTGTTCACCTGTGCCGATCAACAGGCGTGCGATACCAACGTCACGCCTGGCATCCTGTCCATCGCCGATCAGACCATCGGCGGCGTGCAGTTCCTGGGATCGGCGCAGACCCAGCAGATCGGCGCGGTCAACTCGCTCAACACCTCCAGCTTCCAGGTCAACAACCTGACCGGCGGCACGGTGCCGATCACGCTGGCGATTTCCGGCACCAACTTCCAGGGTCCGGTGCTGGCGTTCTCGGCGTCGGGATCGGGCACGTTCCAGACCGCCGATGGATCGTCGGCGACGCTGACGTTTTGGGGGAGCGCGCTGAACGAACAAGGTGCCGATACGCCCACCGATCTGCCGGGTGTGTTGCTGGCGACGATGACGGAGGTCGCGACGGGCGATACGGATTCGTTCAACCAGGACTTCAGCGGCCCATTCGCCGGTCCCGCGCTCTACTCGATGAGCCTGGGCACGTCGGGCTTCCTGACGGCTGGCGGGTCGCTGGTCGGTCGCAGCCAGGCCATCGTTACCCGTGAGGACGTGCCGGAACCGGCCAGCCTCGCGATCCTGGGTGCCGGTCTGGTGGGTCTGGGGCTGACGCGCCGCTTCCGGCGCGGTAGCTTTGAGGTGGCGGCATGAACAGGGCGACAACCTTTCAAGCGGCCATCGTCGGAGCCATGGGCGTCCTCGCCGTCGCCCTGGCTCCGACTCCGGTCGCGGCTCACCTCGTGTTTGTTGACTCGGTGGATCTCGGCGGCACCGGACTCGGCGCTGTCGATACGATCCTGACCATGAACGGTCAGGGATCGGCGACCGAGGAGTCGGGCAAGGTGTCGTGGAACGGTTCGGCCAATGTCGTCGTGGGCGATCCCACGGGTGTCGGCGGGCCGTTGCCCGGTGGCGCGTGGACCCCGGCGGGTAACACCGATATGACCGGGATCAACCACACGGTGTTGCTGTCGCAGACCGGCTGGACGCCGGGACGCGGCCTGGGCATCGTGTTCAACCCGTCCGAACCCGGCAACCTGGCCAACTCGATCACCTTGCAGCAGATGTCGATGACGATCTACGCCGCCGATGGCTCGGTGCAGTTCACCGCGCCGTGGTCGGAGGGGCCGTTGACTTTGCTGGCGGTCGATCCTGGTTCGGGGAATTCGGGCTATTTGTTCGTGCTGGACCAGGCCGAGACGAACGCGCTGAACCATGTCGCGGGACTTGACGCGACCAGCCGGGTTGGCCTGTTCGCCTATGCCAGTGACGCCACGGGAGGGAACGAGACGTTTTTCGGCGGGGTGATCGGCACCGGGGTCTGCACCGACTGTTCGATCACGCCGGTCATCATCGACGCGCCGGAACCGGCGTCGATGGCGGTGCTTGGTATGGGGCTGGTTGGCCTCGCCGCGGCGCGCCGCCGTCGTGCCTGATGGTGTAGCCTGGTTGGCCGTCCTCGTGGTGGCCTTCTGGGCGGTGTTTTGCCTCGCGGTCTGGACCGTGTGGTGACGAGGTTGGCCTGGACATTCCCCACCCCCTCCAGGCCGACAGGCGGTGCTTTATTAGCACTTCACACCGTCACGACCCCCAACTCGACCCGGCGCTGTATTAGCAGAGGAGCGCCGGGTCTTTTTTTAGTTCGACCAGTGATCGCCTGGCAGGATGCCAAGGACGCTGGTGCTGTTCATTTCCCGGCTGAACACCTTCAGGGTTTGCGGTTTGGTGGACAGTTTCGGGTTGACCGCGGCCCAGGCCATGAAATCGGCGAGGACGTCGGCGTGGTATTGTTCCAATGGCGTGAGGATCGGATCTGATGTCGGTGGTATCTCTGTTGGTGGTGGCGTGGCTGGCGGGAGCGGGGGTTGTTCAACTGGCGGCGGTGGCGACGATGGCGGTGGCGATCCAAGGAATTGTATCGATGCCAGATCCAGGGGTGGGCGTGCCGCCAGAACCGTGCCTCCCTGTGTCAACCCAAATACCGTGCCGTCAGCAAACCCAAAAGGGTAGCCGCCAGGGTTAAGTAGCAAATAACCACCAGGCTGATCATTGATAAACGTATTGCCGGATACCGTCGCCCCCACGGAATAACCCGTGGCCAGACCCTCCTCGCCATACGCCATGATCGCCGGGTTGTGGCTGTTTGGGCCTTGCTGGATGACGTTGCCCGTGATCGTGGCGGCACCGCCGTTCGGTAGGTCGATGCTGTAGCTGGCGGTGCTGTTGTTATCGAAGATCCGGTTGTTTTGAATGATGTTGCTGGCGGCACGCGATTTGACCTCATGACCCTCATTGGTGTCGTGGACATAACTGTTGATAAGAGTGAAAGTCGAGATCTGGCCTACATAGAGGCCGTGGGTATGTCCTGATCCGTCACCGTTTCTGGCGATCTCGGAGTGGTCGATGGTGATCGATCCGGTGGCGTCGGGAGCGCCGAGGAGGCCTTCCTGGTTGTCGTGGATGAAGACGTTGTCGAGCGTCAGGTTGCCGCCTTCGTAACGGATGGCGGCTCCGTTGGCGTCGGGCACGGTGACGCCGCTGATGTCGAAGCCGGTGATATGGACGTTGCCGCTCTCGGTGATGGCGGCTTTACCATTCGGCGGCTGGGCGTTTTCCGTCACCATGCGGACCCAGCCGCCAGTGGCGACCAGGTTCAGGTCGTGGCCGATCTGGAGCCAGTCGTTGGTGTAGGTGCCTGCCTGGACGGTGATGGTGTCCCCGGCGGATGAGGCGGCGACGGCGGCGGCTATCGTGGCGTAGGTCTGGCCTTGCCCGACCGAGAGAGTGGCCATGGGGTCGCTCCTGTTATGGTCGGGGAAAGGGTGTCGCATGTCGAGGCTAAGTGATCCAGACGTCTCCGAAATCGTAATGTCGCTGAAGGAAAAATATAACCTCGACGTGCTGGTCGAGACGGGCACTTTCGAGGGTGACAGCACTTTGTGGGCGGCGGAACGATTTCGCCACGTCTTCACCATCGAGGTGTTCTCGGACTTTCAGAATTTGGCCCGCGAACACTGCGCCAGGCATACCAATGTGACGTTTCTTTCCGGCAACACGCGGTTCGTCCTGCCTTTCCTGGTGTCGGTGCTGACGGGGCCGTCGATGTTCTGGCTGGATGCCCACTCGGCTCCCGGCCTGTTCGGCGAGGCGGATGACTGGCCCGTGCTGGAGGAACTGGCGGTGATCGAGCAATCACAATTCCATCATGTCGTGCTGATCGATGACGCGCATTGTTTCTTGCCGGGATCGCCGCATCCGGCGTGCCCGCCGCTCGCCGCGGTGGAAAAATGGGCGCTGCTGTCGGGCTATGACTGCGCGGTCAGGGGCGACGTGATCGTGCTGACGCCGGTCGAGTGAGTGTCCGGAATTTTTGAATCAGGTGCAAAGAACGGGGGGTCCGTTTTTGAATCAGGTGCAAAGAACGGGGGTTGCGTTTAAGCGACCGGCTTAAAAGCAACCCCATTCTCAGAAATTTGACAGCGTTTTCGGGTGGTTTTCCTGGGTTTTTGGGGGCCGTCCTGGGCGGCGAATGGGCGGCGGCGGGTGGCTGGCGTGGTGGGCGGCGAGGCTGTCCAGCCACGCCATGACCTCATCGGGCGGGGCATACCGCCCCGCCGTCCAACCCTTCACGGTGCTGCGGCCAGCGCCGATCTGATCGGCCAGGATCGCTCCTGTCCAGCCCAGCCGCTCCAGCGCCTGGCGCAGTTTGTGGTGGCGCTCCATCATTCCTCCGGGTCCATCGCGGGCCACTCATCAAACTCGGGGAGGTCGTCGCGGAACGTCTCCCACGCGTCCAGCCAGGCGCGGGCGGTCTGGCCCTTGTCGCTTTCCAGGCGCTTCTCGGACCAGCCGCTCATCTCCTCGACGCGCGGGTCGAGGATGCTTTCGGTGATGAAATCGCGCAGATCGCGGCATGCGTCGGCGGCGGCGTCGGCGAGGTCGTTGAACGTCTTCTCGTCGGTCTTGTTGATCTTCATCGGCATGGTTCGGGTTCCCCCCTGGGGCTGATCGTCGGGCGTGATTGCCTGGCCATCTCGCTGGGTGCCCTGGACGGTTCCAGGCACACCCGGCGGCATGGTCAGCGGCGTTGCGCGTCTATCGTCTGGGCGATGGCACCCAGTTCGTCGTGGATCGTCAGCACGGCATCTATGCGGGCATAATGCTGGCTCTGGGCCAGGCTGAAGGTCGAGGGGTTCTGTACGTAATAATCGCGATTGTTGGGCGCGGCGGCGCTCATGGCGTCGAGCGCGTCGCGTAGTGCCTCGCGGGCTTTGGTCAGGTCAGCCAGCAAGGATTCCTTGCTGGTGCCGTTAAGATGGACGGTCGGGGTGGCGAGCGTGGTCATGGATCAGCCCTCCGCGTTCAGTTGGTTGGCGTAGGCCTGGGCGACGTCCAGGGCGACGTTGTAGGCGCAGCGGGCGGTGGTGCCGACGTGCTGGGGGCCATAGTGGCGGACGACGCGGACGCAGTGTCTGGCGTGCGTGCTGATCATCTTCGGCTCGCCCTCGCCATCCGTCTCGACCACGGCGACGTTGCGGTAATGCGATTTGACGCTGCCAGGCATCTTCGCGCTGGAGGTCATGACGATGTAGCGGGGTGTGCTGTTCTGGATGGACATGGTCGGGTTTCCCTTCTGGGGTTGGTGGATGGCGTTGGATCAGCCTTCCTGGCTGAACGGGATGATGTTGTCGGGCGCGGTGGTGAGGTCGGAGCCGTCATCGTTGACGATGGCGGTGAGAGCGGGGAACTCGGCGATCAGGCGCTCGGCCAGCGACCTGGGGAGGCGCAGGAGGTCGATCACGGTATCCGCCCTGGCGACGATGTAAGGGTTGTTGCGTGAGCCGCCCGAGGTGAAGCCGCCCGACCGGACCACCACCAGATCGCCCAGGCGAGCGCCGCTGTCGCGGCCAAAGGCGCGGGCCACCTGGCGACCGGCGACGACCACGGTCAGCGCCTCGCCCTCGTCCAGCGAGCGGTCATAGGTCACCCGCAGCCGCACCGTCTCGACCGGGGTTTCCCCGTCGGTGCCGTAGACCTCGCGCAGCAACGCCTTGACGTCGGCGGCGACTTCGCCGGGGAAAATCCATGCCTTGTCGGTGGTGGTGCCGTCCCGGTTGGTGATGCTGCCCCACTTGCCGGAAAGGTT
>Ga0097621_100000726_pt1 | contig 23045 bp, 17 predicted proteins | sample KBSMisM72_FD_73165 | JGI IMG/M metagenome (GOLD analysis project Ga0097621, IMG submission 73165) | Miscanthus rhizosphere microbial communities from Kellogg Biological Station, Michigan, USA - KBS Miscanthus M7-2 (version 2) (version 2) | ecosystem: Host-associated > Plants > Roots >... | reverse complement strand
CAAAGTCGGCCAGAAAGTCGTTTACCCGAATCATGGAATCGGGACCATCGAGCAAATAGAACAGAAGCAAATAGGCACTCAGCTCCTACCTTTTTATACGCTTCGTCTTGCTGCTAATAGTTCAGTGGTCTTAGTTCCCGTATCCAATGCCTCAGAAGTTGGCCTGCGCGCCCCAATCTCATCGGGTGAGTGTGACATGCTTTTCAAGGCACTAGCAGATGATTTTTCCTCCCCCGCAAATGATTGGAAGGATCGCTTCAAGGAATTCTCAGAAAAAATGCGCACCGGCGATATTTTTGAAGTCGCTGGCGTGCTCAAGCACTTAACGTATCTGAGCAATCTCAAACCCCTGTCTTTCCGCGAACAACGGATGCTCGAACGCGCTCGTTATCTTGTAGTTTCGGAACTGGCAGCAGTGTGCCGCCAGCCTGAATGCCACATCGAACCTCGCGTCGACCAGGCGCTCGCTCGTGCCCACACAAAGCATGACCGGCGTCCAGTCCGCGCCCGTGCTGCTGGTGCGTCCATAGGACACTAATCTCAGATTTTACTGATTCACTGCGGATCTGCGCCGATCTGTGTGTCCGTGGAGATCTGTCCGCCCCTCCGTGCTATGATTTCGACCCCACATGAGTTCCGCCACCGCGATTACCATAAAGCTGCTTGCGGTTCTGGTACTGGTCGCAGCTAACGGCTTTTTCGTCGCCGCAGAGTTTGCGCTGGTCGGCGTGCGCTCGTCGCGAATCGAGACTCTCGCTAACCAGGGAAGCCGGACGGCCAAGCGGTTGATGCAGTTACTGCAAAACCTCAATGCGTATCTGTCCGCCTGCCAATTGGGAATCACTCTCGCGTCTCTCGGTCTCGGCTGGATTGGTGAGCCCGCCATCGCGCGACTGTTGGAAGGACCGCTGGCGGGCTGGTCCGAAGCCTGGCGACACGCAATCGCATTTGCCGTTGCCTTCATAATTATCACTTCACTTCACATCGTTCTTGGTGAGCAGGCGCCGAAGTTGATGGGACTTGCGCTAGCCGAAAGAGTTGCACTCGCCGTGGCGCTACCGATGCAACTCTTTTATCGCGTCTTCAGTCTGCCGATTCGTGCACTCGACTGGGCGAGTGCGCGCACGGTTCAACTGGTCGGGATCAACGCGACTGGTGAGCACGGATCAACCTATACAGAAGAAGAGTTGCGACGCCTGATCGACATCTCGCGTGAGAGTGGTCACCTGCGTGCCGAAGAGCGACGTCTGATACATCGCGTGTTTGAGTTTTCTGACACGGTCGTGCGCGAAGCGATGGTCCCGCGCACCGAGATGGCGGCGATTCCCAACACCTGCAATCTCGAAGAGATCACAAAAGCATTCGACCAGCATCGTTATTCGCGTTTGCCGGTATACCGCGAATCGTTCGACGACGTTTGCGGGTTCATTCACAGCAAAGACGTGATGCCGTATCTGCTCCATCCCGAAAAATTCAAGCTCGAGGATGTGATGCAACCGCCTCTGTACGTCGTCGATACTGCGCGGCTGGAACACGTGCTGCGCCAGATGCAGAAGGCGAAGATGCATTTTGGATTTGTAGTGGATGAACACGGCGGACTCGAAGGCATTATCACCCTCGAAGACTTGCTCGAGGAGATCGTCGGTGAGATCTCCGATGAGCACGATGAGGAAGTGAACGAGCAGATTACTCAGGTCGACCACTGCACGTTTGTGCTGGCGGGAGGATTGGCGGTGCGGGATCTCAATCGCCGGCTGAAACTCTCGGTTCCTGAGTCAGAAGCTTACACAACCGTCGGAGGTTTTTTGATGACTGAAGCCGGCCACGTTCTCAAGCCCGGAGAAGTGGTCCAGCGTGATGGTCTGGTATTTGAGATCGAACGCGTCGAGAAGCGTCGCGTGATGCGTGTGAAACTCGAAGTGCAACAAACTGACGAAGAAGGGGAGATGAAGAATGAGTTGGATCGAGCACGTTCTGGCACGGGAAATACTGGACTCGCGGGGTAATCCGACTGTAGAAGCGGAAGTCGTTCTGGCCGATGGCGTGATGGGGCGTGCATCAGTACCTTCAGGCGCTTCAACCGGTGAACATGAAGCGGTTGAACTTCGCGACGGCGATAAGAAGCGTTACGGCGGCAAAGGAGTTTTGAAAGCAGTTCAAAACGTTAACGATTGTGTAGCACCTGCGTTGCAGGGGTTCGACGCACTCGATCAAGCCGAAGTCGATCGCGCGCTGCTCGAGCTGGATGGTACTCCAAACAAAGCCAAACTCGGCGCCAATGCTTTGCTTGCAGTGTCAATGGCCACGGCTCGTGCCGCCGCGGCACAGCTGGAACTGCCGCTTTACCGGTATCTCGGTGGTCCAAACGCGCGCACGTTGCCGGTGCCGATGATGAATATCGTCAATGGTGGCGCACACGCCGATAACAATGTCGACTTTCAGGAGTTCATGGTGGTTCCGTGTGGCGCCGCGACGTTCAACGAAGCGCTACGAATCGGCGCAGAAGTTTTTCATCAACTCAAGTCAGTTTTGAAGAGCAAAGGCTATGCGACGAGCGTTGGTGACGAGGGCGGCTTCGCGCCGAATCTGAAGTCGAACGAAGAAGCTGTGGAGACGATTCTCGAATCGATAGTGAAGGCAGGTTACAAGCCCGGCGCGGATTGTCTACTCGCGCTCGATCCGGCGGCGAGCGAGTTTTACGACGGCAAGAAATATGTCTTCAAGAAGAGCGATAAAAGAAAACTGAGCAGCGATGAGATGGTTGCTTACTGGAAGAAATGGTGCGAGCAGTATCCGATTATCTCGATCGAAGACGGCATGGCGGAAAACGATTGGACCGGATGGAAAAGCCTGACCGATGAGATTGGAAGCAAAGTGCAACTGGTTGGTGATGATTTGTTTGTAACCAACACAAAGTTTCTGCAAAAAGGGATCGACCTGGGAGTTGCAAATTCGATCCTGATCAAGGTCAACCAAATCGGCACGCTCACGGAAACGTTGGATTGTATCGAGTTGGCCCAGAGAAACCACCGCACTACGATCATCTCGCACCGTTCAGGTGAGACTGAGGATCCGTTTATCGCCGATCTCGCCGTCGCGACGAATGCGGGACAAATCAAAACCGGATCATTGTCGCGCACCGATCGGACCGCGAAATACAATCAACTGCTTCGCATCGAGGAAGATCTCCGCGGTGCCGCACGCTTCCCGGGCCACAAAGCATTTCTGCAGAGCCAGCCACAAAAAGGCACAAAAAGCACAAAAGCAGTTGCGCAGGGGAGGGGCTAAAATAGACTATTTAAGATGGAACGTTATCAATAAGGAAATCTTTTTAGTGCTTTTGTGCGTTTTTGTGGCTAAAAATTATGGCTAAGAAACGAGGGCCGCTGGCCCTGATTATTATCGACGGTTGGGGTTATTCCGCTTCTCGTGAGGGCAACGCGATCACGCTTGCCACAACTCCTTTCTACGACGAGCTCTCTGAAAAGTATCCGAGCACACTGCTCGAAGCACACGGCTCGCGTGTTGGTCTGCCTGCCGGCGTGATGGGAAACTCGGAAGTCGGACATCTCAATATGGGATCGGGTCGCGTGATTCGCATGGATGTGTCGCTGGTCGATCACGAGATCGAAACGGGCGAGTTTTTCCGAAACAAAGTACTAACCGAAGCAATTGACGGTGCGAAGACGCGCGGCAAATCTCTTCATCTGATGGGTCTCATGTCCGATGGTCAGGTGCACTCGTCTCTGACGCACCTCTATGCCTTGCTGAAGATGGCAAAAGACCACGGCCTCAAAAGCGTTTACGTGCATTGCTTTCTTGATGGACGCGACACTCCGCCATCGTCCGCTACTCATTACGTTGCAGCGCTGCAAAGAAAGCTGGCCGAGATCGGCTGCGGCGAAATCGCGACCGTCGTCGGCCGGTATTACGCCATGGACCGGGACAAGCGCTGGGAAAGAACGCAGCGTGCGTACGATTTATTAACCAAGGCGATTGGGGCACGAGCAACAGATCCGGTTGCCGGTATCAATGAATCGTACGAGCGCGGTGTGACCGATGAGTTCGTCGAGCCGATTGCGATCGTTCGCAAGGATGGTTCTCCAGTTGCGACGATCAAAGACGACGACTCGGTGATCTTCTTTAACTTCCGGCCCGATCGGGCGCGGCAGTTAACGAGGGCTTTGGCGATCGCGGGTTTCAATGAGTTTGAGATTGCGGATCGGCCGCGTGTTCATTTTGTGTGCTTCACGATGTACGACCACACGTTCGATCTTCCCATCGCGTTTCCGCCACGTCAGCACGCACGCGTGCTTGCCGAAGCGTGGGGTGATCTGAAGGTCCGCAACTATCGCCTGGCCGAAACTGAAAAGTATGCGCACGTGACTTACTTCTTCAACGGTGGTGTTGAAAAGGAGTTTCCGTGTGAGCAACGTCTCCTCGTGCCGTCGCCAAAGATCGCGACGTACGATCTGCAACCTGAGATGTCGGCATTCAAGGTGACTGACAAAGTGTTACGAGGAATTGACGAAGGCGAATCGGACGTTTTCGTTATCAACTTCGCGAATCCCGACATGGTGGGCCATACAGGCAAGTTGAATAAAACGATCGAGGCCTGCCAGTATGTCGACACGTGTCTCGGCTGGATCACGAAGCGTATCCGGGAAGCCCGTGGCATCACGCTGATCACGGCCGACCATGGCAATGCCGAACAGATGATCGATCCCACCACGGGTAGCCCGCACACGGCGCACACGACGAATCCGGTTCCATTTCACTTGATCGACGAAGAGTCCATCGGAGTCAAACTTCGAAGCGGCGGTGCACTCGAAGACGTAGCTCCGACACTGCTCGGTCTGCTTGGTTTGGAAAAACCAGCCGAGATGACGGGAATCGATCTCAGAAACATTTAGCCGTGTTCGATCCGCGTAACATTCTCGTTATCGATTTCGGGCAGCTCGGCGATGTCGTTATGAGTTTGCCTGCGTTGCGGGCGATTCGAAGCCGCTTTCCGAATGCGCAGATAACTGTGGCTGTTGGCAAGCCGGGTAAGGAGTTGCTGAGTCTTTCCGGTTATGCAAACGAGATTCTCGAAGTGGATCGTGTCGGATTGCGGGATGGACCAACGCTCGTTTCGATTGGACGTGTCACGAAGTTTGTTTCCACCGTTCGCAAAGCAAAGTACGACTTTGTCATCGACCTTCACAGTTACTACGAGACGAACATTCTCGGGTTTCTTTCCGGCGCGCCGCACCGTCTCTACTCGCGTCGCGAGAATCGCTCGCTCGATTTCCTGTCCAATTTCAAGCCACGCCCACAGAAAGAACCGACTGAGGCTCACCTGGTCGATCGCTACCTGGAGCTGCTGAAACCGCTCGGCATTCAGAATCCGCCGAGAACGCCAGTCCTAAAGACTAGCGCCGCTGATGATGCTGCTGTCGAAGCGATGCTGAAAAAGGAGAAGGCGCAATCGGGAGAGTTGCTGGTTGGGCTCTTTCCAGGCGCCGGACATGCCGGGCGTATCTGGCCACTCGATAGATTTGCCGATGTCGCGGATCACCTGATTCGAAATGACCGAGTGCGAGTGATTGTCTTCGCCGGACCGGAGGAACGAGCCACAGTGCCGCAAATGAAGACGGTATTTCCCGCGAAGACAATCTTCTTTGACCGGCTGACCATCGGACAACTAGTCTCGGCACAAGCGCGACTGACGCTTTTTATTTCCAACGATACCGGCCCGGTGCACGTTGCGGCAGCCGTCGGAACGCCGGTTATCGTGCTGTTCGATCGGCCCGATCCGCACAGCTACACGCCCATCGGCGAACAGCACCGCATCATTTTCAGCGCCTCGGTCCACAAGATCTCTGTGGCCGAAGTCTATCGAACCGCCCACGAACTGTTGGCCACCAGCCGCACCGACACCCTCTTACTGCGGAACGAACTGTAGGGGCGGCCCTCCGTGGCCGCCCTCGGTTTAAATCGTGTTCGCCACACCCACGGTCGTCCAACCTTGAATCCGTGTACCAACCGAGGGCAGCCACGGAGGGCCGCCCCTACCGTTCGTTCCGAAAAGCTCTAATAATTAATCAGTAGACAAATTGCGTTTAACTTCGTTAGTATGTGTTGGGCCGTTGGGCGTCCTGACGGAAAGTGTGACCTGCCCGCCTTCACTAATCTTTCCAAAGCTGGCCTGCCTCAGCGAATGATGGAGAAAACAATGTCTAGTATGCTTAACCGATTCTGCTTAGTTACGCTTTGCCTGATGGTTGTGAGCGCCGTGGCAAGTGCTCAAAATCCCCTGACAGCAAAAGCCGGAAGTGCCCCAGCCGTAAGTCCAGCGGTTGAAAGCGACAGGTCCCGTGACGGTTTGACTGGCCCCGTTCGACGCGTGCGAACTGAAGTTGCCAAGCTACTCACTGCCAACGGTTCCCAGACCGAGGCCAAACACACGCTTGTTGAAGTCGTCGCCTACGACATCAAAGGCAACAAAATCGAGAATCAGTATTTTCCCATTGCAGGCTCGACCCTGACGGGTAAGGAAGTCTACAAGTACGACGAAAAGGGAAATATCAGTGAGATGACCATGCTCAATCCGGATGGAACCCTGTTGAGCAAGGAAATCTACAAGTATGAATTCGACTTCGCCGGCAATTGGAGCAAGATGACGACTTCAGTCGCGGTCGTCGATTCTCGCGGAATAACATTCGAGCCAACCGAAGTCACCTATCGCTCGATCATGTATTACCTCGACGAGAACATGGTGCGAATGGTCACTCCCGGAGCTGCAACCACACCCCAGCCCGTTACTCCCGTGGCTGCACCTCCTGTCAACAAACCGGCGCCTGAAACAAAGTCGAATAAAAAGGGCGACAACAAAAAAGCGGCTCCTGTTCCTGATTTGCCATCGGCTTCATCGTCAGCCACGAAGCTCGCGTCCGCTCCCGTTGATCTGAAGATCCAGGCAGTCAACTCGAATCAGCAGGCTCAGATGGTGGACCTCGGTTCAGAACCGCCACCGAGTCCGGGACCGAAGCCGATTCTCAAGCCTGTTTCTGGTGGAGTGCTCAACGGCACCGCCTTAACGCTGCCCCCGCCAATGTATCCCGAAGCCGCAAAGCGAATGAGAGTTCAGGGCGTGGTTTCAGTGGATGTGATTCTTGACGAGACCGGCAAAGTGGTTGCGGCGAATGCTTCGAGTGGTCCACAGATCCTGCGCGAAGCGGCAGTTCAGGCTGCGCTCAGGGCCAAGTTTTCCCCCACTAAGCTTTCTGGTCAACCAGTAAAAGTATCCGGCGTGATCAACTACAAGTTCGCGCTGGTTCAGTAACCTACCTTCGATGGCGCGCTGATTCTTTCGGCGCGTCATCCTCTTCCCTCTTTTCCAACCTACTGTTCTCCTAGAAGGGACTTGTTCTCATGGCATTAACTGGACACCTCAGCGACCTTTCACTTTCCGAACTGATCGAGTTTTTCTGTAATCAAAGAAAAAGCGGCCGTCTCAAAGTTTTGTATCCGCAGGGCGCTGGATATTTTTATTTGCAGGCAGGCTCGGTTGTCGATGCGCGCATCGGCGTGTTGCATGGAATCGACGCCGTTTACTATGCGCTGACTCTTCCGAATGCTGAGTTTGAATTTAGCGCTGACGTGGAAGCCAGCAGCCGCACCATCAATCAGCCATGGACGCAGGTGGTGCTCGAAGGACTGAGGCGATTGGATGAGAACATCGCACCGGGCGTCGCATTTCCTCCGGACTATGTTCACGATCCGGATGAGCTGACAGGCAAGAGCAGTGACGCCAGTGTCGAGATCAGTTCAGAAACTGAACGATCATTCCCGCCCGCGTTTCTTAATTTTAGTAAGGAGTCTGGAAAGAGTCGCAAGCCACTGTTTGTGGGAGCAATCGTGGTAGCCATCCTCGCGAGCGTGGCGGTGATCGGCGTGCCTGCAGGTTGGTACAGCAAGAAGGCCGCAGCACCGGTTGCGACTATGAGCCAGACACCAGTCCCAGCAAGCACGCAGCCGGAAACTCCTGCGCAGCCGCAACCATCGAGCACAGAGGCTAAACCAGCCACTGAAGACCCAGCGGCGGAAGCAGCAAGACGTCAGCGTGAAAAGGAACGTAAGGCTCGGGAAGCTGCTGCCAAGGCCGCAGAGAACCCGACAGCTGCTGCTGCACCCGTAGACGCTGTAAAACCCGGCGCCAAGAGAGTTGTTGTTACGGTCACCTATGATGAATCGGGACGCGTGACACAGGCATCAGGTGGCGATGCAAACGCGTTGAGAATCGCGCGACAGAAGCGCTTCCCACCGGGCAAAGCCGGATCAGCGACGGTTTCGATTCCGATCAACTAAAATATCTGCGGCTAAATATTCGGTTTGATTCCAACGATCCCAAGTACAACCAGGAGGCCACGCTTTAATCCCAGATCTCTTTCGCGTGGATCGTACCATTCGTCGAGGCTGTGCGAGGCGCCGGAGCTGCCGCCCGCTCCGAGTGTGATTGCTGGTATCCCGAGAGAGATCGGAAGATTAGAATCAGTCGACGATTGATCGAGTCGTGGGGTGACGCCCAACGCTCTCGTCGCTTCGAGTGCGACTTCTACCACAGGCGAATCGGCGCGCGTCTCGCCTGTCGGCCTCTCACCAATCAGATCAACTTTGAGTTTCAGTGGCGGATCCCCGGCTCGTCTGATCGCGTTTTCTTCGTCAACCGCTTCTCTCATCGTGCGACGAAAGAAAGCGTCCAGACGCTGCAACTCTCTTTCGGCAGCAGAGCGCAGATCTACCTCCATACTCGCATGACTCGGAATCGAGTTGACGCTCGTGCCGCCTTCAATTCGTCCCACATTGAACGTCGTGCGTGGTTCTTTCGGAGCCGGATACGCAGCCAGTCGCGAGACCGCCCGGCCAATTGCGTGAACCGGATTTGGTAAACCGAAGTCGCCCCACGAATGACCCCCCGGTCCACTAATCTCAACGCGATAACGATGCGATCCGAGCGCTCGATTGGTAATGCGATCGAGTCCTGGTCCATCGAAACTAAGAAACGCTTCGATCTGCGTCGCCCAACGGCCTTTGGTAAAAAGATAGCGAACGCCGCGCAGATTCCCCTCGCCTTCCTCGCCGACTGTTCCCACGAACAAGATTGAACCTTCGATCGGTATTTGCTCGGTTTGAATCGCCTGGACGAGGGCAATCAGAGCGGCGAGACCACAGCCATCGTCTGCAATTCCCGGTGCGAACAGCCTGTCGTCGCGGCGGGTAACGGTGAAATCAGTGTCTTTTGAGAAGACTGTATCGAGATGCGCGCTTACGACGAGCAGCGGCGTTTGTGAAGAACCTTTGAGCAGACCAAGACAGTTTCCTTCTTCGTCGATCTCAACATCTGTTAATCCGAGATCCGAAAACTTCCGGCTGAGATATTCCGCTCGTGCCTGTTCACCAAACGGGCTTGCAGGGATCGAACAGATCCGGATCTGTTCCTCGGTAATAGCGTCAGCGTTTGTTTCGAACGAACGGAGTGCACGCGTCACGTGAGGGGACGATATGAGTTGGGCCACAGATTTACGCGGATGAACACTGGTCACAACAAACTCATAATCTCGCTCTCTTCGAGCACCCCATTCGCCGCTTTGGCTCTTTCGTAGATGCGATTCACGCGAACCTCGCTTGGTTCGAGGCCACGTTTTTCGAGCCAGTAAATGACGTTTGATTTTCCGCTCATCGGACCAATCTCGATTACTTGCTCGAGCCCAAACTCTCCTGCCGGAACGCCCGAGTAAACGATATCGGCGAGGCGTTGATCGCCCTTCCTGTAGCTCTTGATTACCGCGGCCGCATGAACACCGGTCGCAGTGCGAAAAGCGTCGCGTCCAAACACCGGATAATTTGCCGGTACGTTCCAGCAGCACGCACGCGCGGCAGTTTTGCAATACTCACCGAGGCGCGACAGATCGTTATCAATCCAGCCGAGCAGTTTCAGATTCACCAGCAACTGATCGAGCGGCGTATTTCCGACACGCTCGCCAATTCCGAGTGCTGAGCCATGAACCTGATCTGCGCCACCCTGGATCGCAGCCAGTGAATTGATGACGCCGAGGCCACGATCCTGATGGCCGTGCCAGTCGAGACGAATGTTGCCGCCCTGTTCCTCGATAATGTTCTTCACAAAGCGAATGACTGCGCGCGCGCCGTCAGGTGTTGAATGTCCGACGGTATCGCAAACGCAAACTGCTTTCGCTCCACAACGAATGGCGGTTGTGTAGAGCGCGCGAATCGTCTCCGGTTTGGCGCGCGTCGTGTCTTCGGTGACGTACATGACCGGAAGTCCCTGGCTCACGGCAAACGACACCGCTTCCTCCGTCATTTGCAGCAACTTTTCGAGCGTCCAGTCTTCCGCAAAAAATCGAACTGAAGACGAGCCGATGAAGGTACACGCTTCGATCGGGATTCCGGCGCGTTGCGAGATTTCGACGATGGGGATGATGTCGTTGCGATGAGTTCGCGCCGCGCAGTTTGGTCTTATCTTGAGTTTCTTGTCGGCGATCTCGCGCGCTAATCGTTCGACTCCGGCCGCGTGGGTTCCTCCGGCGCCTGGAAGACCGATGTCGGCAGTATCGATTTGGAGAGCTTCCATCAAGTGAAGCAGCTCGAGTTTCTGCTCCACCGCCGGTTCCGAAACCGAAGGCGACTGCAAACCGTCGCGCAAAGTTTCGTCGTCAATGCTGATGTGGCGACCGGGCGCCGCGAGAGACGGTTCAACTGTATTCCAATCGTAAACTAAGTCATCGATCGTCACTCAAACTACCTCCACGAGCGCGCATCCATTGCCGGTTATTTAACTCGGATTACAGCAACCACAGAATTGAATGTCAAGATGAGGGTTCTTGCCATCGTCCTGCTTCTGAGCTAGTTTTATGCAGCGGCTCCACAACACGTCTTTTGATCCCCAAAACCGAGGAACTGGTAAAAAGTTGACCCCCCCGAAGGAACCATTTGATGAATTGCTTCAATGGCTCGATCCGGACCGCGAAAAAGCAGGTCAACGCTATGAAGTGATTCGCGCCGGATTGATACGGATATTTGTGTCCAAGGGCGTGAGTGACGCCGAGTACTATACGGACGAAGCCATCGATCGGGTAATAAAGCGTCTGCCGGAGATCCAGGCTGGCTACGTCGGCGATCCCGCGCGTTACTTTCACGGTGTCGCCAGAAACATTGTTATGGAAGCCGGACGGCGGAGGGAAGTCCCCACCGCCACGGAAGTGTTGCCGCAAGGTCTCCAGCCCGAGCCTCCCAGGAGCGATACGTCGGAATGTTTGACGAAATGCCTGCAGGAACTACCGCCGGATAAGCAGGAGTTTATTCTTGATTACCATCTTTACCAGGGACATGACAAAGTGGTGCATCACCGGGAGATGGCAAACGAGCTGTCAATCTCCGAAGGCGCCCTGCGAACCCGGGCGCATCATCTGCGCGTAAACCTCGAAAAATGCGTGCTTCGGTGTATTGACCATCATGGCAAGAACAAAAATACGCTTCAGAGTCATAGTAATTAGCGGCCAGTGGGAGGAGTTGCCACCATCACTAAAGATCTGGAAAACGAAATAAGACGGTATTTGTTTGGCCAATTGCCGGAGGCGGACGAAGAAAGACTCGAGCTTCGACTGCTGAGCGACCCCGCATTTGTGGAGGAGTTTGATACGGTAGTTGATGAAGTGACGGACCAGTACGTCCGAAAGGAACTTGAGACGGGGGAACAAAAGGGGTTTGAGAAGAGTTATTTGACTACGGCTGAAGGGCAGCAGAAGGTAAGGTTTACGTCAGAACTACTGGAGCGAGCTGCAGCCGAACGTGGTGCTCCCGTTGTGAAGCCGATCCCTCATCCCGGTTTTTTTGAGCGGTTAGGAGCGTTCTGGCAAGTTCAGTCATTGCGACTTGCGGCGATAGCGGCTGCGGTGACGATGATTGCGGGTGGCGGGTACCTGGCTTTGAGGCCTGCGATGAATTATGCGCCGCTCGCCTTGTCGATCAGCACCGCAACCCGTGCTCAGGGCTCTGCGCCGGCGAAAGTGAAGCTCGAATCGGGGGTGCCGGGTGTTGAAGTGAATCTCGCTATTCCAGAACAGGCTAAAGGCGCAAAGGACTATCGCGTCAAGTTGGTCAGTGGTGATGAATCAGAGCAGGATCTGCCGATTGAGAAACGCGACGATCAAACCGTAACGATTAAGATTCCCGCCTCGTCATTAAGTCCCGGACAATATGCAATCAAGATGTTCCGTCTCACTCCCGACGGTTCCTTCACACGAATCCAGGGCAGCTATTTCTTCAACGTCGAATAAGATATTTCGGAACGTACTGTAGGGGCGGCTCTCCGTGGCCGCCCTTGGTTTAAATCGTGTTCGCGAAATCGAGACCGTCGCATCTTGAACTCTGTGTGCCAACCAAGGGCGGCCACGGAGTGCCGCCCCTACAGTACGTCCCATGGCCACTTGTTTGTCTTAGCGTATTGGTTGGCGGCGGCGGTAGCCCCAGGCGATGCCGGTGAGAAGAAGTAGAAGGAAGGCGATGCCGACGGTGTTCTGAACAGCTCGTGGAGCGCCGCTGGGTGCGGGCATGCGGATTGGTTCTTTGAATTCTCCCTGGAGTACGAAACCAGCCCAGAAATGCGGAGACTGCCACTCCGGATTTTGTCGCAGAGTATTCTGCGCTGAGCGCAATGCCTCCGCGGGACGCATGCCTTTCTGAAGCATGTTTGTATAAAACTGCTTCATCAATTCCGCTGTCGCCTCATCATCAACTTTCCACAAGCTCGCCACTACACTCGAAGCTCCGGCATACATGAAACCGCGAGTCAGACCGATCAATCCTTCGCCCCGGACGTCTTTACCGAGTCCCGTTCTGCACGCACTCAACACGACGAGATCGACCGGCGCATGAAGACGATAAACATCCTGCATGGTGATAAAGCCATCCTGCGGACGACCCGACTGATCGACCATTGAAAGAAAGAATCCGGAATGTTCAGGTCTCTTGGGGTCTAGCAATCCATGAGTCGCGAAATGAAGAATCGAGTACTGCGACAGATCGAGATTATCGAGAGTTTTACGAGAGGCTTCAAAGCCACTCACAACGCGCGACTGCGCGCCGGCAATCTCAGTCAGATTTTTTAACTCACGCTTCGTGTACAGCAGCGGTTGAATACTGTTGGGATCGAACTTGTCTCCCTCCACTTCGATATCGCGCCACGCGTGCTGCCAGGTGGGAATTTCTGTATCGGCTGCCACGAATTCGCCGGCGCTCGAGTTTTTATATTGCGCGTAGTTCGACGCAAAGACCGGATCACCAAACGCCGCCAGAACCTTCATGCCGGGCCGGCGTTGCTGCTTCTCCTGGCGCAACTGTCCCAGGATCGATGCTGACGGCACGTTTACGATCTCGTAGTTTGCAATCAATGGCTCATTGTTGGCTAAGCTATTCAGCAGCAATTGAAACGGTATGTAATTGAGTGAACCATCAGCAACCAGGATAATTCGTTTTTTATTCAAAGTAGTGGCTACGGGAGCGATAACCAACCGGCTGAGTTCCGCGGTGGCTTTCTTTAATTCAGCTTCGCTACCTGACGTAGGAGGATTTGAAAGCAAGTCATAAACTCGCCGCCCTGCTTCGTTAATATTCTTTTGTGGACCAAGCTTGTAACTCGTGAACCCATTCCGCGTAATAGTCCAGGCATAACTGTTCTCAGCGCCCAGAATGTACTCGAGCAGGACGTCGTCGTCCGACAGCACATCGCTTTCAATGCGGGACAGATCCCACGCAGTGGGTCTGCTGATTTCATCGTAGGCTGGAAAGCGCGCTCGGATCGTGTCGGTGAGGGTCTTATATTCGACTTCCAAACGTGCGATCACATCTTCAAGAGCTTTTAGTTTTTCAGGTCCGGCTGTTTGTGCGAGCAGGCTTACGCGATCGTTCTCTCTCAGGCGGATTACCTGTTGCAACAATTTTTGTCGAGCCGCGAGCTTCGGATCGACCCCGGGTGCGAGGTTGGCCTGCATCGCGAGTAACATTTCAGAAAGAGTGCGCGCTCGACCAAGTTCACTTGTCTCAAACGCCTTAATTGCAAATCCGTGTGTTGGCTGCAGCTCATGCTGCTTCATCAGACATTCGACGTAGGCTTCGTAGCGATCCTGCACAGTTGCGGAGAAGGCAGACATCAAATCAGCGCTGGGCCTGAGTCTGATGCCTTCCGTGACCTCGATCGATTGTCGCAGGTGCTCACTAGCAGAATCGTAATCACGCACCTTCATTTCCATCTTGCCCAGGGCATAGTAGACGGCTGATTGGTTTACGCGGTCATGTTGGGTGACAAAAGTCTTTAAGGCTTGCTCATAATAATCTCTTGCACGACTCGACTGTCCCTGGCGATCGTATGCCTGCCCTATCAAAGCGACTACACGAGCCGCCTCGTTCGGATTCCCGATTTTTGTATACAGGTTGAGGGCGGATTCGAGATCAGTCAGCGCCGCTGCGTATTCGCCACGCACTATATGAACTCGACCACGAATTTCGAGCACGCTCGCAGTTCCAAGCTCAAACTTATAGGCCTTTAGAGCTTCTTCCAGGTAATTCATTGATTGATTGAGATCCCCGGAAAGGAAAGACAATAGTCCCAGACTGCGCGTTGTGTAGCCAATTCCACTTCGATCCTCGGCTCGGCGATATAAATCGAGCGCTCTCTGATATTGCGTCACCGCAAGTTCGAGTGATCCGCTCTCCATGAATGATGCGCCTAAACCTGCAGCGAGCCTGCCCATTTGCATTGGTTCAGCCTGTTCATCCAGCATCGGGTAGGCTCGACCAAGATAAGTAACAGATGCTTGCCAATCCGCTTTCTTGTATTCGACAAAAGCTAATGAAATTAGTATTGAGGCTTGCTTGGCCTTGTCATTCAATCCGCGAAAGAGTGTGAGAGCCCGCTCCCAGTTCTCACTTGCCTCGGCAACTAAGTTCTGAGCGTAGTAGTAAGTTCCAATCTTGTCATAGGCACGCGCGAGGCCATCCTTATTGTTCTCATTTTTCCAGATGGCCAGAGCTTCCTGCGCAGTGACCACTGCGGTAGCATGATTCGCTAGATTTTGGCGTTCGCTGAGAAGGAGCAGTGCCTCTGCCTCGCCTGCTACGTAATGAATGTCTCTGCTTGATTTGATAGCTTCTTCGAGTGCTGCCTGTGCGAGGTCGAGATTGTCAGGCGCGTTGGGATCCGTACTGGGCGGCATATTTAAATAGGCCGCGCCCTTGCCCGTCAGGTTGTCAATTACAAGCTGTGGATCGGGTGATTGTCGAAGCAAGTCCAGAGCCTGGAGGTGACTGGCAACGGCGGTCTTCGGATCGTTCAAGAGCAATTGCAGACGGCCCGCGCGAGTCAAACTACGAGCAGCTTCCAGCGTCTTTCCCTTACTGAGTGCGAGTCGAATTGATGCGTCCAGTTCGTTTAAGACACTTCGGCGCTCTTCCACAGTGATGGGATTGTTGGTAGGGCTTGGTGAGGTTTGCCCCATCACAGCCCCGAGGCTCGCTGAACGCCTCGGGGCATTTACTTCCAGCAGGGGAAGACTTAAGAGAATCAGCAGTAGTGCAAGCGTCGCTCTCATTCGTTACGAACCATTTGAATCGCGGACCAGGAGCTGACCCTCCAGGAAATCTTCGCTTGCATGGAACGGTACCTCCTTACCACCGTCCAGTTTCACTGTGCTGGTGTAAGACGGGTAGTTTTTAATAGTCGGGCACGTGCAGTTTGAGGCGCCAGCTGGATCATCGGGTCCCCGACTCCCCATCGGAGCATCGGGACCTGGCTTCGATAAGCTTCCATCACCTGCAAACACGTGCGCTCCAATTTGGCCGATCAGCGCCAGAAGTTGGTTGGTGCCCAAGTTGTCGGATCCTGTCTGTCGTTTCGCTTCGCTGCCCTCGGGAAGTCTCGGTTTTCCCTTTTCTCCAAGCTCGTCTTCCCTGGTTTTACGCATGGTCATTTTGAAATAGACGTCCAGAAATTTCCGCCAGTGGGTTTTTTCATTTAACCGGTACTCCTCGTACTCTGTTTCCCACATGCGATCGGATGGTTTCGTCCAGGGGAAGAAGATCGAGTGGCCGTGCGAATACTGAAAAGCAGGCCCGGCAAACGCAGCCAGAGTAGTCAACTTTCCGGGGCCTTTTTCCAGCACGTTCATCATCTTGTTACAGGCATTGACAATACCCTCAAGAGTGGGAAAGGCTTTTAGCGCAGCCTCGATCTGTTTAGCCCTTAACACCTCCGCCTGTGTGGGATCTGCCTTTACCAGATCGGGGTCAATTGGATCAGTCTTTGTTAGACCAGCCGCAATAAACCCACCCACTAACTCGTTGGTTCGATTCGTGAGAGAGAAGCAAAAATCGTACAGGTCAACATAATCCTCCTGATAAAAGCTTTGAGCGTCCCAGTGCGCCAGGAGAATAAGCTGCTTGGCCATCGGGTCTTCGTTCAGGGCTGTCATCAGAGTGTCGGCCAATTGATTGATTGGCTCCTCAGTCTCCGGGACCTTATTCAGATTGGTTAGGCACAGGTCATACGGGTATCCTGCCAACTGAAAGTCGTAACTATTGTAGAGACTGTAGTAAAAGATCTTACGCAACATAGTCTCGATGTTTTGTTTCGGAAAACGAGATAGTTCGGGGAATACGTCGGCAAGAAGGTGGCGATTAAACCTTTTGCGATTGACTCCGCCGAGTAGGCGCTTGCCGTTGCCTGTCCCGTTCCCGTTACTGGCGCCGTTGCTGTGGATCTTTTTCAGCAATTCATCATGAATGTCTTCGCGCGGGAGGAGCTTGTTAAGATCCTCGAGGATGTCCGACAGCAATGTCGAAGCGGATGCCGTTGCAGACCCGAACGTCATAAGAGCGTCCTGAGTTTCAGGTGAAAGCTTTTCACGGATAAACTTAGACACTTCCTCAGCCGGTTCGACCAATCGGTGGACAAAACTCTGCTGCCCGTTATCTGGACCAACTCCGCTAATGTCGGTAGAGGCGATATCTGCGTTCAGATCATTAAAGACTCGAATCAGGATCTGTTTGTAAGGCAGATTTCCCACGTAATTAGGTCCCTGCGAAGCCAGCATATAGTTAGCGGCGCCTTTTAGTTCGTAGGCGACCTCCATCGCGCTCATCGAACAACTATGGAGAGCTATCAGTTCAACCTGGCCCGGCTCGCTATCGTGCTCAACGTCGGCATTGAAAGTGCGTAGGACTTCGCCCAGCTTGGTTAATGTCAGCGCCTTTTTGCTGGCGTGGTCATCGAAAAGAAGATTGTCGTTACCGACGACCTGACCATGTCCGAGAATAAAGAGCATGTAGTGTCGAGCTGGGTACGACTCACGGCAGAACTTGAGGAAACTTTCGAGCGCTTTATCAGGATCCTGTTCTCCTTCCATTTCAGCCTTGGGCTCGGGTGGATCATACTTCGTACCTTTCGGAGTCCAGTCATCTCTTCCGATGTGAGCGATGACTGCTTGTCGAATAGTTTCGTTGCCCTCTCCCCAGAGCCGGTCCATCACCAGGTCTCTAATAAACGGATCGTTGTTTCTGAAGCCTACCTCCGATTGGTTTGGGTTCCAGAACTTGCTTACGTGGTTGACGTCGAAAATGTGCGTTGGCGTGTTCGGATCGTGGGGGTCAAAGTGACAAATCACATTTGCATCCGGATGGTACCCCGCGTCCTTGATAGCCTTAAGTTGCGAAACAATCGTGGAAGCCAGTGGGTTATCACTGGCGAAATAGAACATGAGCGTCCATTCTTTGCTCTTCATCGCTAGATCCTCCTAAAAGGGGGGTTGGGAGCCAATTTGTTCCGGGAAGACTCTAGGCCTCGAAATATTCTTCCCTAACGGCGCTAAACAGGTTTAAGTCGTACAGAAAATCCGAGGGTGCTCTGGGCAATTGAAGATGCGAATCAGAGGTCCGACAGGCTATTCCTATGTCGTCGTTCTGTCAATATTTCTTTGACGCCGCTGCTCGACTCTCAAACACCGATTCCCTAAGTTCCTCTCCAACTTCGAAGCCTTCACTTCTTAATGTCACGGAGTCGCAAAACATGTCTGCTGGAGTGCAGTTTTGACGGATCGCTTTTCTGTGTTATAGCCTCTCACGCAATTCAGCTTGTATCTATCTCCCGACAGCAGGAACCAATCGAGTAACTGTGCCAGTTAAGACAATCGCCCTGGGGTCTGATCGTGCGGCAAAAATCATGGCAGTGCGTGCCAGTGTTGCACGTGTTGCCACCATTGACCCCGATTGGGCTAACGCAAACGTGGTCGCAAGGCGCGTGGAAACCAACGTGCCTGCCATGCCGCTTACCGATTGGCAACTGATGCAGGGTGCCCGCGAACGAGCGCTTGCGGCGCGCGATGCGTTGCGCAGCCGGCGACTGGAAGCCGACATTTACGTTGGTCTCGAAGGCGGTTTCCATTCGGTCTCAATCGAAGGTGAATGGCATACGTTTCTACGCGGTTGGGCGTTTGCGACTGACGGAGACCAGGGCTCATTTGGCGCCGCACCGTCCATCTCAGTACCTCCACAAATCGTAAAGAGTGTGGTCGAGGGCCGTCGTGAGCTGGGTAATGTCATCGACGAGGTCACCGGCGGTCACGATATCCGCAGTAAACAGGGAGCGTGGGGAGTTTTGTCACGCGATCTGGTCACCCGATCGATGAGTTTTGAGCTCGCATTGATTGCCGCCTTTGCACCTTTTTACAACCCCAGACTTTACAAACGAACAGACCCCGATGGATGAACTAGTCGCACAAGTGAATCACGAAGAACCACCCCCGCGCTCGCGTGAGAATGCTGGTTGGGTGGAAGTAATTGCCGGTTCGATGTTCTCAGGAAAATCAGAAGAACTGATCCGGCGTTTGCGACGCGCGAAGATTGCGCGGCAGAAAGTACAGGTGTTCAAGCCGGAGATCGATTCGCGCTTTTCGGAGAATCAGATTGTTTCGCATTCTGAGATGCGACACGACTCGGCGAATAGTCGCTCGGCGGCGGAAGTGCTCGCCAAAGTCGATCCGGATACGGAGGTCGTGGGGATCGATGAAGGACAGTTTTTCGACAACGATCTGGTGGAAGTTGCGAACACGCTCGCGCGGCGCGGCGTGCGCGTGATCATCGCCGGGCTCGATCAGGATTACACCGGCAAGCCGTGGGAACCGATGCCGCAGCTTTTAGCAATCGCCGAACACATCACCAAAACCCACGCCATCTGCATGAAGTGTGGCCAGCCGGCGAATTATTCACAGCGCACGTTCGATTCCGAGGAACGAGTCGCTGTCGGCGCCTCAGACAAATATGAAGCACGCTGCCGGATGTGCTTCGTGCCCCACGCCGACGCGCCAACCGTCCACGGCGATTAGCCAGTAAAAGGCACAGAAAGCACATAACCGGAATTCCTGTTCCCTTTTGTGCTTTCTGTGCCTTTTTGTGGCAAGTCCCTCAGCAGGGATCTTAAGGGACAAGGCTGGCCCTTCTTTATCAGAGCACATTCGCGCATGCAGTCTGCGAGGTTCGATCGGATTTTGTGGGCGCGGTTGCGAATGGCTCCCGTACTTATTTTCATCTCGACCGCCATGTCCCTGTGGTGCTCGATCTTTCGAATTCCCTCGTACAAGTAATATTCGAGAATCAGATCCCTCTTATTCGCCGGCAAACGACGAAGACAGTGACCTAGACACACCGACTTCTCGCTTGGCTCAGCTTGAGGCTCAATCACGATCTCCACACCTTCGCCGGAAATCTCTCTTCGTCTTCGTCTTTCACGAATGATGTTCCTGGCGACGCCGTGAAAGTAGTACGCAGGCTCGCTCGTGTAACCAATCACGATATCCGGCAATCGACTTATGACGCGATTGATCGTCTCGTCGGCCAGGTCTTCAGCGTCGTTGAAGCCATTCAACACAAACGTTTTGACGAGACTGGAACGAATCGCCTCATAGCTCTTCCCGGCCAGCTCACGATCGGCGTTGAGCCAGGAAAGCAAAGAGTCGAATTGTTCTTGTGTGATTGTCACGGTCGTAATCCTACGAACTGAGAATATTGAAAGCGGCTACCACAGAGCCGGGTTCTCGATTTGTGTTGTCGAGGCTTTTGGCGGTTCTGGCGACGAGAGCGATGGCGTCGGGTGCGAGGGCGGTGCGCGCGTTCTTAACTTTCTCGTCGAGTGTTCCACTCAACTCACGCGCCGACACCATCGCTTGCTGAGCGGCGTTAGCCCGTTCTGACAGGCGCGCGATCTCTCTTTTCAGTGATTGTTCGTTTTGTTGTCCGGGAATGCGGCCAAAGTAATAGCCAATGATGACGAAGACCAGCGGTTCAACTCGGGTAAGTACTGCGGGATCGGCGACCGTTTTGATTTTTCCCAGTAGAGCGAGGCCGTAAAGAACAACAAATCCCAGACTCACGGCCGCCATTACCCACCCTCGAACAGCTTCAAACCCCGTTCCTTCACTTAAGTAAGATTGCTTGAGTTTTATCACAGCGAAAAAGGCTCCTGTCATGAATTTCGGTTGCAAGAAAGCGGCTGGAGCTATATAAATGGGCCGCATTCAGACGCGAGTTGCCGGGTTTATGGTCACCACTCGTGGGATGAGGTTCTTACCCAGCCGATTTAGTCTCCACTAATAACGCACTGGATCGCCTCAAGAGCTATCACCAGACCTGAACTCTTTCGCAAAATTCGCGTAAAGAAGTTTGTGGTGAACACTTCGGTCTTCCGAGTTGTTGGAACCCTTTCCCCCGAGGATTCATGACCGACCACTCATCTCAGATCACGGGTCTACTTGTTGATTGGAGTAATGGCGACCAGACGGCCCTCGACAAGCTTCTGCCGCTGGTAGAACAGGAGCTGCACCGGCTTGCTCACGGATACATGCGTCGCGAGAATCGCGACCACACACTGCAAACCACGGCTCTCGTAAACGAGGCCTACCTGAAACTCATCGATCAGAACAAGACCCGGTGGCAAAACCGCGCGCACTTCTTTGCCATCGCGGCCACGATCATGCGTCGCATTCTTCTGAACTACGCGCGCGACCAGCATCGCGACAAGCGTGGTGGGAAGGCAGTGCAGATTTCACTCTCCGAGGTTTCGGTCGCTCACTTTGGAGTGCCTGACGAACTAATTGCTCTGGACGAAGCCTTGACGAGACTTTCCCTCGAGGATGAACGTAAAGCCCGAGTGGTTGAGCTGAGATATTTCGGCGGGCTGGAAAATGATGAGATCGCCGAGGTGCTGGGCGTTTCATCGATCACTGTCATGCGCGACTGGAGGTTTGCGAAGGCGTGGTTGCTACGTGAGATGGTAAATGGCGAATAGACACTTATCACAGGTCGAAAATGTTTTTCAGGCGGCGTTGGATCTGCCTGCCGAAGAACGGGCGGCGTATCTTGCACAAGCCTGTGCCGGCAATGAGTCGCTCTATGCCGAAGTTTGTTCACTCGTCTCCGCGGCTAATACCCACGACAGTTTCATCGATAAACCGATCCTGAATCTTGGTTTTGAAGTTCTTACCAGGTCTGAAGAAGAGGCGATGATCGGTCGCATGATCGGCTCGTACAGAATTCTTTCGCGGCTTGGTAAAGGCGGGATGGGCCAGGTTTACCTTGCGGCCGACACTCGTCTCGATCGCAAGGTGGCTTTGAAGTTTCTCTCGCAGGAGTTGGTGAACGACAACTGGGCCAAGCGGCAGCTCATCAAGGAAGGCCAGGCGGTCGCGCAGTTAGACCATCCGAATATATGTTCGGTTTACGGGATCGAGCATGAAGGAGATCACCACTTCATCGTGATGCAGTATGTTGAGGGTGAAACTCTTTACCAGTTGATACATCGCAAGGTCGTTGAGAACGTCGAGATTTTGGACCTTGCGCAACAACTCGTCGGCGCCATCGCAGAAGCTCACAATCACGGCATCATCCACCGCGATATCAAGCCCGGTAACGTCATGGTCACTCCTTCGGGGCAGCTAAAGGTTCTCGATTTTGGTCTGGCTAAGATCATTCAGCGAAAACAACCCGCAGACGGTCATGGGGAAAGCCTCAGCAATCTTTCTCAAGCGGGAGTGTTGCAGGGCACGGTTGCTTACATGTCGCCCGAACAACTGCGTGGTGAAAAACTCGACTATCGCACGGACGTCTTTAGCATTGGAACGGTGCTGTACGAGTTGATCAGCGGATCGAATCCACACGTACGAGCGACGCATGCTGAAACCATTTCTGCGATTCTGAGTGAGACTCCCGTTTTGCTGAATCGCGGGTCGAATCGTGTTTCGCATCAACTCGACATCACCATTCAGAAATGTTTGGAGAAGGATCGCGAGGCTCGTTTCCAGTCAGCCAGCGAGTTGCTGTTGAAGCTGAAGGGGATCTCGGGTAATCCATCGTTGCACAATCAGATCTCGAGGGGTATCAACGTACAAGCACTTTTATTGTTAGCTGTAATTGCATTGGTTGCGATTGCCGTCTTTTATTTTGTTTCGCAATCGATCAAGCGCCCTAGTCGAATGGTCGTTATGGCAATTACAAATCAGACCGGCGACCCCAACCTGGAATATCTGGCAAACGGACTCACCGATGCTTTTAATAATCGTTTGACGGGTCTCACAAAAGTACAGTTAAAGTCGCCAAATCTTACTTTCATTTCCCAACACGGTCCGCCGGATCCTTTGAAAGTAGGTAAGGATCTCGGAGTTGACGCGGTTCTGGTAGGCAACATTTCAGGTAATCAGGAACTCCCTGTGCTTGAAGTGGATCTCATAAACCCTTCCGACGGTACTACGATTTGGAAGAGTCAATATGGAGTCCAGCTCGAAAAAGTTTTTGTGATTGAAACCGATGTAGCGAAAAACGTCGTGGCAAGCTTTCAGCGACCTTCTGTTGATGATGAGAACAGGATCAGGAAAACACGTGATCCTGAGAATGTTGAAGCGAGAAGGGAATACTGGCTTGGTCTTTACTACTTGCGTAATCGA
>Ga0097621_100000722_pt1 | contig 23138 bp, 15 predicted proteins | sample KBSMisM72_FD_73165 | JGI IMG/M metagenome (GOLD analysis project Ga0097621, IMG submission 73165) | Miscanthus rhizosphere microbial communities from Kellogg Biological Station, Michigan, USA - KBS Miscanthus M7-2 (version 2) (version 2) | ecosystem: Host-associated > Plants > Roots >... | reverse complement strand
CGATCAGCAGCCGGCCATTGTCGGACGTCTTCGGCTGGTGCGAGAGGCGAACCAGGGTCACATAGGCTTGGCCGTCAACCAGCTTTTTGCCGACCGCACGGTCCACCGGTTGCGCTGCCGCCGAGCCTATCAGGCACGACACCAAGCACAGGCAAGCAAAGGCACTCCTGGTCATCACATCCTCCCAACACGCCGCCCCGGCGGCGCCGGCAAAACAAACACATCGCGGAATCCTGGAGTTTGTCCAGTCCGCTGCCTGGCCGGTTGCTTTCCCGCAAATTTACCCGCCGGGCCCAGCTGCGGCAATTTTGTCTGAGGAAATATCACGCAGTATTCCGGCCGTTTTCTGTGTCCCGTAAAATCAGACATTTACTGAGAAAATCGTTCTTTTCGCGCTGCACTCTCACTATATGCAAGATCGAATTGTCCGACGAAAGCGCTTGCCTCCTGCGCGATCCCATGAATATTGTCTGAGTTATAAATAACAGCGGCGGCTCATCCGCTGCGACTCTGGGAGGGGATTTAAGATGCATAGGAAGCTGCTGCGCGGGAGTGCGTCTGCATTTGCGATTGCTTTGGCCACCGTCGGAATGGCTCAAGCGCAAACTCCGGAGTCAACCGAAACGGTCACCGTTACCGGCGTCCGTGCCTCATTGAACAACGCGTTGGAAGTCAAGCAGAACGCGGGCCAGATCATCGACTCGATTGTCGCGGAAGATATCGGCAAGCTGCCGGACAGCACCTTGGTGGAATCGCTGCAGCACGTCACCGGCGTCGCCATCTTGCGCAACAATGTCGAGCCCAACACCGTTCTGATCCGCGGTCTGCCTGATATTCAGACTCTGTTGAATGGGCGGGCGATCTTCTCCTCGACCGGCCGCGCGATAACCCTGTCCGACTTTCCCTCCGAATTGTTGCAGCGCGTGGACGTGCACAAGGCCTCTTCCTCGACCGACATCGAGGGCGGTATCGCCGGCCTGATCGACATCCGCCTGCACCGTCCCTTCGATTTCGACGGCTTCAAATTTTCCTTCAGCGGCCAGGCGGTGAATGAATCGCTGGCGGACCATATCGATCCGCAGCTCAGCTTCCTGATTTCCGATCGCTGGAACACCGAAATCGGCGAAATCGGCGTGCTGTTTGACATGTCCTACAAGAACATCCATGTCCGTCAGGATCAGGTGTTGGGCGGCGTGCGCAGCACCATCATCGGCCCGGTGCCTGGCGCCGGCTCGTTTGGCGGCTCGGTTTGTACCATCAACCCGATAACAAATTGCCCAGTTCGCAGCGTAACCACCGCGGCCGGCCCGTTGGGTTCGGGAGGCTTGAACGTGCCCTTTGCCCAGGGCGTCAGGCCCGGTTATGCCGCCGAAAGTTCCAATATCAGCCTGTTTCAGCGCAACGGCTCGATTGAACGGGCATCGATCAATCTGTCGTCCCAGTGGAAGCCCAGCGAGAATCTCGACATCTTCGCGGAAGCCTTCTACAGCCGGCTCAGGCAGAAGGCGCCGTCTTTCGTCGACGTCAAGCTGCGCAGCAACTGCCCGGATGCGGCCGCCAGCACGGTTTTCCCCGGCTCCAATATCGTGGCGACCGGCAAGTCCGGCTGCTATTCGCTGACCTCGGAACAGGACCGCCGCAACAAGGAAGACACGTTTCAGATCGCGGCGGGCGCCGATTGGCTGGTGACCGACCATCTGACCTTCAAGACCGAGCTGAGTGCCACCACCAGCAAGGTTCTGAGCATCAATATCATCCCCGACACGGCCTACAATTACCCGCTGGATGGCTTCAGCTTTGACAACAACTATCAAGGCTCCGGCGGTTCGTATGTGAGCACGGTGGGCAATGTGCAGGACGATCCCAACAATCTGATCCTGGATCAGCTGTTCGACCAGCGTAACAAATCGTCGGGCGGTGATTGGCAGTGGCGCGCCGACGTGCAATATGATTTCTCGCCGTCCAGCTACATCAAGTCCATTGAACTCGGCTACCGCGTCGGCGCCCGCAGCGCGCACAACACCGCTGCCGCCAATGCCGCGCTGAACTGCACCCAGTCACCCAATCCAACCTTGGCCTATAACGCCGATATCGTTGCCACGCTGAACAGCCCGGTTTGCAAGGCCTATTTGGCGCAAGGATCTGGCGGCAACAGCCCCGCCAACTTCACCACCCTGGGCGGCATCACGGTCGGCTCCCTAGGCGCAGGCGCTTCCAGGCATACTTGGGGAAGTTTCTTTGACGGCCGGTTCGGCGAGACCAGTTGGACGACCTTCGAGCCTGACTGGCTGTGGGACAATATCGAAAAAGTCCGCAATCTTTATGGTTTGACCGGTGAGCGTCCCGACGTTCAAAGCTCCACCTTCATCGTCAATGAGTTCAGCCAGTCCGGCTATATCAAGGTCAATTGGGGCTTCGATGTCTGGGGCATTCCGATCGACGGCAATGTCGGCGCCCGTTATGTCGATACCCAACTGACGGAACAGGCCTATCTGACGAACCAGAACGCCGGCCAGATTTCCTTCACGCCCACCACGGCGCGCAAGGAAACCACCGACCTGATGCCCAGCCTCAATCTACGTGCGACGCTCGCTGACGGTCTTTTCTTCCGCTTTGGCGCCAGCAAGACAGTGACCCGTCCGACTTTCGCGCAGCTCAATCCGGCACAGTCCTTCAGCGGCGCCGGCCAGACCCTGCTGGGCACCTCCGCCAGCGGCAATCCCAACCTCAACGCAGTCAAGTCCGTCAACCTGGACGCTGACGGCGAATATTATTGGGGCCATGGCAACCATGTCAGCCTGGCGGTGTTCCACCGCGATGTGAAGGGCTATATCCAGACCGCGCCCTGTACCGCGGTTATTGCCGGTTGCGTCAACGGTCAGGTCACTGTCAACGGTTTGGTTTATAACTACAACTTGCCGCAGAATCTTCAGGACGCCACCTTGGAAGGCGCGGAAGCCGGCTATTCCCAGTTCCTGGATTTCCTGCCCGGCTTCCTTAGCGGCTTCGGTTGGGACGTCAACGCCACCTATCTTGCCGGTCCCTTCAACAATATCAGCATGTGGAGCTACAACGGAGCGGCCATCTATGAGCAGGGCCCGTACTCGTTGCGTCTTTCCTACACTTGGAGAAGCACCTCCCTTTTCAATCCCGCCTTCACGCCAGGCGTGCAGCCGCAACGCCAATATGCGCGGCCGCGCGAAAATCTGGACTTTTCCTTCAACTACACCTGGAACGACAATCTGATCCTGACCTTTGACGCCACCAACATCATCAACAGCCAGTTCAAGACCTATGGCGGCAAACAGAGCGCGCAGGATTTCCTGCTCTACAACTCGGAAATCTCGCAGTACGACAAGACCTACTCGATCGGCCTGCGCTATCGCCTGTAACCTGCGGGAGATTTGACGTGAGTTCAGGATCTGCAAAACTCGCGTATGGGGACGGGACGCGAGACGTGCCGCCGGCGAACTTCTGAGCACCGCCGGCGCGGTGGCCGGTGGCCCCCCTGGGCGCCGGCCGCCAAGCAATTCACGGAAAGGGTCTCCCATGGCGTTGATCAGCCGCCGATATGCCCTGGCCGCAATGGCCGTCCTGACGGGAGGCGGCCGCCTAGCGCTGGCGCAGTCCGGGGCTCTCAACCCCCGTCTCGGCGGCGATATCGCCCCGGTCCACGATCCCTGCATCATCCGGCAGGGCGGCACTTATTATGTTTTCTGCACCACCCAGCGGGGCGACGCGCCGGGGCAGATCTCCTGTCGTACTTCGAACGACCTTTTGAATTGGAAGCGGATAGGGACGGTGTTTGACAAGACGCCGTCCTGGATAGGGGAAACCATATCCGACGTGCGCGGGCTGTGGGCGCCGGACATCAGTTTCCACAAGGGGCGCTATTGGCTTTACTACGCGGCTTCGAGCTTCGGCAGCAATGTCTCGGCGATCGGCCTGGCGACCAACGCCACCCTCGATCCCGCGTCCGCCGACTTCCATTGGAAGGATGAAGGGCTGGTGTTCCAGTCCCGCAAGCAGGACGACTATAACTGCATTGATCCGGCCCATTTCGTGGACCGCGACGGGCAGAGATGGCTTGCCTTCGGCAGCTTCTGGGGCGGCCTTAAGATGATGAAGGTGGATGCCGAAAGCGGCAAACCCGCAGGAGAGCCAAAGCTCATCACCATCGCCGCGCGGCTTGAGCCCGAAGGCGGACCCGATCCCATCGAAGCGGCGTTCCTGATCGAGCGGAACGGCTGGTATTACCTGTTCGCCTCCTACGACTTCTGCTGCAAAGCGGCACAGAGCAACTATTACACCGCCGTCGGCCGGTCGCGCCGTGTCACCGGCCCTTTTGTGGGCAAAGACGGCCGCCGCATGACGGACGGGGCCGGGGTGGTGATCTTGAAGGCCAACAACCAGGAAGAGGGCGGGCGCTGGCGGGGTCCCGGCCATTGTGCCGTGCTGCAGGACAAGGGCGGCGACTATATCGTCTACCATTCCTATGACCGCAGCCATGACGGGACAGCGACATTGCGCATCGCTCCCCTGATCTGGTCCGCCGACGGCTGGCCAACTGCCGTTACCAGCTGACTTACGTCCAGCACGGATCGCGGGCTATGCTCGCGGCCTAAACAAGAACAAGGAGGGGCTATGATCAAAACAGGCTTTCTGGTTGCGGGTCTGATGCTCGCGGGTTCGGTGGCGACGCCGGTTTGGGCGCAAGTGCCAGGCATGACGTTTCGCGCCGATCCCTATGCGGCTTCCAGCCCCTTGTCGCGCACCCATGTGCCCTTGGCGCAGCGGATTGCCCATGGCGCCGGACCCGATTATCCAGCGCATCCCACCGTTCATAACGGCTCAGGCCCGATGAATTACATGGCGCTGTTCGACGGCCGCGCCGAAAGCGCCAAGTTCAATCTCGGCGTCAACCTGTTTTTCTTGCATCGCGGCTTCCTGCCGCCGGGTGGCGGCATCGGCGAGCATTTTCACAATTATTGCGAAGAGATGTTCGTGATCCTGGATGGCGAAGCGGAATACTCCATCGACAGCCGCACTTCGGTGCTGAAAGGACCGGCCGGCGCGGTGGCGCGGCTGGGTCACAACCATGCCATCTCCAACCAGTCCGGCAAGCCGGTGCAGTGGATGAACATCAATGTCGGCCTGCTGCCGCATTTCTACGATGCCTGGAATCTGGATGACGGCCGCGTCGGCGCGCCAAAGGATGCCATTCCGCAATTCATTCACATGGACCTGTCCAAGTCGCTGGACAAGCCGATGCCGAATTTCGAGGGCGGCAAGGGAACGGTGATGTATCACCGCGGTCTTGATCCCAGCACCTTCTACAGCACCTGGTCCTATGTCGATCATTTGCTGTTGCCGCCGGGAACCACGGTTGGTCCCAACACCAAGCCGGACATGGCCGAGGTCTATTATGTGATGAGCGGCGAAGGCACCGCCACCATCGACGGCGAGACGGTGCAGATCCGTGCCGGCGACGCGGTTCCGGCGGCGCTGGGCGAAAGCCGTGCGTTCGCGGCTACAGGCTCGGCCCTGGAGTTTATGGTGATCGGCATTTCGCGCGATTTCGAGACCAAGAAGGCCTATATGCTGAGTGATGAGAGCCGGCGGCGGACAGGACCGCGCTGAGGCATACGAATGTTGTGCTCAGAGATAAAGACCCAGTTGGCGGGCTGAGGAACGCGTTTCAGTTGCGGTCTTTTTCCCAGGCCGCATCCAGCGGTTTTGCCGGGTCCGCCGTGATGTGCAAAACCGCGCAGTGGTGGTAGCTGAACTGGCCCGGATTGTTCACGGGGTGTTGTTCCATGAACTGCATCACTTGCAATGTGCAGGCTTTGCAATTGATGTTCGGCAAGGTGACATCCGTTTCAAAAGGCTGATCTGTTTTGGCGCTGTGCTGAAACAATCCGTCCGCAAGGACCGGCGGTGCCACGGGAGACATAATGTCTCCCGAAACCGACATGACCGTTCCTTTGTCGTTGGTCATGGTCTGCGCCTTGGGGTCCAAAGGCAGGCTGGTCGGAGAATTGACCGCCAGCGCCACGCGATAATGGCCGGGATGGTAAACGGTTTCCTGAACCTTGATGTGCAGCGCGGACCCGCCGCGCACATCGGTCACGGCATAGGTGGGCTTGCCGAAATCGGCATTGGTCCCGCCGCATGGCGCCCCTTTTTGGGGATCGCCCAGCTGGTTTTCGACAATCCAGGAGGCGGGCGACAGTAACCGGAAATGCGCTTGAGAAAGAGTCGGGACGACGGCCAATCCGATAGCCAAGAAAAACAAAGACATGCGCTTATCCATTCGGTGGTCCCCGGTATTTGCTTGCTGAAATATATAGCCGCAATCCCGCGCGGCAATGACCAGCACCGCGACCACATTCTGTGTTTCAGGTTTGGTCCCAATCGATGGTGCGTTCTGCTGTTAAAGTGAGCGAGGACCTTTGGCGCAAAACCGGCATGCTTGGGTTGATCCTTTTGCGAAGCGATGATTTGAATGGCGCACCACGTTGCAGCAGTCCGCTTTGCTGGAATTGGCCTATTATTATCAATTGGTTATAAGTGTCTTGCTTGGCAAAAATTACGCTTCATGCTGACCACCGAGCATGAGGGGTGATCCGATGCTGCACTTGCGAAGCGAGCGCTGTGTTTGGGTGCAAGCGCGCACAACGCTTTTGCGAATTCGCGTCATTGCCATGGACATATTTTCGCGGACAATCGAGTACGCGGGAGTCGCGCTTACCGTTACTTGTTGGACGGCAGAGGCAGCGTGACAAGCAGTGCCTGAATTCCGGGTGGTTGCAACCTCGTCACGGCGTCGGTTCTGGAGAGCAAATGCACAAAAGGGTTTTGGTTGCAGTTTTGACGGTGTTTGTTCTGGCGGGCATGAGCCAAGTCCCAGCCTCCTCCGCCAGCGGCGAAGTGGTCAGCATGCGCCGGCTGACGGAACAGGAATACCGCAATTCGATTGCCGACATTTTCGGCAAGGACATTGCCGTGCAAGGTGTCTTCGAGCCCGGCAAGCGCATTGGCGGGCTGGTCGCGGCGAGTGCCGCAATTCTCTCAGTCACACCGGTAGGCTTCGACTCTTATTCCAAGATGGCCGACAGCATCGCCGTCCAGGTCACGTCCGAAAAGGCCCGTGGCCGCCTGGTTTCCTGCAAGCCCGCATCGGCCGCCCAACCCGATGATGCCTGTTCTGCGCAGGTCTTCGGCCACTATGGCCTGATGCTGTTTCGCCGTCCGCTTACCGGCGATGAACTGCAAAGCCGCGTGAAACTGGCCGCGAACATGACCAAGGCGTCGGGCGATTTCTACACCGGCCTGCGCTATGGCCTGGCCAGCCTGTTGCAGTCATCCAATTTCCTGTTCCGGATTGAAGTCGCGGTTCCTGGGAGCGGCAAGGATTATAGGCTCGACGCTTACAGCCGCGCTTCCCGGCTCAGCTATTTGATGTGGGACACCACGCCCGACGCCGAACTGCTGAAAGCGGCGCAAAGTAATGAACTTGGCTCCCCGGCGGGCCTTGCAGGCCAGGTCGACCGCTTGATGGCTTCGCCCCGGCTTGACACCGGGATGCGTGCCTTCTTTTCCGACATGCTGCAGTTGGACACTTTCGACAATGTCTCCAAGGACGCCTTGCTCTATCCCAAATGGAGCGTGCAGTTGGCGGCCGCGGCCCGGGAAGAGACCTTGCGCACCACCATCGATCTTGCGCTGCACGACAATGGCGACATACGCGAGTTGATGACCACGCCAAAGACTTACATCAATCGCAACCTCGCGGCGATTTATGGCGTGCCGTTCAATTTCGATGAGGAATGGGTGCCGCTTGACTTTGCGCCCGGGCAGGGCCGCAGCGGGATCGTCACCCAGATCAGCATGCTCTCCATGTTCTCCCATCCCGGCCGCAGTTCGCCCACCGAGCGCGGCGTCGCGCTGATGGATATCTTTCTTTGCGAGCCAACGCCTACGCCGCCCAACAATGTGGATTTCTCGATCGTCAACAATACCGACGGCCCGCTGAAGACGGTGCGCGAACGGCTTATGGCCCACGCCACCAACGCCATCTGCGCCTCCTGTCACACCCATAGTGATCCGATCGGACTCAGCCTGGAGGGTTTCGACACCATCGGGCGTCACCGCGGCACGGAAAATGGCCAGGCCATCGACGTGTCAGCCACCATTCAGGGCAAGAGTTTTGTGGGCGCCCAAGGGTTGGGCCGCTTCCTGCACGACAATCCAAAATATCCGGCCTGCGTGGCGCGCAAGCTCTATTCCTATGCCAAGGGCGTGGACAGCCAGGATGTGGAGCCCAAGGATTTCAAGGTGGCCTACAAGGCCTTCAGCGATTCCGGGTATCGCATGCGCAGCCTGCTCAAGGGCATGGCGGAAAGCGAAGACTTCTTCCATGCGGTGCCGCCCGTGGCTGCCGCCAAAAGCACCAAACTGGCCTCCCAATAGGCCGCGAAGGAGATTGTGATGAAGCTTGATCGAAGGTTTCTGCTCCGGGGCACATGCCAGGGAGCCGCGGCCGCCATGGCGCTGCCGTTCCTGGATTGCTTTCTGGATACCAACGGCCAGGCATTGGCGGCGACGGGCGAGCGCGTTCCCACCCGGTTCAACACCTTCTTCTATGGATTGGGCCTGACCAAGTCGCTGTGGGTGCCCAAAACCGCCGGCCTGAACTATGAAACCACGATCCAGCTCAAGCCGCTGGAAGCGTTCAAGAAGAAGATGAACGTGTTCAGCGGTTCGCGCGTCATGATCGACGACAATCCCAATTTTCAGCACTGGTCCGGCGTGGGCGCTTCCGCCACCGGTATTTCGCCCAGCAAAACCGGGCTATTTGATTCCAAGACAATCGATCAGACGGTGGCGGACGTCATCAGCCGGGGCTCGCGCTTCAAGTCCATCGCGGCCGCCTGCGCCGGCGATCCCAAGCAGAGTTATTCCAGCCTGGGTGGCGCAAACAACCTGCCTGCCGAAGCGTCGCCGCTGTCGCTTTATACCCGCCTGTTCGGGCCGGGTTTTCAGGATCCTTCCAGAGGCGACTGGAAGCCAGACCCGCAGATCATGCTGCAGCAGAGCGTGCTGTCGGTGGTGGCGGAGGACAGGAAGCGCGTGACGCAGAATTTCGGTGCGTCCGACAAGGCTCGCCTGGACCAGTATTTCACGTCGGTGCGCGAAGCCGAGCAACAGATGGCCGCCGAGCTCAAGCGGCCTGACATCGAGGCGAAGGTTACCATTCCCACGGCGCCGGACGAGATGGTGGTCAATAGTGCGCTACCCAATATGCGCCTGGTGCTGCCTTTGATGGCACGGCTCGGAGCGTTGGCGATGGCCACCGACCAGACGCGGGTGTTCAACCTCAGCATTTCCGAGCCCGGTTCGCAGATGTTCGTGCCGGGCGATCCGCTCGGCTATCACCAGTCCACGCATGAGGAACCGCTGGATCCCATCTTGGCGTACCAGCCGCGCGTCGCACGGTACAATGTCTATAGCATGGAGTTGTTTGCCGCCTTCCTGACGGAACTGGACTCCATACCGGAAGGCGATGGCACGCTTCTGGATCACAGCCTGGTCTATGGTTTCACCGATGTCGCCTTCGCCAAGATACATGCCTTGGATGGCATTCCGGTGCTGCTCGCCGGTGGCGCCAGCGGCCGGATGAAGACAGGTCATCACATTGTTGGCGACGGCAATCCGGTGTCGCGCGTGGGCTTGACCGTTCAAAAAGCGATGGGACTGTCGGTCGACAGTTGGGGCGGCGGTTCGATGGAAACCAAGAGCCCCTATACCGAGCTTCTGGCATGATCCTGCGCAAGCGCCTTCTGGCTTTTTCGTCCGCCATGGCCGTCATGGCCTGCCTGCCGCATCCGGCAGCGGCTGCGCCCTGGGTGCGCAGCTTTGTGGTGGGCACCTATGAATATGCTTTCCGCTATGGCGGCCGCGCCGGCTATTCGCGTCCCGGAGAGATCGAGCCTGGATCGGACTGCATCCATGGCAGCACCATCCATTTCTCCAACGGGGAACAAATCCGCAGGGCGTTGAAGTTTCAATCCTGGCGCAGCCCGGAAGAGATCCACACGGTCTCGACGTTGCCCGATCTGGAGCAAGCCAAGACGCCGGATCAGGCCCGCTTCATGATATGGGACCGCGCGATGTCCTATCGCGGCTGGCGCCATGGAATCGAGACTTATATCAATCCGTTCGCGGCGCAGGATCCCGGCCAGCCGCAGGTCGTCAGCCGCATCGGCGATGGCTTCAACCTGGATGGCAAGATCGGCGTCAATGACTTCGTCAGTCCCGATGGCGAAAAGGGCGTCGACAATGCGCTTTACCGCGCCTGGGGATGCGACGCGCCCTGGCGCGGCAATGGCAATGCCACGCTCGACCTGCGCTCCAACGACAAGATGCAGGAAGGCCTCTACACCATGGTGATCCGGATTTCCGGCAACCAGGATCCGATGAATGACAAGGATGCCACGCTGGAGATCGGCTATTCGCCGGACAAGATCGTCAAAGACGCACGCGGCCAGGTCGCAACGGACTTCTCCTATCGTATCGTCAAGACCGCGCAATACACCAAGATGAAGGCCAAAGTGGCGAATGGTGTGGTTGAAAGCGAGCAAGTGGCCGAACTTCACGCGCCGCGCATCGCATGGTTCTATGACCATGCCGGCGACGCCAATTTTCATCAGGGCAAGATCCGGCTGGTCATCGACGCGGAGGGAAATGCCAAGGGGCTGATTGGCGGCTATCGCAACTGGCGCGATATCTATGCCCAGAACACTTTCGCCCAGGATGGCGGCCAGCAGGGCGTGCGCGAGCACGAGGATGGCGTGGCCCTTTATTATGCGCTGAAACGCAATGCGGACGGCATGCGCGACGCGAGAACCGGCCAGAATATGGGGATATCGACCGCCTATCGCATCACGGCGGCATCGGCCTATGTGGTGGATGCCAAAAAGCCGGCAGAGATCACAATTTTGACTTTGGAAGAAAAGCGGCGTGAGGCGTATCTCAGGATCGTGGCCAATATGATAAAGGCGACAACCACGCGCATCGTGCAGGACGTCACGCCCGGCACGTCCGAAGGGGCGTATCCCAATATGGAGAGAGCGATCGTGGGCATGCCCAGCGCGGACTATTTCCTGAAGACCCTGGACAGGCCGCATTTCGACGATGATGTGCAGGAGGCGCAGGCATCGAAATAAACCGTGCATGTCTATCCAGGCCGAAGGTGCTCATCGACGGACGCTTCAGACCAAGGGCATTGGATTGGGACACGTTAGTCGTTTTCCAATGCAAGCGCTTATACGAAAAGGGAACTTGGGATCGCTCGCCCACGGGAACTTGCCGGGAGTTTCCCGGCGCGACGTTAGAGAAGGCCGGTCTTTGGTCTTATTCCTGCCACGCGCATTTCTTATGTCCGCGCGATGGAATTGTCTCCCTATACGGCTGCGACCCTGGCAACCAAGGGCCATGTGTTCTGCGTCGGCACGCTTGCACAGTGTCTCAGGCGTTGGAATCGGCTTCCCAGCCAGAGCAAGGGCGAGACGTATTTAAAAATGGGCCGCGATGGTGTCACGCCAACCATTCTGCGCGGCGACCAGATTGAAGAGCTGGCCAGCAATTCGAAATTGACACGGGCCTAGAAGGAACTCGCATTCAGCGCCTGCCGCCCAGCCCTGTGGCGCGTGCGCCATAAGTCCGGGATTGGGTGGCTGGGGACCAGGATTCGAACGTCACAACGTTGGTTTTGTGGCCAGAGCGAGTCCATCCCGATGAACCGGGTTTGTGTGCGCTGCAGTAAGTTCCACAGAACAAGCCATAACTTGGCGGCGCATCAGCTTTGCTTGATTTCAAGGAACCGAGTGTGACAGCCTAAATAAATTGAGGCACCGGTCTTGGGGAAGCTTGGGAAATCGACGGCAGCAGCGGGCGTCGTCCTAGTAATACTGGCGACGGGCGCGGCTGCATTTTGGCCGCACTCTGCCCCGGCCCAGCGGCAAGTCGATTTCAATCGTGATATCCGCCCCATCTTCAACAGCCAGTGCATGGCCTGTCATGGCGGCGTAAAGCAGGCCAACAATGTTTCCTTTTCCTACCGCGAGCAGGCGCTGGGCAAAGGCAAGTCGGGCCGTCCCACTATAGTAGCCGGCGATCCTAGCGCCTCTGAACTCATCAGGCGTATTACCTCAAACGACCCCGAAGTTCGGATGCCGTTGCACGGCGCGCCGCTCTCACCAGCACAGATTGGGTTACTACGCCAATGGATCAAGGAAGGCGCTGTTTGGGAAAATTATTGGGCCTTTGTTCCTCCCAAACCACAGCCTTTGCCGGCTGTACGCGACAACGCCTGGGTGCGCCAACCGCTTGACCAGTTTGTTCTGGCGCGGCTCGAAAAGGAAAAGCTGTTGCCCGGAGCGGAGGCAAATAAAGCAGAGTTGCTGCGGCGGGTGTCGCTGGACCTGACCGGCTTGCCACCCACCCCGGAAGAACAGGCCGCGTTTCTGGCCGATCCTTCCAAGGACGCTTATGAGAAACAGGTGGACCGGCTGTTGGCCTCGCCACGCTATGGCGAGCGCTGGGCCTCGCTGTGGCTGGACCTCGCTCGTTACGGCGATACCAAGGGTTTTGAAAAAGACCATAGCCGGCCCGTATGGCCCTATCGCGATTGGGTGATCGACGCGCTGAACAAGAACCTGCCTTATGACCAGTTCGTGATCAAACAGCTGGCGGGCGATTTGTTGCCTAAAGCCAGCTTCGAGGACCGGATCGCGTCGGCCTTTCATCGCCAGACCGCGGCCAATGACGAAGGCGGCACCGATGACGAGGAGTTCCGGCTGCAGGCGGTGATGGACCGGGTTTCCACCACCTGGTCGGTCCTGAACGGCGTCACCATGAACTGCGTGCAATGCCATTCCCACCCGTACGATCCCATCCGCCATACCGATTACTATAAGTCGCTGGCTTTCTTTAATACCGACCGCGACGCCGACATCGCCTTCGACAGCTCGCTGACCGATGACTGGCCGGTGCTGCAGGTGCCAAAGGACAAGGCGCTGTATGGCGAAGCCGACCAGTTGCAGCGCGAGGCCGAAACGCTACGCAATGCGATTGCCGATGCCAGCCGTCTGACCGAGAAAAGCGCGACCTGGAGGCTGCTGCCGATCAAGAGCGGCACGGTGAGCGCGGTGTTGGCGCTGGAACGCGCTTTGGCGCTGCCCGGAAACCAGGACAGCAAGCGACAGCGCCAGTTGTTGGCCGATCTGGCGAAAGCAAAGGCAAATGCGCCGCGCGCAGCCTTCCGTTTGCATGACGGCATGGCGGAACAGACCGGCACCGTGCCGATGAATTCGGTGTTTGAATTCGTTGTGACGGCCGATCTGCCGCAGCTTACGGCGCTGCGGCTGGAAGTGCCGCCTGCCGACGCGAGCAAGGCACGGCATTCTCCGGAAAAAGGCTTCGTCGCCAATCGGATCGACGCCTGGGTGGTGCTGGGCGGCAAGGCCGAAAAGATCGCTTTTAGGCTGTTGGCGCCGGATTCCATGGCGGACGTGGAAGGCAACATCAAACGCATGTTGCGCAATGCCGAAAAGCCCGGTCCGGTAATGCCGCGGCTGGCGGCGTCCAGCGGCTTCATGGCCGATCCCGGTCTGTTCCGCACCAAATGGGTAGTGGCGGTGCCCGAAACGCCGCTGAAGCTTGGGCCGGGCACCAGCCTGAAGCTGCAACTCACCCATGGCGAGCTTATCAACGCCGCTTCCTCATCCGCGCCGCGGCTTCGTGTATCCGCCAGCAACGACCCGAGCTGGACGGCGTTGGCCGCATCGCCGCAAACCGAACAGCAATTCGCGCGGCTGGAACAGATCGAACGCCGGCTGAAGGACATTCCCAGCATAGCGCTGCCGGTGATGATGGAGCAGGCCAGTTATGAACGTCGCCCCACCCTGGAATTCGAGCGCGGCAGTTTTCTCACCCAGATCGGCCCCAATCTGGGTGCGGACACGCCCGGGCTGTTTCCCAAACTGCCCGCCAACGCGCCCCGCAACCGTTTAACGCTGGCGCGCTGGTTCTTTGCGCCGGATCAGCCGTTGACGGCGCGGGTGGCGGTGAACCGCGCCTGGGAGCAATTGTTCGGCACCGGCCTGGTCGAGACTCTGGAAGACTTCGGCAGCGCCGGCGAGTTGCCCAGTCATCCGGCATTGCTGGACTGGCTGGCGCTGCATTTCCAGAGTGACTTGCATTGGAACACCAAGGCGATGATCCGCGACATCGTGACCAGCGCCACCTATCGCCAGAGTGGACGCACAACCGAGGCCTTGCGGCAGAAGGACCCGCGCAACCGCTTGCTGGCGCATGGGCCCGAGCAACGCCTGACCGCCGAAATGGTGCGCGACCAGACTCTGCAGGCGGCAGGCCTCCTCAATCCCGCTATGGGCGGTCCGCCGGTGATGCCGCAGCAGCCCGACGGAGTATGGAATGTCGAGGCCAACAATCCCGAGCGTTGGAAGAATGTCACCGGCCCGGATCGTTACCGCCGCTCAATCTACACCTTTATAAAGCGTACCGCGACCTATCCCAGTTTTGTAACCTTTGATGCGGCGGACCGCCAGCTCAGCACCCCGCGCCGCATTCCCACCAACACGCCGCTGCAGGCGTTGGTGACGTTGAACGACCCGGTCTATCATCAGGCGGCGGCGGCGCTGGCGGCGCGCATGGCCAAAGCGCCGCAAGCGGCGGACCGTGATGCGATCGAGAGCAAGCTGGATTACGGCGCGCGGCTGGTCTTGTCGCGCGATCTTGCGGCGGGAGAAGTCGTGGCTCTGCGCAAACTCTATCAATCTGCGGGCCCCGAAGCGGTGGCCAGCGCGCTGCTCAATCTCGATGCGGCGCTGACACGGTGAAGATGATGGCGGACCGGGAAGACCAAGTTTGCAGTCACCTCGATCTGTTGAAGACCCAGAGCGATACGCGCCGGCACTTCCTGGGCTGGGGCGCCGGCGGCTTGGGGGCCTTGTTCATGAATGGCGCGATGGCCGCGCCCTCAGGCGAGAATGCGCCGCTGAACTTCAACCGCAATCCCGCTACCCCGCTCTCGGTATTACCGCCGCAATTTCCGGCCAAAGTGAAGCGGGTGATCTATCTGCATATGGGCGGCTCGCCCAGCCAGCTAGAATTGTTTGACCACAAGCCGATTTTGGCGAAATTCCATGGCCATGACTGTCCGGAATCCTTCATCCAGGGAAAGCGCCTAGCGTTTATCCAGGGTATTCCAAAATTGCTGGGGCCGATGTTTCCCTTCCATCGCGCCGGCAAAAGCGGCACCTGGATTTCCGACCGCTTGCCGCATCTGGAAGGCGCCATCGACGATCTGTGCGTCATAAAGTCGATGAAGACGGATCAGTTCAACCATGCGCCGGCGCAGCTCTTGGTGCATACCGGCGATCCGCGCACCGGCCATGCTTCGCTGGGTTCCTGGGTGACCTATGGACTGGGCAGCGAAAATCAGAATCTGCCGGGCTTCATTGTGCTGATTTCCAACGGCGGCACCACGGCCAATGCGGGCAAGCCTCTCTGGGGTTCGGGTTTTCTGCCCAGTGTCTATCAAGGCGTGGCCTGCCGCTCCGCCGGCGAACCGGTGCTGTTTCTGGACAATCCCAAGAGCGTCAGCCGCGATGAGCGGCGCAAGGTGTTGGACGCGGTGGATGAGATCAACCAGCAGACCTACCGCGAATTCGGCAACCCCGAGACGGTGACGCGCATTGCGCAATATGAAATGGCCTTCCGCATGCAACTGGAAGCCAGCGACGCGATGAATATTCACCGCGAACCCAAGGCGGTGCTGGAGCGTTATGGCGCCGAACCCGGCAAGACCAGCTATGCCAACAATTGCCTGGTGGCGCGCCGCCTGGCCGAACGCGGTGTGCGCTATATCCAGCTTTATCATTGGGGCTGGGATTCGCACGGCACGCCGGTGGATGAAGGGCTGAATGTCGGCCTGGTCAAGCGTTGTCATGAAACCGATCAACCTACCGCTGCCCTTCTGGCGGATCTCAAAGCGCGCGGCCTCTTGGAAGACACGCTGATTGTGTGGGGTGGGGAATTCGGCCGCACCCCGATGTGGGAAAATCGCGGCGGCCAGGAAATGGAATTCATTGGCCGTGACCATCACCCCAACTGCTTCAGCATCTGGCTGGCGGGCGGCGGCATCAAGCCGGGCATCAGCTACGGCGAAACCGACGATATGGGTTATGAGATCGCGCACAATCCGGTGGAGTTGCGCGATCTGCACGCCACCATGCTGTATCTGCTGGGCTTCGACTATCGCCGCTTGAACTATCCCTATCAGGGTCTGGACCAGAAGCTTACGGGGGTGAAGCCGGCCCGCATCGTCTCCGAAATCCTGGCATGATGTGAAGCGATGGCAGGGGATTCTGGTATTTCCGGGCGACGGTCCGGTCATCTTTCCGCGTCTGTCTATTTCGGCTGCGTTGGGCTGGTGACGCTTGCCGGTACGGGGCTGGCGATGCTAGCGCGGCCTGCCTTTGGCCACGACATGCTGCAATGGATCGGTCTGGAAAGCGTGCCGCAGGCGCAGGCCTCGTCTTTTTATGCCATCCGCGTCGCGCCGCTGTTCGAGACGCGCTGTGCCGTCTGCCATGGCGACAAGCGGCAGAAAAGCGATCTTCGGCTGGACAGTTTCGCCAGCGTGCTGCGTGGTGGCAAACATGGCGCGGTGATCATTCCCTCCGATACGAAGAACAGTGAACTTGCCATCCGCATTTTTCTGCCCGCATCGGACGATCGCGCCATGCCACCCGACGGCAAGACGCCGCTGACGGAAGACGAAAAGACGGTGATCAAGCTTTGGATCGCGCACGGCGCAACCGGCAGTTTGCGCGACATACCGGGCGCGCCCAAGCCGGTGGCGGAAATTGTGATCCCCGAACTTGATCTTGCTCAGGTCGAAAAGAAACGCGCGCCTTTGGTGGCAGAGGTAGCCCGGCTGCAGGGCCGCTTTCCCGGCGTAGTCGCCTATGAAGCGCAAGATTCGGCTGATCTGGAGATCAACGCTTCGCTGAAGGGCGCGAGCTTTGGCGATGCGGATTTGCAGGCCCTTGCACCGCTGGCGGCGCGCGTTGTGGGGGCCAATCTGTCAGGCACTGGTGTGAGTGATGCGTCCGCGCCGGTCTTGGCGACGATGACCAGACTGAAAAACCTGCGGCTGTCGGGCACCAAAGTCAGTGACACCGCCATCCGTGCCCTGGAAGGGGCCAAGGCGCTGCGGTCCGTCACGGTGGTGGATACAAAGGTTACAGTTGGTGCGCTGGCGCCGCTGCGGGCGCGTGGTGTCACGGTTTATGGAGACGGCGATGGACCATAAGCCGCAAGTGCCCATCTGGGACATTCCCATACGGCTGTTTCACTGGAGCGTGGTGCTGCTGCTCTGCATTTCCTGGTTCAGCGCCGACCAGGGCTATATGCGCATCCATCTGGTTTCGGGGCTGACTCTGTTGGCCCTTTTGCTGTTCCGCATCGCCTGGGGTCTGGTGGGATCGACCACCGCGCGTTTCAGCGACTTCCTGCATCCGCCCCGCCGAGTGGCCGCCTATCTCAAGAGCCTGGCCGGCGGGGAGCGGATACTTCATGCTGGCCACAATCCGGCCGGCGGATTGATGGTGTTGGCGCTGATCGCGGTGCTGTTGGCGCAAGTGGCCACCGGCCTGTTCGCCAATGACGGGGTGCGATTCCACGGTCCGCTGGCTTTGCTGGTGTCTGAAGATTTCTCAACACGGCTGACCAACATTCATGGGCTGATCTTCGATCTGATCCTGATTTTGGTCTGGTGTCATGTGGTGGCGGTGGGTTTTTATCTGCTGGTCAAGGGCGACAATCTGGTATGGCCCATGATCACCGGCAAAAAGTCCCGTGCCCAATTGCCGCCCGAGTTGAACATCGTCTTTACGCGGCTTTACATCGCCATGCTGCTTTTGGCCGTCAGCGCCGGCGTGGCGGCATGGATCATGATCCAGGGGGAATCCATCCTATGAGAAACTTTGTTTGCGCGGTGACTCTTGTCGCGCTTGCGTCGCTTCCGGCGGCGGCGGCCGAATTCGTGGTAGATGGAAAGTTCTTCACGCCGCCGCCCGGCATGGCGACCATCGGCGATACCCATGGCGATATCGCCGTTTCTCCAGCCGGTGAAATCTATGTCAGCGTCCAGGGCGGAGATCACACCGGTCTTCAGGTCTATAGTGCGCAAGGCCGCTATCTGCGCAACGTGCCCGGCGTGCCGCCCGACCTGCACGGTTTCATCATTAGCCGCGCCCCCGATCGCCAATTCTACATCTATGGCGTCAGCCGGCTGGCACAGGAGATTATCCAGCTGAAACTGAATGGCGAACGGGCGTTGACTATTCCGGCCTCGGCAATCCCTTCGCAGTACAAAAAGGACGACAAGCAAGCGATCAATCTGACCGGCATCGCAGTGGCACCCAATGGCGACATCTATGTCACCGACGGCTATGGCCTGGATTTTATCCACCGCTTCGACAAAAGCGGCAAATATCTCGCCACCTTTGGCGGCAAACAGGCCCCGTGGAATTTCGATCAATGCCACAAGATCGCCATCGACCCCCGCTTCAAGCCCGTGCGATTGATCTGCACCGACCGGCGTCATGACAGGCTGGTGCACATGGATCTGGACGGCCATGTGCTGGTCTCATTCGGCTGGGGCCTGCGCTTGCCAAGCGCCTTGGCCATCCGCGGAGATGAGCTGGCCGTAGGCGAACTGATGGGTCGCGTTTCCCTTCTGGATCGGGACGGTCACATCACCGCGGTGATCGGAACCAATGATGATGTGGAACAGATCCGCACCAACAAGGCGTCGCCGAATGTCTGGCAGCCGGACCGCTTCTATGCACCCCATGGCGTGGCCTATGACGCCAAAGGCAATTTGCTGGTGTCGGAGTTCAACCAATACGGCCGTATCAGCCGTGTTGAGCGAAAGTAACTGTCACGGCCGCGCGAAATTCGGCGGCGAACTTGTGCATTCAGAAGATTTTTCTGCCATTCCGTTCAAATGACCCCAGGTAAGGTTTCCTATGCCCATCCCGCACCGCGGCAATGTTCCTGACAACGCCACTCTGATTGGTTTCACAAACCTGCGCGAGGCGCGCACCACCCGGCCGATGGTCATGGAGAAGGGCAGGGGCATTTTTCTCATCGATGAGAATGGGCGTGAATATATCGAGGGCACGTCTTCCTTCTATAGCGCGGCACTGGGATTTTCCGATCCGGAGCTGGTAGAGGCTGCGATTCGCCAAATGCGCCAGCTGCCTGCTTATGCGTCCGGCCTGTATCGGACCGTTCCGGCGGCTCTTGCTTTGGGCGAGAAGCTGGCGTCGATGGCGCCGTTGGCCAATGCGCGGGTCGCATTCGCTTCCACAGGCTCTGAAGCCAATGATTTTCTCATAAAATTCATGCGCTTTCGCAATGCCCATTGTGGCGAGCTGCAGCGCGTCAAAGTGATTGCCCGCACCGGCAGTTATCACGGCGCAACGATGGCGACCGCCCCGCTCGGCGGCTTCCCTGGCACTGCACGCGCCTTCAATCTGCCAATGGACGATGTGATCACGGTTAGCCAACCTGATTATGTTAATTGTGCTTTTGCCGGCGAGGACGAGCGGACATTCACTACGCGCATGCTCGCTGAGATTGAGCAGGCAATCGAGCGGGCCGGCCCCGAAACGGTCGGCGCCATGATCCTCGAACCAGTTTCATTCAGCGCTGGCTTTGTGCTGCCGCCCGCCGGATATCTCTCAGGCCTACGTGACCTTCTGAATCGACACTCAATCTTGTTGTTCGACGACGAAGTGATTACCGGATTCTGCCGCACCGGCAGCATGTTCGCTGCAGAAAGTTTTGCGATGCGTGCCGATTGCATGACACTCGCCAAGGCGCTCTCGGCCGCCTACGTGCCGATTTCGGCCATCGTCATGGACGGCAATTTCTATGACGCACTGGAGCGCGGTTCAGATGATGAGGGTACCTTTTCCCACGCCGCAACTTATGGGGGCCATCCGGTCGCTGCAGCCGTTGCTCTTCGCATGATTGAGATAATTGAGGAACGGGATTTGCTTGGTCATGTCCGCCGTGTTGGCCCCAGACTGCAACAGCACCTCGCATCATTGGCTGGGCATCCGATGGTGTTCAACATCCGCGGCATCGGCCTTGGCGGCGCCGTGCAATTGCACAGTCTGCCCGATGCCGTTGGCGCACGCGGGCGGGCGATGCAGGACGCGATGATGGCCGAAGGTCTGTTACTGCGCGTGGTCAAGGACACCATCAATTTCGCCCCGCCCTTGATTATCACCCAGACCGAAGTCGACGAGCTGTTTGCCCGCTTCACGCGTGCGCTGGCCGCTGTCGAACGCGGGGAGGCGCGCCCATGAGCATCCCGCCCCTGATCGCTTACACCGACCGGTGGTCCGTCCGGGCCGGCGGCCGCATCGCGGTCAAGGTCTCCTGCAACAGCGCCAATTACCATGCGGACCTGGTGCGCATTCGCAGCGCCGATCCCAATCCGGCCGGTCCCGGCATGCTGTTCGAAGATGTGCCGGCTGCTTTTGAAGGAAGCTATCCCGGGCGATCACAACAGATACATGGCGGGTCGCATGGGGTGGTGCCGCTCGCTGCTTTGCCGCGGGACTGGACGCTCAGCGTGCGGGTGCAGCCCTGGCTGCTCGATGGCCGGCCGCAGGCGGTTTTGAGCTGGATCGGCGGAAAAGGTCTTTGGCTGTATGCGACCGCCGCGGGCGCCGAACTGCGGGTGGGCGAGGCTGTCTGCCGTGTCACGGCGCCGATGCTGGAGCGGCGCTGGTATGAGCTGCGCGTGATCTGTGCCCGTGGATCGCTCCGTCTTCTGCAAATCCCGCTTACGATGGATTGGGGCGTGAATGGCGGCGGCGAAGCCCAGCTGTCTGCGACTGCCGATCCCTCCACAACAATGGTTCTGGCGGGGGCGCCCGTTGGCGCAGGGCCTATCTGCCGCGACCACTTGAACGGGCGGCTCGAGCATCCGCTGCTGCTGCGTGGCGTGGTCGACGCGGCAAAGCCCGTTGAACCGGCTGATGTGCCGGCCAGCGCTCTCATCGCATGGTGGGATTTCAGCCTGGACATCCCCACCCAGGCAATTTCCGATCGCGGCCCGCACGGTTTGCACGGCGCATTGGTGAACCTGCCAACCCGGGCCGTGCGCGGCGCATCCTGGCGTGGCGATGTACTGCGCTGGTCAGAAGCGCCCGATCAATATGCTGCTGTGCATTTTCACCAGGACGATCTGTATGATTGCGCCTGGGACACGGATTTTGTCTTTGACGTACCTGCCGACTTGCCAAGTGGTGTCTATGGCATCCGCATAAAATCGGGCACCGAACAGGATATCGTTCCCCTGTTTGTTCTTCCGCCTCCAGGGACGGCCACGGCTAAGGTCGCGCTGCTGTTTCCCACCTACACCTACCAGGTCTATGCCAATTTCGAGCGCGATAACTTTGACGATTCCTTCCGTGCTCGCCGCGCGGAATGGGGAGTCTATCCGCATCACCCGGCCGAGCATAAGGAACTGGGCCTATCCACCTATAACTGGCACGCCGATGGTTCCGGCGTTGCTTTCTCGTCGCTGCGCCGTCCGGTTCTCACCTTCCGGCCCGGCCAGATGGCCTATGTCGATCGCAAGGGCTCCGGGCTGCGTCACTTTCCGGCAGACATGCACCTTGCGCTTTGGCTCGACAAAATGGGCATCGCCTGGGATGCGATTACCGACCATGACCTCGAGTGCGAGGGCGTGTCCCTGCTGTCGCGCTATCGCTGTGTGCTGACGGGAACGCATCCGGAATATCAGAGCCCCGCCACTCTGGATTCCCTGCGCGACTGGCTCGCCGAGGGTGGCCGGCTCGTCTATCTCGGTGGCAACGGCTTTTATTGGCGTGTCGCCGCGTCTTCTGCGGTGCCCGACACCCTGGAACTTCGCCGGTCCGAGGGAGGAACGCGCGCCTGGGCAGCTGATCCCGGCGAATATTACCATGCGTTCGATGGCGGCTATGGCGGCCTCTGGCGGCGCCAAGGTCGCAGCCCCCAACGCCTGGTCGGCGTCGGATTTACGGCACAGGGGCGCTTTGAAGGCTCTCACTATCGCCGCACCGAGGACTCCTATGCGGCAGACCTTGCCTGGATTTTTGCCGGTGTCGATGCCGACTGCATCGGCGGTTTCGGATTTTCCGGCGGTGGAGCTGCAGGCTTTGAACTGGACCGTGCGGACCCTATGCTCGGCACGCCGCCAAATGTGCGGTTGCTGGCGCGTTCGGAAGGTCACCAGGCCCATTTCGGTGTCACGTTGGAAGACCTGCTGGTTCCGACCGCATATGCCTTGCCCACCAACATGCCCGACCCGCTGATCCGCAGCGATATGGTGTACTTTGAGACGACAAGGGGCGGTGCGGTATTTTCGGTTGGCTCCATCACCTTTTGTGGCAGCCTGCCGTGGAATGATTTCGACAACCAGATTTCGATCCTGCTGCGAAATGTGGTGACACGGTTCATGGCTGAGTAGAAACAGCAACACAGGGCTGAACGCATAAGGGCAGATACATGGCCGATCACGTTTTCACCAAATGCGCTTGGCGGCTGATCCCGTTCATAGCGCTTCTCTATCTGGTGAACTATATCGACCGCACCAACGCCGGCTTCGCGGCCCTGACCATGAACAAGGCTTGGGTTTTTCGTCCGGGGTGTTTGGGTTGGGCGCGGGCATCTTCTTCATCGGCTATTCACCATTCCAGGTGCCTGCCAATGTGATCCTGGAAAGGATCGGGGCCCAGCGCTGGATTTTCAGCATCATGGCCGTATGGGGGCTTCTGGCGGCTGCCAACGCGCTGGTAACAACCCCGACCGGTTTCTATTTGGTGCGATTTTCCCTGGGCGTGGCGGAAGCGGGATTCACCCCCCGGCATGTATCTTTATCTAACCTATTGGCTTCCCAGGCGCGATCTTGCGCGCGTCACGGCCCAATTCCTGATCGCGCTTCCGCTATCCTTCGTTATTGGTGGGCCGCTTTCGAG
>Ga0097621_100000708_pt1 | contig 23406 bp, 13 predicted proteins | sample KBSMisM72_FD_73165 | JGI IMG/M metagenome (GOLD analysis project Ga0097621, IMG submission 73165) | Miscanthus rhizosphere microbial communities from Kellogg Biological Station, Michigan, USA - KBS Miscanthus M7-2 (version 2) (version 2) | ecosystem: Host-associated > Plants > Roots >... | reverse complement strand
ATTTTTTTCTGTTCCCAGGATTCTGCCCGTTCAACTGAGGTTCTGAAAATCCCGATGATAAGGGGTACCAGTATATGCGGCAACTGGATGGCCTTTTGCCAGGCCGTTCTCTCAGTGATAAATCCCCGTGCAAACCTCGCTTCAATAATTTTCCCCGCTCTGAATTGTATGTCTTCCCAGACCGTAAAGGTGCCCAGTACAGTGATGATGGTTTGCCCTCCCAGTCCCCAGGCCCTGAACGTCGGTAGTAAATAAATTTTGGGAATCGAAAGAAAAAACTGCAGGGATGAAGTAATGACAAGTAATCGCAAGCATTTGAGAATTATAAAGCCCCAGGCATCGTTGGAGTGTCCTGAGACCAGAATGTATAATAATACAAAAGATAAAAAAATGGGGACCATGCCGAAAATCAGCAGGTTCATATTTTTTCGTAATGCACCGTTCAGATAAAACAAGGGCAGAATGACCAGGACATAAAAGCCCCCTAAAAATACAGGTTCAGCGATCAGGCATGCACCTGCTATGCAACTGATCAGAAACAGGATTCTTATGTAGGGTTGTATGATAAGCTGTCTGGCGTCTTTCATTGATCAGATCAGATTATTTCTCTTTAGATTTTCCGAAGGAAACTTACTCAGCAGTGTTTTCGGAATGCTTTTTAAAATATAAAAGACCAGCAGGCACTGGATCACCTTGTCCAACGGTTCAATCGAGAAACCTGAAAGAAAAACAGAATTCAAAATCTGATGGCCGGTTTTTACAAAAAAAGCCGTCACCAATGCAGAACCGTTGCCCGTGGCACCCTGAAAAACAAGAATTATAACCGGCGCTGAAACAATGGCTGCCAGTACGCCTAATCCAATTCCAAAAAGGATGGTAGATATCACTTTTTTGAACCAGCCGTTTCTTGCTGCAATTCCGGTAGCTCCGGCGATTACGACCTGGGTGAAAATAAAATAGGCGGCGAAGGGATTAATAATCAGAGAAGTAATCAAAAAGCCCAGAACACCGACAACTGCACCCAAGCGCCAGCCGAGAAGAATAGTGGTTAAAATGGTCCCGACACTATCTAAGTATAATGGCAGGTTTAGCGCTTTTACAATTGCCCCGATGCCGATATTAATCGCAATAGCCAATGGTAGAAAGGCTAAAGTGGTCATGTTGGTCTGCTTTGTCGTGGAGTTCATCATTTTCGATACCTGTTAGAGCTTAAATAACGACGTAAAACTAGTCGCATTGAGCAAATATTTTTCAGGTGGAAAATGAGTGCCGGATTCACCCCCATTTTCCACGGCCGTACTCCATATCTGAAAATCACAACCGGTTATTTGATCTGTAATTCCTTGTTAATTAGGACTATAGGAGCCTCTTTTTAAAGTGGGTAACTAGCATTCATAATTAAACTTAAACATATGGAAGCAAATTTAAACGATCAAAATTATCTGCCCTCATTATTTGAGCGTGTTAAGGCACTAAGGTTTAGTGCAGGTTTAAGAAACTACGATTCTGTTATCACTGATATCACGGTTATACAAAGTGAATTCGTGGTTTACGGCGACGCCATGGGCGTTATATTCTGCCATAAGGCAATCGCACAGGTTTATCTTGGACGCCTGGCTGACTTAAAGGAAACAGATGAGAGGATCGCCAGCCTCGAGATGGCGCTCTACCACATCAATGAAGCTATGATCCTTGCGGTTAAGGGAGGCTCCGTCCAGCCTTCCTTAATAAAATGCCAAAGCGTGGTAAAGTCCCGGCTTGGAGATCTGCTGCACAGGGAAGGCAGGCACGCCGAGGCCAATTTTCTCGAAACAGACGGATTAAAGGCCCTGAACAAGATGCTGGAAAGACATCCTGACTACGCCGAAGGGTATCTGGAGAATGCCGCTGCTTCTTTTCTTAAAGTTCAGTGGACACTGCATAAGGTGAGTGCTGATCTTAAAAAGGCGGCAGGCCTGCTGCGCAGGCCAAGGCATACAAAGCATTTGCCCACCGCGACAGAGGTTTCTCAGTTTATGCACCGTATTACCGTCCTTCAGGCGGCAGTGCAGGGGATGTTGTCTGCGGCCCAATTTGATTAACGACAGACGATAAGCCCATGAACAAGTCACCCCCGACCACATGTGTTGCATCTCCCTGCCAGGAGGGGAGCTGTTCAGCCCCATCTGTTTTTATAAATAACTAAATAATAAACTTTTAAAATTCAACATAATGAGAACTAAATTAAATCTATGGGCCCGCCTGGCGTTACGCAGGCGCGCCGGTCAACCAAGAATAATGGAGGCCCAGATCGATGAGCGAAAGACTTATGCGATCGATGATATGGAAGGCTTTCACCACCGGGCAAATCTAAAACTGATCAAAACTGCCGAAAAATTAGAAGTGATGATCTCAAAAGCGGATGAGCAGCTGGTGGGTAAAGATGAATGGGGGATAACCCGTCACCACGAATTGCCGATAATGAAACCAAATGAGGTAGCCGTAGCCAGGAAAAACATCAGGAATTGGTGGGTGGCCACCACTATCCTGTTTTTATTTGACACCTATTTCGCCAGCCTGATCGTACCGTTCATATTGACGGTCGGACCGCATTGGGTGAAGTTGGTTATCGGGGCATGTGTAGCCTTTATCATCATCCGCTGCTGCGAAGTGGGGTTCCGGTACCTGGTGTCTTATTTTGAGGGAAGATTGTTGCTGGCCAAAGGTGAACTCACTCCGGAAGACAAACCTAAAGTCAATAAAAAATTGGCGGCAGCTGTTGGTTACATTGCGGCAGGTGTACTGGCAACATTTTTCATAGCCATGGTTCGGTTTGTTTTCCTGGAAACCGTCGATACCGGTGTAGCCGGACACTCTCCTGTTTTGGATCAGTTGCATGAGAAACTGGCATTGGGGGCCCGTTATGCATCGGCGACCACAGGCGTGCTGGCGTTCATCGTAGTGGCCCTTTTTGCTTTCTTCAGTATTCAGAAAAATAAACTGGCGATCCGGTACCGTCTTTATAAGAAGTATAACCGCAATGCCACAGGCATCGCCAGGAGGATAAACCGGATCGCCAAAGTCAATACCAACTTCTGGCATCGACTGAAAGACAGCCTGGAGGCTTCCTGGTCGCTGATGCTGGATACCCGTCGTATCTTAAAACGCGTTGTCGACGATGAACAAAAGAATAAAGAGTCCGCTTATCGCGACCTCTGTGCTCAACCCGGTTTTCAGATAGACGACGACATTTACCGGGTTTATGCGCCGGTTGCCAGTTGCGACAGGGAGCTGTCTCTATACGGTATCGATGAATCGAAAGAAATAAGAGCGATCAAACTCTCGTGGAACACGACCATGATCAGAATTAATACAATGGTTGAGCTTTACAAAAACACACACCACTATTCTCAGTCAAGGGCCGAAGGAAAGCGGTATAATGTACCCGGCACGGTTGCCATCGGTTTGGTATTGGTCAGTATGTTTTTTCTATCTTCCTGTGATCAGCCGGCCAGGACGCTCAATATGATCGTATTTGTCGATTTAAGCGGGTCGGTTAATGTTGCAGCGGAACAATTTTACCTACAGATCGTCAGAGCGCTGTTATCAGACCTAAGCCCTGGCAGCACCTTAAAGGTCCTGCCTATTGATGCAAGCACCGAGAAGGGCAGTACTGAATTTATAGACGTGCGTGTGCCTGCCCAGGAGTACTTTGAAAACGAGTTTGATCCGCCCAGCCAAAAAATCGCCCTGGATCGAATGCGTGTAAATGCCTTCAAGGATTCGGTTATTGCCGTAGTAGAAGCTGGATTCAAACATATCTCGGCAGCCGGCCGCAGAAAAGATGATCGTCAGGAAACAGATGTGCTGGGCGCTTTCAGGTTGCTTGGTAAATATCAGGATACCGGTAATCATACTGATCGAGATGTGGTGTTGATATTATCGGATATGATGAACTGTAATAAACAGCTTGATATTGAGCATCATCAATACACTGGTGCCGAACGAACTGAACTAGTCAACCGTTTGCCGAAAGAAAAACTATCAAAGTGGCATGTTTTTGTTCTGACCGGTGAGTCGAGCGTTTCGCTGGCTAAATACCAATCCACCAAATTCTTTTGGAAAGCTTATCTCAAGGCAAGCCAAAGTCAGGAACTGGTCTATGAATCCGGGGCAACCTCAATTATTTTTGGCAGGGTGCAGCAGTTGGCAAAACCAGAACCGTCTAAATATCCGTTTCTTAATTAGTAGACTTAGTATGGCGCCTTTAATTATCCGAAGGCGTCATATTTTTTATATTTTTAAATTTTTTGTACCTCAGCGAGCTGTAATTGATTGATAATCAGTATAGTTTATTTTCTGGAATAAAAAGTCAAAAATATGTTTTTAACATTTTGATTTTCAAATATTTATGATTATCTTATTTTTTGTACCGATTTTGTACCTCAAAACGCATAAGAAATTGATAGTCAATGCAGTTTCACTTTCTGTATCGGCAAGTGAATGTCCAAAATAAACAAATTTTCACGCAAAATTAAACACATAAACTGCTTGAATACAATTATTTAAGCAGTTTTGTGTTTGCGCTCAAATTTGGAATTTTACCATCATTTTGACCCGGTTTACATATCCAAATAAACAATTCGGTTTAGCTTATTTTTTTAATATTATAGCGAAATTCTTTCAAAAATTTTAATGTAACAATTTGGTTATATTATTTTATTGTGTATTATTGAGCAATATTAAATTTTCTCAAAAACCTTAAACTTACCATTATGAACACCTTACCACAACTGTCTCCCAATTTTAGTTTTCGCAATAGGCACTGGTTTTTACCTGAGTTAAAAACTTCTAATTAAATTCTTTAACCCGGTCAAAAACTATACTGAAAAAATATATATAAATATTTTTTCAATTATTGCTAATTGTCTTTTTGGTTTAATGTCAAAATAACACTTATCACAATGAAATATCCGCTGTCCTTGAACCGATTCAATTTAAGTCATTTGTATTGGAGGGAAGATTCCTTTAAGTCTTCAGTCGGGGTTCGCATTTTTCCATCCAACTAACTAAGCGCTAACGAAGTAATTTCAAAAGTCCCATGTATAAGCAACCTGCCTTATTACTACATCATGCCTGTGCCTTTTTTCAAGGCACAAAAAGAACAAGACAAAAATTCAGAAGCCTTGTTTTAAAGTTTTTACTGTCCATAAACCTACTGTTAATCGGTATAAATGGATATACTCAAAATATCCCTTCAACTGCACCCAATGTCATACCTCCATCCCCGGAAGCGCAAGCTTTTCAAAGATATGGAGAATACCCGGTTGACTACAGCACCGGGATACCTAAGATCGACATACCATTATATGAAATCCATTCTGGAAAATTATCATTGCCTGTATCGTTGTCCTATCATGCCTCGGGTATAAAATTAAATGATATAGCGACTGTGGTTGGATTAGGATGGACATTAAAAGCAGGTGGAATGGTTTCCCGTTCAGTAAGGGGGATACCAGATGAGGGTCCCGGCTACAACTATTTGAGCATGGTACATAAAACGCAGTCGGATATAGATGCTGCTACCCAGGATGGTAATCTATTCCAATACCTTAATCTAATAAGATTAAATACCTACGATAGCGAATCTGACAATTATTTTTATTCAGCAGGAGAAAAACTATCCGGGCAATTTGTCTATGATTTAAATAACAATATTTTACCGTTGTCATACACCGAAAGCAAGATCTCGCGAAATCTGAGCGCTAATTCGTTTGATATCATAGGTGATGATGGAACTGATTATCAATTTGCGCAAGTTGAAACTCAAACCGCAACGGGTATTAATGGCACATATACTTCATCATGGTGGTTAACCCAAATGGTTTCTTATGATAAAGCAGATACCATCAAGTTTGAATACAATTCTGTTGTTACGGGTGGCGATGATTTATACAGGTCTTATTCTCAGGAATACGGATCGGGGGTGGGACAGGCGCCCTATACTTATCCCCTGGTGTGGCAACCTTTAAGAACAATCCAATCGGGAGTAAGTTATGTCAATACGGTACTTTTAACTAAAATAGATTTTAAAAATGGATTTGTGCAGTTTGATTATCAAAACGGGCGCCTCGACCGCAGGGTATACCAATTAAATGCCGTGAGCATTAACAAAGTTAATGCGGATAATACCAGTATATTGTTAAAGAAGTACACATTCAATTATAGCTACTTTAATTCAGGCGGAAACGATATTTACAATAACAGACTCAAACTGGATCAAATTAACATTCTCGACAAAAACTCACAAAATGTTAGCAGTTATTCTTTTGGCTACAATTTGCAAACCCGCTTGCCGGCATATACCAATCCCAATAATGTGACTGATGGACTTGGGGTAGATTATTGGGGATATTATAACGGAGTAACAACAAATACAACTTCAATTCCAAGTTTGCCGCCAATCAGCAGCAGCAATTTTGGCGGCGGTAATTATAATACATATGAGCCTGCAAATCGCAACCCTAATGAAATCTATATGCAGGCCAATATGCTACAGCAGATCACTTATCCGACCGGAGGAACTACTGTTTTTGCCTTTGAAGGCAATAAAGACGCGGCCGGTAACCTTATGGGCGGGATACGCATAAAGACGATTACTTCAACGGCGAGTGCTACGGCAACCCCGATCATAAAAAAATACATATATGGAAGCCCTGTACGCCTTAGTACGGTTGGTATTGCTGGTGCCTATCAATATTCGCAAACTTATGCGACCGGGTTTAATGTATTACAGACGGATGGCACCTACTTGTGTCAACCTATTCCTAATCATGACCGGACGGTTTATTTTGGTTCTTATCCATGGCCGCTTTCAGAACATAACGGTTCACCAGTAGTATATAATTCTGTACAAGAATATACGGATGGCGGAACAGGACCAAGTTTAAGAACAGATCGTCAATATGATATTGAGACGGACCGTGATTATACTATTAATTGTCCTCGAGAGTCTAATATTTATTTTGCAGATCGCTCCTGGGCAAGGGCAAATTTAGCGTTTACTGATTACTATATATATCAAAATGGCAGCTATAGTAAGCTTAAAGAAATCGAAGATGTTTATACCTCATTAAAAACCGGGACAGTGAACACCGGATTAAAAGTTTTTGAAGCTATTAGTTTCGAAGGCTGCCTTAACAATTATCTTAATGCTGATTATTCTCAGACAAGAGGATACTTTTATTATTTTGATGATTTAGTAGATTATGGCATAAAAAAGCTTTACTCACGGACCACAACTGAATATGACAGCAACCAAACACCTACGGTAACCAATACAACCCAGTATAGCTACTCCAGTAATTATCACCTCTACCCAACCCAGGAAGTTGGAACAGATAGCAAAGGTGCAAACTTAACCACGACAACAAAGTATGTACCCGACCTTACTTTGACGGGCGCTGCGGAAACGGCGCGTCAACAATTGTTAACCGCAAATAACGTCTCCCCGGTTTTACAACAGACAGTGCAAACAGGGAGTACGCCTATAACAAGCAGTGCCGCCTATAACACTTTTAATGGGAATGCCTATCTGAACACTGTTACTAAAAAGTACTACAATAGACCAGTGTTTACGGAATATTCCTATACGAAATACGATTCGCACGGGAATTTGACGGAGTATCAAAAGTTAAACGGTCTTTTTACTGCGATGATTTGGGGGTATAAAGGCAGCCTTTTAACGGCGAATGCTATAAACGCAAAAGCTAACGATATTTTCTTTGAAAGTTTCGAAGATGGGAATGGCACAAGTTCGGTCGAGGATGCCAGGACGGGGCATTATAGTTACAGCGGAATATCTTCATCATATTCAAAGGCGCTGAGCGGGCTTGACGCGGGAACTTACACATTAAGCTACTGGCTTAAGTCAGGGACCGCCTGGACATTGCAAACGCAGCAAGTCACGGTAAGTGGCTCTACATATACCATTAGTATCAGTGGACAGATTGACGATGTGCGGTTTTACCCTGCCAATGCCGAGATGACGACTTATACCTATGATCCACTGGTGGGAGTAACAAGTACTACCGACGCAAAAGGCATGGTCACCTATTATGAATACGACAGTTTTCAGCGACTGATGAACATCCGTGATAAGGATCGGAACATCGTTAAGAGCTTCTGCTACAACTATGCCGGCCAGCCGACAAATTGTTATATAAAAATGCCATCCTATACCAATGCACCACTTCCCAGTTCGTTTACCACAAGTTGCAGCGGCAACTATACTGGGTCTGTAGTTCAATATATTGTTCCATCGGGAAAATATACCTCCAATGTATCCCAGGCGGATGCCGATAATATGGCAACGCAAGACGCGGCTGCCAACGGACAGGCTTATGCAAATGCGCACGGTACCTGTACACAAAATACTTCTTTTGTTATAACCAATAACACTGGAGCAGGTTACCAGATCAATTTCACCGGACCTTTCAATCTGACCTACAATTTTTCTAATAACGGGACGCAGACGATACAGGTACCAATAGGAACTTACTCGGTGAGCATTTATCCTACGGGAGCCTATAATCCTCATACGATCAGCCTGACGGGACAAACTACACAAACAGGAGTGCCGAGATATACATTTAGCAACGTTGTTATTAGCACTAGCACTACACTCACCGCCTTAATTTATTAACCCGAAACCTAAGCCATGAAACCTATCCAAAAAATAAGCCTGATCGCTTTGCTGATTTGCTTTTCAATAAAAGCCTTTTCACAGTATCCTAATATCAGTTATCCTCCGGGCGGACCTTTTACTTTTTCATCCGGGCTTGCGGTGAACATGCCGGTAACCAATAGTGGCACTGCGGCTGTGATCAACGGGCAAACCACCACTATCGCAGGCAGCGGTAGTGCAGGTTATACAGACGCTACGGGTTCTGCGGCTGCATTTAATCAACCGCTTGGTGCTGTAGTTGACGCTTCGGGGAATATTTATGTTACCGATGTAGGTAACCAGCGCATAAGAAAAATCAGCCCATTAGGTGTAGTAACCACTTTTGCAGGGACAGGCACTCCGGGCTCCGCTGACGGTACAGGTACTGGAGCCAGCTTTTACCACCCTGTAGGCATGTGTATAGATGGCTCAGGGAATATTTATGTGGCCGATGAAGACAATAATATGATCCGCAAGATTACCCCTGGCGGAGTTGTCACAACCGTTGCCGGGCAAACAGGTCCAGGCTATGTAGACGGCGCCCCGTCAGTAGCCAAGTTTAATCTGCCTTGTGGTATTGCAATCGATGCTGCAGGTAATCTTTACGTGGCCGATAATAACAACAACAGGATACGTAAGATCACACCATCAGGCACGGTGAGCACTTTTGCCGGTAGCGGAACGGCGGCCTATGCTGACGGTCAGGGAATAGCAGCTTCTTTTAACCAACCTTTTAGTGTTACGATTGATGCTTCGGGTAATTTGTATGTAGCCGACCGGTATAACCACCGGATCAGAAAAATTACGTCTGGTGGATACGTAAGTACATTGGCAGGTAATGGAACGCTTGGTTTTTCCGACGGCACACCCTCCCAAGCAATGTTTAATTACCCAACAACGGTGACAGTAGATAATCTTGGGAATGTATACGTTGCGGATTATCACAATAATCGTATTCGCAAAGTGACATCAGCAGGAGTGGTAACCACCTTAGCCGGTACCGGAGTGGCTGGTTCTTACAATAGCATAGGCAACATAGCCACATTTAACTACCCCTTTGCAGTCGCGTTGGATGCGTCCAGCAACGTGATTGTCTGCGACCTGAATGCCAACCTGATCCGAAAAGTGGTATCGACACCATATACCATTAGTGCCACCTTGCCTGCCGGCTTGAGCTTTAATTCAGCTGCCGGAACAATCAGCGGCACACCGACAACGGTGACGGCTGCTTCCAATTATTTAGTGACCGCTTATGGTTCCACCAATGGTAGTAATAGCACAGTCACATTAAATATTAGCGTCAATGCAGCCGGAAGTGTAAATCCCAGTCCGAGCCTAAATTTTATTACTACCTATACGCCACGGACAGCTAATATAACCAGCACCAGTTTGAACGCCGCGGCATTGGACAAGACACAGATGGAAGTGGCTGTACAATATTTCGATGGTTTAGGCAGACCATTGCAAACGGTGCAGGCCAAAGGCTCACCACTCGGATATGATATGGTTCAACCAAAAGCTTATGATGTCTATGGCCGTGAAAGCACCAACTATCTTCCTTATGCACCGCAGACAGGTGAAAATGGAAGTTACCGGCCTAACGCGGTTTCAACCGACCAGAGTGCCTTTTATTCATCGCCTCCCTCTAATGCTGGTGTGACAGCCATAAGCAATCCATATTCCCAAATCAATTTTGAGGCTTCACCGCTGAATCGGGTGGTGGAGCAAGGTGCACCGGGTGCGGCATGGCAACCTGTGGCGAATAGTACTACGGGGCATACAGTTAAAACTGTTTATACCTTTAATAATAGCACTGCATGGGCAACTGACTCTGTAAATTGTATGCAGGTTGCTTTGTACACAGCAACTATCAATGCCAATCAGAGCAGAACACTGGTGGCTAATGGCAACTATTATTCGGCTAATCAACTGGATGTTACAATTACCAAGGATGAAAACTGGATAAGCGGAAGAGCTGGCACTACAGAAGAATATAAAGATAAGCAGGGACGAGTAGTACTAAAACGCGTTTATAATTATACGACCACTTTGCAGCGGTTATCGACCTATTATGTATATGATGATTTAGGCGATCTTGCTTTCGTGTTGCCGCCTATAATTACTGCGGCCGATTCATCATTGTCTATTAGTCAGACTAAATTAGACAATTTTTGCTACCAGTATCGCTACGATGAGCGGAATAGGCAAATACAGAAAAAAATTCCAGGAAAGGGATGGGAGTTTACCGTATATAATACGCTCGACCAACCTGTAATGGCCCAGGATGCCAACCAGCGTAATAAGACACCTCAGCAGTGGACATTTAGCAAATATGACGCCATGGGACGTCTAATTCTTACTGGCATGTACACTTCTTCGGGCAGCACTGCTGATACTAATAAAAGTAATCCAGATACATCAAAATGGGTGACGCTACGAAATCTTTATAAAAACACGACAAATCCCAAGTGGGAAAACAGGTTAAGTACAACAACAACCGGTTACGATGAATTGGCTGACCCGGTAGGACACAGCTACACCTACTACACCTCTAATTATTACGGAAGTTATGCTGGTATACCCGGGCTGCCTTCAACTTTTACATTAACCTCTGGTGTTAGCACGATGACCGCCGGTTTACCAACGGTGAAGAAAACCGCTGTATTGAATACTCCAACTGATCAATTGTGGGATGTAATATATTATGATGATTTTGGTAGGATAACCAAAACCTATGCACAGCATTACCTGGGAGGCATTGCAAGTCCATATAATTATGACTTGACCGCTAATACCTATAATTTTACCAATGAGGTAACCACTACCAACCGGCAGCACTATACAAAGAACAGCGGTAATACAGCAGCAGTTCTAGGGGTAACGGTTTGGAACCGGTATCTCTACGACCATATGGGGCGAAAGATCAAGACCTGGGAGCAATTGCAGAATGGGACGCTGACAGCTGACACTAAAACCCTGATCTCAAAAGTCGACTATAATGAGATTGGTCAGGTATCGAATAAACACCTTCACTCAACAGTGGATAGTGTGAATAGCACCGGCTTTATGCAGAACATAGCTTATACCTACAACGAACGTGGTTGGTTGTTGACAAGTAGCGCCCCGCTTTTTGCCATGAGCTTGTTTTACAACACAGCAACCTATAAAGCCTACAACGGCAATATCATGACTCAGTATTGGGGAACGCCGGGCAACCTCAACAACCATTACAGCTATGGTTATGACAGACTGAACAGGATGACATCTGGATCGTCCACAATAGCTTCCGAGCAAAATATCACTTATGATCTGGTGGGCAATATAACGGCATTGAATCGTTATTCCGGAGCTACACTTATCGACCAACTGACCTATACTTATAAAAATGGAACAGGTAACCAACTGCAAAGTATTAATGATGGCACCAGCAGCGACCTTGGATTAAAACATGGCCTTACAAGCGGTTTGGTTTATGACGGCAATGGCAATTTGACTACCGACCCCACGAAGCCTAGTGGTACGGTTAATATTGGTTATAACCTCCTGAACTTGCCACAAAATATTACAGGTGTCAAAACGGTCACATACATATATGATGCCGCAGGCACCAAGCTACGGAAAGTAAGTACGACAGCAAATAATAACACGGATTACATTGATGGAATCCAATACGATGGAACTACCACATCTACACTTAGCTTCATCCAAACAGAAGAAGGCAAAGCAGTGCCCAACGGAACAACTGCCTATAATTATTTCTATTATTTAGGAGATAATCTGGGTAATACGCGTATTACCTTTGACTCTGCTACCGGCAGCGCACGAATGATACAAAAGGATGATTATTATCCTTTTGGGATGGAAATTATCGGTAATCCAATTCCTCCAGTGAAAAACGAATATCTTTATAATAAGAAGGAGCTTCAGGAAGAGCTTACAGAATACGATTATGGCGCGCGCTTTTATGACCCGGTGATTGCAAGGTGGAATGTGATTGATCCATTGGCGGAGAAAGATAGACGAACAACTCCTTATGCGTATGGATTTAATAATCCTATAGTGATTATTGACCCTGATGGAATGTTCGGCGACTATTATATGGAAAATGGAGCATATTTGGGATCAGATGGAAAAGATGATGATAAACTCTATTCAGTAAAGAATGATGCAAAAATTAAAACAACAACGGATGGAAAGGAGGTGACTAATGTCTTTAATAAAAGCGACGCAACTGACTTAACTCAGAAATTTGGAGTAACCGCCTCACAGTTTAAAGACCTGGCCGGAACTGTTTATGCTGAAATGGCTACAAAGTCAAAAAACTGGAAGGAAGGTGCGGGGATATATTCGGTGCTCGAAAATAGAGGAGACTTGAAAGATAAATCCGCTTGGCAGATAGCGCAGGCAGGGGGGATTTATGGTTGGGATCACCGTACTGAAATATCTGATAAGGATGCAGATCCAAGCAAGGCACAAGCAGCAAGGCATGGAGTGCTTGCGGGTATAATGAACGACTTCGATTACAGCGGGGGCGCTTATTTTTGGCAAGGGGTTGATTTTCATAAGCATTATAAGTTGATGCATGCCTATGAAGATTTTTATAAAGTAGGTTTTAGATTTACCGATACCAAGGATGACATTTGGCATTTGGGTAACCATCTTTCAGGTAGAAAAGATTATAAATACATGTATCAATCGACTGGTACTGCAGGGAAAACAACATTTATGAAATATACAGATGAATATAGAAAAGCAAACCATCACCCTAAACAGTGGCCGTAATCGTTTTATTGTAGTCCTCATGCTATTAGTTAACATTTTGACCAGTAACAATAGGGCATTGGCGGGCACAGTATTGATCAAGAATTCGGATTTAAGACATCCTAGACAAGAGAATGGTATTCCATGTTGTTATAATGTTGTTCTCAATGCTTTAAAGCTAGGTAGGTCAAAGCACATTCCTAAATTTTCGAGACATCCTTTAAGTCAACAATATATAATTAGAAATTCAGACCAGCAACTGAGAATCTATAGTAAATCCGGTAAGCCAATTGTCCTGCATTCGGCAACAAATGAAATAAGCAAATGGAACGACCTAATTGATTGGACGAAGGTTAAATATTCTTTTATAAATACCAATAAGAATAGTTTTCTTATAGCCGTTGCGCCGATTGCTGGTGCGTCGGGTTTGGAAACAAACTTTTACGAATATTTGGTAGTGAATTTAGATAATGGTTGGTTTCAAATTGATCAAAGCTTATCTAATGATTACAGGTTCTTCATTGTCAAATCCGATAGAATAGAATATTATTTGTTTGATTATAGTAAGGAGTTTATTAAGGAGAGAGACTATGACAATATTTCACTTACAATGCATCATTGGCGGCTCTATGAAGCTGAAGTCAAACTAATCGACTTTAAAACAAGAAATTGTAATTGCATAATTAGATAAATCAATGCAAGCCATCCCGCCCGAACGAAAAGTTTGAGAGAAAGACATAGCCTGACCCGTAGGGGAAGCTTTTCGAACCCCTTTTTAGCAGATTTGAAACTATTGGCCGCATCTCAGTTTACCGCAATAGGCTTATATTTAATTAATTGGAAACCACAATAGGAATTAATTAGAGTCGATACTATTTAACATAATATTGATCATGAACCGAAAGCGCACTTCTTGATATTGTGTCAAGGATCGAGTCAGGGCGACTATGGCCGCCGTACTTTTCTTTTCTTCAAGCGCCTCAAAGAAAAGTACCAAAAGAAAAGGTCTATCACATTGAGTATTAAAAAAATATTAGTTTGGTTCGAGATAAGTTGCAAATCCGTTCCTTTGCAATGTCTGAAATATTCTATATGGTGTGCAGCGCTAACAAAGAATTTGTTTTTACTGTATGTTAAGGTAAGTTTACAACAAATTTAAACATGAACCTTACCTCGATGGCCGACTCCGCAAATAGTATTCTCATTGTCGAACAAGCAAGGGTAAATGGATTACCGCTAACATATGTTCTAGGAAGCTATGCCGCCCGTGTCACGTTTTGTTCACAACAGATAAGGGCATTTAACCTGATTTGGGCTTTATTCGAACAAAAGATCATTTCGGAAGGATCAAAAGTTTGTATCGTGGGAGGCGGGTTGGCAGGAATGACTGCTGCAGCAGCTGCAAAGCTAAAGCGATGCAATGTCACGATTTACGAGAGCGGAGACCAACTCATGAGTTTGCAGCGAAGGAACCCCACAAGGTACGTGCACCCTAATATTTGTGACTGGCCAAAAAACGGCAGTGAGATAAATAAGACAAAGCTGCCTTGTCTGAATTGGAGTGCTGCGAAAACTGAGGAAGTAGTTGAGCAGATTGATCAAGAATGGGAACTTGTTAAAGAAGGGATAGATGTTCAAGTCCGCCGTAACGTTCGTAAAATAAAGGAGAATGATGGGAAACCCCGTGTAACAATTAACGACCCTTTTATAACAGAACAATTTGACTGCGTAATCCTTGCTACTGGGTTTGGTATCGAACAATCTTTTGGGGATGTTCCATTAAGAGCTTATTGGGATAATGATAACCTACACCAAACAATGAAATGGGCCAAGTTGCCGAAAAAAATACTTGTTACAGGGTGTGGCGACGGAGGATTGATCGACGTTTTGCGCTTAAAGCTAGTTGATTTTAAACACGCAAAATTTACAGTCGAGTTTTTAGAAAATGCATCATTAAAAGATCTTAGAGAAAAATTGATCAAAATAGAAGAAAATGCACCAGCTGACCCTGAGAAAACGGCTATCTATTTTATAGATCAATACAAAGATTTACCGATTGATGAAACTTTAATGTCTAATATTAAATCTAAAATTCGTTCGGATACAAAAGTAACGTTAAACTCAAGCCTATCAACTCCACTAAATAGTGTTGCTTCTATTCTAAATAGATTTGCGATTTATTTATTGATTAAGCTAGAGGAATTAAAATATATCAGCAGCAAGGTTACTAGCGTTACACGCACTGCGGGAGGCTTTGACGTCGTGTTTTCTGAAAATGAGCCAGAAGTCTTTGACGATGTAATCGTGAGACACGGTCCTGTGCCCATAATTCAGGACTTGATACCTTCTACCCATGTCCCAATAAAAAGCAAAAAGGAAGATCTGTTGGCTGGACAATTGTGGCCTGATGACTTTTATGCTCAAAAAATTGAGGACGGCTTAAAACAAGTTTTACTATCCTCCCCCCCTTATGGCGAGGTCATATCCATAATGGGCTCAAATGGCCGGTTTGTCAGCAGCGAGGGAGGTGGGGGACCAATGTACTGTAATCGGCAATACTCCGGTTCATATGAGCGTTTTTTAGTGGTAGATGCCGGAAAAGGGAAATTTGCGCTTGAAAACTACGGTAGATATGTTACTTCGCAAAATGGCTCCTCACCGATTGTTTGTGATCGTCCGATACTTAATGTTTGGGAAAAATTTGAATGGGTATGTGGACCGGAGGGGATTGGTTTTAAAGGCAACAATTCTTGTTTTATATCTAGCCGCAACGGGGAAGCCATGACCTGCGATATTCCGGTAATGAAGAGTTGTGAGTGGATATTCCGGAGTCGTTGATCAATGTGTTCCGGAAATGATAGCATGGCATTCCGTTACACTTTGACCATGCTATCATCCAGAATTACATTCTTGAAATTTTATATTCATCAACACAATCCATTGGTCTAATGAGCACGGAACAGCATGGTCAAGCATGCCGGAATATCCAACCTTACAGCGGATTCAAACTTAATACCGCCTCATGGAGTTTTCCTCGAATACCTAGACTACGAATCTAATAAAAAGATGTGTCCACACCATAGCCATTGGAGATGGCTGCGGTTGCAATGTAAAGCGACGGGAAGGGGATATACCGGGTGCACCAGTTAGTAAACAGAGTTAACCGGTTTGCTATCAGCGGCCGCAAATGCTGTTTCATAGCGCAATTTATAACCAGCTGCTTCACTTAGTTTGTTTTGGGCTTTCATACAGTTATACATGCCCAGCAATGACCACCCGTTACCGGGGTTGGCTACAAGGTCATCATGGTAAACTTTCGCAGCCTCGGTAGCTTTATTTGTTTTTAAGAGATAATAGCCGAGGTATTGCCTGGCAGGTATTAACCACTCATGGGGTTCACTGTAAATCAGTTCATCTTCCTCGTCGACGGCTTTTTTAAAGGCATCAATTGCTTTGTCCGTCTTGCCTTCAGCATACAGTATCTCCCCCGATAAAATATCGGCCGCAATTTGCGCTGTCTGTTGGGGTTTGTTAAAAGGCATAAGGCGAATGGCAAGCAAACTATCAGTTAAATTACTTCTGAGCTCATTAAGGCATTGTTTGGCGCGTGTTATATTGTTATTGCGGACGTGGGCCAGCCCCTTTGCAAAATCATCAAGCACCACTGCATATTTCCACCTGGTATCCGGATGGGGTTCTTTTAATATTTCCTGCCATTTCCCTAACCGGGCATAGGCCATCTCCGGTATCATATAAACAAACTGCGCATAAGGGTTTTTTTCGATAGACGGTGATATTGCCATCAGCTTTTCCCTGACCCGGCGGTAAATCGGCATCCCTTTAGTAAACATCCCCGCACTCATGGCACAGTATGACTGAACTGCATAAATATGGATGAAATTATTTTTACTTAAATGCAATACTGGTACAGTTGAATCCACATTGTTAAATGCAGTAATTGCATCGTCGTTCACCGATACGCCTTTAACAAACAAGCCATTGCGCTGGTAGGAATGTGTGGCCATATGCACCATATGGGACACGCCCGGCATTTCATTTTTTAACACTTCTGCATAACGCAACGCACGTTCAGGGTGCCGGGATGCTTCTGTAAGGTGTATATAATAATGAAGCCCGCCCGGATTTAAGGGATCACTTTTCAGGATATTTTCGCATAATTCCACCAGTCCGGGTGTCCAGGGTTTTGGCGTACCATCCGGGCTCCAGAAATCCCATTTATGGCATAGCATCATCGCGTCAATGTATAATGCTTTGATATCGTTATCCGTTGGATATTTAACTGTCAGATTGTGCATTGCATCAGCATAGCGCTTATCCAACTCCTTCCGGTCGGAGTTGGTTGTATCCGAAGAATATCTCTGCAACATTGCATTGATCAGGTCATTTTCTTTTGCAACGGCACCCGTATTTATCCTTTGCAAAGACATTAAAACTTCAGGCACCCGCGGACTCATTTTATAGTAATAATTATTATAATATGGCCCCAGTGCAAGTGCTTGTCCCCAATAAGCCATTACGCAGTTTTCATCAAAGCGGGCAGCCTCCTTGAATGATGCCAGCGCTTCGGTGAAGTGAAAGCTGTTATAAAAAGTAAGCCCCTGGTCAAAATAAATTTGCGTACTGTCCGACTTGGTATTGATGCGATAATGATGATGGCCAAGGCCTGCAAGAACGGGAATAAATTTACCATTTTTATCAGCGCTTGATTCAGATGCGTATACGCCGCACATACTTACATTGTGCCCGTATTCGTAGTCTGGGCCATTCAACCATAGCTGGATTTTCTTTGCCCCGGTAAAGAGAAAAATCGCAGACATCAGAAAAAGGGCAAGTACAATTTTTCTTTTCATGATAAACTAATATTAAATGTATAAACTATAATAATTTATTATCTACTGTTGTTTTCTGAAATGTATCTACTTTGATAAGTCCCTGTTCTGTCAATTCAAGTCCCCTTGTTTAATTAGTTCTCGTCTTGATATTTTTTTCGCTTCAGTCATTTGTTTTTTAGATGTGTGTCGTTTCTTAAAGTTGCATATAACGGTCACAGCTTTGCCTTCGTCAGGGCATTTGAAAAACGTCCAGCCCGGAAAATAATGTTTTAAATTTTGAAACAAAGGTAATCTGCCAGTCAGCGAAAGTATAGTAAAAATCGGAAGTGCTAATCCTTGTAGAATATGTGTCCGAATTCGTTGTCGGTTTTGATGAACGCTGATGGTGAAAGTCCTGTAAATCGCTTGAAGTCCTTGATAAAGTGAGTTTGGTCGTAAAAGTAATGGTAAATATCCTTTTTAAAAAAATCAGCAGTCGGGTTTTTTGCACTTGCTGCATAAAACTGCATGAAGCGGGTAACAGATAATAGGTTCTTAGGACTTAACCCAACTTTTTCAATAAACTTTTCATAAAGCCATCGGCTGCTGTAACCTGTTTTCTTTGCTAACTCGGTAACCGTTACTAACCCTTTTGAACTTTCTATTTGTCTCAGGCAATAGTCAAGAATTAAATCAGGTTCTGATTGCGAAAGTAAGTTGAGCAGGTAGGATTGAATGATTTGTATTTTTTCACTTACAGGTCCTGCATTGGCAATGCGTTCATTTATTACCTGCGCCGATTTTCCGAACACATCGGTCAGGGGAAATATTTTGTTCTTGAGTTCCGACTGTCGCAGTTGAAAAAAGCGATATGCTCCAATTTGTGAAAACTCAATGCCGATATTTCCGTGTGGTGCATCATCTTCCACATCAACAATGGCGGGGCTGTCCGCAATACCGATTAAAGTGATGGATGCTTCCTTTGAAAGATGATACCAGTCTTTATATTTACCCGAAAGTCCGTTGCGAAAAGGAATAACAAGTTTTGCCATGCCATTCGGAACAATCAACTTCATGTCGTCATCAGGCAATCGTTTGTCGTTCTCAAACACCCACATTTTGCTGATGTAAGGTCTAAGTTCAGGTCTGGGTTGCATGAGTTCAAGTTTCATTTTGTCGTCTTAAAATTTTCAGTCAGCGTGTTGTCGCACTGACGGTTGAACTGTGCGTCAAACTTGCCGCTAACGGCTACGACTTGGTGATGTGGCGGCATTTGAAAATCGTCAGCCTGGAACCGCAGCTAAATTTACAATTTAAAGTGCATTGTTTATTCTATTGCCTGGTGCTATTCTTTGCCTGGAGTTAAAGCTGATTAGCGAACACAAAGTTGAGCGTATATTTGTCGCCCCGCCATATTGCCAATGCAAGGTTAGCAACAGACATTCTTGCTACAATAACCATCTTGGTGTTTTCTTTTTATATTCTAAGTATGGCTCTCCAAACCATTCTGCCATCCATTTCTCTTCTCGAAGTACAAATTGTGTGTGAAGTATCAAAAAGATGATTGGGATTACAATGAGAGGTGAAAATGTTCCTAAAAGCATTGATGTGCCAATAAGCATAGTGATAAGACCGAAGTACATCGGGTTTCTTGTGTACTTGAATGGCTCTTTTGTTACAATTAGAGTTGCCTGGGTACCCGGCCGAGGATTTGTGCCTAATTTTCGAAAGAACAGGCCACTTCGAAGACTAAGAGAAAATCCAAGAACAATTATTATAATTCCAATGTATCTCCAAGGAAAATGTAACCAACGTCCGATTGGAACAAATGAACTGAGTAGTATCATCGCAATTAATCCTATAAGAAAATAAATTGGAGGAGGAATACGAGGTATTGAAGTGCTCATGATGATTTGAATTACAAATTACTTGCTGCTAACGGTTAACGACTTGGCGTTGTGGCGATATTCCGTCTACTCACAGCTGAAGCCGAATGACAAACTAATGTACAAGTTTTATTCTACTGCTCAATAGCGTTCGGTTAAGCTGGATATGCAGCACAATATCGAACTATTGCTGATGCTGCGTTGTATCAGCAGCCACAACGCCAAACCGCATATTAAATGCCCTTTTATTGTCATTTTAAAAAATCTTCTTCTGTCATAGCGTTATTTAAAAATACTCCTGTATTATTCCCTGTTGATATCGCATATGATACAGCACGTAGCGGATTGGTATTGTCTCCACAAGCGAAAATATTATCTACTGTCGTTTTCTGAAAGGCATCTACTTTGATAAGCCCCTGTTCTGTCAGTTCACAGCCCAATAATTCGGGGATTTTACAATGTTGTTCAAAAGGAGGTCTTGAATAGATAGCTTTTAATTGAAAAGTTGAATTGTCGGAAAAAACTATTTCTTCAACTACGCCGTCTTTGTGTCTCAATGAAGAAATTTCCTTTTCAACTATTGAAATATGGTGTCTTTTGATTTCATCAGTTTGCTCTTGTGTCAATTCCGATTTACCATTGGTAAATATGGTTAAATCCTTTGTCCAGTTACGAATGAGCCGGGCCAAATGAAATGCAGCATATCCGTTTGCCAAAATCCCTGTTTTTTGATTCTTTACTTCATATCCGTGGCAATAGGGACAATGAAGTACCGTAATTCCCCAACATTCAGAAAATCCCTTAATGTTTAGCATGGTATCTTTTAGTCCTGTTGCAAAAACTAATTTTTTAGCAGAAAATAATTTTCCTGATTGAGTTGAAATCTCAAAGCCTTTATCCGTTTTCGTTCCATTAACGGCAAGGTCAGTTAATAATTTCACCGTATCGTATTTCAACACCTGTCCTTTTGCTTTTTCCGCAATAACGCCTGGTTTTTCACCGTCCTGCGTAATGAAGTTATGTGAATGAGGTGTTTGCCGGTTACATGGCAAACCGCTGTCAATGATTAAAACATTTCTTAATGCCCGTCCCAAAGCCATGGCTGCCGAAAGCCCTGCATAGCTTCCGCCAACTATGATTACGTCAAAATTTTTGGTATCTGTCATTTTTTTGAAATTTAAAAATGCTGTTAATGGAAAGGTAAAGCTAAAACTGATAAAACAAGTTCCCCTTGTTCAATTAGTTCCCGTCTTGATATTTTTTTCGCTTCAGTCAATTGTTTTTTAGATGTGTGCCGTTTCTTAAAGTTGCAAGGCTCCATGCCGCGATCTGCTCCGCGATCGCCACGGGTGCCTCGATGTGAAGGAAATGGCCGACGTCTGGAACGATCTCCATCGCATGCTGGGCGGCGAACCGATGTCGGTCGTCAACCTGCGCGGGGAGGATGCAGCCGTCGTTGGCACCGTAAACCTGCAACAGGGGCACCTTGATTGGCTTAGACATACGGCGAATCGCCCCAAACATACCGGGTCGCAACATCGCACGATAGTACTTTAGAGGAGCAGGCATGCTCGCCCGCAGGTGCTCATGTAGCTCCGCCTTGAGCGCAGGATCGAGCGAGAAGCCGGGCGACCACTGACGCCAGAGGTGGTCGATGAGGGCGAGATCGCGGGCGGTTGCTATCCAGCCGCTTCCAGGCAGTTGAAAAAGCCCCATGTACCAGCTCAGGCGTAGCTGAGCCAGGTGCGTTAGCCGGCCCATGAACGTGAGTGGATGAGGGATTGCGAGCGCGACCGCGCGTACAATCTTCTCCGGCGCTGTGACGCAGGCATCGTATGTGATCAGGGCACCCCAGTCGTGGCCAATCAACTCCACGGGCCGTCCCTGAGACCAGCGGTCGATTAGGGCGAGCACGTCGCTGGTGAGGGATACAAAGTCGAACGGCCCGGCGGTCGGGGACGGCGAGTAACCGCGAAGCCAGGGTGCGACGACGTAACGTCCGCGGCGGCCGAGTTCGGCCAGAAAGAGCCTTGCGGTCGGCGGATGGTCTGGGAAGCCGTGCAAGAAGACAGTTGGTTGACCATTGGGATCACCACCCTGCAGCGCGTGAAAGGTGCCGTGTGGCAGATCGAAGGTGACGTGTTCGAACCCCATGTGTGTCATCTCTTCTCCGGGAGTCGTTCTATGAGAGACGGTGTCTTTGGTTTTTGACTCACCTTGTTCTGATTCGTCACGAATTTTCTCAATTGTATTCATATTTAAGATGATTTATTTTGCTGTTTTTACGCTTGATATTTTTTCGTTTTACTATATCCATCTTGGTGTTTTCTTTTTATATTCTAAGTATGGCTCGCCAAACCATTCTGCCATCCATTTCTCTTCTCGAAGTACAAATTGCGTGTGGAGTATCAAAAAGATGATCGGGATTACGATGAGCGGCGAAAATGTTCCTAAAAGTACTGAAGTGCCAATAAGTATAGTGATAAGACCCAGGTACATCGGGTTTCTTGTATACTTGAATGGCCCTTTTGTTACAATTAGAGTTGCCTGGGTACCCGGACGAGGATTTGTGCCTAATTTTCGAAAGAACAGGCCACTTCCAAGACTAAGAGAAAATCCAAGAACAATTATTATAATTCCAATATATCTCCAGGGAAAATGTAACCAATGTCCGATTGGAACAAATGAACTGAGTAGTATCATCGCAATTAATCCTATAAGGAAATAAATTGGAGGAGGAATACGAGGTATTGAAGCGTTCATGATGATTTGATTTACAAATTGCTTGATGCTGGTAATTTATTTTATGCCATTCACGTTTTTTAAAACGGAATTTTCAAACACGTCATTTAGCACTTGCGAGCTTCATCTTAATTTTCATCATTACAGCGTCCGGCAGTATTCCCGCTAAAATGGAATTAAACCGGTTTTGAAAGCCCACAATTTTCTTTCCTTTTCCATGTAGCAAGAGTTTTACGCCTTCAGTAGCCACTGTTTTTACGGAAGTGGGCTTGTTGGATTTCAACAGATTGGTTTCCCGCATTTCCGGTGAAATAAATGCTGTTTCTGTAACCCCAGGGGCAAGCGTGGTAACCACTACGCCGGTTCCTTCCAGCTCAGCGGCGATGGTTTGCGAAAAGGCTAAGACAAAAGACTTGGTGGCTGAATACACCGACTGGTAAGGGAAAGGCAAATAGGCAATCACTGAAGCCACGTTCATGAT
>Ga0097621_100000706_pt1 | contig 23417 bp, 19 predicted proteins | sample KBSMisM72_FD_73165 | JGI IMG/M metagenome (GOLD analysis project Ga0097621, IMG submission 73165) | Miscanthus rhizosphere microbial communities from Kellogg Biological Station, Michigan, USA - KBS Miscanthus M7-2 (version 2) (version 2) | ecosystem: Host-associated > Plants > Roots >... | reverse complement strand
CGTCAACACTGTCGAATGACAGCTTGCTCATGGCCCACCAACCGCATTTTTTTATATTGCGGTCAGAATGCGGCTTTTGTCTTAAAAATTGGTCAGCCAGCGTGGTTACTTTTGTTAACCGCGATGGTCCGGATCGAGGTTTTCTAGGCTTTGACCGCGGCAATGATCTTGAGAAAATCCGCCGCTTTCAGACTGGCGCCGCCCACCAACGCGCCACCCACTTGCGGCAGGCCCAGTATCTCGGCGGCGTTGCCCGGATTTACCGAACCGCCATACAGGATCAGCATCTCCTGCCCTGCCGGCCCCAGCTTGGCGGTCAGGCAGGCGCGCAGATGGGCATGCATGGCGGTGATGTCGGCGCTGGTCGGGGTACGCCCGGTTCCGATCGCCCATACCGGTTCATAGGCGATCACCGTGTTGGCCGATGTCGCCTCCGGCGGCAGGCTTTCCTCCAACTGGCCGCGGCAGATATGCGGCGCGTCGCCCGCATTTCTTTGCGCTTCGCTTTCGCCGATGCAGACAATCGCCGTCAGCCCGGCGCGCCAGGCGGCGCGCGTCTTGGCGGCGACCGCCGCGCTGGTTTCACCGTGATACTGGCGGCGCTCGGAATGGCCCAGAATGACAAAGGATGCGCCCGCATCCTTCAACATCTCGGCGGAGAGATCGCCGGTGAAGGCGCCCTTGGCTTCGGCATGACAGTCCTGCCCGCCCAGCGCGAAAGCGCCTTTCACATGCCATGCCGCCTGGGCGATCAAGGTCGCGGGCGGACAGATCAGAACATCGCAGGCCGGCGCACCGAGCCCATCCTTGAGCGCCTTCAGTTCATCCAGGCTGGCCGCCAGCCCGTTCATCTTCCAGTTTCCCGCTACCAAGGCGCGCATCGGACCTCCCAAACAGAGCAAGTAAGACCTTGTATTTCCCGCATTTCACCGGCAAAACCCGCAGCTCGCGCGCGGCTTGCCGGGACAGGGCCCCCTCCCTATCATCCGCCGCTTCGGGACGCCACGCCTCTCAAGTCACGGAATTCACAGTCATGATTCAATGGATGCACGCACTTTCCAAGCACTGGGTGATGACCCTGTTGATGGGTGGCTTGACCCTGTCCTTTGTGGTGTGGGGCATGGGGCTGAACCAGTTCGACATCGGGGGCGGCACCCAGGTGGCGACCATTGGCGGCACCGCGGTCAGCCCGGCGGAATTCCAGCGCACCTATCGCAACTTTGTCCGCAACCAGAGCCAGCGGATGGGCAGCGAGATCACGCCCGACATGGCGGAAAAAATGGGCCTTCCCCAGGCGGCGCTGCAACAGATGGTCAGCCGGACGGCGGTCCAGAATGAAGCGGAACGGCTGGGCCTTATCACCTCGGACGGGGCGGTGGCGCAGAATGTGCGCTCCATGTCGCCGTTCCGCGGCACGTTGGGAACCTTCGACCGGCCCACCTTCCTGCAGGCCATCGCCCGGGCGGAATATACCGAGGACCAGTTTCTCAACGAGATCCGCCAAGAGATGACGGTGGATCAGCTTACCCAGGCGATGGAAGCCAATTTCGTGCTGCCCAGCCCCTACGCCCAGGCGATCGCCCAGTATATCAGCGAGAAGCGCGCCGCCGAATATGTCGTGCTGACGCCGGCCATGGCGGGCGACGTGGCCGCGCCCGGCGATGCGGCGTTGGACGCCTATGTCAAGGCGCATGCGGCGCGCTACTCCACGCCGGAGTATCGGGAAGCCGATTATGCCGCCATCGGGCCTGCCGATGTGTCGGGTTCGCTCAGCGTCACCGACGCCCAGATCCAGCAGCAGTACGACGCCAGCAAGGCCACTTACGTGATTGCGGAAAAACGCGACGTGCAGCAGATCGACTTCAAGACCCTTGCCGAGGCCCAGGCGGGACGCGCCAAGATCCAGTCCGGCACCAACTATGAAGCGCTGGCGGCGGAACGCGGCCTGAAGCCGGAACAGATTTCGCTGGGCACCCTGACCCAGGACGAACTGCCCGATGCCGAGCGCGCCAAGGCGATCTTCGCGCTGACGCTCAACGAGGTCAGCCAGCCGATCAAGACCGGTTTCGGCGGTTTTGTGCTCGCCCGCGTCACCAAGATCGCGCCGGGTTCCACCAAGACCCTGGCCGATGTGAAGGAAGAGATTCGCAAGACCCTGCTGGGTCAGATGGCGGAAAACAAGCTGGTGGATGTGATCAATGCCTATACCGATGCCCGTTCGTCGGGCAGTGATTTCAGCGAGGCCGCCAAGAAGGCGGGCATGAAACTGGTGCGGATCAACGGGGTAGATGCCAGCGGGCTGCGGCCGGATGGCAGTGCCGCCGATGTGCCGGCCGATCCGGAATTCCTGCCCGCTTTGTTCAAGGCGGAAGTGGGCGAGGATGTCGATCCTTTCGCCACCAAGCTGGGCACCTATTACATCCTGCATGTGAATGGCGTGACGCCGCCCAAACTCAAGCCGCTGGAACAGGTACGCGCCCAGGCCTTGACCGATTACACCAACGACCAGCGCGCCAAGCTGCTGGCGACCAAGGCGCAGAGTCTGGCGGCCCAGGCCCGGAAGGACAATTCGCTGGACGCCATCGCCAAGCAGTTGAATATCCCGGTGCAGCACAGCCCCGCCTTGGCGCGAGACACCAATGACGCCACTTTCTCCGCCCAGACGGTGAGCCGCCTGTTCGCCGCTCCGCCGGGCGGCGTCGACGTCGGGCCGCAGGGCGCTTCGGACAATTACCTGATCGCGCGGCTCTCCGGCATCCGTCATCAGGCGATAAATCCGCGAGACCCCGCCTTTCAGAACGGCGTGGCGCGCTTTTCCCAGACGGTGGCACAGGACTTTTCCCTCGATCTGGCCAATGACGCACGCGCCCGCCAGGGAGTGAAGATCAACCAGAAGCTGGTCACCTCTCTCACCGGCCCCGCCCAGTGATGACCGGGTGATCCATGATCGAACCGGCGTTTGACGCATTCGCCCCGGGCTATCAGGGGGGCCGGGCGCAGCTCTTATATACCCGGCTGGTGGCGGACATGGAGACGCCGGTTTCCGCCTATCTCAAACTTGGCTTCGCGGCGGACGGCACGGCGCGCGACAATGCTTTTCTGCTGGAAAGCGTCCAAGGCGGCGAGACGCGCGGGCGCTATTCCATCATCGGCCTGTTGCCGGACCTGATCTGGCGCTGCCGAGGAGGCGTGGCCGAGATCAACCGCACCGCCTTGCGCGATGCGGGCAGCTTCACGCCCGAAGCCACCAAGCCGCTGGAGAGCCTGCGCACCCTGACGCGCGAAACGCGCCTTGAAGTGCCGCAAGGCCTGCCGCCCATGGCCACCGGCCTGTTCGGCTATCTGGGCTACGACATGGCGCGGCAAGTCGAAAATCTGCCCAATCCGCCGCCCGACACCTTGGGCCTGCCCGACGCCATTCTGCTGCGCCCCACCATCACCGCCATCTTCGACAGCGTGAAAGACGAGATCATCGTCATCACCCCGGTCTGGCCCGACAGCAATGTGGATGCCAAGGCGGCCTATGCGCGCGGCGTGGCGCGGCTGGATGAGGCGGTGGCGGAACTGGAACGCCCCGCTCCGCCCAGCGCGGAAGTGCCGAACAATCTGCCGACCGGCGTACCCATCGAATCCAACATGACCAAGGACGAATATTTCGCCGTGGTGGCGCGCGCCAAGGAATATATCATGGCGGGCGATGTGTTTCAGGTGGTGCCCAGCCAGCGCTTCCGCCGCCCCTTTGGGCTGCCGCCCTTCTCGCTCTATCGCGCCCTGCGGCGGCTGAACCCGTCGCCCTATCTTTATTACCTGGCGATGCCGGGATTCCAGATTGTCGGCTCCAGCCCGGAAGTGCTGGTGCGGCTGCGCGGCGGCAAGGTCACCATCCGTCCCATCGCCGGCACCCGTCCGCGCGGCAAGACCCCGGACGAAGACAAGGCCTTTGCCGAAGACCTGATGGCCGATCCCAAGGAACGCGCCGAGCATCTGATGCTGGTCGATCTGGGCCGCAACGATGTCGGCCGCGTCGCCAAGACCGGCGCGGTGACGGTGACCGACAGTTTCTTCATCGAACGCTACAGCCATGTGATGCATCTGGTGTCCAATGTCGAAGGCGATATCCGCGACGGGCTGGACGCGGTGGATGCGCTGGCGGCAGGACTGCCGGCCGGCACCCTGACGGGCGCGCCCAAGATCCGCGCCATGGAAATCATCGACGAATTTGAAAAGGAAAAGCGCGGCGCGGCCTATGCCGGTGCGGTGGGCTATTTCGCCGCCGATGGCTCGATGGATACCTGCATTGTGCTGCGCACCGCGCTGGTCAAAGACGGCACCATGTATGTGCAGGCGGGCGGCGGCGTGGTCGCCGATAGCCAGCCCGAGGCCGAATATCAAGAGACCATCAACAAGTCCAAAGCCCTGCTCGCCGCCGCCGAGGAAGCCGTGCGCTTCGCCAGCGCGGCCAAGAAGGGCCAGTAGGCCGATCCACCCGCAAAAACCCAGTGACGGTTGACGGCAGCCGCTTATTAGTCCTACTTTGTAGATAAAACAAAGAGGCTCCTATGCGCAAGGCTTGGTTGTTTGTCCTGCTGATCGCCACGCCGCTGGCGGCGCAGCCCGCCATTCCCGACACAGTCATGGGCCGTACCCTGTCGGACTATCTTGCCGCCTTCAATTCCGGTGATGCCGCCAGGATCGATTCCTTTAACAGCGCGCATCATTTCGACATGACGGCCGCAGACCAGTTGGACTTTTACCGCCAGAGCGGCGGCTTTGTCTTGAAGAAGGTCGAAAACAGCGACGACACCTCCATCGCGGCCCTGGTGCAGGAAAAAGGCAGCGACGCCATGGCGCGCATGACCCTTCGGGAAACCGGCACCGTGCAGGCGCCGAAGCTGTCGATCCAGTTGAGCGAGGTTGCCCGGCCGGCGGAATATGCCATCACGCGTCTCAGCCAGGCCGATGCCATCAAGGCGCTGGACGCCCGCGCGGCGCGGCTTGCGGCGCAGGACCGGCTATCGGGCGCCATGCTGATCGCCCGCAAGGGCAAGATCGTTTACAGCCATAGCTGGGGCCTGGCCGATCGCCAGACCAAGGCGCCGATCACGCTGGACACGAAATTCCGTCTTGGTTCAGACAACAAGATGTTCACGGCGGTTGCAATGCTGCAGCTGATAGCGGCGGGAAAAGCCTCGCTCGACGGCACGGTTGGCACATATCTGCCGGACTATCCGAACAAGGAGGTGGCCCAGAAAGTCACTATTCGCATGTTGCTCAATCACAGCGGCGGTACCGGCGACTTTTTCGGACCCGAGTTCGACAAGAACCGGTTGAACCTGAAACACAATGAGGATTACGTGCGGTTGTTCGGCACCAAAGATCCGGTGTTCCCGCCCGGCAGCCAAGAACGCTATTCCAACTTCGGCTTTGTTATCCTGGGCTCCATCGTCCAGCATGTCAGCGGCGAGGACTATTACGAATATGTCCGCCGCCACATCTTCCAGCCTGCGAGCATGACGAATAGCGGCTCACTGCCCGAGAACGAATCCGTACCGGGGCGCGCCACGGGATATATGTGGAAAGACGGCGCCTGGACGCCCAATACCGACACCCTGCCCTATCGCGGCATGGCGGCGGGCGGCGGCTATTCCAGCGCGCATGACCTGCTGAAATTCGCCCAGGCGCTGGAAAACGGCAAATTGCTTCCCGCGGCGCTGAAAGATCAGGCGACGCACTTCCAGACGCGGGGCAAATGGTATGGCTTCGGTTTTGCCATCCATGGCGAAGACGGTCCCGAACATTGGTATGGCCATGGCGGCGGCGCGCCTGGCATGAACGCGGACTTGCGCGTTTTCCCGGCCAGCGGAACGGTGATCGTGACCTTGGCCAATCTCGATCCGCAGGTCGCCAACCGGCTGGCGGAATTTTATCTCAACCGGATGCCGCTGAATTAGCGCGACGCAAAGGCCGTTGCCCGCTCCGCCTTCAGCCTTATCGCCTCGTCCAACGGCACCAGGGTCACGCCGCGATCCTGCGCCAGCCAGGCCGCCAGCAATTTCAAAGTGACGTCATGGGGATGGCCGATGGCGATGGCGATACCGCTGCGCTTGGCTTCCCGCGCCAGCATTTCCAGTTCGGCGCTGACCGAAGCCGGGCTGGGATCGTCGTCGAGAAAGACGTCCCGCCCCGCCGTCATTACGCCCGCGGCGCGCGCCACAGCGCCGACCTGGCTGCTGGGCCCTGTGCGGGAATCGAAAAAGAACAGATGCCGCGCCTTTAACGTCGACATCACCGGCCCCAGCGCCGTGCTATCTGCGGTGAAGCGGCTGCCTTCATGATTGTTGATGCCCACCAGCCCGGGCACCCGCGCCAGGTTCCAGCCCAACCGGCGCGCGATCTCATCCGCCGCCATGCCGGGCTTCAACCCCATCGGGCCGGGGTCCTTGCCATTGATCGCCAGCATCGGAACATGCGCCAGCACCAGATGGCCTTTTTTCGCCGCCGCCTCCGCCAGAAAGGGCGTGGTCTCGGCATAAGGCAGAAAGGACAGCGCCACCTCTTTGGGCAGCGCCATGGCCTTGTCGGTGCCGGCAAGGTCTTCGCCCAGATCGTCGATACAGATGGCAATGACCGGACGCGGAACGGCAGCAGTGTTTTGCGCCACGCGTACATCCCGCAGCGCGGGCGGCGGACCCAACCGGTCGACCCGGATCGCCTCGACCAGCCAGTCCGGCATCGGCGTGGCGGTAACCGGATAAAGAACCTGCGGCGCGAAACGGCTTTCGGCAAAGCCGGCAAGGCTGACGCGCCCCGCGCCATGATCGCTGGAGCGATTCACACCGGCTTGCGCCGCCATGCCGGGCACCGCCGCGTCGAGGAATTTGGGCAGCCCCGCTAGGGCGGCATCGCCCCCCAGCGCCATGCCGCCACCGAACAGCAGGGCGAAGGCAAGCTCAGGCAGGCGCCGAATCAGTGATTCGCGAATCATGCCGCACTACCGCAAACCGGCGATTCGCTGTCAACTTAGACCGTAGACGGATCATCTCCCGCGGCTAATCCGCCGCCGCAGTTGGCCCGCCACCCGAAATCGCCCGCTTGCACAGCCAAACCATTCCAATCAGCAGAATGCAGATCCAGCCGGAGGCCCAGAAGATGTCGTTCGCCGCCAGAAGATAGGCCTGCCGCAGGGCTGTGCGGGCCACCGCCGCCTTGCCCGCCAGATCGGAATATCCCAGGCCATGCAGGCTTTGCAGAGTCTGGGACAGTCCGGGCGTGAAGATGGTGGTCTGGTCGGCCAGCCGGCTTTGATGCAGCGCCTCGCGCCGGTCCCACAAGGTAGTGACGATGGAGGCGGCAAACCCCCCGGCGGTGATGCGCGCGAAATTGCTCAAGCCGGACGCCAGGGGAATCTTTTGCGGCGGCACACCGTCCAGCAAAATGGTGATCATCGCCAGGAAGAAAGTCGCCATGGCGATGCCCTGCACCAGCAGCGGCAAGGTGAAATCCAGGAAGCTGGCCTCATTGGTGAAGCGCGACCGCATCAGGAAGGAAGCGCCGAAGGCGATGAAGGCAATGGTAGCGACGATGCGCGCATCGATCCGGGTCATCATCTTGGCAGCCAGCGGCGTCAGCAGCACCGCCACCACGCCGGTGGGCGCCGCCACCAGCCCCGCCCAGGTCGCCGTGTAACCGACCTGGGTCTGCAACCAGAGGGGCATCAAAAGATTGTTGGCGAAGAACACGGCATAGCCCAGGCAAAAAGCCAAAGTGCCCAGGGCGAAATTGCGGCGCTTGAACAAGGACAGGTCGACCACCGGATTCTTGGCAGTCAGTTCCCAGATCAGGAAGGCGGCGAAGCCGATGGCGGTGGTGATGGCCAGGGCGACGATCATGCTGGAGGAAAACCAGTCCGCATCCTTGCCCTGGTCCAACATCACTTGCAGCGCGCCCACCCAGATCACCAACAGCCCCAGGCCTACCGTGTCGATGGGCAGCTTGCGGGTCGGGGTCTCGCGATCCTTCAGGTTCGCCCAGCACAGGAAAGTCACGAAAATTCCCACCGGAATATTGATCAGGAAAATCCAGCCCCAGTGATAATTGTCGGAAATGTAGCCGCCCAGGATGGGGCCGCATATCGGCGCCACCAGGGTAGTGATCGACCAGATTCCCAAGGCAGTGCCGCGCTTCTGGGGCGGAAAGATCGAGATCAGCAACGCCTGGCTGCCGGGGATCATCGGACCCGAAACGCCCCCTTGCAGCACCCGGAAGAAGATCAGCGACGGCAGGCTCCAGGCGATGCCGCAAAGAAATGACGCGATGGTGAAGGCCAGCACCGAAAAAACGAAGGTTTTCACGACGCCGTAACGGCCCATCAGCCAGCCGGTCAGCGGTACGCCGATGCCGTTGGCCACCGCAAATGCCGTGATCACCCAAGTGCCCTGCTCCGAGGACACGCCCAGATTGCCTGCGATGGTGGGCAGCGAGACATTGGCGATGGTCGAATCCAGCACCTGCATGAACGTGCCCAACGCCAGCACCAGGGCGGTGATGGCCAGCTGGCCGCCTTTCAGCGGCCGCATCTCGCCGCTTCCCGGCGCGCTCACCTCAGCGCTCCGCTATTCTCCCTGAGGATGCGCGCAATCATGGCATCGGCCGCCGGGCCCGAATCCTCGCCGGTATCGGCGCGGGTAGTGCCGGCGCCGATGCGCGATGTGACCAGCGGACCCGACTGGTCGCTGACATCGGCATCCGCCGTGACGCTGAGGCCGACGCGCAAGGGATGCTTGGCGAGTTCCTCAGGGGCTAGCGCAATGCGCACCGGCACCCGCTGCACGATCTTGATCCAGTTGCCCGAGGCGTTCTGCGGCGGCAGCAGTGCAAAGGCGGAGCCGCTGCCCGCGCCCAGGCCCTCGATATGGCCATGATAGGTAACACCGCCGCCATAGATATCGGCCTTCACCGTCACCGGCTGGCCCACCCGCATGCGGGCAAGCTGCACTTCCTTGAAGTTGGCGTCGATCCACACATTCGACAGCGGCACCACCGCCATCAAGGGCGTACCGGCGGCAACCTGCTGTCCGGCCTGGACGGTGCGCTGGGCGATCACCCCATCCAAGGGCGCGATCAGGCGCATATGGCCATAGGCAATGGCGGCGGCGCGCAGCTGGGCTTCCGCCGCCATCACATCGGGATTGTGGGCGATGTCGGTGCCTTCGATGGCGGCATTGGATTGCTGCAAGCCGCCTTGCGCCGAATTGACCGCGGCTTGCGCTGCCGCCACCGCGTCACGGGCATGGGCCAGTTCCTCGCCCGATACCGACTGGGTGGCGAAAGCCTTTTCGCGGCGTTCATAATCGCCTTGCGCCTGGGCCAAAGCCACCCGCGCCTGGTTCAGTTCGGCCTCGCCGGAATCGGATTTGGAGAATTGCGCCTTCACATTGCGCACCACCCGGGCCAGGTTGGCCTGGGCGGCCTGCAGATTGACCGTCGCGATGGCCGGATCCATCTCGATCAAAAGCTGGCCCTGGCGCACGGTCTGGGTGTTGTCGGCATGCAGCGCCAGCACCGTGGCATTTTCCTTGGAAGTGATCGCCACCACATTGCCGCCGACATAGGCGTCGTCGGTGCTTTCGAAATTGCGGGCATAGAGCAGCCAATAAACGCCATAGATCACCGCGGCGGCCAGGATTACGGCGCCCAGGATAAGGAACCAGAAACGGCGTTGTCCGTTTGGCGTGTTGCTAATATCGGTCATGACGAACGTCCTGCTTGTGATCTTTAGGGAATGGACTTGCGCAGCTCGGCTGTCTGCGTCCTTGGCTCGAAGCCGCCACCTACGGTCAGCATCAGGGTGATGCGCTGCTGCGCCCCCTGCGCCACCACGCCGACCAGCGCCTGGCGCGCCTGGAGCAAGGTGGCTTCCGCCGTCAGCATGGGAAGCTGGGTCTGCAATCCGCCGCGATAACGGTCCTCGGCGATGCGGAAGGCCTTTTCTGCGCTGGTCACGGCGTCCTGCTGCTGCACCCGCTGGGCTTCGAGACTCTTCACCTGGGTCATGGCATCGGCGGTCTGCTTGATGGCGCCCAGCACGGCGCCGTTATAATCGCTCACCGCCAGATCGAGATCGGCGGTGGCGCGGGCATATTGGGCGCGCAGCTTGCCGGCATCGAAGATCGGCAAATGGACCGCCGGACCAATCCCCATGGTGAAAGCATTGCCCGTCACCAGGTTGGAAAGCCCGATGGCCTGGAAACCGGCGAGCGCCGCCAGATTGATGTCCGGATAGAAATCGGCATGCGCCGCCTCGCGGCCTTTCATGGCCGCGCGTATCCGCGCCTGGGCGGCCAATATATCGGGCCGCCGCGACAGAAGGTCGGCGGGCAGGCTCGAGGGCAAAGGCAGCGCCACATCCAGGTGGGGCGCGGGCCTTGTGATGGTGGCATAAGCGCCGGCGCCCTGCCCCGCCAGCGCGGCGATGGCATGCAGGTCCATCTCGCGCGCCGCCGCAAAGCGCAACTGATCGGCCTTGGCGATGGAGAGCAGCGACTTGGCCTGTTCCACCGCGCTGCCATTTTCCAGCCCGGCATCGAGGCGGCCCTGGCTGATCTTTAGAATCTCGGCGCGCTCGGCCACGGTGGCATCGGCAATATCGCCATACTGATAGTCCAGCAACAGATTGATATAGACCTGGGCAAAGGCCCCCGACAGCGCCAGATGCGCGGCCTCGGCATCCAGCGCGGCGGCTTCGGCGCTATTGCGCGCCTGCGCGATCAGCGCCGCCTGCTTGCCCCAGAAATCCAGATTCCAGCTGAGATTGGCGGTCAGCGAGCCATACCAGCGATAGCTGCCGCCATAGGGCGGCGGAATAATGTAATCCTTGCTGAACAGCACGCGCTGTTCGCTGCCGTCGAACGTCACTTGCGGCAAATCCTTGGCCTGGTTCACCGCGACCTCCGATTGCGCCGCGCGCAGCCGCGCCAGTGCGCCCGCCAAGGTGGGATTGTTGGCCATCACCGAAGCAGCCAGCCGGTCAACCTGCGGGTCCTGGAAAACTTTCCACCAGTCGCGTGGCGCATGCGGCGCGGCATCGCCGGTCAGGCCCAGGCTGGACTGCTGGACTTCGGTCACTTGCGGCGTGGTGGGCGGGGTATCGACGCAAGCCGTCAACAGCAGGCTGGTGAGCAACGCCCCGGATTTCCTCAAGACGCTCATGACGCTTTCCTCATCTTGGCCGCCGTCTTTGCCCTCGCAGGCGGGGCAACCGGCTTGGCGATGGGAACGTCGGACAATAGCAGCCGGGATTTCCTGTCCTGCTTGCTGTCCGCGGCGATCACCAGCCGGGTCAGAAGATCGATCAACATATCCACTTCCTCATGGGTGAAGCCGGACAAAAGCCCGTTCCAGAGATGCATCACCTTGGGAGCCAGCGCCTCAACCAGGCTTGTGCCGCGCGCAGTCAGCGTCACCGTCACCACCCGGCGGTCGGTTTCGCTGCGATTGCGGCTGACAAAGCCACGTTCCACCATCTGGTCGATAAGACGAGTCAGGGACCCCGCATCGTGACAGATATTCTGCGCCAGGTCGCCCGCGGTCTGGACGCGGCCGTCATGCAGCGCCACCAGGGTGGTCCATTGCGAGAAGGTGAGTTCCTGGTCCTCGAACAGCGCCTCCATCTGCGGCAGCACCAGATTGATGCCGATCCGCATCAGATAGCCGACCGAGTTCTTCTTGGCGTAATTGGCGCGGGTATAATAGGGCTTCACCGCCGGACCTATCCCCTGTCTAGGCAATATTTGCTGGGACAATACTTGCTCAAGCAAGCATATAGCTCTGCCCGCCCCGGCTCGCAAGCGGCAATTTCGGTATGGACAGGCTTGCGCAAATCGCATCACAAGGGGCGGCGAACGGTGCCCATGCCCTCTTATGTCTATGTCCTGGCGGCGCAAAATCCGGACGGCCGGACGATCACTTATGTCGGCTGGACATTGGATTTGGAGCGCCGGCTGGCGGAACATAATGGCAAGCGTGTAGGCGCCAAAACGACGCGCGGCCGCAACTGGGTGCTGGTCTATGCCGAAAAACACCGCACCCGCAAAGGCGCGATGCGGCGCGAATTCATCCTCAAGAACGACAGAAAATTCCGGGCCTCACTCAGACCTTGAATCGCTCTTGCTGCGGTCAGGCGAACGGGCCGATGATGGTGCGGGCGCTCAGCAGAAAAGCGTCCGCGACACAGGCGAAGGGCGTGAAATCGGCATCGGACTGCCGCGCCCTCAGCAGCTTGGCGAAGCGGGCATAAAGGGCAACATATTCCGGCACGGTGCCGACATCGACTGGCTTGCCGTCCAGCGCCATCTTCGACGCGCCCAGCGACAGTTTCAACGCCCCCGCATCGGTATCGATATCGATGTCCCAGGTCTGCGGCCCCTTCTGGTCGAAATCGAATTCCGCCGCCACGGGCACGCCGCCGCAGTCATAGGTCAGGCTGGCGGCGATGGGCGCCGCCTTGTTGGCGGGAAAGCGTAATGCGCTGGACTGCAGCCGCAGCACATCGGGCAGGATGGCCGTCGCCACCGACAAAGCATTGATGCCCGGATCGAACACGCCGATTCCCGGCTCCCAGATCCATTCCTGGCCCGGATGCCAGACCCGCACATCCTCCTTCCAGGTGATGGTGACGCCGCGGATCGCCTTGCCCTTCAGCCATGCCTTGGCCGGTTCGACCGCAGCGGCGTCGCGCGAATGCCAGCTTTGATAGAGCACACGCCCGGCGGCTCTCGCCCGTGCCGCGATGTCCTGCGCCTCGGCCAGGGTGGCGGCCGGCGGTTTTTCGTTGAGGATGTCGAGACCTGCATCGATCGCCTGCAAGGCCAGGGCATGGCGGCTGCGCGGCGGGGTGCAAAGGGCCACCACCGTCACCTCCGGCAAGGCCGCCTTCATCGCCGCGATGGTGCGGAAGTTCGGCAAGCCCGGCAATTCGGCGTCCGCCAGCGTCACCGCCGCCGCCAGGGTGAAATCATCCGAGCCGGCGATAGCCGGAATATGGGCGTCGCGGGCGATCTTGCCGCCGCCGACAATGGCTATCGTGACCGTCATGAAAATCCTTGATCCTGCGGCCCTTGGCAGGGCCCTTCCAATGGGCAAGTATATGTCTGAGTAATAGAACCGGACAACCGGGCGGAACGGGAGAGGAAATGACGGACAACATACAAGGCGCGCGAAAAGGCCATACCTTCATCCTGTCGATGCTGGCCAGCCTTTTCTTCATGTGGGGCTTCATCTCGGTGCTGCAGGACATTCTGGTCCCGCACCTGAAATCGGTCTTCGATCTCAACTATACCCAGTCCTTGCTGGTGTCCTGCACCTGGTTCGTCACCTATTTCATCATGTCGCTGCCTTGCGCCTTCCTGCTGCAGCGCCTCGGCTACAAGAAATGCCTGGTCACCGGCCTGGTGGTGATGGCGGCGGGCTGCCTGTTGCTGTTGCCGGCGGCCGAGATCGCCTTCTATCCCCTCTTTCTCTTCTCCCTCTTTGTTACCGCCTCGGGCATTACTCTGCTGCAGGTGGCGGCCAATCCCTATGTGGCGGTGATCGGTTCGCCTCAGACCGCCTCGTCGCGCCTGAACCTGGTGCAGGCGATGAACACGGTGGGCGACACCGTCGCCCCCATGTTCGGGGCACTGCTGATCCTGGGCCGCAGCGTTGGCGGCACCGCCGCCGCCGGCACCGTCCTGACCCCGGCCGAAAAGCTGGCGGACGCCCGCTCTGTGGAGCTGCCCTATATCGGCATCGCCGCCGTGCTGCTGCTGCTGGCGGTTCTGTTCACCTTTCTCAAGCTGCCGGACCTGGGCAATGCCACCAAGCGCCTGGCGCCGGAAGCGCGCAAGAAGCTGTCGCTATGGAAGCACCGCAACCTGGTGTTCGGCGTGCCCGCCATCTTCATGTACCTGATCTGCGAGATCGGCGTCGGCAGCCTGTTCATCAATTTCGTGAAAAGCCCCGAAATCGGCAACATGACCGCCACCGACGCCAGCCATTACCTCACCTATCTGTGGGGCGGCATGGCGGTGGGCCGTTTTGTCGGTGCCTGGCTGATGACCTTTATCGAAGCGGAAACCGTTTTGGCCGGAGCGGCAATCGGCGCCTTCGGCCTGCTGATGACGGTGGTGTTCGGCAGCGGTCATACCGCAATGTATGCGCTGATCCTGGTCGGCCTGTGCCACTCCATCATGTTCCCCACCATCTTCACCCTGGGGATCAAGGGCCTGGGGGCGCTGACCGAGGAAGGTTCGGGCCTGCTGATCATGGCCATCGCGGGTGGCGCGCTGGCGGACGCGCAAGGCTGGATCGCCGACCATTACAATCTGCAGATTTCCTTTCTGCTGCCGGCGGTGTGCGAGCTTTACGCCCTGTTCTACGCCGTCTGGGGTTGCAAGGTGACCAACCCCGAACCGCCGGAAGTGCTGCAGGAGACCTGACGGGCGCGGCTCAGACTGACCGTCACAAGTCCCGCATCGCCTGCACCACGGTGCCGCGGGCGACCTTGAGAGACGGCATCAGCGCGCCCCATATCCCGATGACGATAGCCCAGCCCAGGGCAATCGCCGCCATGCGCCATGTCACATGGATAGGAAATACGCCGCCTTGCGCGCCGCCATTGTAGGGATAGCCGTTGAGCCACAGCCAGTCGGTACCAACACCGATCAGCGCACCCAGGCAGGCCAGCAGTACCGCTTCCACAACGACAGAGGTGGCCAACAGCGCGCCATTGAAACCGATGGCGCGCAGAATCACGATCTCATGCGCCCGCGCGCTGGTCGCGGCATAGACGGTGTGGACTGTTCCTGAAAGCGCCCCTCCCCCCATAAGCAGCAAAAGCGCATAAGCGACAAAATAGGGAAAGTTCGGAACCTGGGACCAGAGCTGCGCATAATAATCGGTCTCGCGCACGATCCTGACCGGCAAGGCGCGCAGGGATTTGCGAAAATCCTCCAGCCTGTCCGGCGATTTCAAGGCAACGCGTACAAGTTTATAGCCGTCGCGATGCATGGCGTCCTTGAGCGCGCCGGCATCCGCCACCACATCTCCGTCCAGCGTATTTCCGGTTTCGAAGACGCCAACAACCTGCCAGCGGCGCTCCACGGCCTCGATCTGGCGGCCAATATCAAAGCCTGCAAACTTGCGCTGCGCCTGCAGACCCACGATCAGGTCTTGCGAGCCCGGCTTGGGCAGACGGCCTGAGAGCAATTTAAGCTCCGGCCGCATGACAAATCCCAAGGAACCGATGCCCCGAATGGTGGCATTGCCCATCTCCGGCTTTGCCCTTTTCAGCGGTCGAAAGCTTGCCGAAATTTCAAAATCGGCCAGAGCCTGGCCATGCCATTGGCGTATCCCTCGCGCATGCAAAATTGCGTCGGCCCACAAAGGTGAAATACCCGATTGCGCCTGCGGGCTTTGCGACAGCACGATAGCGCGATCCGGCGCGCCCGCCCTGAGGTAATTGTTTTTCAGGCTTTCACCCGCGGCGATGAAGGACAGGGGAACCACCGTTACGCAGGCAAGGCCGATGACAATCACCAGCGAGGATTTGATGCGCCCGGGAAAGCTTCGCGCGCTTAGCCGCATGATCCCCAGAAATTGCCGCAAGCTAGCCATGACGCCCCCGCGCCAAGGTGGCCGCAAGATTGAGACGCGCCAGGCGCCGAACCGGCAAGATCATGCTGACAAAGGCGACAAGCATGGCGGCCGTGAAATTGATCCCGACCGATGCAGGCGGCAGGACCAGGAGCATTTTCATTTTCGCGGCAAACAGATGCGACGCGGCCAGCAAGACCGATTGCGCCAGCACCTGGCCCGCTGCCGCGCCCGCCAGACAGGGAGCCGCCACTTCACAAAACAGCAAGGTCACGACTCGCCGTCCGGAAAAACCCAGGGTCCGCAACAAGGCGAACTCCCAGCCGCGCTCTCTTACCGACTGGGCCATGGCGTTGGCGGTAAGAAACAGGATCATTACAAAGCCCAGCCCCGAGATGACGCCGACCGCTCTGTCCAGTTCGCTGCCCGGCCCTTGCGGCAGGACATGCGCCGCCGTCATGGCAAGGCCGGTCAGCATGGTTGCAAACGCCATGGAGACGAAGGCGAGGATGGGATGGGCGGGCTGTCGCCGCAGCCCCGCCCAGATCAGCGGCAGGAATTTCATCTGCCGCGGTCAGAGGTTCAGATGGATGGATATGGGCGGCAGAAGCCCGCGCAGCTGCATGATCCAGAGAATCATTGCCACCCCGCCCACCACGGCGAGAACCACCCCGATCTGAAGGATCACCGCCGCACGAAGAAAGGCGGCGACGGCGTCCACCTCCTCTTCCGGCGGGTCCTCCTGCCACCATCCGGGCCGGAACGCCGCCAGATGCACACGGCGGACATGAGCGCGCTGGCCCAATGGGCCTTGGCCGCGGCGCGACACCTCGGCCAGCAGCGCCGCCCAATTGGGAAAGCCATACTCCCGCGCCAGGATGAGTTGGGCATCGGCCAGCCGGGCGCTGGGCATTTTCGCCTTCATGGCGGCAAGCCGTGCCTTGGCCTGTTTGCGCAAGTGATTGGAGTGGGGAAGTGGGGGAAGCACACGCTTCCCGGGATCGCCGGTCATCAAAAGCCTTCCTTCCATGAGCCCGCGTGTCCGCGATACCGGGCTGGAAGTCAGGAAAGACCAACACAAATACGAGTGGGCTAAGCCCTTTGCGCGGACAGCATGCCTCTCGAAAGGCCACTCAGCATAGCCATAGGAGCCAATGCGGCACAAGCGGATTTTGAACCTCTGTTCCGCGCGGCGTCGCCGATGCGCTATAGTCGGCGCGGGTTTTGTTGGGGCATGCGATGATTTTCGAACAAATCGCGACCGGCGGTTGCCAGTCCTATCTTTTGGGCTGCGACCAGGCGCGCTCCGCCATCCTGATCGATCCGCATTTGAACCAGATCGACCGTTACCTGGGCCTGGCGGCCAAGGACGGCTTGCGCATCCGCTATGTGCTGGACACCCACACCCATGCCGATCATTTCTCCGCCGCCAAGGAATTGGGCAAGACCCTCGATGTTCCGGTGGTGACCAGCAAACTCTCCCCTGCCCCCTATGCCGGATTCAAACTGGACAATGGCGAGATTTTGCGGGTGGGCGGCATGCGGCTCAAGGCGCTGCACACGCCCGGCCATACCCGCGATTCCATGTGCATTGTGGTGGAGGACCGCATCTTCACCGGCGACACCTTGCTGATCGGCGGTACCGGGCGCACCGACCTGCCCACCGGCGACCCCGACCAGCTCTATGACAGCCTGTTCGGAATGGTGCTGAAGCTCGATCCGGCCCTGCTGGTCTATCCGGCGCACGACTATAAAGGCCGCAGCCATTCCACCATCGGCGATGAGATCGCCGGCAATCCGCGGCTGCAAAAGCGCGAGCGCGCCGACTTCATCGCCATGATGAAACAGCTCAACCTGGAGGCGCCCACCCACCTGACCGAGGCGCTGCGCACCAATATGAGCGGCGGCAAGACGGTGGAACAGCTTTTGTCCGAAGCCAGCGCCCATGTTCCCTTTGTCTCCATGGCAGAATTGGCGGAACGGGTGACCGCGGGCGACCTGGGTCTTATTTTATTGGACGTGCGGGAAAAAGACGCGTTCGTGGCGGGGCACATTCCTGGCGCCCGCCATCTGCCGCGCGGGCAACTGGAGCTGCGGGTCAACAGCGAACTGCCCGATCCTACCCAGCGCATCTTGGTGGCCTGCGAATTCGGCCGCATCTCGACCCTGGCGGCGGCGACCTTGCGCGAGCTTGGCTATACAAAGGCCGCGGCGCTGGACGGCGGCATCAAGGCCTGGCGGGAAGCCGGACATCCTCTCGGTACCCTCTAGTTCTTTCCCATCATCGCGGGCGGCGAGCCGCGTTTCATCAAAAACTAACCGTGGAAATATGGGCCTTTAGGCACAACGCACGATTCACGATGGTTAGGACTTCCATAACTGCAACCGGGCTAGAGTTTCCAGGGGAAATCTTGGGGCACCGGTGAAAACACTTCGTTCCGTCAGCGTCATCCTGTTCGTCTGCACCGGTTTCCTAGTGCTGATGCTGGTGACGCTTTTCACGGTCGCCGCAAAGCATTACTTCGACAGCCGCGAGTCCGCCGGCCACCGTCTTTCCATTGCAACCGTCACCCAGCAATTCGTGATGGCCAATGAGGATCTGCGCGACGAACGGGGCGCCGTGGATGCGGCGCGTTTTTTCGACAGTCAGCCGGACAGCGCTCCCGACCTCGACCGCATTGCCAAACTCCACGCCCGCAGCCAGGCGGCGTTGGCCAAGCTGAACACTCTCCTGAAGACGGAGAAGGACGTTCTCAGCGCGCCGGAACAACGCAGACTTGCGGCAATGCAATCCCGCTATGAAGCCGGCTATGCCGGTATGTCGGTGATGTTGCGCCTGCCCGCCCGGGACCGTTCAAAGGCCGTCATCGGCCAATGGGCGGCGGCGGCAAACGGCCAGGTCACCGCGTTTGAGAACGAGATCACTGCGCTGTCGCTGCGATTGTCGGGCATCGATTCCTTCATTGACGAGATGATGAAGGCGGGCAACATCGCCATGGCCGCGCGCCGGGAGGCCGGCACCGACCGCGCCCTGCTCGCCGACGCCATCGCGACCGGCGCGCCGCTGGGCGAAGAAGACCATGTCCGGTTCGCGGAAATGAGGATGGCCGCCGCCTCACCCTGGGGCGTCATCCTTGGCGCGGCCAAGAGCCCTTCATTTCCTGTAGCTTTGGGAATGGCAGTACAGCAGGCCCATAAAATCTATTTCGTCGAGCAGGCGACGGAGCGCGATGCCATTCTCGCGCAGTTGAACAGGGGCATGCGGCCCTCTTTGTCTCCCGCCGGCTGGGTGCAGCGTTCGAACCGGGGTCTTACCGCCCTGACCAACGTTTCGCGGGTTGCTTTCGAACAAGCCAAGAGCCATCTCAGGGATCAGGCAAGCGAGGCGCAGCGTCGCTTCATCACCGCGCTGGTTTTGATCTTCATCGCTGTCGCCGTCGCGTCCCTGGCCTTCCTGCTCATTTTCCAGCGCGTAATCAGGCCTCTGCGGATTCTCACCGGCGCGATGGAAGCGGTGATCGAGGGCGACATGAAGCGCATCATCCCCATGCAGGACCGCGGGGACGAATTCGGCCAGTTTGCCCGCACCGTCAGCCTATTCCGGGACGCAACCCTGGAGCGGGAGCGGCTCAAGTCCGAATTGCTAGAAAATCTCAGCGCCAAGGAGGCGGCGGAAGCCTCGAGCCGGGTCAAGTCGGAATTCCTCGCCAATATGAGCCACGAGCTGCGCACGCCGCTGAACGCCATCATCGGCTTTTCCGACGTCATGCGCTCGCGCCTGTTCGGGCCGATGCATGCGCGCTACGAGGAATATGCCGGCCTGATCCATGAATCCGGCCAGCATTTACTCAGCCTGATCACCGACATCCTCGACTTATCGAAGATCGAGGCGGGCAAGTTCGTCCTAGACCCGCAGCCTGTGGACTTGACCGAGACGGTAGCCTACTGCCTCGATCTGACGCGCCGCCGCGCCGAGGAGACCGGCATCAGGCTGAGCGCCAGCGTGCCAGCCGACATGCCGGTGCTCATCGCCGATCCCCGCTCGGTGAAACAGATCCTGCTGAACCTGCTCTCCAACGCTGTGAAGTTCACTCCGGCGGGCGGAGCAGTGTCGCTCAGCGCCCAGGCGCTGGAGGGAATGCTGCATCTGGCTGTGCACGATAACGGTATCGGCATTCCCGGGAAGGCGCTTGCGCGGATCGGGCACGCCTTTGAACAGGCCAACAACGATCCGATGCGGGCGCGCGAGGGGACGGGTCTCGGCCTGGCGCTGGTAAAATCCCTGGTGGCGCAACATGGCGGCAGGATGCGCATCGAAAGCCAGGAAGGCGTCGGCACGACCGTGTCGGTCGAACTTCCTTTCGTCTGCGTTCAACGTATCGCCGCCTGATTGCCCCGCGCCGCTATTCCGCCGCGATCTGGTTGCGCTTGTCGAACTGCGACCACACGCCTTCGGTGCCATCCCATGAGCCGCGCGAGGCGCCCTTGGAATATTCGGTGGCGCGTTGCTCGAAGAAGTTGGCGTGTTCGACGCCATTGAGGATTTCCACCAGCCAGGGCAGCGGGTGGGCCTTGAGCTGCTTGTAGCCGGTATCGGTGACCTCGAAATTGCCGAATACCGGTTCCAGCTTGAGCTGGGTCAACCGCCAGTCCGCGATGTAGCGGACATAGGACTTGATCTCCTTGGCGGTCATGCCCTGGACTTCGCCCAGGCCAAAGGCCAGGTCGATAAAGCCTTCTTCCAGCCCCACCATGGTATGGGCCACTTCGCGGATATCGCCGCGCACCCCTTTGGTGACGCAGCCGGTCTCGTCATTCCAGGCGTGATAGAGCTTGGTGATGCCTTCGCAGTGCAGGCTTTCGTCGCGCACCGACCAGGATACGATCTGGCCCATGCCGTTCATCTTGTTGAAGCGGGGGAAGTTCATCAACATGGCGAAACTGGCAAACAGCGACATGCCCTCGGTAAAGGCTCCGAACATGGCAAGCGTGCGCGCCACGTCGGCGCAGGTGCCCACCCCGAAAGTGTGCATGTAATCGGCCTTGGCCTTCATCTCGCGATAGTCGCGGAAAGCCTCGAATTCGGTCTGCGGCATGCCCAAGGTCTTGAGCAGCAGCGCATAGGCGTCGATATGCACCGTCTCCATATTGGTGAAGGCGGCCATCATCATCTGCACTTCCAGCGGTTGGAAGATGGGGATGTAGCGCTTGAGGTAATTGTCACCCACTTCCACATCGCTTTGAGTGAAGAAGCGGAAAATCTGGGTCAACAGGCCTTTCTCGGCCTCGGACAGATGACCCGATTGCCAGTCGCGGATGTCGGAGCCCAGCGGCACTTCCTCGCCCATCCAATGGGTCTGCTGCTGGCGCTTCCAGCAATCATAGGCCCAGGGATAACGGGTGATGTCATAAGTCCCCGTGGCATTGAGCAAACCAATCGTGCCTTTGCCGATCAGCGTGCGCGGATCGACCGACCCTAAACCTTTTACTGACATGCCAGGCATTCCTCGTAATCGGTGCGGGGAGCGGCCGAAACGCCGCCCTTCTCTTTTTTCTCCAGCTGACCGGCAAAACCGGCGCGGCTGATCGACTTGGAGCGGCAGTAATAGAGGCTCTTGATGCCCCGCTCCCACGCCGTCCAGTGCAGCATGTGCAGATCCCATTTGTCGATGTCTGCGGGCAGGAACAGGTTCAGGGACTGGCTCTGGCAGATATAAGGCGTGCGGTCGGCCGCCAGCTCGATGATCCAGCGCTGGTCGATCTCGAAGGCAGTGCGATAGACCGCCTTCTCTTCCTCGCTGAGGCAATCCAGATGCTGGACCGAGCCTTCCTGCTCGACAATCGACTGCCAAGTCGCGTCGGTGTTCTGGCCCTTGGTTTCCAGCAATTCCTGCAAGTAAGGATTGCGCACCGAAAAGGCGCCCGACAGGGTCTTGTGGGTGTAAACATTGGCAGGGATCGGCTCGACACAGGCGCTGGCGCCGCCGCAGATGATGCTGATCGACGCCGTCGGCGCGATGGCGATCTTGTGGCTGAAGCGGGCCTTCATGCCCTTCTCCTGCGCGTCCAGGCAGGCGCCGCGCTCTTCGGCCAGATGATAAGAGGCCGCATCCGCTTCCCGGCGTATCTTCTTGAAGATGCGCAGATTCCACGACTTGGCCATGGCGCTTTCCAGCGGGATATTCTTCATCTGCAGGAAGGAGTGGAAGCCCATCACCCCCAGCCCCACCGAACGCTCGCGCAGGGCGCTGTATTTGGCGCGGTGCATGGAATCCGGCGCCTCTTCGATAAAGCTGGTCAGGACATTGTCCAGCATCCGCAGCACATCCTCGACAAAGCCATCGGTCTCGGCCCACTGGTCCCAGGTCTCGATGTTGAGCGAGGACAGGCAGCAGACCGCGGTGCGTTCCTTGCCGTCATGGTCCATGCCGGTCGGCAGGGTGATTTCGCTGCACAGGTTGGAGGTGTTGACCTTCAGCCCCAGCTCGCGCTGGTGCTTGGGCAGGGCGCGGTTCACCGCATCGATGTTGAGGATATAGGGCTCGCCGGTCTGCAGCCGGGTTTCCAGAATGCGCTGCCACAATTCGCGGGCATTGACCTCGCGCAGGACCTGGCGGTCCTTGGGGCTGCGCAGGCCGAACATCTTGCCTTCCTTCACGCAGTCCATGAATTCGTCGGTAATGTTAATGCCGTGATGCAGGTTCAGGCCTTTGCGATTGAAGTCGCCGGAGGCCTTGCGGATTTCCAGGAACTCCTCGATCTCCGGATGGGTGATGTCGAGATAGACCGCCGCCGAGCCGCGCCGCAGCGATCCCTGGGAAATCGCCAGGGTCAGGCCGTCCATGACATGGATGAAGGGAATGATGCCGCTGGTCTTGCCGGTCTTCACCTTTTCGCCGATGGAGCGGACCTTGCCCCAATAGGTGCCGATGCCGCCGCCATTGCTGGCCAGGGCGACATTCTCGTTCCAGGTGCCGACAATGCCGTCCAGCGAGTCCGATACGTCATTGAGGAAGCAGGAAATCGGCAGGCCGCGCTTGGTGCCGCCATTGGACAGGATCGGCGTCGCCGGCATGAACCACAGCCGGCTCATATAGTCGTACAAGCGCTGGGCGTGGCTGACATCGTCAGCATAGGCGCAGGAGACGCGGGCGAACATGTCCTGGAAGCTTTCGCCTGGCATCAAGTAACGGTCGGTCAGGGTCGCCTTGCCGAACGGGGTCAAAAGGGCGTCGCGGGCGCGGTCCAGGACCAGGTCGGCAGGCTTGGGACGCGGCGCCAAGGGATAGGGCAGCGGAGGTTGCGGCCCGGACTGGAACAGGTCCTGCGTGATCTCGGCCTTGGGTGCGGGCGGAACTGCCTTTACCGGAGCTTCCGTGACGGTGCGCGTCACCACCACCGAACGCTCGATCACCCGCTCGGCCGGACTCTGGACGACCACCTGTCCGTTGGTGTCGAAATCGCCTTCCAGAACGTGTTTACCGAGTGCCGACATGCTTCTTCCCCTTGGCGGGTTTCGGGGAATCGGATGGCGCTGGCGCGAGACACACTCGCTCCCTACAGCCCCCCTGGGACGCCCCGCCCCATTAGCTCAAATCCTGTTCGCGGCAGGTCTCCTGGCTCGCGGCGCTTCTTCCGGCGGCCTTCCCAGGAGCAATCCCAGTGGCTTTTGCCGGAAAATCAGCCGTTTACAGTTGCGGGGGCAGCCCCGGTTCCGGCCCCACCAGGCCGCTCCGAAGTTCCCTTGAATCCCCTATCTAGAGCATTCGAGTGACCGTGAACGACTA
>Ga0097621_100000705_pt1 | contig 23419 bp, 19 predicted proteins | sample KBSMisM72_FD_73165 | JGI IMG/M metagenome (GOLD analysis project Ga0097621, IMG submission 73165) | Miscanthus rhizosphere microbial communities from Kellogg Biological Station, Michigan, USA - KBS Miscanthus M7-2 (version 2) (version 2) | ecosystem: Host-associated > Plants > Roots >... | reverse complement strand
CCCATCGCGGCGTAGGTCTTCGATTGGAGCACGAGCAGCCGCGGATCGTTCGGGTAGGTGCGCACCGCCTCGACCAGCTGCGCCGCGGCGTCCTGGTTGCGTCCCGCGTCGAGCAGCGACCCGACATAGGCGTAGAGGATCGGGCGTGAATACGGATAGCGCGAGCGCGCCTGCTCCAGCGCCGCCGCCGCGCCGTTGCGATCGCCCTGCGCCAGCTTGACGCGCGCGGCGAGCGTCTCGATCATCGGCCCCGCGGCGCCGCCCTTGCGCAGCCGGCCGAGCTCGACGTCGGCTTCCTTCACGCGCCGCGCACGCAGCTCGGCATTGATCAGGCCGTAGCGCGCCGCAGCCTCGCTCGCATAGCGCCCGTCGCGCAGCGCGCTCTCGAAGTGCGTCACGGCGTCGCCGGCGTCGCCCACATCGGCGCGCAGCTTGGCGCGCACCAGCTGGAAGTCCGGATTGTCGAGGTGCGGCTTGTACGGCAGGTTCGCGGCGCGGTTCTGCGCTTCGGCGATCCGCTCGCCGGTGACCGGGTGGGTGCGCAGGTAGCCCGGCACGCTGCTGTCGTCGCCGACGCGCGCGCCGCGCTGCATCTTGTCGAAGAAGGAGGCCATCGCGGTCGGGTCGAAGCCCGCCCCGGCGAGCGCCTGCAGCCCCACGCGATCGGCCTCGCGCTCGAAGTCGCGGGAGAAGCTCAACTGCTGCTGCACCATTCCGGCCTGGACGGCCGCGGTCGCGCCGGCGGCGAGGTCGGGCCGCGAACGCCCGAGCAGGATCGCGGCGGCGAGGGCCGCCAGCATCGGCACCTGCATCTGCTGCTGCTGGCCGATCATGCGCGCGATGTGCCGCTGCGTGACGTGCGCGATTTCGTGGCCGAGGACCGAGGCGAGCTCCGACTCCGTGTCCGAGGCGGCGAGCAGGCCGCTGTGCACGCCGACGAAGCCGCCGGGCAGCGCGAAGGCGTTGATCGACGGGTCGCGCAGGGCGAAGAACTCGAAGTCGTGCCGCGCGCCCGCGGTCTCCTGCGTCAGGCGCGCGCCGACGGTTCCCAGGTACTCGGAGATCTCCGGATCGTCGATGTAAGACGGATCGCGGCGGATGTCGCGCATGACGCTCTCGCCGATGCGCCGCTCCATCTGCGGCGAAAGCACGCCGTCGCCGCCGCCGCCGAGGTCGGGCAGGGTGTTCTGCGCGATGGCGCGCGGCAGGAAGAGCGCCGTCGCCAGGGCGAGAAGTGCGGTCACGCGCATGTGTTTATGATAGCGCCCGTCATGACAGGTTCCACCCGCAAGCTGACCCACTTCGACAGACGCGGGGCCGCGCATATGGTAGACGTGGGCGAGAAGCCCGCCACGGCGAGGGTCGCGGTGGCCTCCGGGCGCATCAAGATGCGTCCGGCGACGCTGCGCCAGGTCGCGGCCGGCCGCGCCCGCAAAGGCGATGTGCTGGGCATTGCGCGCGTCGCCGCGATCCAGGCGGCGAAGCGCACCCCGGAGCTGATTCCCCTCGCCCACCCGATCGCGCTGACGCGCGTCGCGGTCGATTTCGTTCTCGACCGCAAGGGCTCCGCCGTACGGATGACCACGCGGGTGGAATGCCGCGGCCAGACCGGCGTGGAAATGGAGGCGCTGACCGCCGCCGCGGTCGGCCTGCTCACCATCTACGACATGCTGAAGGCGGTCGACCGCGGCATGACCCTCGGCCCGATCCGGCTGGAAGAAAAGCGCGGCGGCAAGTCCGGCGTATTTCGCCGCTAAAATAGCGTGATGGACCCTCTACGCCGCAAAACCCTGCTCGCCGCCGCCGCGGCGCTGCTCCTCAGGCCGTTCGCCGCCCTCGCGGCGTGGAACAAGGAAGCCTTCGGCGCGAAGAGCGCCGCCGACGCGCTGAAGACGCTCGGCATCGCCAGCCCCGCGCCCAGCAAGGACATCGTCATCGAGGCGCCGCAGATCGCGGAGAACGGCGCCGTGGTGCCGATCGAGATCCAGAGCAACATCCCGGGCACGACGGTGCTCACGGTGGTGATCGAGAAGAACCCGTTTCCCCTGAACAGCCGCTTCACCTTCCGCGAGGGCGCGCTGCCGTTCGTCAAGCTGAACGTGAAGATGGGCGAGACCTCCGCCGTGCGCGTGATCGCGCAGGCCGGCGCTCGCAGCTACACGGCCAGCCAGGAAATCAAGGTCACCATCGGTGGCTGCGGAGGATAAGGAGACGCCATGGCTGCAGGACCGATGAAGATGCGCGCCACGCTGGGTAGCGGCTACACCGACGTGCGCGTGCTGATGACCCACCCGATGGAGACCGGACTGCGCAAGGACGCCGACGGCAAGGTCGTGCCCGCGCACTTCATCCAGACCCTGACCGTCAAGGTGAACGGCAAGACCGTGGTGGAAGGCGAGATCAGCCAGGCGGTATCGCGCAATCCCGTGTTCAGCTTCCGCGTCAAGGGCGGCGCCAAGGGCGACAAGGTGGAAGTGAGCTGGGTGGATACCGAAGGCGAGACGAACAAGACGGAAGCCGCGGTCGCCTGATGCGGTTCCTGGTTTTCCTGCTGGCGGTCGTCGCTGCGCCGGGCTTCGCCCAGGACGCGAGGAAAGAGATCCAGCGCTACCAGCAGATGATCGCCGAGGGCAGCCCGGCCGAGCTGTTCGAGCTCGAGGGCGAGACCCTCTGGAAGAAGCCGCAGGGACCGAACAACGTGTCGCTCGAGCGCTGCGACCTCGGCCAGGGCCCGGGGGTCCTGAAAGGCGCCTATGCGCGGCTGCCGCGCTACTTCAAGGACGCCGACCGGGTGATGGACCTCGAGACGCGCCTGCTCTATTGCATGACGACGCTGCAGGGCCGCAGCCGCGAGGAAGCCACGCGCCGGGTTTTCGGCAACGATGACCGCCCCTCCGAGATGGAGTCGCTCTCCGCCTACATCGCCGCGCAGTCGCGCGGCATCCCGATGGCGCCGGGCAACACGCACCCCAAGGAGAAGGAAGCGTACGAGCTCGGCCGCAAGCTCTTCTTCCATCGCGCCGGGCCGTGGGATTTTTCCTGCGCGAGCTGCCACGGCGAGGAGAACAAGCGCATTCGCATGCAGGAGCTGCCGATGCTCGCGCAACCGAAGTACGCGCGGCCGGTGGTCGCCACCTGGCCCGCCTATCGCGTGTCCAACAGCCAGTTCAAGACCATCCAGTGGCGCATGAACGACTGCTACCGGCAGATGCGCATGCCCGAGCCGGTGTTCGCCTCCGAGGCCACCGTCGCGCTCATTCAGTTCCTCACGGTCAACGGCAAGGGCGAGCCGTACCGCGGCCCGGGCACCAAGCGATGAAGCGCTTTTTCGTCCTTTTGATGCTGGCAATCGCAGGAAATGCGAGAAGCGGATCGGATTCGGTCGAGGTCGAGGCCGTACTGAAGCGCGACTTCAGGCCGCGCGGCCAGGCGACGATGGATCGCGTGCCGCAGGACGGCCTGCAGCGGCTGTGCACGGAAAGCGACAACAAGCCGCCGCCGGCGCTCGCCAGGCAGCTCGAGGCGGACCAGATGAAGACGATCGTGTACCCGCAGGGCAGCCTGCTGGGCGACTGGAAGAACGGCGAGCGCCTCGCGCAGGGCGGCCGCGGCCTCACCTGGAGCGACCGCGCCGGCGGGCCGAACGACGGCAGCTGCTACAACTGCCACCAGATCAGCCCGCAGGAAAGCTCCTACGGCACGATCGGCCCCAGCCTCCTTGGCTTCGGCAAGAAGCGCGGCAATGGCGCCGAGGCGCAGCGCTACGTCTACGGCAAGATCTACAACTCCAAGGCCTACAACGCCTGCTCGCAGATGCCGCGCCTCGGGCATTCCGGAACGCTCAGCGCCGAGCAGATCAAGGACCTCGTCGCCCTGCTGCTCGATCCGGCTTCGCCGGTGAACCGCTAGCTCCCGGGCGCCGCCGCGCGCCTATGCAGCGCCGTGAATTCCTCCAGCTCCTCGCCCTCGCCGCCGCGGCGGGCGGCGGCCTGCGACCCGGCGACTCCGACGCCCAGGCCGCCGATGCGCTATACGAGACCAAGCCCTTCGGCAACGTCTCGCTGCTGCACATCACCGACACCCACGCGCAGCTGCTGCCGACTTATTTCCGCGAGCCGAACGACGCGGCGTTCCTGAAGCGATTCAAGATCCAGGCCGGCTCGCGCCTCGCCTACGCCCACGGCAGCCTCGATTTCGAAGCGCTGGCCAGGCGCTACGGCAAGGTGGGCGGCTTCGCGCATCTCGCCACGCTCGTCAACCGGCTGCGGGCGAAGCGCCCGGGCGCGCTGCTGCTCGACGGCGGCGACAGCTGGCAGGGATCGGCCACTTCGCTCTGGACGCGCGGCACCGACATGATCGGCGCCCAGCGCCTGCTCGGCGTGCACTTCATGACCGCGCACTGGGAGTTCACCTACGGCGCCGGCCGCGTGCAGGAGGCGATCGAGCGCGAGATCCTGCCGGTGGAGTTCCTGGCGCAGAACGTGCGGACCGCCGACTTCGAAGACCCGGTGTTCAAGCCGTATGCGCTGCGCACCGTCAACCGCGTGCGGGTGGCCGTGATCGGCCAGGCATATCCGTATACCCCGATCGCCAACCCGCGCCATTTCGTGCCCGAGTGGACCTTCGGCATCCAGGAAAAGCGGCTGCAGGCCGTGGTCGACGAGGTGCGCGGCAAAGGCGCGAAGGTCGTGGTGCTGCTCTCGCACAACGGCCGCGACATCGACCTCAAGCTCGCCTCGCGCCTGCGCGGCGTTGATGCGATCCTCGGCGGCCATACGCACGACGCCATGCCCGAGGCGGCTCGCATCGGCAAGACGCTGGTCACCAACGCCGGCTGCAACGGCAAATTCCTCGGCGTGCTCGATCTCCAGGCGGGCAGCAATGGCGTGAGCGAAGCCCGCTACCGGCTGCTGCCCGTGTTTTCCAACCTGCTGCCCGCCGACCCCGAGATGCAGGCGTACATCGCGAAGACTCGCGCGCCCTTCGAGAAGAAGCTCGCCGAGCCGCTCGCCCTGACCGAGGGCACGCTGTATCGGCGCGGCACCTACAACGGCACCTTCGACCAGCTGATCCTCGACGCCCTGCTCGCGCAAAAGGGGGCGCAGATCGCCTTCTCCCCGGGCTTTCGCTGGGGCACCACCCTGCTGCCCGGCGAGTCGATTACCGTCGAGCACCTGATGGACCAGACGGCGATCACCTATCCGCAGGCGACGCTCAACACGTTTACCGGCACGCAGATCAAGGCGATCCTCGAAGACATCGCCGACAACCTGTTCCATGCCGACCCTTACTCCCGCCAGGGCGGCGACATGGTGCGCGTGGCGGGCATGAGCTACGCCATCGACCCGCGCGCCGCGATCGGCGCGCGCATATCGGACATGCGCATCGACGGCAGGCCGATGGGCGCGGACACCCCCTACAAGGTCGCGGGCTGGGCGTCGGTCGCCGAGGGCGTCACCGGCGAGCCGATCTGGGACGTGGTCGGCCGCTACCTGCGCGACCGAAAAACAATACCGCCGCTACCTGTTAATCTCCCGCGCCAATCAGGGGCCAAGACCTAGCGCCGCCGCCACGAAGACGATCCATTCCAGGCTGTTGTTGCTTCTCTTGCTTGCGCTCGCCGCAGCTGGCGCCGGGGCCTGGTGGTACGCGCACCGCGCGCAGCAAGCGGCAGGCGAAGTGCGCTACCTCACGGTGAAAGTGGAGCGCGGACCGATCAGCGCGCAGGTGACGGCAAGCGGCACCCTGAACGCGGTATCGAGCGTTACCGTGGGCACGGCGATAGCGGGGCTGGTCAAGGACATCCACGCCGACTTCAATACTCCGGTGAAGAAGGGCCAGGTGCTCGCCCGGCTCGACCCGGCCACCTTCGAGCTGCGCGTCAGCCAGGCGCGCGCCGACGTCGACGCCGCGGACAGCGGGCTCGGCATCGCGCGCTCAGGAGTGGCTGCGGCGCAGGCGGAGGCCGCACGCATCGGGACGGCCCTGCTCGAGGCGCAGCGCGATTTCGAGCGCAAGAAGACGCTCGCCGAGAAGAATTTCGTTTCGCCCGCCGAGCTCGCCAGGGCGCGCGCCGTCGTCGACAGGACGCACGAGCAGGTGAAGGCGGTCGAGGCGCAGGTGAAGTCGAGCGAAACGCAGGCGCAGGGCGCCGCCGCAGTGCTCGGGCAGCGCCAGTCGCTGCTGCGCCAGGCGCAGATGGACCTCGACAGCACTCTCATTCGCGCGCCGGTGGACGGCACGGTGATCCTGCGCAACATCGACGCCGGCCAGGCGATCGCGCCGGGCCGGCAGACCCCGGTTCTCTTCGCGATCGCGCGGGACCTGCGGGAAATGCAGGTCGAGGCGCTGGTGAGCGCAGCCGACGCGGGTCGGCTCCGCGCCGGCCAGCCGGTGAGCTTCGCGGTGGATGCGCTTCCGCGCCGGCAGTTCACCGGCGAAGTGCGCGAGATCCGCGCTGCGCCGCCCGCGGAGCAGAGCATCGTGCGCCACACGGTGCTGATCTCGGCTTCCAACCCGGATCTCGCGCTGCTCCCGGGCATGAAGGCGGATGTGCGCGTCACGCTCGACAGCCGGCCGAGCGCGCTCAAGGCGCCGAACGCCGCGCTGCGCTTCCGTCCGCCCGGCGCACCGCCGGCGAGCAGCCGCCTCTGGACGCTGCAGGAAGGCGAGCTCGTCGCGGTCGACGTAGTTCCCGGAATCAGCGACGCCGTCTCGACGGAAATCGTTTCCGGGCCGATCGGCGAAGGCGCCGACGTGGTGGTGGGTATTCTCAAGTAGTATCCGCCTCGGGGAAGCCGCAAAACCAGCGAAGGGGTCGCATGCCGCGCCGAGCGTATGTCGACCTGTTCCTGATCAGCCTGCTCATCCTTTTCCTGGAGCTGGCGGCGATCCGCTTCTTCGGCGCGACGGTCGTCTTCCTCACCTTCTTCACCAACATCGCCCTGCTTGCTTCGTTCCTCGGCATGAGCCTGGGCCTGCTTGCGGCCAGGCGCCCGGGCGACCTGGCGCGAAGCGTGCTGCCGCTCCTGCTGCTCGCGACAGCGGCCGCGGTCGCCACGCACCTCGCCTACTGGCAGTGGGCCGATCGCATCACGGTCGGGCTGGGCGCCCAGCAGACCTCGCCCGAGCTCATCTATTTCGGCACCGAGAACCGGCCCGCCGACCCGAGCCGCTGGGTCATTCCGATCTGGGCGATCGGCGGCGCGTTCTTTGCGCTCATCGCCGCGCCGTTCATCGGCCTGGGCCAGGTGATGGGCAGGCGCTTCGCCGCGATCCCGAACCGCGTCACCGCCTATTGCCTCGACGTGCTCGGCAGCCTCGCCGGCATTGCGCTGTTCGCCGCGATGAGCTGGCTGCAGCTCTCGCCGCTCGCCTGGATGGCACCCGCGGTGGCGCTGGTCGCGTACTTCGCGGGGTGGCGGCGCCCCATCCAGCTTGCGGCGGCGGTCGCGACGCTCGCCGTGGTGGGCATCGGCTCGCACGCGCTGTTCGTGCATGGACGTCCGGCCTGGTCGCCTTACTACAAGGTTTCGTACGACCCGGCCGCGCGCCTCATCTCGACCAACGACATCGGGCACCAGTACATCCAGAGGGTGGCGCGGGAGGGCGCGGCGTACCTGCTGCCGTACTTCCTCAACCGCCACGCCGGCGGCGCGCCGCTCGAGGAAGTCATGATCATCGGAGCAGGCAATGGCAACGACGTCTCCGCCGCGCTGCTCTCGGGCGTCAAGCACATCGACGCGGTGGAGATCGACCCCGTCATTCGCGAGCTCGGCCGCCGCTACCATCCCGAGAAGCCCTACGCCGACCCGCGAGTCAGCGTGCACGTCGACGACGGCCGCGCCTTCGTGCGTCGCACCGAACGCCGCTATGACCTCGCCATTTATGCGCTCGTCGACTCGCTCGTGCTGCACTCGGGCTACAGCAGCCTGCGCCTGGAGAACTTCCTTTTTACCCGCGAAGCCTTCGAGGAAGTGAAGCGCACCCTCAAGCCCGGGGGCGTATTCGTGATGTACAACTTCTACCGCCAGGGGTGGGTGGTGGGCAGGCTGGCGCAGACCGCCGAGGAGGTATTCGGCTCCAGGCCGCTGGTGATCTCGCTGCCGCCGGCGGATACCATCCGGGCCGACGACAACCAGGGGGGCCGCATCACCTTCCTCATCGCCGGCGACTCGCGGCGCCTCGAGGCGATGCGCGAGCGCTTCGAAAAGGGCGACAGCCTGTGGATCAGTCCGGGGACCGCCGAGAAGACAGCTGCGAGCGCGCTCCAGCCGGCGGCGCCGCCCGGCGGGCCATGGACGCGGCTCTCGCCTTCCCGCATCGAGCTGCAGGACATCGGGCCGCTGCCGACCGATGACTGGCCGCAGCTCTACCTGCGCGAGCGCGAGATTCCCTGGGCGCCGATCGGCCAGGGGATGCTGGTGATGGCGCTCGCCTCGGCGGCGCTCCTCTTTGCCTTCGCGCGGCGCGCGCCCGGGCGCTTCAATGCGCAGATGTTTTTCCTCGGCGCCGGCTTCATGCTGCTCGAGACCAAGGGCGTGGTGCACATGGCGCTGCTCTTCGGCAGCACCTGGATCGTCAATTCCGTCGTGTTCTTCGCCATCCTGGTGATGGTCCTTTGCGCCAACCTGTACGTGTTGCGCCTGCAGCCGCGGCGGCTCGTCCCCTGGTACGCGCTCCTGGCCGCGGCGCTGCTGCTGAACGCGCTCGTGCCGATGGGCGCCTTCCTCTCGCTCGCGCCGGCGGCGCGCGTCGCCGCCTCCTGCCTGGTCGTGTTCGTTCCGGTATTCTTCGCCGGCGTGATCTTCGCCGCCCTCTTCCGCGACAGCCAGAAGCCGGACATCGACCTCGGGTCCAACGTCGCCGGCATCGTGCTCGGCGGCCTGAGCGAGCAGCTGTCCCTCGTGCTCGGCTTCAGCCACGTTCTCCTCGTCGCGCTGGCGTACTACCTCCTGTCGCTAGCGCTGCGGCCGCGCAGCTCCGCCGCCTGACATGAACGCCGGCCTGCGCGCCGCCGCGGCCGCCGCGGCCATCGTCATCGTTGCGCTGCTCACGTTCATTCCGGTCAGCAACGGCGATTTCTGGCTGCACGCCGCCATCGGACGCATCGTCTGGACGAGCGGCGATATCCCCCGCACGCTGCTCTTTCCCTTCACCGAGGCGTCCGCGTTCCCCGTCCGGCCCCAGGAATGGCTGGCATCGCTCGCGCTCTACCTGCTCGACCGCGGGCTGGGAAGCGACCGGCTGGTTTTCGCGAGCGGCGCGATTGGCCTGGCGGTGTTCGCACTCGCCTGGCGGCTCGCGTTCCGCCTGACGAAGGCATTCTTCGCCTCGCTCGCCTTGGCGCTCGCCTTCATGGCGGCAGTGAACTACCGGCACTACCTCAGCCCTGAGCTCCTCGCGCTGCTTTTCACGCTCGCGCTCCTCAGCCTCCTCGTCGAATACCGCTCGAGCGGCAAGTGGCGCTACCTGCTCGCCTGCGCGCCCCTCGCCCTCGTTTGGGCGAACTGCCACGGCTCGTTTCCGCTCGCGCTCATGATCGCGGCCTGCTTCGCCGCCGGCGCGGCCCTCGAGGCCCGAGCGGCGCGCGCCGCCCTGCCCTACCTCGCCTGCTCTGCGCTCATGGGCGTCGCGATGAGCGTCAATCCGGAGGGGCCCTGGGCATTCCAGTCGATCGCGACGGAGCAAGCCTGGCGCGGATCATCTTCCTTCATCGCCGTCGTCGCGCTCTATGCGCTGTCGGTCGCGCTCGCGCCGCTCGCCGCCCGCCTCGATCGCGCCAAGGCGGCGCAGGGCGTGCTGCTCGTCGTGCTGGGCGCATGCGCCGCGCTGCTCGTGCGCCATGGCAACGTAAACGGCGCTTATCCGTACTTCGTGGTTTCGAACCGCTTTTCGCCGGCATTGCTCGACTATGTCGAGGCGCGGCGCTTCGAAGGCGGCGTGCTGAACTCCCCGGCGCTTGGCGACGAGCTCGCCTACCGCTTCTACCCGCGGCTGCGGCCGGCGATCGACTCGCGCCTCGACGCGTACGGCAGCGATTACGTCGGGCGCGTGCTCAGGGCGCAGGGTGAGGAGGCGGCGTTCCGGCAGTTCATCGGGCGCTACGGAGTGCGGCATGTGCTGCTGCCCTGGCCGGAGTTCCAGCAGGGGCTCGCGCGCAGTCCCGGCCTCCAGGCCGACGGCTGGCGCATCGTATTCGCCGACCACAAGATGGTGATGCTTGAGCGACCATAGCCTGCCCCTGCCGGCGCGCTTCGCCGCCTTCGTCCTCGTCGGCGGCGTGTGCCTCGCGCTCAACACGCTCGCGCTCTGGCTGCTCACCTCGGTGCTCGGCCTGCACTACCTCGCCTCGACCCTGATCGCCTTCCTCACCATCACGCCCCTCGGCTTCCTGCTGAACAAGGTCGTCACGTTTCGCACGCGGCGCGAGTACACGCCGATAGAATTGCCGCGCTATTTCGCCGCCATGGCGGCGAGCCTCGCGATGAACCTCGCGCTCATGTACCTGCTCGTCTCGATCCTCGGCCTCTGGTACCTCGCGGCGAGCGTGCTCGTCGCGGTGACGCTCGTCGTGGTGAACTTCATTACCAGCGACCGCTGGAGCTTCCGGGTGCGGCGGTGAGCGCCACGCCGCGCGTGGCGGTGGTGCACGAGTGGCTGCTGGACTATGCCGGCAGCGAGCGCGTGCTGCGCGAAATCCTCAGAGTGCTGCCGCACGCGGACCTGTTTACCTTGATCGACCGCCCCGAACCGGAGCTGCGCGAAGCGATCCCGCGGCGCGCGCGCGCCAGCAGCTTCCTGCAGTGGATGCCGCGCCCCAAGCAGTGGCTGCGCTTCTACGTGCCGCTCATGCCGTTCGCCATCGAGCGCCTGGACGTTTCCGGCTACGACATCGTCGTGTCGAGCAGCCATGCGGTTGCGAAGGGCGTGATCACCGGGCCGCGGCAGATGCACCTGAGCTACGTCCACACCCCGATGCGCTATGCGTGGGACATGGAAGACGAGTACCTGCGCGCCGCCGGGCTCGATCGCGGCGTGCTCGGCTGGGCCGCGCGCCGCGCGCTGCGCAGGCTCAGGCAGTGGGATGCGCACAGCGCCGACGGCGTGCATGTGCTGCTCGCCAACTCCGCCCACGTGGCGGCGCGCATCCGGCGCGTCTACGCCCGGGAGGCGGAAGTCCTGTATCCGCCGGTGGATGTCGCGGCTTTCCCGCCTGGCGGGAAGCGCGAGGACTACTACCTGACCGTTTCGCGCCTCGAGGCGTACAAGCGGGTCGACCTTCTCGTCCAGGCGTTCGCGCGATGGCCGGAGCGCCGGCTCGTGGTGATCGGCGGCGGCCCGGAACTTGGGCGCCTGCGCGCCATGGCGCCCGCCAATGTCGAGGTCCTCGGCCGCCTGCCCACGCCCGAGGTCCTCTCCCGCATGCAGCGCGCGCGAGCGTTCCTCTTCGCGGGCATCGAGGACTTCGGCATCGTCATCGCCGAGGCGCAGGCTTGCGGCACCCCGGTCATCGCGCTCGGCCGCGGTGGCGCGGCCGAGATCGTGCGCGAGGCGGCGGACGCGCCCACCGGCCTGCTGTTCGCCGAGCAGAGCGTCGATTCGCTGCTCGACGCGCTGCGCCGCTTCGAGAGCGGCGGCGGGCGCATTACGCCCCAGGCGTGCCGCGAGAACGCGCTGCGCTTCGACGCACCGCGCTTCCGCCAGCGCTTCGAGGAAATCCTCGCCGCGCACTGGCAGCGCTTCGCCGCCGTCCGGCAAAACAGCCGATGAGCGCCGCGGCCGTCACGGCGGATCGCGGCCTGGTCGCCGGCATCGCGGTCACCTCCGCCGCGCTGCTGATGACCGAGCTCGTGCTGACGCGCATTTTCTCGGTCACCATGTTCTACCACTTCGCCTTCCTCGCCATCTCGATCGCGCTGCTCGGGCTGAGCGCGAGCGGCGTGTTCGTCTATGTGGCGCGCCGGCGGCTGGCGAGCCGGCCTACGCGCGAGCTGCTCTGGAAAGGCGCGCTGCTGCACGCCGCGGCGACGCTGCTTGCGGTCGGGTGCCTGGTGCGCATCCGCGTCGAGCTCGACTACTCGGCGGAGAACCTCGGCAGCATGCTCGCGATCTATCTCCTCGCGGCGCTGCCTTTCTTCACCGGCGGCGCGGTGATTTCGCTCGCCTTCTCGCGGCTCACCGGCCTCATCAACGTGCTCTACGCCTCGGACCTCGCCGGCGCGGCGGCCGGGTGCCTCGTGCTCGTGCCGCTTCTCAACTTCGCCGGGGCGACCGGAGCGGTGTTCACCACGGCGCTTCTCTCCTGCGCGGCGGCGCTTTGCTTCGCCCCCGGCCCGGCGCGGCGCCGGGCGCTGGAAATCGGGCTCGGCGTGCTCGCGATCCCCGCCGCTGCCCAGCTCGCCGGCCTGCAGCCATTCGACATCACGTATGCCAAGGGCTATACCGACTACCAGGTGCTGTTCAGCAAGTGGAACTCCTTCTCGCGCGTCGCGGTGCACGATCGCCCGCACCACGACTGGTCGCTCAGCCCGAAATTCTCGGGCAAGCGCCCGCCGTCGCTCTTCATGGACATAGACGCCGGCGCCTCGACGCCGATCCTCAAGGGCAGCGGCCGCATCGAGGACGCCGCCCACCTGCGCTATGAGCTGACTTCCGTGGGCTATCACCTAGCCGAGCGTCCCGGCGGGTTCGACGCGCTGGTAATCGGTCCCGGCGGCGGCCGCGACGTGCTCACCGCGCTGCTCTTCGGCGCGCGCCGCATCGACGCCGTGGAGATCAACCCGATCATCGTGCGCGACGTCATGCTCGGCCGCTTCCGCGAGTATTCCGGCAACCTCTACGGCGACCCGCGCGTCTTCCCGCACGTGGAGGACGGCCGGAGCTACGTGCGGCGCAGCGCCGAGCGCTTCGACGTGATCCAGGCCTCGCTCGTCGACACCTGGGCGGCGACCGCCGCGGGCGCGTACACGCTGACCGAGAACTCCCTCTACACGGTCGAGGCGTTCGGCGACTATCTCGACCACCTCACGCCCGCGGGCATGCTGACCATCACGCGCTGGATGCAGGACGGCTTGCGCCTGGTCGTCCTCGCCCAGGAAGCGTGCGCGCAGAGAGGCCTCGACGCGTCCAGGCATCTCGCCATCGTGCGCCACCAGAACGTCGCGACCTTCATCCTCAAGCGCTCGCCGTTTTCGCGTGCCGAGGTCCAGCGCCTGCAGAAGGTGAGCGACGACCTGGGCTTCAGCCTGCTCTACGCGCCGGGTATCGAAAGCGCGCCCTCCGAGGCGCAGGCGGCGCCGGGCGCGGGAACGCCGGCCGGCGACTACCGGGCGTTGATCACGGCGAGCGACCCGGCGGCGTTCATTGCCGCCTACCGCGCCGACATCAGTCCGAGCACCGACGACCGCCCGTTCTATTTCCACACGACGCGCCTGCGCGACCAGCTGGACATCGCCGCGTGGCGCCACGGCCTGTTCGGCCACGGCTTGAGCGCGCTGCTGATGCTCTTCGGCATTTCGCTCTCGCTGGTGCTGCTGTTCATCGTCGGGCCGCTGGCGCTCGGCGGCGAGCACCCGGGACAAGGCTGGGGAACCTGGCTCGGCTACTTCGGCGCGCTCGGCGCGGGATTCATGCTGATCGAGGTCGCGCTGCTGCAGCACTTCGTCCTGCTGCTTGGCCATCCGGTGTATTCGCTCACCGTGACGTTGTTCGCCCTGCTCCTCGGCACGGGCCTGGGCAGCCTGGTGAGCCGGCGCATGGCCGTCGAGCGAGTGGGCCGCTTCACCTGCCTCATGCTGGTCGCGGTGGCGCTGGCCGCGGTCGCCGCCGCCTTCGCGCTGCCGCGCGTCATCGATTTCTCGATCGCCTGGCCGCTCGCGGCGCGCATCGCGATCGCCGTCGCGGTCCTCGTGCCTTTCGGCCTGCTGCTCGGCACGGCCCTGCCCGGCGGCATGCGGCTGCTGGATCGCGCGCGCCCCCAGATCGTGGCGTGGGGATGGGGCATCAACGGCGCCTTCTCGGTGATAGGCGCCACGCTGGCCGTCTTCGTCGCCATGAACTGGGGCTTTGCGGTCACGCTCATGGCCGGCGCCGCGGTCTATCTTGCCGCCGCTGCGGTCCTCGCCCTGCGTCCGGCCGCCTAGCGGCTCGCGTACACGGCCACGCGGCCCGAGACAAAAGCAGCACCGCGCACGCCGGGATCCCAGGCCGGGCCCTCGCCGAGGACGACGTACCACCGGATCCCCAGCTCACGCAATCGCTTAAGCGCCGCGTCCGCGCTTGCTTCGCTCGCCACGCGAGCCAGGTCGGCGTAGCGCCCGCGCGCTATCCGCTCGCGCTCGCCGCCGCGGAATACCTGCATATTGGGGCGCGCGATGTAGGCGGGAACGCCGCTCAGCGCGAGCAGCCGGGTCGCCGGATCGACGGCCTCGCCGCGCAGGTCCACTTCGCGCACCGCGAACACGTCGCCCGGCGATGCGTGCGCGCGAAGGAAGCGGGCCGCCTGCGGCAGGCCGTCCTCCAGGCGCGCGGTGTACTCGTGCCAGCCCCAGGAGAAGCCCGGCTCGCCTCCCATCTGCCGCGTCCACGGCCAGATCACTGCGAGCCCGAGGACGCTCGCGGCGAGCAACGCGCGTTGGCTGCGCCGCGCGCCCGCCTCCCCGCGAGGCGCGAGCGCCGCCACCAGCGTGGCGGCGGTCCACGCCGCGAGCACCGCATACAGGACGACCAGCGGCCGCTGCGTCAGCTCGGTCGGATCGCCATGCTCGGACACCGGCGCGGTGACCAGGAGCGCGACGCTCGCTGCCACGAACGCGCCCGGCACCGGATCCGTCGGGCGCAGGCCCAGCCTGCGCCTCGCGATCCAGGCGGCGAGCGGACAAAGGACGACCAGCGCGCCGAGTGACGCCGCGAAGGTCAGTCCGATGCCCGCCGGCACGGCGAGCGCCGCTCCGTGCGCCTCCTCGAACGCCGCGTACCAACCCATGTAGGCGTTTGGCGCGCTGAAGTAGTCCGCGTGCAGCATGTCGAGCGCCACTTCGAGGGCCGGCACCGCGTACGGGACCAGCGCGTAAAACGCGAGCACGAACGCGGCGAGCGCCGCCAGCGCGCCGGCGGCGAAGAGCAGCCAGCGGCGTCGCACCGCCGGAAGCGCGAGTGCCGCCGCTGCCAGCGTCGCGGGAAACGCGAGCGCGAAAATGTGCACGCGGAAAAGCGCGGTGCCGGCGGCCACCGCGCAGGCCGCCCACAGCAAGCGCCGCCCGCCTCCATTCGCCCAGCGGCCCAGCAACGCAAGCGCGAGCAGGCAGAAGCCGACGGCGTAGGCCGCGCCGGGGCTGCCCGCTATCGCGTTCCAGCGAAAGCCGAACAAGCCGTTGTGCAGCCCGTAGCTCGCGGGGTCGGGCAGCAGCACCAGCGCCGCCACCGCCGCCAATCCGCCCGCCGGCCCGGCGAGCACGGCGCCAAACGCATAAGCGCCGGCGCACAGCGTCAGCACGCCGAGCGGCTGCCAGGCAGAGGTCGCAAGCGGCAGGCCAGGCAGGTCGAGCGGCGCAGCAAGCGCGGCGGCCATCGCGTACGACGCATAGTGGTAGGGCACCGCGGCCACCCGCGCGAGGTCGATCGAGCCGCCGACCGCTCGCGGGTCGCCGAGCTGGGAAATGACGCCACCGTGGATCAGGTAGTCGATCCAGGCGAAGAACGGCTCGCCCGCCATCAGGCGCTGCGGCGCGATGGCGACGTCCCAGCTCCACACCAGCGTGGCGGCGGCGCACACCGCGAGCCCCGCCAGGTCCGCGGCGTCGCGCGGCGGCGGCTGCGACGCCGGACGCAGGAACGCGCATGCGACGACCATTGCGGCCCACGCCGCGAAAGCCGCCGCGGCCGTCCAGGCAAGGACGGCGACCAGCGCGTACACCGCCAGCGAGGTGGCGAACGCACCGAGCGCCCAGTCGGCGGCGACCGGCGCGTCCTCCGCGCCCGCGGCGCGCAGGAGCAGGCGGCCCGCCAGAAGCACGACGAACGTGAACGGCACCAGGAGCGCAAGCGTGGCCGCAGGCGCCACCGCGCCGCTCAGCCAGAGGAGGAAGGCCAGCACCGGCGCGACGATGAGCGTTGCGCTCAGCGTGCGCCTGCCGAGGAGAACCATGCGTCGGCCTTTGCTGTTTTCGGACATTATAGGCCGGCGGTTATACTGCCCGCGCGAAACCAAGATGAACGAAAGCCTGTCGGTCGTGGTGCCGGTCTACCGCTCGGCGCAAATGCTGCGCGAGCTGCACCGTCGGCTCGTTGCCACGCTCGCGCCGCGCGGCAGCGCGTTCGAGATCATCTTCGTGGAAGACTGCGGCGGCGACGACTCCTGGCGCGTCATCGACGAGCTTGCGCGCGCCGATGCGCGGGTCGCCGGCATCCGCCTGAGCCGCAACTTCGGCCAGCACAACGCGCTGCTCTGCGGCATCCGCGCCGCGCGGCACGATGTGGTGGTGACGATCGACGACGACCTGCAGAACCCGCCGGAGGAGATCCCGCGCCTGCTGGAGCGGCTCGCCGAGGGCTACGACGCCGTGTACGGCGCGCCCGCCCACGAGCGGCACGGTTTCCTGCGGGGCCGTGCGGCGGCTATTACGAAGCTCGCGCTGCGCCGCGCGATGGGCTGGGACACCGCGCGGCACGTCAGCGCGTTCCGCGCCTTCCGCACCTACCTGCGCGAGGCGTTCAGCGGCTACGGCAGCCCGTTCGTCTCGGTCGACGTGCTGCTCACCTGGGGCACCACGCGCTTCAGCCACGTCACCGTGCGCCACGACGAGCGCGCCGCCGGCGATTCGAACTACACGCTCGGCAAGCTGGTGATCCACGCCCTCAACATGGTGACCGGCTTCACCACCCTGCCGCTGCAGATCGCCAGCGTTCTCGGCTTCGCCTTCGCGGCCTTCGGCCTCGGCGTGCTCGCCTACGTGCTGGTGGGGTTCCTGGTGCGCGGCGGCAGCGTGCCCGGCTTCCCGTTCCTCGCTTCGGTCATCGCGATCTTCTCGGGCGTGCAGCTGTTCGCGCTCGGCATCATCGGCGAGTACCTCGCGCGCATGCACCAGCGCAGCATGGATCGCCCGCCCTACCTGGTGCGCGACGCCTGCGGCCCGGCGGCGCCGCGGCAATGAGCGCCCCCGGCGAGCTCGCGCGCTTCGGCGCGGTCGGCTTGCTGACGAACGCGGCGCTCTACCTCCTCTACCTGGCGCTGACCTGGAGCGGCGTCGGCCACAAGCTCGCGATGAGCGTCGCCTATTGCGCCGGCGTCGTGCAGGGTTTCATCCTCAACCGCGCCTGGACCTTCCGCGCCCGCGGCGCGGAACGCACGGCGTTCGCGCGCTATTCCGCCGCCTACCTCGCCGGCTACCTGCTGAACCTCGGCCTGCTCTACCTGCTCGTCGACCGCGCCGGCCTGCCGCACCAGGCGGTGCAGGCGGCGCTGGTCTTGCTGATCGCGCCGCTGCTCTTCCTCGCCCAGAAATTCTGGGTATTCCGGGCCCCGGCGGCGCCGCGCGCGTGAGCATCCCGTTCAACAAGCCGTTCATGACGGGGCGCGAGCTGGGCTACATCGCCGAAGCGCACGCGCGCGGCCACCTGTCGGGCGACGGCGCCTTCACCGCGCGCTGCAACGCCTGGCTGGAGAAGCGGACCGGCGCCCGCAAGGCCCTGCTCACGCATTCGTGCACCGCGGCGCTCGAGATGGCGGCGCTGCTCGCCGACCTGCGGCCGGGCGACGAAGTGATCATGCCCTCGTACACCTTCGTCTCGACCGCGAACGCCTTCGTGCTGCGCGGCGCGGTGCCGGTGTTCGTCGACATCCGGCCCGATACCCTCAACATCGACGAGACGAAGATCGCCGCGGCCATCACGCCGCGCACGCGCGCCATCGTGGCGGTGCACTACAGCGGCGTCGCCTGCGAGATGGACGCCATCATGTCGCTCGCCGGGCGGCATGGGCTGCTGGTGATCGAGGACGCGGCGCAGGGCGTGATGGCCTCCTACAAGGGCCGCGCGCTCGGCGGCATCGGGCACCTCGGCGCGGTGTCCTTCCACGAGACGAAGAACGTGATCAGCGGCGAAGGCGGCGCGCTGCTGGTGAACGACGCGCGCTTCCTCGAGCGCGCGGAGATCGTGCGCGAGAAGGGCACCAACCGCAGCCAGTTCTTCCGCGGGCAGGTGGACAAGTACACCTGGGTCGACCTCGGCTCCTCCTACCTGCCGGGCGAAATCATCGCCGCCTTCCTCTGGGCGCAGATGGAGCAAGCCGAGGCAATCACGCGCCGTCGCCTGGACCTGTGGGCCTTCTATCACGAGCGGCTGGCCGGGCTGGAAAGCGAGGGCGTGGCGCGCCGCCCGTTCATACCGCCGAACTGCCAGCACAACGCGCACATGTACTACCTGATCCTCGATAGCCTCGCTGCGCGCACCGACTTCATCGCGCGGCTTGCGCGGCGCAAGATCCAGGCGGTGTTCCATTACGTCCCGCTCCACGCCTCGCCGATGGGCAGGAAGGTCGGTCGCACCGCCGGCGCGCTGCCCAGGACGGAGGATCTCAGCGAGCGGCTGGTGCGACTGCCGTTCTGGCTCGGCCTCGAGGAGCAGCAGGGTGCCGTCGTCGAGGAGATCGTCGCGGCGGCACGCGGGGCGCGGCCCTGAGCAGCGCACAGCTCTCGCCGCTGGACACCGCGCGCTGGGGCGTGACGACCGCGAAGGCGTCCGGCGTTACTGCGCAGTCGCTCGCCGGCACGCTCGCGTTCTGTTCGGAGCAGCGTGTCGGCCTGCTCGTGGCGCGCTGCCCGGCGGCCGACCTGGCCGCCGCCCAGGCGATGGAACGGGAAGGCTTCGGGCTGATGGACACCCTGGTGTACTTCTCCCGCGAAGTGGCGGGGCCGCAGCCCGAGGACGGCGCGCAGGTGGCCGTCCGCGATCTCGCCGCGGGCGAAACCGGCGCGGTCGTGGAAGTCGCGCGCCAGGCGTTCACAGGCTACTTCGGTCACTACCACGCCGACCCGAAGCTCGACCGGCGGCAGTGCGATGAGGTCTATGTCGACTGGGCGCGTCGCACCTGCGAATCGGCTGACCGGGCGGAAGGCGTGCTGGTCGCGGCAGCCGGCGGGCGCGTCCTCGCGTTTGCCACGATGCGCGTGAACAGCGCCGAGGAAGGCGAAGGCGTGCTGTTCGGCGTGGCGCCGGCGGCGCAAGGCCGCGGCATCTACCGCTCGCTCATGATCGGCGGCATGCGCTGGTGCGCGGCGCGCCGCTGCCGCCGCATGGTGGTATCGACCCAGATTGCCAACCTCGCCGTGCAGAAAGTGTGGACCCGGCTGGGCTTCGAGCCCAGCGGCGCGCTGTTGACCTTCCACAAGTGGTTCTGAGCGCTACCGGCACTCCGGCTTGCAGCGCAGGCAGCCCGCGCCGTCGCGCTCGTAGACGGTGAAGCTGCGGCAGCGGTACACCTCGCGATAACCGCTCGCCGGCAGGCCGGCCAGCACGCGCTCCACGCCGCCGGAGCCGATCGGCCAGTTGTTCAGCTTGAGGTCGGTCACCACGCAGCTCACCGGCTTGCCATCGCGCTGCTCGAGCCCGTAGGGGTACGCGATCCAGTCGCGCGTCGCGAGGTGCGGGATGAGCACGTCGGTCGCCGACATCGACGCCGAGCGATCGATGCAGGGCAACGCGTCGGACGCGACCCAGCGCGAATGCGCGGTCATCTCGTAGAAGCGCGTCCAGCCCGCTTCGAAGGGGCGCAGGCAGGCGAGCGCCCAGAACAGGACCCAGAGCGCGCTCCGCCGCCAGCCGAAGCGTCCCGCGAACGCGGCGAGCCCAAAGGGCAGCGCCCACATGAGCGCCGTGCCGGGTTCGATGCCGTAGTGAAAGTGCGCCTGGACCCGCTGGTCGCCGGCGGTCAGGAACAGCATCAGGTAGACGGGCAGCGCGGCAAGCGCCGCGCGCCAGGCGAAAAGCGGCAGGAAGCCGAGCGGCGCGAGCGTCCAGAAAAGAAACTGCAGACGCTCGAGGTTCAGCACCTGGGAAAAGAAGAACACCGGCTGCAGGAACGGGGCGAGCAGCACGTCGGCGATCCCGCCGCCAAAGCGCTGGTACAGCCCCATGTACGCGTAGTCGGAGCCGAACAAGCGAGGCACGGCCTTGAGATCGAAGAGCAGGACCGCGACGCCGGCGGCCGCGATCGCCGCGCCCGGCCAGCGCCCGCGCCACGGATGCGGACTGCTGAGCACCCACGCCACACCGAGGCCGATCGCCACCACCGCGGCCGATTCCTTCGCTCCGAGCGCCGCCGCGAGCGCGAGCACGCCGAGCCAGCGCGCTCGGCTCCGCGGCGAAGCAAAGGCGACGAAGGCCCAGAGGAATAGCGGCAGCATGAAGACTTCGGGATGGAAATCGAACGCATTGGCGTAGCGCAGCGGCAGATAGCTCCAGTAGAGCCACGGCAGCGCGGCCGCGGCCCAATGGGCACGGCCGAAGCGCTCGCGCGCGAGGTGATAGAGCGCGGGCCCGCCGGCCGCGAGGCCGAACGCCTGCACCACAAGCAGAGTCTCGGGGCTCGGCACCAGCCGGAAAACCGGCGCGAGGACCCAGAAAAGCGGCGACTGGTGGTCGGCAAAGAGGTTGATGCCTCCCTTCAACGAGGAGACGTAGCCGTTGCCGTGGGTGAGGTTCCACATGGCATTGGTGAAGATGCCGAGGTCCCAGCCGTGGCTGTCGAACGCGTAGTGGCGCACGAGCGCGACCCAGAGGTACAGGCAGCCCACCGCGAACGCCGCGCCCCACAGGGCGCGCGAAGGAGCGCGCTCCACAGCCGCGCACCATGCGGACCAGAGCGCGGTGCCGCGGCGGTAGAAGTAGCTGTCCTCCAGGTGCGCGCCGCTCCATCGCCAGGCTGCGGCCGCGGCAAGCGCGGCCAGCGGCACGGCGCCACTGCCGTAGGTGAGATGCCAGACGGCTACCTCGAGGTCGAATCCAAGGAGGTGCCAGGCAATCGCGGCCGCGGCGAGCGCAAGGACGAGGGCCGCCGCCTCGCGCGGCAAGCGGGCGCGGCCCTCCGGCGGCAGCCTCCGCCACCATTGCAGCCGCCAGTCTCGAGCGACCAGCAGCAGCACGATCGCCAGGAACAGAGGGATGCGGAAGTCGGAGAGCTCGAGCTCGGTCCACGGAATGGTGAGCCCGAAGCCGTGCGCGAGGAGCGGGAAGAATACTAGGACGGCGATGACGGCGTCGGCGAGCAGCACTAGGCGCGAGCCAGCAGGCTGAACGACGACGCGTACCTGCGCAGCAGCGGCACCCTCACCGCGGCGGCGTCGAGCGCGCCGAGCGTCGCGCCAAGCCAGCGCGGCGTCCGCGGCGCGAGCCAGGCTAGCGGGCCGAGGAAATAGTCGACGTAGCCGATGGCCGCCGAGCCTAGTCCCGCTTCGCCCGCCAGCGCGGCAAGGACTTCGGGGTCGAGCTCGCGCTCGTCCGGGCTGTGATAGCGCTCGTAGCTGCCGCGCACGAGCCCGGCGAGGAGACGCACAAGCCGCCTGCGGCTCGGATCGCTCGAGTAGAACGCGCCGCCCGGGCGCAGCACGCGGCGCGCGGCGGACAGCGTCTCGCGGATGGCGCCATCCCCCAGGTGATGCAGGAAAGCGAAGGCCGCCACCACGTCGAACTCGCCGAGCCCCTCCAGGCGCAGCGCGGCCTCGTCGGCCACGATGAAGCTGAGGTTGCGATGCCCGGCGGCTTGCGCGAGCCCGCGCGCCTGCTCGATCGCCACGGCGGAAATGTCGAGGCCGACGATCTCGCCGACGTGCGGCGCGAGATGCCGCTCGATCGAGCCTTCGCCGCAGCCCAGGCTCAGAACGCGGTGCGAGCGGCTCGCGCCTGTCGCGCGCAGGAATGCCCGCGCATCGCGCGCATGGACGCGCTCGAAGAGCGAGCTGCGCATGAGCGCGGCTTCTGCCTCGTAATGCCTGTCGTGGTAGTCGCGCTCGCCGCTCGTCATCCGCCGCCTCCCGCGCACTGCGCCGGCAGCGGCGGCGTGCCGCGCTCCCAGTCGCCGAGGGCGCCCAGGTCGAGGATATTGCGTCCGCGGTAATAACGGTTGGCGACCACCCTGCCCGCTTGCGTCTCCAGGCGCAGATCCATCGCAGAGTAGTTGCGCGACCAGCCGCCGCCCAGCGGTTCGGTCACCGCCGTCTGGCCGCGGAACACGCCCGGGCAGGCCTTCTCGATCCGGTCGAAAAGCGCCGAGGCCCGGGCCTCGGCTTGCGCGTCGGCCGGGTCGCGCGGCTGCGGACGCAGCGCGCAGCTCGCCACGGAAAGCGGCTCCATGGCGGTCCGCCCGAGCGCGACGCGGTTTGCGGCGCGCGACAGCGCGTCCTCGTCGTCGCGCCGCCATGGGATCGAGAAGCAATCGTCCGGGTCCACGCGCAGCCCGATCCTGCGCAGCGTGGCGTCGTAGACCGCCACTTCCTGCCGGGGCGGACGGCCCGCGTCGAGCTCCAGGCCGCGGCCGAGGACCCGCACGCGGCCTCGATAGCGCTCGAGCAGCGCCACGAGGCGCGGCGAATCGCTCGGCAGGCTGTGCTGGCCGCGAAAATTGACGAAGGCGGAATCCGGGTGCAGGAACGGCGCCACCACGGCCATCGGCAGGATCTCGATGCTGAGGTAGAGGGCAGGCTCGCGCTGCGCCCGCTCCGGCGGCGCGTAAGGCAGCCAGTGCCGCGACCATGGCTCGGCAAGGTACCAGCGCGGATGCGCGGCGACCACGGACGCGGCAAGCTGCGCGGCAAGGAGCAGCGCGAGTGCGACGCGCGCCGTGGCCTGGGACAGCAGCCGCTCGGCGAGTCGCGCGAGGAGCACGCCGGCGAGCAGCAGCACCGCGAGCCCGTAGCGAGCGTTGGCGGAAGTGACGAGCCACAACACGCCGGCGATGCCGAAGAACGCGACGAGCCGCCAGTCCGTGCCGTGCAAGCGGCGCGAGCCGGGCGAGCGCCGCAGGAGCGACGTCGCGGCCAATGCGATTGCGGCTATGGCGAGCGCAGCGAAGCGGAAGTCGGGCGCGAACGTCTCCGAATACAGCGAGCGGTCGAGCAGCGCCATGCGGAACGGGAACGCGGCCGCGTCGGCAAGCTCGCCCGGCGCGAAGCGGCCGCCGACGAGATTGGTCGGCAACGCGTGCGGCGACTGGAACCACGCGTTCAGCATTGGAAACACCGGGTTGCCGAATTCGCGCCACAACATCGCGTGCCATGGTCCCGCGAGCAGCGCGACGGCCGCGAGCCCCGAGCCGGCGTAGCAAAGCACGGCGCGCAGCCGGCCGGCGGCGCCGATTCCCGGCACGACGAGCACCAGCGGGAAGGCCGCGATGGCGTAGACCGCGTTCGAGTACTTGAGCGCGCAG
>Ga0097621_100000700_pt1 | contig 23512 bp, 19 predicted proteins | sample KBSMisM72_FD_73165 | JGI IMG/M metagenome (GOLD analysis project Ga0097621, IMG submission 73165) | Miscanthus rhizosphere microbial communities from Kellogg Biological Station, Michigan, USA - KBS Miscanthus M7-2 (version 2) (version 2) | ecosystem: Host-associated > Plants > Roots >... | reverse complement strand
GTGCTGATGCTCGCGCAGCTCGCGAGGGTGACAGCGGGCGATGTTCTTCCCTCGGACATCCTCGCGGCTGTCGCCGCGCCGTTTGCGCAGCCGGTGTACTCGATCTATTGGAGCCCGTTGCTGGTTGCGCCGCTCATCGTGCTGGCGTTCGTGGCGACGCCGTTCGGATGGGCGTATTGGCTGGGGCGGTGGCAGTCGACGAAGGTCGATCACGGATGGGTGTGGGCGATGACGATCGTCGTGACGGTCGGCGCAGCCGTCGGCGCCGTCGTCGCCAACGCCGTCGTTCCCTTGAGCACGACTCTTCGTGTCCTGCTCATCGTGCTCGCGATTGTCGGGGCGCTGACGCTCCTGGTTGCCGTCGTTCTGTCGGTGAAGGCCGACGGCGACGCGAACTACGTCTCGGGGCAGCGAACGTTCCGCAATCTGGCGTCACGGGCCTTGACCGGATCGGTCATCGTCACGGCCGCGCTCCTGGGCGTCGCGCTGGTCGACACGGTCGGTCAGACGCTGTACGTGTTCGCGGAGGCGCCGCACATCCGGAATGCGCTGGTCGCCTCGCTCGCCGCGGCCATTGGCGTGCTGCTCGCGGCCGGACAGAAGATCACCACGTTTCTCGACAAGGGCGACAAGAAGAAGCACGTCGCGATTCCGTTGGCGGTCGTGACCGGCATCGCCGGCATGTTCGTCACGTTTGCGCTTGTCGCTGGCCTCTCGGCCGTCAGCCATACCATCGCACGCGGGCAGCAGGTCGAACGCTGCGCCAGCGCATCGCCTGTGTCCGTCTCGCTGAGCAGCGAGCGTCACATCGTCGTCGGCCAGGCAGAGCAGTGCGAGGTGCCGCTGCTGCCGACGCTGCGTCCCGCGCAGACGACGATTGCGGCCGTCGTGTTGGTCGTGCTGACGCTGCTGCTCGGCCAGTCGCTCCCCTTTGTGAACCTCTCGTCGTTGACGCAGTTCTACTCGGCGCGGCTTTCCCGCACGTACATCGGCGCGTCGAACAAGATCCGTCAAACGCGTGGCGCGACGATGACGACGGAAATGCCGGGCGACGATCTCGAGATGCCGGATTATTCTCCGCACGCGCACGGCGGGCCGATGCATCTGATCAACGTGACGCTCAACGAGACCGTCGGCGGCCGGTCGCAGGTCGAGGACCGCGATCGAAAGGGCCTGGCGATGGCGATCGGCCCGGCGGGATTGAGCATCGGCGTCACCCATCACGCCAAGTGGAAGGACGCGACGAGAATGGCCGCCATCGAGCCGATCTCGGCGCCGTCATCTGGAGGCGATCCAAGTCATTCGTACCATGTCTGGAGCAAGAGCCCGCAGCCGATTGAGCCGAAGCGACTTTCGCTCTCGCAGTGGACCGCGATTTCAGGCGCGGCTGTCGCGACAGGTATGGGCGCGCAGACGCGGCTCGGCCTCAGTCTGCTGTTGGGCATCGGCAACGTGCGTCTCGGGTACTGGTGGGACAGCAAGGTCGAACCGGAACATCAGGGCGGCGCCCTGCCGAAGCCAAGCATCCTCTTGCAGCGATGGATCGGCAAGGTGCTGCCGGTGCAGAGCGCGCTGATGGAGGAACTGCTCGCGCAGTTTCATGGACCGCATCGGCAGAATTGGTACCTGACTGACGGCGGCCACTTCGAGAACACCGCGTGCTACGAGTTCTTGCGCCGGCGCGTGCCGCTCATCATCGTCTGCGACGACGGCGCCGATCCCAACTACGAGTTCGGCGATCTCGCCAATCTGGTTCGCAAGGCGCGTCTCGACTTCAACGCGACCGTCAAGTTCCTTTCCGCAGACGACGACGTTGTGGGTCACTTCGCGGAACTCAAGCGCAAGATGCCCGAGAACGGCGCTGGGACGAACGCGCCAAGAGTCGATCTCGGTATTCCTTTGTCGCGGCGCCATCTGCTGCTCGCGCGCATCGATTATCCAGACCAGGCGCAGATCGGGAGTCCCGCGAACCAGGGTTCAGCGCACTCGCTCGTGCTCGTGATCAAACCGTCGCTGACCGGCGACGAGCCGCTCGACGTCCTGCAGTACGCCGCATCGCATCCGACATTCCCCCAGGAGCCCACGTCCGATCAGTTCTTCGACGAAGCGCAATGGGAGAGCTACCGCCGGCTGGGAGAGCACATTGGCAGCAAGGTGATCGCCCTCGACATCGCGAAGTTGTGGGAGAAGGTCTCGGACGACGAACATCTTGTGTAGGTAATTTCCTACAACGCTAGAGACAGTACACGGCGAGCTATTCCCTCCTGCGTCTGCGCGTTAAGGCGTAGACACAGGATCGCCATGAAGCTGTCACATTTGATCGGTGGGCTCGCTCTGATCGCGTCGACGTCCAGCTGCACACGGACGAATGCGCAGCAGCTGCAGGCGACGGCGGCGTGGTCGCCTGAAGACACGCGCGACATCAATTTCCTAAGCTACCTTCCCGACAAAGACACCGAGGAGGCGGACAAGCGGCTCAAGCAGTTTCTCGAAGTGTCGATTCGAGAGTCGATGGCTGCGCAGAACCGTGAAATCCCTCGAAGCGACTACGCCGACGAGCCGGTTCGTCTGAGCGCGCAGCCGAAGCAGTATGAGGAGATCATTCGCGCCTTCGCCGAGCGCCGCCGTCAGAGAATCGTCGCGCGGATCACGCCGTATGCGTACGTCGCCGCCGAGATGCTCGGCGCGAAGTTCGACATTCTCGCCGTCTATCGAAGCGAAGCGACGCAGAGCACGACGTACCAGTCGTGGTTCGTTGTGCGCCGCGCCGATCTCGTCGCGCAGATGTGCGAGTCCGCCGACAAAGAGGCGGCGCTGCTGAACGACATCCAGGCGACCAGCCCGCCGATGGGGCCCACCGAGTCTCGCCGGCTGCCGACGCAGAAGGACGCGGTGCGCGACGCGCTGGAGCTGTGCAGAGAAACCGGAAAGGGCACGAGCCACCTCGAGCACTTCACGCCGGTCAGCGCCCACGACGACGCGACCAGCGAGCGGCGTCAGCGAGGGCAGCGCGAACGGAAGATTCAGGCGCAGCTCGGCCGGCTGATCGATATCGGAGGAGAAGAGGAGCCGACGCTCAAAGAGCTGGCCGAGTACCTCCATTGGCGCGCCGACGCGAACAAGCCGGCGTCGTTCGTCTTCCACGATCGATTCAGCACCTCGAGCTTCTTTCTGCCGTCGATGTACTTCAAGTCGGTCGGCGTGTTCGATCGAAACCAGACGACCAACGTCGAAGGCATCCCGATTGAAGCGCGCCAGTTGCCCTCCGCGAGCAGCACGACGCTCGTGAGCGAAGTCGCGGAAGGCCGCGCCGATGTGGCGGCTGTGTGGGACGGCACGAAGTCGAAATTCATGAATGCGACGATGGGAACGAGCCGTTATCTGGCCAACCAGAAGGTCGCATTCATTCCAATCGTCCCCAACATCCTGCCGAACGATCTGCTCGTCGCGTCGGGCGTCGCGCCGTGGATCCGAAACGCCCTGACGAACGCAATCGCGAGCGATGCCACGGCCGGGCGCGGCAAAGGGGAAGGCCACCCGAGCGACGACTTCCTCGCGTGGCACGTGTGGGACAACACCGAAGTCGGCGATGCCACTGATGCGGCGCGTGAAGCGCTCGCGAAACTCCGGCAGGACGCGCGTCAGCCCCCTGCGCCAGTCGTCGTCCGCGTCACTGGCGATCCGTCGATCGATCCGCGATACATCAACGCGGCCAAGGAGGCGGTCAGGCTGTCGGGCACCGAATTCGTCCTCGAAGCGCGGGATCTGCATCGCCAGGTCGACATGATCTGGACGTTGAGCTCGCTGCACGACGGCGCGCTGAGCCTCACGTGCACGCTGGCTGGCGAAAACGAGCTGGAGGGCCCGTTCTCGGCGGCCGCGAACACGCTTCCGATCTCGTTCGTCGACGACAGCGATTTGCCGCAGCGCATCGCCGACCTCGCGCGTTCGCGCCTCATGCGGATCCGCTACGTGTGGCCGTATGAAGAGCGTTTTCCGGCGGTGCTTCGCGACCTCGACTTCACGCCCGATCGCGACGTGCTCGTGCAGAAGGTCAGCTGGATCGATCAGACGCACAACGCCTACACCCCCGGCACGCCTTTTCATGCGCGCATCGAAAACCCGAAGGACTTCGACAAGTTCCGGCTGAGCGACGACCTTCGCTTCCCACGCAACAACGACGGCGGGTTCAACTTCAACCCGATGGGCAACGACGCCTACCGCGTCGTCATCGCGCGGCAGGCGCGACCCGGCGTCGTGCTCACGGCCCTGCCGGCCGCGTTCGTGCTGCTGTTTGCGGCGGCGGCCATCGGCCTCGTGCTGGACGCGCGGCGGAAGGATCCTCCACCTTCGGGTCTCGCGCAGTCGTACCGGCAGCGCGTGGCGGAGTACCACAGTTGGTGGCGTGACCACGATCTCCAGGACCGCGAGATTCTGTGGTTCGACGGCAAGGCCTTCACCGAATTCATCAAAGAGGCCCGGCTCGGCGGCGTGTCGCAATTGGTGCGTTCCGGCGGATTCGATTTCACCCTTGCTGGACTCCCAATCCGGTTCTGGGTCGTCACGCAACTGCTTGCGCGCATGTTCAATCAACAAGCGCGGCTGGCGGGTGAGTTGATCGACGCATCGGAGGCGAGCAGCGTCGCTGCACTCCAGCGCGCCGTGCAGTACCTGCTTTGCGGCGGCCGTCTTGCGCCGTTCGTGGGCTTCCCGGAACGATTCGAGGATGCGACGCCGTCGTCCGAGATTGCCCATCCGCTCGAGTGGGTCGCGCTGTCGGACGTGGCGTCGCGTCGATTTGCGGAGCTCGGCATCGCCGGCGATCACGACGTCGTCCTCGACGCGCGGAACTCGTCGCTGTCTCTCGTGGTCTCGAATCATTTCCGGGGCGTGATCAACCGCGGCATGCGCGAAGCGGTCCTGTTCCGGCAAACGTGGACGGTCAGCGACGACGGCGCGACGCTGTCGTATACGACGCCCTTGCACACGCCGCTCCGGATCGGCAACGGCTCGCAGATGGTCTCGATCGCGCGCATCGAGGTCGTGCTGTCGAATGGGAACGCACCGCGGCAGACCGTGCACACGCCGATTTCGGCATGGGTGTTCGGCAGGATCAACGACACGCTGACGGAGGGGGACATGCTGGTGCTGCGGATCAAGCCGCTCGCCGTCCTGGCCAGTGATGCTCACTAACACCAAGCCAGGGCTACTGGTACTCCTTCTGCTGGTGTTCGCCGTCAACTACGTCGAGACCGCGCTGGTGACGCCGTCCCAGACGCAGTCCGCCGTGTCGGCGCGCGCCTACGACGACGCCGATCTCGTCTCGCGGATCGAGCGGCTGTCGACATTCGAGTTTCACGATCACACGCCGACGTGGGCGGTGGAGCTGTACTCGGTCGCCTATTTCATCTTCCTGCCGTGTGTCGGCGTGGCGCTGCTCATTGCACTGGCGCGCCGGAAAGAGTTCGCGCCGTTTCGCGTGCTGTGTCTGGCTGTCGCCGCCGATTACGCGCTGAGCCTTCCCGCGTTCCTGCTCTTCCCGGTGCCGGAGCGATGGGCTTATCCCGAGTCGAACGCCGTGCTGCTCTCGGATCTTCTGTCGCCGAAGTGGATCGAAGCGATTCGCCGCATCAGTGCGTTGAACAACTCGTTCCCCAGCACGCATGTGTCGCTGGCCGTCATCGTCATCGGCGTCTGTTGGCTCTACGCGGTGCGCTTCCGTGTCTCGGCGACCGCCCTCTGTTTCGCCGTGATTCTTTCGACGTTCGCGCTTGGCATCCACTGGATGGCCGACATCATCGCGGGCGCGCTCGTGGGACTGTTGAGCGTGACGATCGCCTGGCGGTTCACTGACCGGCGCGAAGGGCGGGAATTGACGGGCGAATTGGCCTAGAACGCTCCCAACAAGAGCGGCAGCAACTGATTCATCTTCGCGACGTCCGGACGCGACGGCGTGAGGCCGCGACGGAATCCTTTTGCGACGAGCTGCTGCAGCACCTCGCGGCGGCTCGCAATCACGTGCACGGGCACGTCCCACGGCGCGCCTTCACCGCTGACGAGCGCAGGGGGCTGATGATCGCCGAGCAGGATGATGACGACATCGCGGCCGGCGGTCTTGCGCAAGTAGCCGGTCAGCGTCGCGTACGTGTACGTCATCGCATCGACGTAGCTCGGTCCCAGATTCAGCCAGTCGGCCTGCTGACCGAACGCGCGATCGAGATCGGCTTCGTCGAAGGGCTGATCGGTGACGACGCGGCCCCAGTCGGACTGATACGGCGGAGTGGGCCGGAACGGCGTGTGCGTGCTGATCGTCGGGAAGAACATGAAGAGCGGCGGCCGCGACGTCGTGCCGGCTTCGAGCGTGTCGAACTTCGCCAGCGCGAACTCGTCGGGGATGTCGAACCAGCCGAACTCAGGCCCGCGGTATGCGAGCCGGTCGCCGCCGTAAATCGTGTCGAAGTTGTAGAACGACCCTTCGGGCCAGGCCTGCCACAGACCCGGCATGAGCGCCACGGTGCGATACCCGCGACGCTTGAAGAACGTCACCATCGTGTCGCGCTTCTGCGCCATGAGCATCGCATTGACGTCGGGGTCTCGAACTTCGATGCCCGACATGAGGCTGATGTGCGCCAGCCACGAGTTTCCGCCGAACGTCGGAGACTCGACGAAGGCCGACACGACGTCTCGATTGGTGTCGTGAATCGCGCGCTCGAACATCTCGCGCGCCGGGGCAAGCGCGCTCGCGAATGACGCGCGGTCGAACGTCACCGCACCGTACGACTCCAGAAAAATCAGGTACACGTCGGCGCCGTTGATCCGCGCTGCGTCGGACGTCATCGCCGGGCCCGGCGGGACGATCGTCTTTCCGCCCATTGCGCGGACGGCGACGCCAACCTGGCGCGCGTACGTGAGCGTCACCGGCCGGGCGAAACCAACGGCACGGAGGTGGGCGCCGGAGGCGTCGAGAACGAAGAGAAGCACAGCGGCGAGCGAGAGCGCAGCGAGCGGCATCCGCGTGCGGGGATCGACGGCTGCGTTTGTCACGATCCGAATCGCCCACCGCAATACGAAGTACAAGGCCGCAAGAACGATCGCCAATCCGGCGACGACGGCGATCGCCAGCCAGGCGTGCGCGGCTTTCGCGAGCAGCGAGACGACGTCGGGAATGAAGCGCAAATCCCAGTAGAGGTTGATATCTCGGCCGAAGAGCGCCGTTGCGGTGACGTCGGCGTATCGCCCGACGACGAAAAACATCCAAATCACCGCGATCCAATGCAGCGCTGCGGATGAGATTCCACGGCGACAGATGAGCACACAGGACAGGATGTAAACCGCGAGTTCAGCGGAGATTTCACCGCGCCAGCTGATTGCCGGCGTCGGCCAGACATTGTGGAAGGTCAGCGATGCGTCGAGCAGCAGCAGAGCTGCGACGAGCGCGAACCCATGCAGCCAGCGGGCGCTCATATGGAGTACGCTAGCGTAAGCCTTGAAACTCATTCAGACAATCCACGCGCGACTGCGCGCTGCCCTTGGTCTACCGCTCGTGCGTACGGCGGCGCGGGCGAAGCTCCCGACAGAATTCGGCGACTTCGAGATCCACGCGTACGAGGATCTGACGAACGGCGAAGAGCACGTCGCGCTCGTACGCGGCGACATCGGCGACGGCTACGGCCTTCTCGTGCGGCTGCATTCGTCCTGCCTGACCGGCGACGTGTTCCATTCGGCGCGATGCGACTGCGGTCCGCAGCTGCACACGGCGATGGCTCGGATTGCGGTCGAGGGGCGCGGCGTCATCCTCTATCTCAATCAGGAGGGACGCGGCATCGGCCTCGCCAACAAAATCCGCGCGTATGCGCTGCAGGATCAAGGCTACGACACGGTCGAAGCCAACGAACGGCTTGGCTTCGGCGCCGATCAGCGCGAATACGGGCTTGGCGTGGGCATCCTGTCGGCGCTCGGCGTCCGCTCGATGCGTCTGCTGACGAACAACCCACGAAAGCGTGCGGGCGTCGAGACCCACGGGATGTCCGTCAGCGAGCTGCTGCCGATTGAAATTCCGGCGTCCGAGTTCACGCGCCGGTACCTGCAGACGAAGAAAGAGAAGCTAGGCCACCTGCTCTCGTCGGTGTAGCACGAGCCATCGTGTGTCGATGAGGAACGATCCGGCAAGCACGCCGAGTGCGAATGCCGCGACGACGCTGCTGACGGGCGGGGTGACGAACGGCTCGATCACCGCGATCAGCGCGGCCACCTGCACCACACAGACAGTCTGGCGCCGCCGGCTCGGTTCGAGCGGACGTTCCATCCACGGCCACACCCAGCCCGCCAGCACGAACACGTAGCGGAGCAGACCGGAAAGCATCACCCACGCGCCGGCCTTCTCGTACTGCCACGCGAGGACCGACAGAATCAGGATGAGCAGCGCGTCGACTTCCATGTCGAATCGTGCGCCGAACGCGCTCGACATCTTCGTTCGGCGCGCCAGCCATCCGTCGACGCCGTCCATCGCCGTCACCGCGATCGCGCCTGCCGCGGCCACAGCGGCAACGGCCGGCTCGGACACTTCGCCGATGAGGCCCGCGATCAACCCGACAAAAACGGCTCGCGCCGCAGTTACTTGATTTGCGGGTCCAAATTCGGCGAACGGATGATTCGCGCGGTTGATGCGACCGACGGCAATGGCCGCGACCACCGCGAAGCAGACCGTGGCCTTCAACGGATATGCCGCGCCGAGCGGCAATACCTCTCGAACGCCCGCCGCGAGCGCCACGCCGGCGACCAATGCGACGACCGCGGCGGCCGCCGCTCGGCCGTACAGGCTGTTCAGCATGACAGAATGTTACCCGTGACCGAGACCGTCCGTGCCTTCTGGATCGCCGAGCCTGGACGCGGCGAGATTCGAAGTGAGACGCTCGCTGCGCCGTCCGACGGCGATGTTGTCGTCCGAGCGCTCTACAGCGGAATCAGTCGCGGCACCGAGTCGCTCGTGTTTCAGGGGCGAGTACCGCCGAGCGAGTTCGCCCGTATGCGCGCGCCGTTTCAGATGGGCGAGTTTCCGGCGCCTGTGAAGTACGGATACGCGAGCGTCGGCGCGATCGAGCGAGGCCCGCGAGAGCTGCTGGGACAGCGAGCGTTCGTCCTGTTCCCACATCAAACAAAATTCACGGTGCCTGCAGCAGCCGTTCACGTCGTTCCTGAAACGGTGCCGAGTGGGCGTGCGGTGCTCGCGGCCAATCTCGAGACGGCGATCAACGGCGTGTGGGACGCGGCAATCAAACCCGGCGATCACGTCGTCGTCGTTGGAGGCGGGACCGTCGGGTGTCTGGCCGCCTGGCTGGCGGCGAGAATTCCTGGATGCGACGTCGAACTCGTCGACGTGAACCCGAAACGGGCCGACGTCGCACGGACTCTGGGTTTTGGTTTTGCGGGACCGATGGTCGCTCGCGGGGACGCCGACGTGATCATCCATGCGAGCGGCACCGCGGATGGACTCGCGACGGCGATCTTCCTGGCAGGCTTCGAGGCGGCGATCGTCGAGCTCAGTTGGTATGGCGACGCGCAGGTCACGGTGGCGTTGGGAGGAAGCTTTCACGCGCGACGGTTGACGCTCAAATCGTCGCAGGTGGGCCACGTCGCCCCGTCCCAGCGTGCGCGCTGGGATACGCGTCGGCGAATGGCATTGGCGCTGTCGCTGCTCGCGCACGACGAGCTCGACGTGCTTATCACCGGTGAAAGCCCGTTCGACGAACTGCCGTCGACGATGGCGGCGCTCTCGTCGTCTGCGGGCGACACGATCTGTCATCGCATCAGGTACTGACATGTATACCGTTCGCGTTCGCGATCACATGATGATCGCCCACAGTTTTCGAGGCGAGGTTTTTGGTCCGGCCCAGAAGCTGCACGGTGCCACGTACGTCGTCGACGTCGAGTTTCGAAGCGAGAAGCTCGACGACAACGGCATCGTGATCGACATCGGCCTCGCGACTGACACGGTCCACAGAATTCTCGGCGACTTGAATTACAGGAATCTGGATGACGAGGCCAGCTTCAAGGGCCGGAACACGACGACGGAAGTGCTCGCGCGGTGGGTGTTCGATCGCGTGGCGGCCGCAATTGGAAAAGGTGAGCTCGGCAGCGGCGGACGCGTCCTTCAGAGCGTGCGAGTGACGCTCAATGAATCGCACGTCGCGTCTGCATCGTACGAAGGAACCCTGTAGTTGCTTGCGTTCGTCGCGCCGGGCCGGCTCACGCAACTGACCGGCGGCTACATCTACGACAAGCAGGTCGTCGACGGCCTCAGGCGGCTCGGTTACCGCGTGGCCGTGAAAGGCGTTGACGTGCGCGGCGCGGCCCGGGCGCTCGCCTCGATTCCAGACGGGTCCGTGACGATCGTCGACGGCCTCGCCGGCGGCGTGATGCCGCGTCAAATTCACCGTGAGGCTGAGCGTCTGCGGTTCATCGCGCTCGTGCACCATCCGCTGGCCCATGAGACCGGCGTCTCGAAGCGGGACGCACTTCGCTTGTGGGCCGACGAGAGGTACACCTTGCGGCACGCGCGTCATGTCGTCGTCACGAGCCAGCGAACAGCACGGTTGCTCGTACGAACGTACGGCGTCAGCCGCGCCCACATTACGTGCATCGAGCCTGGCACGGAGAAGTCGCCTGCCGGCCGCGGGACGAAACGCAACGCACTTTTGTGCGTGGCCACCTTGACGCCGCGCAAGGGCCACCTGACGCTGATTCGCGCGCTCGCGCGCGTCGCCCACCTCGATTGGCACCTGACCTGCGTCGGCAGCCTGGAGCGGGATCCCTCGACAGTGAGGCGTGTTCGAGCTGCGATTCGCAAGGCCGGGCTCTCCGGCCGTGTGACGCTCGCCGGCGAAACCGCAAGCCGCGCGCGCCTGCGGCGTTGTTACACCGCGGCTGACGTGTTTGTGCTGCCGACCGAGTACGAAGGCTACGGAATGGCAGTCGCCGAAGCCGTGGCGAGCGGTCTCCCAGTCATCAGCACGCCGACTGGTGCGATTCCTCAGCTCGTCGGACGCGACTCGGGCATCCTGGTGCCGCGCGGGAACGTGAACGCTCTTGCAAGGGCGCTGCACCGCGTGCTCGCCGACGGCGGCATGCGCGCGAAGTTGCGCGCCGGCGCCATGCGACGACGGGGCGGGCTCCGCACGTGGACGCAGACGGTGCGCGAATTCGCCGCCGTCGTTCGCAAGGTCGCTCGCACGTGAATGGCTTCAGCGCGGAGTGGCTCGCCCTGCGGGAGCCGGCGGACGCAGCGGCGCGATCGAGTGAGGTGGTGTCCTTTGTGGGGCGGCCCTTTCCGGGCCGCCTTGTCGATCTTGGCGGCGGTACGGGGTCGAACATTCGGTATCTCTCGGTCAGGCTTCCTTCACCACAGGACTGGATTCTCGTCGACCACGATCCCGCACTGCTCGCGCGCGCGCCGGAAGGCATCACGACGCTGTGCGCGGACCTGAATCGCGTCGTCAACGACGACGCGCTGTTCCGAGGGTGCGCGTTGGTGACTGCGTCCGCGCTGCTCGATCTGGTGTCTGAAACATGGCTTCGGCGGCTCATTGAACGATGTCAGACGGCAGAAGCCGCGGTGCTGTTCGCGCTCAGTTACGACGGCCGCCTCGAGTGCTCGCCGGCCGAGGCGCAAGACGACGACGTGCGACAGCTCGTGAATGAGCATCAGAGGACCGACAAAGGACTCGGCGCGGCGCTTGGACCCGACGCCGCGATGCGCGCCGTCGAGTGGCTGTCGGACGCCGGTTACGAGACTCGATACGAACGAAGTGACTGGAGACTGGGCGCCGAGTCTTCCGAACTGCAGCGTCAGTTGATTGACGGATGGGTGTCGGCGGCTTCGGAGCTTGCGCCAGACCGCCGTCCTCAGTTCGCCGATTGGCGCCGACGCCGGTTGGATCACGTCGACGCCGGACGCTCGCGCATCGTCGTCGGTCATCTTGATGTGGCCGGCATTCGGCGCGCATACACATCGCCCGATCGCCTCTGACCCTGTGGACTGTGCAGAGCATCGAGCAGGGCCGAGCCGTCCATCCATTCTTCGCTGACAAGCCGGTGCGACTCGCCTGGCGACCAGTTGTAGACGTAGCGATCCAGCTGTCGAAGCCGATCGACGCACGCCGCGACGCGATCGAGAGCGCGCGGCAAGTACTCGAACGCCAACGCCGCAACCGGACGGTTCAGCCCGGCGAGCGCGGCGGGCTCGCTGCCTTCGACGTCCAGCTTGACGAACGTGGGCATTCCAAACCGCTCGACCAGTGCGTCCAACGTCGTCACTTCGATGTCGGCAGCGCGGTTCCAACGCACCTGCGCGAAGTCGGCGTCGCCGGCTCGTGCGTCCCTCCAGTCTTCGGCCAGGCTCGTGACGGTCGGCGTCCGCTCGCTGATTGAGAGGGTGGCTCGTCCGCCGCGATCGCTGACGGCGGTCTCCACGATCGTCACGCCCGGTGCCCGTCCAAAGAGCAGCCGCAGCAGCCGTGCGAAGTCGGGCTGCGGTTCGATGGCGATGACTCTGCAGCCGAGCGAGGCCAGCGCGCGCACGTGATTGCCGGCGTGCGCGCCGACGTCGAACACGATGTCGTCGCGGCGCACGAGGCCGCGGTAGAGATGACGCAGCCGCCGCTGGCGAAATGGAATCGCGTGGTAGATCGCGATCGATCGTGCGAGGCCGAGCGCGCGGTCGAACATGCTATAACCTAATCCCTCCATGCTCATTCGCGCCGCGGTTTTCCTCATCACCCTTTCTGGGCTTGTGTTCGAAATCGGGCTGACGCGCATCTACTCGGCGACGATCTGGTACCACTTCGCGTTCGTCGCGATCTCGATGGCGCTGCTCGGCTGGGGCCTTGGCGGCCTGGCCGTGCATCTGCTGAAGAAAACGTGGCCGCCGTCGTCCGACCGGGCCGCGCTCTTCACGATGCTCTACGGCCTCGCCATTCCCGGCTGTTTGTGGGTGTTGGTCACGTACCCCTTCGAACTGTCGCGGCTCCCGTTGTATTTCATCACGCCGCTCGTGCCGTTCTTCCTCGGCGGCATAGCCCTCTCGATGATCTTCGATTTGAACCGTCGCGGCGCCGGCTCGCTGTATTTCGCCGATCTCCTCGGCGCATCGCTCGGCGCGGTGTCGGTGACGGCGCTGCTACAGCTCGTCGGCGGGGAAGTGTCGCTCCTGCTGGCGGCGCTCGCGCCGCTCGTCGCGTCGGGGCTGCTGTCGCGCAAGTTCCGCCTTGCCGCGCTCATCGAAGCGGCGATCGTGCTGCTGCTGGCCGTCACGAACGGCAGCACCGGCCGCTTTCACGTGATTCCCGGGACCATCAAGGCCATGCGCCGTCACATGGACGAGAATCCAGGCTCGCGCATCGCCCAAACCGGATGGAACGCGTACTCGCGCATCGACGCCGTCGAGGGGGTCTCGCCGAAGTTCATCGCGCGCCTCTACATCGACTCCGACGCATGGACGAGCATCATGCCCTGGGACGGACGCCTCGACAGCGTCCACGAGATGCGCGATTCGTATCGGGCGCTCCCGTTTCATTTCAATCCGGGCGGCGAGACGTTGATCATCGGCCCAGGCGGCGGTCCCGACGTAGTAGCGGCTTTGGCGTCCGGCAGCAGCAAAGTCACGGCTGTCGAGATGAATCCGTTGATGATTCAGTTCGTGCGTCACTACGGCGCGCAGGCCGGCAGCTTGTACGACCGGCCCGACGTCGAGGTGATTCAGAGCGAGGGCCGCAACTTCATCAGCCGCACCGATCGAAAATTCGACACCATCTTCCTCGGCTTCGTCGACTCATGGGCGTCGGTGGCGTCCGGCGGGTTGTCGCTGTCGGAAAACTATCTCTACACGACGCAAGCCTTCCGTGCGTATTTCGACCACCTCAAAGAAGACGGCGTTCTCGTCATTCTCCGATGGGATTCGGACATCCCGCGTCTGGTCGCCAACTCGGTCGCGCTGCTCGGCGCCGACGGCGCATCGCCGCGGATTGCGGCACTCATGGAGAAACGAGGCAACCGCGAAGATCCGTCGCAAATGCTGTTCATGCTGCGGAAGCGTCCGTTCACGAAAGCGGAATCCGATCAGTTGGCGACCTGGAATCTCGCCAAGCCGCTGATCGTTCCCGGACATCCCGTGCCGCAGCCGTACACAGATCTTCTGAGCGGCAAGAAGTCGATGGAAGAGTGGCAGGCCGAGTCGCCGACGTTCATCGGTCCTGTCTTTGACGACAGCCCGTTCTATTTCGCCACCGAGCGCCCGTGGGGCATGCCGAGGCCGATTGCCTGGCGGCTATTCGGGTGGCTGCTTGCGCCAAACGTCGTGCTGCTCGCGCTGTTCGCGGCATTCGGAAAGCCAAAACAGAAGCCGGCCGCGCCCTATACGGCATCCGTCATCTATTTTGCGTGCCTGGGATTCGGGTTCATCAGCGTCGAACTCGCGTTGCTGCAGAACCTGACGCTGCTGCTCGGCCATCCGATCTTCACCCTGGCGATTCTGCTTTTCACGCTGCTTGCCGCTGGAGGCCTCGGCAGCGCCGTCAGCACGCTGGTTCCACCGCGCGGCGCCTGTCTGGTCGTCGCCGCGCTGGGAACGCTCGAAGCCGTCGCGCTGCCGCGCATCGTCCCGCTATTGCTTCCGCTGCCGACAGCGGCGCGCATCGCCATCGCGATGGCGCTCGTCGCCCCGCTCGGATTCGTCATGGGCATGCCGTTCCCGCGTGGACTGCAAAGCACCGGACGCGGGTCCCTGCCGGCGCCGCCGTTCTTCTGGGGACTGAACGGCGTCATGTCCGTCATCGGCTCTGTCACGACGGTGTTCGTGGCGCTCAAGTGGGGGTTTCAGTCCGGGATGTTGATTGGCTGTCTCGCGTACGTTCTCGCCGGGCTGGCGTCGCGAACCGCCCTCGCCGTCGACGTCTCGGACGTCTCCAAAAAGAGCGCGTCAGTTCTGTAATCGCACAGGGAAATCTGTGCACGACGGTGTCGGCCGTGATCGTTGGTGTTCGCTCGTACGACGCCAAGTCGTCGACATTCACTGGCAGAGCTCTTGCCGCTCACCCGCACAGTGGAACCCACACCTTTCGCCCCCAAACGCCCGGCCGTCGCGAAGGACCAGTTCGACACAAGAGAGAAATTCGACGCGAAACGACCGCTCGAATCGACACACAGAGTCGACATCCAGAATCATCATGGCAGCCACCGGCACGCCGATGGCGCACTCTACACCCTTGAGTTCCCGGTGGTGTGCCCGCACTGCGACGCGCAGATCACGACACTGAGGGTGTTTCGCCTTCTTCGCACGCAGGTCTCATTCACGTCGACGCTTCCGCGGAAGGGTTACGTGATCGTGTGTCCCGAATGCGAGCGCCCGATTTCGTCTGAGTTGTCAGGGCTGATTTGATGGACTTCAAGGGCAAGGATCTTTCCGCGCTCCAGGCATGGGCGGCGACTGAGAGTGCCGAACTTGCCGCGCGTTTCGTCAACGTGGTCGGCGCCCAGACGGAAACGCTTCAGACGGAACTGCAGGAAGCGCGTTCGTGGAACGAGGCCTTGCGCGCGGAGCTTCAGGACGCGCGGGAGCGTCTCGAATCCGCCGAGGCCCAGCTCGCGGCCGCCTCGAATCAGTTCGAACTGACACTCGAGGAAATGCGCGACGAGCATGCGAACACCATTCGCGACCAGGCGCTCTCGTGCATCACCCTGCCGCTCGACGAGCTCCTCACTGTGTTCAATGCGCTCGAGCGCTCGACGACGATGGCGGAGGCCTTGACGGCGCTCTTCGACGGGCTGATCCGCGAGTTCTCGCGCGTCGCGTTGTTCGCCGTCCGTGGCGGCCGCCTCGAGGGTGTCCAGCAGACGGGCTTCGAGTTCGAGCAGGACATCTCCAAAGTCGTCATCCCGATGTCGGCGGATTCGCTGCTCGGGCGCGCGGTCAACTCGGGCCGCCTCGAGGGCGCACTCGCCGGTATCTCGAGCGGCTCGACTGGAATGCCGTTCGGCGGAGAGCCCGGGTGCGCGGTGGCGCTGCCGATCTTCATCGGCGGCGGCGTGGCCGCCGTCATGTATGCCGACGATTCCGACCGGCTCGAGTTTGCCTCGACCGCCCCGCAGGCCCTCGTCAAGTACGCGGAACTCCTGTTGATGCACGCGACGCTCATCTTGTTCCGCCTCTCCTCGGAGCAGCGGGCGCTGCGGCGCGACCTCGCATAAAATCTCGCGCGTGCCCGACGCGCCGCGTCTGACCCTCACCCTCGAAGTCCGCGCTCTCGTCGGCGAGCCGACCGAAATAGGCGGCGCTGGCGGACGGCGTCGCCGGATGGTCCCGATTACCGGCGGAACTTTCGAAGGACGCGGCGAACTTCGCGTGCGTGGCCGCGTCGTGCCTGGCGGCGCCGACTGGCAGCTGATACATGAAGACGGCCTGACGGAGGCCGACGCCAAATATGTCCTCGAATGCGAAAGCGGCGCGACGGTCGTGGTGAGAAACCGCGGACGGCGGCATGCGCCGCCCGACGTCATGCGGCGGCTGCTTGCAGGAGAGCGCGTCGATCCGTCCCTCGTCTATTTCAAGTCGACGCCGATCTTCGAGACGTCTGCGCCGGAGTTGCAGGCGCTCGTCCGATCGGTTTTCGTGGGTGTCGGCGAACGCTATCCGAATGAAGTCGTGCTGCGTTTCTGGAAGGTCGAGTGATTACCAGCGCACGCGCATGTACCCGCCAAGCGTGACGCCGAAGCTGTTGCTGAACTCGCCGAAGCGTGGCGTGTCGACCACGGAGATCACGTCGCGCGGATTGAAATGTCCGGTGACGTTGAAAAACTGAAGCCCGAGATCCCACTTGCGGCTGAAGATGTCGAACGTCTTGAACGTCGTGATGTCCAGGGAGAAGTAGTTCGGAAAGCGCTGGCTGTTCGGATCGCCGGCGAAGTGGCGATAGATGTCGTAGTTCGAATACGGAAACCCGCTGCGCCATTCGACAGCAGGGGAGACCACGATTTCGTGGGGAAACTGGAACGTCGCCCAGCTGCGGAGGCGGTGCGGCGCGTCGGTCGGCATCGGCGCCTGGCTGGCTGGCTCGAAGAGCGGCGCATCGAGATTCGTGATGAGTGTTCCGTAGTCGTTGACGTCGCCGAGCGAGCTCGACCGCACGTAACTCACGAAGAGCTCGCGATCCGCACGCCAGGTTTGCCGCACCGACACTGCGAATTCCTTGTAGATGCTCGCCCCGGTGCTGGCCAGCGAGGTGTCGCCGCCGATCGGCGAGACATCGACCGTCGGCAGATCGAAGGACGCCCGACGCCTGAACGCCGCCTGCAACTCGAGCGTCGGAAGAATCCTGTGTTCGACCTCAATCGAGACCATGTCGGCTTCAGGCAGCTTCAGCTGGCCAAGCGACGGACGGTACGCGCGCCGGACGAAAGGGTTGAACGAGACGTCGACGCGTGATCCGAGCTGGTCGAACGCCAGCGCGCCAAGCGGCACGCGTCCGACGAACCGGCCGATGCTGCCCTTGATGGTCGTCCTGGCGTTGTCGTCGACCGCGTAGCTTGCCGCAAATCGCGGCGAGAACGCCGCCGGCTCGCGCGTCGGGAAATCCGCGCGAACGTTCATGTCGAGCTGGAGCTTCGGAGTGGGCGACCAGAGATCGCGAACGCCGAACCCCGCCGTCGTGTCGCTCGCCGTGAGCGACGGCACCTGCGAGGTCGCGATGAACCTCATCGTCCGGCCTGCGTCGTCCTGAATCAGGATCGGGTGTGTTTCGATAGCGCCCGACATCGTCCGTTCACGCAGGTCCAACGAGAACGAGAACGTGTGCACGCCCGCGGCGCTCAGCCCCGAGCGATCCAGCGTCGCCGATGCTGCGCGCCGAACCCCCTTGTCCGACACTTCGGCGAAAAAGTTCTGATGCCAGCCGTCAGGACTCAGAATCGCCGCCTGCGTTCCACTCGTCTCGACGTCGGTCCTGTGTTGGCCGATACCGGCGCGAAGCGTCAGCAGCGTGTTGGCGCTCAAGACCATGTGATCGACGACGCCCGCGAAGAGATCGCGGTTGGAGATATCGGGCGTCGCGGCGAGCTCGGTGAGCGTGCTCAAGCCGACGTTGGTGGCATGCGCGGGAGCGACGATGCCTTCAAAGGTCAGGTTGTTGCTCGCCGATAACGGAACGTCGACGCGGGCGAACGTCGAAGTGCCGGTCGCCCCTGTCGACGGGCTGCCCGACCTGTCCGTGACGCCGGGCACGGGTACTCGCTCGAAATTGAATTCGGTCGACCCGAAGTAGTGCAGCTTGCCGAGCCGTCCGCTCGCGTAGGCCCGCGGGAAGAACGCTTCGATGCGTCCGAGACCGTAGTTGCTGCTCAGGCGCGGCCTCGGGATGAATCCTTGAACGCCGGCCGTGAATTTGTCGCCTCCTGGGACCGTTTCAATCGACGCAATCGATCCCAGAGCGCCGCTGAATGTCGCCGCTGTCGGTTCCCGCAGAACGGCCATGCCCTTGACGCTCTCGTTCGGCAGGTCGATCGCCGAGGTCAGCGTCACCGGGTCAGTGACGTCGAAGCCGTCGATCCAGAGCGACGATTCATGCGGGCGTGTGCCGCCGATGCGCAACAGACCGTCGGTCCCGCGCACGACGGACGGCAGCAACGGCAGCGACTGCAGAATGCGCGGCCGCGGCTCGGGCAGGCGCGACGCCATTTGCGCGGTCATGCGGCTGCCGAGCGTTTCCATAGCCGCACCCGACGACGTCAGCACCGACGCGACGACGGTGGTCGACTCGGTCGCATGTTTGATTTCCAGAACGATTCGCGCGGCGCGGCTGACTGGCACATGCGCCGGCTCGAACCCGTCGAGCGTCGCGTTGACGACATCGTCCAGATTTGCCGCGGAGATCGAGAACGTCCCGTCCGATCCCGACACCGTCGTCGCGACGACTTCAGTGCCGCGCTTCACTTCGATCTGGACGCCGGGCAGCGGGAGTCCTGTTTGATCGATGACGACTCCGCTCGCCGTGACCTGAGCAAACGCCGGGCCGCCGATGCAAAGTGCGATCGCGAGCTCGACCAGAATTTTCAGGGAACGCAACAATTCGATGCTACACCTGCCGTGCGCTCGATGTACCCGTCATTTCTTTATGACTCCAATTGAATGTATCAATCGGATAACAGAAAATCGGAAATGTGAATACTGACACTCCAGCTCCCTGGGCGTCGCTTGTCGATGCGCTGCGGACCGACTCGCCCATTGCCGTGCTCGAAGCGTCCGAACGGCAGCTCAAGCAGATTCTCCAGCGAGAGCTCGCTCAGCCGCTGGACGGCCCTCGCATCCGGTCGCTCGCGTCGTTTCAGCAGGACCTTGGCTTCTTGCTCAAGTACAAGTCCTACGCGGTCAAGGCCGCCAGTCCGCTCGGCTACTCGGTTTTTCTACAGCGGCGCGGAGAGGGATTCAGCTTTCAACAGCACGTCACGCACAAAACCGAGATCTTTTACATCCTCGACGTGTTGCCTGGCGGCTTCGTCTTCCTCTGCGATTTCGACGACTGGAAGCGCATCTACGACCGGGATTCGTTTCTTGCCTGGATGAACGGCGCGCCGGACAGCCGCTACGAGCGCTTCCGGTTCGTGCCTGAGCCGGGAGACGTGATCGTCATCGACAAATTGAGCGTCGTGCACTCGGTCGTCGGCTGCGTTCTGGCCGAGTTTGCGACCGTGTCGACGGACATGGTCGACCGCCTCCACGATCAAAACGAAGGGCGATCGATCCCCCCCGAATTCACGCGCGCGTTTTCTGAAACGCGCATTCGCGCGCTCGCCTGGCCGGAAACCAGCCGCCGCGTGTCGTTCGGGCCGTCAGGCTGGTCGCGTGCGGACATCCAGCCGCGTCCAGTCAAGGGCGGCCAGCAGACGCTGTTCGGCAACGACGATCGCTTTACGGCGTCGGTCTTCCGCATTACACCGGGAGCGCAAACCGAGACGTCGTCGGTTTCCGATCGCGCCACGTGCCTCCACGTCGCCACGGGGTCGGGGCAGCTCCTCCTCGGCACGGCTGAGGAACTTCGGCGCCCCTCACCGCCAGCGCTCGACGCAAAAGCCGGCGATCTGTTTCTGGTTGCCCCGGGTGCACACTACGCGGTCGCGAACGACGGCGGCCGGCCGCTCGTCGTCGCGCGTCACGAAATCCCTCCCGACGTCGCGTTCGTGTAGCGCTATTTAAAGTGGGCGGAGTCCTGCTCGTTGTCGGTGCAGAAGTACTCGAGCAGGTCGCCGTCGGGCGTGAGCGTGTTTGGTTGGGTGAACGTCACCGGGCGCGTGAACGTCTTCGGATCCTCGATTGTGATCGTGACGTCCATGTGCCCAAGATCCTTGCGACGGAATCTCTCGACGATGTGCAAGGCGTCGCTGTGCGCGTGGCCGATGCGGTCGAGCCAGCTCTTGTCGTTGAAGCCAATCGTGTCGACAACGAGTGTGTCGCCTTCCCAGCGTCCGACTGAGTAGCCCAACCACGACGGTATCGACGTCTCGGCATGTTTCCGGCCATCGGTGAAGATCTGCCGGTACACCGTGTCGCCTTCGTACAAGACCACGATGAGTCCTGGTGTCTGCACGACCTTATACGGGATAGGCAACATGTCGAGGCTCGGCATGCCCATCGGATGGCACTTCGCTCCGGGATCATCTTTCTGTTGACCCTGCAAATTCTTCTTGTAGATGGCGGCGCCCTCACTCGTAAACGGCACGTCCTCGTCTTTGACGCCGAACGTCACGCTGATGAAGTAGCCCGGCAGCGGCTCACCGTTCGTGCCTCGGACGCCGGGAGTGTTGTCGGGCAGCCAGATGCCAGACAGGTCGGGCTTGCCGGCGCGCGTCCTGGGCGCCTTCGCCGTCAGCACGGGCTTGCCGTCTTTCATGCGGGGGATGTCTTTCGCCGGATAGTCGAGCCACTGTCCAGCCGCGAGTGCCGCTGCCAGAAGGATCGGAAACATACGAACTCCAGACGTTAACGGACAGTGCTGGTGATGAGGAGCACTGCGACGACGGCGCCGGCAGCCTGCCACCAGAGCTCGGCCCGTTCTTTTAGCACGAATGTGCCGAGGCAGAGGAGGACACCCGCGAAAAAGAGGAACTGCCAATACAACTCTTCGCGGCTCTCCTCCGCCTGCGCGTCCATGCTCGCAGCCGCACGCCGGCGAATGCTTTCGATGATTTGAAACGCAATCTCCCGATCGGGCTCGCGTCCGATCTCGAAGTACTGACCGCCGCCGGCCTGCGCGATTTGCCGCAGCGACTCGCGATCGAGGATCGCGTGCACCGTGGGAGGCGGGGTCGTGCCGTCGGCGCGCGCCGGCTCCGGAATCATTCCTCCGCCCTGCGTACCGACGCCGACGACGTTCACCGGAATCTTCCGGCGCCGCGCTTCGGCCAGAGCGACGGCGACGTCGCCGGTCCAGGCCTGTCCGTCCGTGATGACGACGAACCCTTTCGGGTTCTTCGATCGCCCGAACAGTTCGGCATCTTTTTCGGCGAGCTTCACGCCCCACTCGATGCCGGTCTCGATGTTCGTGTCCCACGTCGGCGTATCTTCGAGGCGAAACGGCGAGTGGTCGCTCAGGTGATCGAGGAAGAAGAAAAATGAGTTGGGATCCTTTGTCAGCCTGACCTGCGGCGCCGAGGTGTGCGCGAATATCGCGAGCGCGACGCGATCCCCTTTCCAACTCAACGCGTCGGCGAACGTGCGGAGAAACTGAATCGATCGTCGCCAGCGGTCCGGCTTGATGTCCTTCACATACATCGACGCCGATCCATCCTGCAGGATGACGACATCCGCGCCGGCCTTGCGGACAATCGTGACGCGCGCCTGAGGCCGGGCGAGCGCGACGATGCAGAACGCCGACGCCAGGATGAGCGAAAGCCAGAACGAGAGATCGCCGGCCCAGGTGTACTTCTCGCGCAGGGGCACGACCCGTGTCGCGATGTACGCGCGCGTATCTCGCCGGCGCCGGACGACCTGAACAACCCAAAGCGCCAGCAGCACGCCCGGAACGAGCAGCAGCCACAGGTACAGCGGCTCGCCGAACGTCAGCGTCTTGAAGTCGATTCCAGTGATCACTTAGCCTTTTCTCTTGCCCGGCGCCGCTTTCCCCGCGACGCCTTGATCCTGCCGCTCCTGCGATTCGAGCGGGATGTAGATCTTGAAGTCGCTCATCGAGCTGTCGATCTGGGGCGGCGCGCCGGCGGCGCCGTCCGGTCCTTTGAGCACCAACTCCTGCGGGCCGGGCTTGCGCTTGCCCTTGTCGACTTCGTCGCGCAGCCTGACGAGATACTCGAAGTTGAACGCGGCGTCTTCGTTGCGAGGCGCGTTCTTGAGGACCGCGACGTAGGCCGCGATGCCCTGATCGAGCGCGGCGATCGTGGACTCCTTGTCTTTCATCCTCGACTGGGCCGTGCGATACAAGGCGTTGGCGATGACGAGCTGCAGGTCCGCGTTGTCCTGCGCCACGGATCCAATGGGATCGGTCTGCTGCGGGATGACGGCGGCGTAGTCCTTCTGCCAGTAATGCAGCGTCGCATGCTTCGCGCGAATGTCGTTGGCGGGGCCGTCGCCAACGCCCGGGATGTGGCTCGCGTAGTCGTAGTACTTCTCCGCCGTCTCGTACACGGGCTCGACGTCGTCGTACTTCTGGGCGACGACGCGTTCCTGCGCCGCTGCGAGATCGCGATCCAGATAGCCCGACGCCAAGAGGGCGCCGCCAACGAGCGCGAGCGCGACGGCCGCGAGCAGATAACCAGTGATGCCTTTCATCGTTGAACCTCTCGAACCTCAAGAACCTCAAGAACCTCTCGAACCCCTAGAACCTATTCACGGAAATGTTCTGAACGTCTTGAATCCCAACTTCATGATTCCCGCGGTCAGCCAGCACGCGATCGCAATCAGGGCATAGCCGTCAAAACGCGGACGCTGCGCCGTGTACTCGCGCACGTCGATTCTTCCGGTGGCCAGCTTGTCGATTTCGGCTTCCGCGCGAAGGATCGCCTGTTCGCTGTCCGCCGCGTAAAAACGGCCGCCGGTCTGCTCGACGAGTCCCTTCCACAGCTTGTCCGTCGGAATCTGGCCTTCCTTCAGATCGAATCCCGTCCGGATCATGTAGGCCGGGATCTTGTACTTCTTCATCTCGTCGATGACCGACTGAATCGACTTGCCGCGGAGGTCTTTCTCGTCGTCGCGACCGTCGGTAAACATGAGCATCGCGTTGCCGGAGGCGTTGACGAAGTCGAAGGCGCGGAACAGCTGCGTGGCTTGATTGAGGCCCTGCATGATCGTCGTGCCCCAGTCGTTGAAGCTGCCCCATTCCTTGGGGTTGCTGATCAACCGGATGCTCAGCATGATGTTTTCGTAGTCGGTCGTGAACGGCGTGACGACGTACGCCTCGTTGCCGAACTGAATGAGCGCGATGAGGTCGTGGTAGCGGCCGTTCATCCGCAGCTTCATGAA
>Ga0097621_100000691_pt1 | contig 23650 bp, 23 predicted proteins | sample KBSMisM72_FD_73165 | JGI IMG/M metagenome (GOLD analysis project Ga0097621, IMG submission 73165) | Miscanthus rhizosphere microbial communities from Kellogg Biological Station, Michigan, USA - KBS Miscanthus M7-2 (version 2) (version 2) | ecosystem: Host-associated > Plants > Roots >... | reverse complement strand
AATTCTGCCCAGATCTTTATTGAAACGCCCTACCGGAATCTTTCTCTTCTCAATAGCCTGCTAAATACCTGTCAAAACAAAACGCGATTATGCATCGCCGTGAATCTTACCGGGACGACCGAATCAATCCAAACCAAACCTATTGAAGACTGGCGGACTGCGATTCCGGATATCAATAAAAAACCTGCGATTTTTATTATACAGGCATGATTGCAGGAGATATTGTATATGGTGGATGGCGTATGGTGAAAGGAATATTCAGATTTGCTTCCAACAATCCATTAACCATAATCCTAATCCCGTAACCCATCCTATGGCGTGAGTAGAGTCGGGAAACTTCGCGCATCCTTTATGGACAATATACTGTCCACAATATAAACTGTGGTGCCCCGCCAGGGCAATGCGCCCATATATTCCTTATAATGCAGTTCAAATTCCTTTCCGCTGTTGGCCATGAGTTTAGCGGCAACGGTTTCATTCGAAACTGAAAAACGGAATTCATTCGATTGAACTGATCCTGGTGCTCCTCCCTGGAACCCTGTCTGGATCAGCTTGCCCTCATAAGTTTTAAATACATATCCCTTTTTCATGAAATTATTGAGCTGTCCGGCTTTAACACCTTCTCCAAAAACCCAGTAAAAATGCCAGGCAAACCAAACCGCTCCCAGTACAACAACAACCAGCAGAAAAATGGTTAAAAATCTTTTCATGGCGGGAATTTTTTATAGTCCGTATTTATCAATTAAATATATCAAAGCCGCCATATTTATGGCGCCCAGTTCCAATTCTCTTTTATTTACTTTTTCAAATACGTCACTCGCGGCATGATGGTAATCGAAATAGCGCTGGGAATCGGGTATCAGTTCCCCTGCCATTACACCGGTTGCTTCATTCAGGGGCTCCACGTCTGCTCCTGCATGGCCCAGGGAAAATTCCGTTACGCCATAGGGTGCAAATAACGAAATATAGGACCGGATTGAAGTCATTTGGGCATTCGATCCTTTAAAGCTGAACCCTCTTGGGGTAAATCCGCCGCCATCACTCTCCAATGCAAAGATATGTTTCTCATTTTTCGCCCTGGCTTCGTCACTGTACGCTTTTGCTCCTCTTCCCCCATTTTCCTCATCAGTAAACAATACAACGCGGATCGTATGTTTGGGTTTATACCCGATTGCTTTCAGTGCGCGCAACACTTCCATAGACTGAACACATCCTGTTCCATCATCGCTGGCTCCTTCGGCCGGATCCCAGGAATCGAGGTGTCCACCCACTGTGATAAATTGATCCGGGAATTCAGACCCCTTCCATTCTCCGATCACATTATATCCAACCGTATCCGGTAGGGCATGTGCATTAGTGGATATAAAAAGGTTCAAATTATTTTGTGAAGCAGCAGCCGCTGCCAGCTTATCTGCATCCTGGAGACCGATTGCTAATGTCGGAATCCGGGGAAAAGAATCATTATATATCATTGCACCGGTATGCGGTAAATTATCTCCGGAGCAGCTCATGGAACGAACAATTGTTCCCAGGGCTCCGTATTGCGCGGCTCGGCTGGCGCCGTCCACACGGTAAGGAACAGCCTCCGCATAGGCATTGAACAAAAAAACAAAATCAATATTAAACGGGTGATTGTAAAAAACAATCTTGCCACTGATTTCTTTTTTTCTTTTTTCCAACTCGTCAAAGTCGTGAATAAGAATCATGGGGGCCGTGATCCCACCGGCCGGAGTGGAGACAGAATTGCCCAGAGCAAGAACAGCCAGATTATCCCGGTTTTTTCCGGAGATCAGTGCAGCCTGATCTTTCCCCCCTCTCACCCAATGCGGGATCATGGCTTTTTGTAAATACACATGGTCGGCTCCCGCCTGTTTTAATGCTCCCTCTCCCCATTTTTCGGATGTATAGGTTTGCGGGGATCCGGATAGACGGGCGCCTATAGTTTTGGTAAGTGAATACAGATTACTATACGCCGTACTATGTTGAAATATCTCATCAGCAATTTTCCTGATGAAAACGGAATCGGATTGCGCATTTAAAGAATTGACAAATAAAATCAGAAAAGAATTAAACAAAACCGAACGCATAACTGTTTATTTCCGCTAAGATAAGTATTGCTCTGTTCTTGTGTGATGCAGGAAAATCTGTTTAACTTCATTCAATTAAAACCCGTGCATGCGTATTGGAATAGTTTGTTATCCCACGTTCGGTGGAAGCGGAGTTCTTGCTACTGAACTCGGTAAAGCGTTGGCCGACAAAGGGCACCAGGTGCATTTCATAACCTACCAGCAACCCGTAAGGCTCACAGAATACAATGCCAATATTTTTTATCATGAAGTGCGGGTTACTTCCTATCCGTTATTTGATTATCCACCTTATGAAACGGCACTTTCCAGTACGATGGTAGATGTGATCATCAACCACCAACTTGATCTCCTGCATGTGCACTATGCCATCCCGCATGCCTCTGCGGCTTATATGGCAAAAAAAATTGTTGCTACCCAGGGTATTACTATCCCGGTGATCACAACTCTGCATGGTACGGATATTACACTGGTCGGCAGAGACAAAACACTGGCTCCCGTGGTTGCCTTTTCCATCAATGAAAGTGATGCAATTACAGCCGTATCAGAAAACCTGCGGGACGAAACTTATAGCATCTTCGATATAAAAAAGGAAATTGAAGTAATCCCAAATTTTGTTGACCTAAGCCGCTTTCACCGTAAAGCAATTGATCCGTTCAGGAAAGTAATTGCCCCAAATAATGAACGTATCGTTGTACACGCTTCAAATTTCCGTAAGATCAAGAGGGTCCTCGATGTAGTAAAAATCTTTGCAGCAATAAATAAACAAATTCCGTCCAAATTGCTTTTTGTTGGTGACGGACCTGATCGTTTCGATGCCGAAAATTTGAGTCGCGAACTCGGAATTATTGAAGACATCAGGTTCATCGGCAAACAGGAACAGATCGAAGAAATACTTGCAGTGTCAGACCTCTTCATTCTCCCTTCTGAATATGAAAGTTTCGGACTTGCCGCCCTGGAAGCCATGGCGGCTGGTGTTCCGCTGATATCAACGAATGCAGGCGGTTTGCCGGAGATTAACATCAATGGAAAAACAGGATTTATGAGTGCGATAGGCGATGTGGCCTCCATGAGTCGCCAGGCTATAACAATCCTGGAAAACGACGATGTGTTAAAAGCGTTCAAAGAGAATGCTTCCGAACAGGCGAAGAAATTCGATATTCATCATATCGTGCCGGTGTACGAAAAATTATATGACCGATTTCTCCTGAAGTCGCAGCCCGCTAAAAAATATTCCCCGGAAAAGATCTGAGATAACAGCACAGTACTTTATCTTCTTAACCATTTTTCAGGATCGAAGAGATGATCCTTATCGTCTGAGAGTACAAACTCCAACTGGCCAATTTCACCGAGTCTTCCAAGCAATTGTCCCGTTTTAACTGACTGGCCTTTGGAAACAACCACTGATGAAAGATTGCTATACGTAGTAAAATATTTTCCGTGACGGATCATCACCGCACTGACATCGCCCACATTAAACACACTTTGCACGTCCCCTTCAAAAACAGCCGTCACGGAGGATCCTGCCGAACTTTCAATGGTGATGCCCTGGTTATTGTGTACAATTCCTTTGATGTATTCATGCGGACCAAATCTCATGGCAATGGTTCCGGAAGAAATGGGCCACGGAAGATGTCCCTTATCCTTTTCAAAATTTCCTGATAAAGCGAGATCGGCTGAAGTATTAAAGATAGTTGCAGCAGCGGGTCTTACTGTCGGTTTAACTGAAGAAGGCATTGTCCCTGCACCGGATGGACCTGAGGCGGCTTTTGCCGTTTCGGTTTTTTCCGGCGCTGCACTGGGGGTATTGGCAGCAGCATTGGCTGCCGCCTTTTTCTTGGCTTCGCGGATGGCTTCTTCCCTTGCCCGCCGGATGGCGGCAGCTATCGCATTCCCCAGTTTCTGATCCTGGCGTTGTTTCAGATTCATCTCCTTTTTCAGTTCTTTCTCGTGGCTTTGCAACTGTTCAACAACCTGATCTTTCTCCTTTTTCTCAATTTCCAGCACCTGTTTTTCCCGGCTTTGTTTCACCAACGCTTCATCTTTTTCTACCCGCTTTAATTTGAGCCCGTCAATTTTATTTTGCAGGAGTACCTGCGTCTGAATAATATTTTCCGCCCGCTGTTCGCGATAAGCGCGATATGATTTTAGATACTGGACTCTTTTGATAGCGTCATTAAAATTACTGGCAGCAAATATGAAATTGAGATAATCATAATTAGTCCTGTTTTCATATGCATACACCACACTTTCCGCATATTGTTTTCGCAGGGTATCCAGCTCCTTTTTCAACTTTATGATTTCCTGCCAGGAATTATTCATATCCGTCTGGATAAAATTCAGTTGCTGGTTGATATTGGCTATTGCGGCCTGCCGTAATCGGAGTCTTTTTTGCAAAAGAGCAAGCTGACCCAGGGTTTGTTTGCGATTTCTATGGGTGATGTCAAGCGAGCGTTTGACATCTTCTATTTCTTTCTGTATGGATGCCCGTTCTTTTTCGAGATCGCTGCGATTCTGGGATGGAGACTGTGCCAGGCAGACTGATACAGAATAAAAAATAATTAAAAACAGGAATACCGGTTTGCGCATATGCGTTTTGCGTTCGGGATGAAGTTACTGTATAACGTCTATTTGCGTTTATAATTTTTCGGAATAGAGAATGGAAAATCTAAAATCTCGTTAAAACGGATATTTTTAAAATTCATCTCTACGTCGAGCCTTCCCTTTTCCGAAATAACAATTTTACGGTAAGTCGAGAAGAGCACCGTGTCCACTCTTTCAAAATCTCCATAGGTAATATCACAGGAACGGGCCTGCATCTGGTCCACATCATCCAGTATACTGTGTTTTAAGGTGAGATCATTGTTCAGCGTCAGGTAATTTCTGAAAATCGGACCGATACTGAGCATGGATACACCCTGAACGTCTTTCCGATAATAGAGAATATTACTATCAAGGAAAATCGGATTGCCCAACACGATTGACTGCAGCGTATTGAAATCAAAGGGCAAGTGGCTCATCTCCTGTAAATAGCCTACGGATCTCAACTGATAAACTTTATCGAGCTTATTTAAAATTTTCACACTATCCGGTGTGATGATGGCGCGGAATGCTTCTATACCCAGTAATGCGTTGATAGAAATCCAGATTACTTTATCTTTCTGGAGCCGGATAAAAGCATTGAATTCATAATCCTTCCCGTCACTACCCTCATAATGCACCTTGAGCTTTGCCGCAAAAGTTTTGCAATCAATAATATTTGATTCGATATGCGCATATAGCTCACGGATATAGCGCAGGGAATCCGCCCGTAAGTCAACGGCAACGGCAGTATCAGCTTTTTTCAGGCTGGTATCTTTTGTACTTATGGCGGTGGTGATTTTTTTTGCGGATCTGCAGGAGGAGATTCCCATGCCAACATAAACTGCCAGAAAAACGCCAATACTCCATTTCAGAAAAATCTTACCTGCATTATTCATACTCAGATTTCTAAACGATTTAGTGGACCGACTGCCAGCTGCGTGCTGATTAGCGACTATTTTCAAATTTTACCCGTGTGACCAAATCCTCCGGTATTTCTGGACGTCTCGATCAATTCGGTTACTGGTTGCCATTCCACTTTTTCTACCTGTCCGATAACCATTTGAGCTATGCGGTCTCCCGGATGAATTAATTGTTCCGTATTGGAAAGGTTTATCAGAATTACTTTCAACTCCCCCCGGTAGTCAGCATCAACTGTACCCGGCGAATTCAAACAGGTTATTCCCTGCTTCAGGGCCAGGCCGCTGCGAGGTCTCACCTGTGCTTCATACCCCGGTGGTAGTTCGATAAATATACCGGTAGGTATCAATTGTCTTTCCATTGGCTGAAGGCTTACCGGTACCGGAATATTTGCTCTGAGATCCATGCCGGCAGCATCGGGAGTAGCATAGGCGGGCAGGGGATGTGATGACTGATTTATAATCTTAACAGGAATGGACATGGGCGCAAAGGTAATTAATCCACTTTCTTAAGCAATACTACGGCCTGGGCCATAATACCTTCTTCCCTTCCGATAAAACCGAGCTTTTCCGTAGTGGTTGCCTTTACAGAAATATCGTTTTCGCTGATTTCCAATATACCCGCCATCACTTCTCTCATAGCTTTGGCATAGCTCATTATCCTGGGTTTCTCAATACAAACCACTGTATCAATATTAATTATTCTGTATTCTTTTTCCCGGATAAGATGGTATGTCCTTTCCAGCAGGATCCTGCTGTCAACATCCTTCAGGCTTTTATCTGTATCGGGAAAATGAATGCCGATATCTCCGAGATTGAGCGCGCCCAATAATGCATCACAAATTGCATGCAGGAGCACGTCCGCATCGCTATGTCCCATCGCACCCTTGCTGTGGGGAATTTCTACACCACCGAGAAGTAATTTTCTGCCTGTAACCAGTTGATGGAAATCTGTGCCCAGACCGATGCGGTAAGCCATATTAGGTAATTAGAAAATTGGAAAACTTGAAGATTTGAAATTTATTTACAAATTCCCGAATTTTCAAATACTCAAATTATTGGTCGGCACCGCCAGTTCCGACTGCCGGACCATCCAGGTCAAATACCAACCCAAAGCGGATAGTATTGGATAAAGGATTCCTCGTGATACCTGATCCAGACGGGATCAGGTAGGAAAAATTCAACCCGAGCATATTGTATTTTAATCCGACACCCATAGTAAAATACTGCCTTCCTCCCTGTTCCTTACTTTCATAAAAATACCCGAGGCGGAATGCGAACTGGTCGTTATAAGTATATTCTGCTCCGACGGAGTAATTGATCGTATTAAACTGACCATTAAACGAGCTGAACCAGCTGCTTACCACAGACTGACTGTAATAGTCAGTTAGCGCCTGCTCACTTACCGTGTCCGTGCCATTTGTAGGTTGCGGTGGGGCAGGAACCAGCAGTTTATTCAGATCCAGTCCGAAGCTTATTTTATTCTGCTCATCAAACACTTTAGTATAGTTTGCCCCGAGTCCCAAATTGGCGGGGATAAATTCTTTCTGCGTAGCATCATTGGTATACCCAATTTTGGTACCGAGGTTCGACAGGACAAAACCAAAAGTCCAGCCCTCCTGGTTGGCCAGAACATTTTTGTATGTGAGGGAGAGATCTGCAGCTACAGACGTTCCGGCTTTATAAGCAGAAATGCTGCCTGAAGCGGCAGCGGCACCCAAGGTTAGATTGGAATTGATATATCGTAAAGTAAGACCGATTCCGATTTTATCTGAAAGCTTTCTGGAGTAACCCAGGTCTATCGCATATTCACGGGGTCTGCCTTCTCCCCAGTTATTACCGTTATAATCGGAAAACTGAATGCTACCCAGGCTGAAATACCGGATGGAAGCCGACAAAGCCTGAAGTTCATCCAGCTTATGATAACCTGTAGCGGCCAGTAAATAAACGTCATCTAAGCCCAGGTCTTTAAGCCAGGGCGTATAGGTTAAACCGATACCGGTCTTATATTCGGAGAATGGTGTTTTGGATAGATTATAAAAGGCGGAATTCGCATCCGGGGAAGTCGCAATACCTTCTTCACCTAATCCCCCTGCCCGGGCATCCGGGGATATTCTTAAAAACGGTACAGCCGTTGTTGTCACATTGATTGGTTCAGTAGATTGGGCATTTACGAAATAAGCAGAAAACAGGCCACACAGCAAAGCAGTTAGTCGGAAAAACAGTCTTTTCATGAAATTTAATTTAGCTTTAAAAGGAACTGACTGCAAAATGAGATTCTAACCGTGAAAAATCAGGTCACCTCGTCCATTTTGACTTTTAGAGAGTAGAAATTTTCAATAGCTAATTAGGTGGTTTTTAGTGAGTTCCAATAACGGTCATCGAATCAGGACTGTTGCCTGTAGCAGTCTCCGCCGATAACAGATGTTCTTCCGGTAATCCAACGAAAACATTACCAGAATATTGCGCAAGATAATGGTTTCCCGGAAACCTCAGCAGCTAAGCAAAAAGGCGGCCAAGGTTTGCCAAGTCTTTAACATTCCAGAAAAGGGATTTTTTCCAACAAACAAACTATTTTCGTGCTCCGTTCGTATTAAACAAACTGGGGGTTTGTTTTACAATATTTGTTTCTAAACCACGTTTCTACAACTAACATATCACGGTTAAATGCGTTTTCTATGAATCTCAAAAATCTAGTTATCCTGGCTTCCTGTGCAGCAGCATTGGGCTCGTGTAAAAACGGGGGCTTGTTCGGTAAAAAATCAGAATCTTCTACCGTAACAGGCTGGAACTACAATGACAAGAACATGGGCGGTTACCAGGTGTCCAAGGAAAAGGAACAGCGTACCGGTCCGGGCCTTATTTTTGTCCAGGGTGGTACTTTCACCATGGGCGCTACGGAAGAAGATGTAATGAGCGACTGGAATAACATTCCACGCCGGGTAACAGTGAACTCTTTTTATATCGATAAAACCGAAGTGGCCAACGTGCACTATCGCGAATATCTGTACTGGATAAATAATGTATTTGAAGGGGATGAATTCCAGGCGGTGCGTAATGCTGCACTTCCGGATACCCTGGTATGGAGAAGTGAACTGGCATATAATGAACCCCTGGTGGAATATTATTTCCGTCATCCTTCATATAATTACTACCCGGTAGTGGGGGTAAGCTGGAAACAGGCCCATGATTTTTGCTTGTGGAGAACCGATCGCGTAAATGAAAAAGCACTCGTTGACCGCGGATTCATCAACAAAAATTCACTGAAAAATATCCAGGGGTTAGGTCAGGAAAACTTCAACACCAAGTCATATCTGGTAGGTGAGTATCAGGCAACTCCTGGTCCTGCAGCCAAATCGAAAAAGAATACACTTAAAAACCCGAACGGTACTCCACGTACCCAGGTTACTTTTGAAGATGGTATCCTTCTCCCGGCTTATCGCCTGCCTACAGAAGCAGAATGGGAATATGCCGCATTGGGATATATCAATCAGAATCCCGCCCCAAGCACAACAGACAAGAAGAGGGGTGAAGAGTTGGTTGCCAACAAGCAGGTTTATTCCTGGAGCCAGAATGTAAACGGATTACGTGATTCACGCCGTGGTACTTGGCAGGGAACCTTCCTGGCGAACTTCAAAAGAGGTAATGGTGATAATATGGGAGTGGCCGGAGGTTTGAATGATAATGCAGTATACACAGCAGACGTAACTTCTTTTTATCCGAATGGTTTCGGATTATATAATATGTCCGGTAATGTGAGTGAGTGGGTTGAAGATGTGTTTCGTCCGCTTTCTTCCCAGGACGTTGACGGAGTTGCCCCTTTCCGTGGTAATAAATTTGAAACCATGGACCTTGGAAAAGAAGGCAAACCTGAAAGAGATAGTCTTGGTAGAATAAAATACCGTGCTGTAACGGATAAAGAAAGTGAAGCCAGAAGAAACTATCAGAAAGGTGATGTAATCAACTACCTGGATGGTGACTCCCTGATTTCCGGTATCGCTTACGGTTATGGTAAAACCACCCTGATCAGCGATAAGTCAAGAGTAATTAAAGGTGGTAGCTGGAATGACCGCGCTTACTGGCTCGGACCTGGAACACGCCGGTTTATGGAAGAAGACCAAGCCAGTTCAACTGTAGGCTTCCGTTGCGCAATGGACCGCGTTGGAAGTGCCGCTGGTAATGGCAGACAAACAGGTATCAGTTATAAAACAAGAAAACAAAACGCCCGGAAACAATAGTAGTCCCTTGTAAACTATATAAAAGCCATCCCGCATCAGCAGGGTGGCTTTTTTGTTTATTAGATTTGCTAAAAACCAGAAACTTTGAATGAATCTTTATCACCCGTTTCAATAGGTGACTTATACCAGCTTTATTTAGAACATCCTTCCATTTGCACCGACACCCGCCATGTTCAGAAAGGTGATCTGTTCTTTGCGTTGAAAGGTGATCGCTTTAATGGCAACCTGTTTGCTGCGCAGGCACTTGATAACGGCGCCGCATATGCGATTATAGATGAAACTCCAGCAACCACCAACGACCGACTCCTGATGGTAAAAGATGTTCTGAGCTGTTTGCAGGATCTGGCTGCGCATCACAGGGATCAGTTCACCATTCCTTTTATCGCAATTACAGGCAGCAATGGTAAGACGACCACAAAAGAACTTATCCATGCCGTGCTCTCCGAGAAATATAAAACCTACACTACCGAAGGCAACCTGAATAATCATATTGGTATTCCCCTCACCTTATTGAAAATTAAAAAAGACGCAGAAATCGCCATTGTGGAAATGGGTGCGAACCACCTGAGTGAAATTGAAGGATATTGTATATATACGCGGCCCACCCATGGATTGATCACAAACTGTGGTAAAGCCCATCTCGAAGGTTTCGGCAGTTTAGAAGGTGTCAAAAAGGCGAAAGGTGAACTATTTGACTACCTGCGCGCCTATGGTGGGAGTGCATTTGTGATGTGGGACTATGAATATCTACAACAGATGAGCAAGGGAATCCGGGAAGTTTTTACTTATGGAACGAATCATGCTGACATAACTGGTATCGTTGAAGAAGCTACCCCATTTCTGAGGGTAAAAATAACCAAAGGAAATTCTGCCGGCACTATTCAAACCAGACTGACAGGAGACTATAACCTACCAAATGTTCTTGCAGCCGTTTGTCTCGGCAATTATTTTAAAGTTACTTCAGCCGATATAAAAAAAGGAATTGAAAACTACACGGCTTCAAATAGCCGCTCCCAGCTTGTCAAGGCAGGAACTAATTTCATTATCCTTGATGCATACAATGCCAATCCATCGAGCATGAGCCTCGCTATCAAAAATTTCATGCAATATCCTGCGGCAGATAAAATTTTACTTCTGGGTGCCATGGCCGAGTTGGGTGCAGACAGCATAAGTGAACATGAACAAATCCTGAAACAGATCAAAGCTGGGACCTGGAAAGAAGTCGTACTCGTGGGTGGTGATTTTTTAAAACTTAACCATCCCTACCGGAGCTTTACCACAGCAGAAGAGGCGGGGCAGTGGGTGAAATCCAGGTCATTTCAAAATACAGCATTCCTCGTAAAGGGGTCGCGCAGTATGCAAATGGAAAAGGCAATTGAAAGTCTGAGGCCAAAGACAATGTAGTGAGTGTGGAATTGTGAATATGTGAAAAGGTGGAAATTGAATTTGAAAATGACAATTCCACATTTATAACACTACGAAGTCTTGTTGCTATTGACCGGGTTTGAATTTTACAATTACATGCTTTTTTGGCTGAAGTGTTTGCATGTATGCATAGATTTTGGAAAGATCCGAATCAGTCATAGTCCCATACATCGTCCAGGGCATGATGGTCTGTAATTCTCCGGCACTAACTACCCTGTGCGCATTGGCACTGTCTCTGTAGGAAGCAAAACGACTGACGAATAAATCCCTTGTCCAATTACCTATACCCGTTTCTTTGTCCGGAGTGATGTTTGCAGAGGTTACCATTCCTCCCGGAACAGGAAAACTGCGACCGCCGGCATAAGCAAATGCATCATCGAATTTTCCGTTTTCAAAAGGCGTATGGCAATCATAACAGGACGCGATAGTAAAAAGGTATTTGCCATATGCCACGCTGTCCCCAACCGGCGGGATTTTCATCGGCGCTGCCTTTACTGGAATCGTATTCAGGATAATACTCATTGGAAATTCCGCAGAAGATACAGGGACGACATTTTCCTTGGGAGAAAGGGAGCGCAGATAAACGATGAGTGATTTGATATCTTCCGGATCTGCAAACCCATAGGAATGATAAGGCATGACGGGGAAAATGGGCTTACCAGTATTGCGAACGCCAGTTGTGACAGCCCGATATATTTCCCCATCCGTCCAGTTGCTGATTCCCGCCGGGGTAATATTTGCAGAGTAGAAAACACCGGGAAATCCCATTGTCTGGTCAAATCGCTGTCCACCTTCACCCCGGGTGGATTCTTCCATCGGCAGAGAGAATTGAGTGGCATTACGCTTACTATGGCAGTCCATACACGACATTACACTATTAGCCAGGTAAGAACCCCGGGCGAGTCTTTCCGGAGTATGTTCAATAGTAAGTTGCGGAGCCGCACCCACATCCGGCAAGGCTATCTTAATATAGGCTACCGCAATCATTATGATGAGCAGGATAGATAGCACAAGGATACCCAACACCCGGAAGAGTTTTTTCATGTCAGTAGATTTATGTGGAGTTAAAAAAATCTAGCGAACTCCAATCAATGAATTCATGGGCGTTCGCCGGTTGCGAAAATCCATCATGTCTACTTTAACGCTGCCTACACTGATCGGGCTTTCAACGCGGACAGGAATATGGTTTGCATCATCACTTATCCAAACCGTCATCTTTTCACCGCCTTCAAAAATGGTACCCTTGATTAAAAGCGGCTTAATCTTAATGGCCCTGAACTTTCCATATTTTGTCTTGATCGTTTCCTTTCCTACATAGCGGATGTATAAATTATAAACCTGGTTATCCAGGAACATAGAAAAGGGAATCTTATCTCCCGGTTTCATTTTATCAAAGTCAATATTTCGGGCATAATACATCGTGCTTAAAACATCTTGTATACAATCCGGGGTTTTAAATACGCCTGAATTTGTAATGGCCGTATGCGCAGTTTTATTAAAACTTACATTCTCATATTTTTTATATGATCCTTCATTTACGTTTCGGATAAATTTTAATGGCTGCAGGGTGGAGGTATCAATAAAAGACTCATATTTATCCCTGACCTTAAAAAAATTATCCAGAAAAGGATAATTTTTTCCGGCCCCTGTTACATGATAAACAGGTTTTCCATTTAAATCTTCCAGCGCCACGGTAAATGTCGCTTCCCCCGCAGCGATGTAAACACCTGCTAATGTATAATACACTTTGAATGTAATACTTTCGCCAGCCTGAAATGCGCGGTTTGGAAGACCGCAAAAATCATCGCCTGCCCTCAGGGGTAATGAAATGGATATTAAAAATATACTCACAATTGCAGAAATCGATTTCATCGGCTGCTAAATAGTTTGATCCTTAAAATTAATAAACTCCCTACTAACGCGGGGATTATTAAATTAATGAGCCAGATGCCCAGGGATACTGCGAGTATACCCGCGGTATTGACAGTAAATACCTGAAAAATCTGAATACCCGCCGCCCATCGAAATCCCAGATCTGTTAAAAATGTTAACGTTGGTACAAGGGCCATCAGGACAAACATAACACTAACGCCAGTGAATACCTGCTTTCCCGCCAACGGTATTCCAAATAAGGAAAACAGGAGAAAATATTGCAATATGAATACTCCATAACGAATCGCTGAAATAAGGAGGATGGTGGCGAGTTTTTTAAAACTATAATCCTGCGGAATAGAAAAATTCTTTTGATTTTTTTTCAGCCATCTGTTAATTCTGTTCACCAATGGATCAAACCTGAAATAAACCAGGCCCAGACCTATTGCAGCAACCGCTGTTATGACAACACCTGTTCTGAAAACACCCGCCGTTAACCAGTCCACATCAAAATGAAGGGGCAGATAAGAAAACAGGTATAATCCGACAGCTCCGGCTGTCAGTGTCACCAGCATTTGGGCGAAACTGCAAAGTATCGTCGGTGCAACAGACAACAATTTATTCCCCTGATCAACATATAACATTCTCCCCAAGTACTCCCCCACCCGGTTGGGGGTAAATGATGCGATACAGGTACCTGCCAGGATTGCACTGAATGCACGGAAGAATCCGATCTGCTGAATCGGCTTAAGAGCGATTTGCCATTTACGCGTTTCGAGTGCCCAGTTCACTCCCATTAGTCCGAACATGGAGAACAATTTCCATTTTTGCTTTCCGAGGGCTGCTTCCAGCATCTGGTAAAGCGTATCCTTCCAGTGTGGCTGTTTCTGTAACTGTCGGGCAACCGTATAGAAAAGAAATAACATAATAAGCGGTCCTGCTACATAGTTGACTATTAATTTGATATTTTTGTTAGGCACCACAATCAAAAATAGCGTTCCCTCTGCAAAAGAACTCCAAAATAATCCTGGGCATTGACCCCGGCACTCTTCAGATGGGCTGGGGGCTGATTTGTGTTGAAGGGCAACAGGTACAGTACATGGAAATGGATACATTGCATGTTCCCGTACGTATGGATGCTTATCAGCGGCTTGAGTTGATTTATTTTACCGTGCAGCAGATCATACTGAAATTCAAGCCTGATGAGTTTGCCATTGAAGCCCCTTTCTTTGGTAAGAATATACAGAGCATGCTCAAGCTCGGCCGCGCACAGGGAGTGGCCATAGCGGCTGCCATGCAATCCCATATTCCGGTTACCGAATATGCACCACGGAAAATAAAGCAATCGATCACCGGCAATGGAAATTCCGGCAAGGAACAGGTCTGGAAGATGCTCCAGCAAATATTGGAAATCCAATTGGAAGTGAACCGTTTTGATGCATCTGATGCGCTGGCTGTTGCCCTTTGCCACCATTATCAGTTCCGCACACCGGTCTCAGTAGGAAAAAAACTGAATGGGTGGTCAGACTTTATTGCGAAAAACCCGAAGAGAGTACGCTGAGCCGTTAGATTAGTATTATTAAACAGGCATCTCTTCATATGCAGCATTTTTTTATCCGGGTTCTCAGTATTCTCCATTTCAGATTAATTTCGATATTTCAAAATTCTAAAATAATATCATGACTATATTTACCCGAATCATCAAAGGGGAAATACCAGCCTACCGAATTGCGGAAGATGAGTTTTTTCTGGCTTTTCTTGACATCAATCCTTTACGTGAGGGACATACCCTGGTTATACCAAAAGTCGAAACCGATCATTTTTTTGATCTGGATGAAAATTTTCTTTCAAGAATCCTTGTCTTTGCAAAACCAGTCGCAAAAGCGATTGAAAAGACCTTTTCCTGTAATCGTTGCGGAATGGTGGTTGTGGGCCTGGAAGTTCCCCATGCACATTTGCATTTAATCCCTATCGACCGGGTAAATGATATGGACTTTAAAAAACCCAAACTGAAATTAAGCGAACAGGCCTTTCGAAATATTCAGGAGAAGATGATTAAAAATTTGAAATCCTGAAAATTAAAATCCTAAATTTTATAATTATACGGTAATGCTTTCAACTTTGAATTGAAGTTTGCCGGCAGGAACAATCACATCCGCCACTTCGCCTACCTGTTTGCCTAACAATCCTTTTCCGATAGGGGACGAAACAGAAATTTTGCCCAGTTTGAGATCAGCTTCTTTTTCTGAAACCAAATGATAAGTGGATTGTTTCTTATTGGAAAGATTTGTAACCGTAACCTTAGTCAGAATGGACACCTTACTAGTGTCTATATTTCCTTCTTCCAGTATCCGTACGTTCGACAGATCAGCTTCCAAACGCTGGATTTTTGCCTCCAGGTGTCCCTGAGCTTCTTTTGCCGCGTCATATTCTGCATTTTCCTTTAAATCACCTTTTTCCCGCGCCTCGGCAATAGCCCTCGAGGCCGCCGGCCGGTCGATGCTTTTCATTTTTTGCAGTTCGCCCTTCAATTTCTCGAGTGCCTCCTTAGTCAAATATGTGATTCCACTCATAAATCCTCCTCTTGTTTATAATAAAAGAAAAAAAATACAACGCCCTCGGGAGGCGTTGCATTTGTGCAAAGATAAGGAATCCGATTAAAAAGGTATTCTTCAACGATGTTCCGGCATATTGAAAATTGCAGTTTGCAAATTCATTAACAAGCCGGTCTGGCTTTAGAGTCCCAGTTTGTCCAGCACTATTTTCGCCATCCCATAAAAGGCTTCCTGGCTATATCCGGCAATATGCGGGGTCAGCAGTACATTTTCATGGCTCAATAACTTGTCAAGTTGTTGTTTCTCAAGGTCTGTATAGCTGTCAAGTTTTTCATTTTCAAGCACATCCAGGGCTGCACCGGCTATTTTGCCGCTGTCTAACGCCCTTATCAGGGCAGCTGTGTCCTGCGTTTTACCACGGCTGGTATTAATGAAAATCGGCTTATTTTTCAACGTTGCAAAAAAACCATCTCCTGCCATATGAAAAGTCTCTTCGGTAAGCGGTACATGCAGACTGATTACATCCGCGTACCTTCCCAGTTGTTCCATATTAGCTTCCTTGATTTTACCCGCTCCAAAGTTGAATTTATATTTATCATAAGCCAGGACTGTCACGTCAAACGAAGATAAAAGGCGTGAGAATGCAGAACCCGTATTTCCATAACCTATAATTCCCACCGTTTTTCCCGTAAGTTCAACTCCCCTGTTCGCGTCCCTGATCCATTTACCTTCCTTCACTTCCCTGGATGCCCGGGGTATATTATTTAGTACCGCTAGCAGCATGCCCAAAACGTGTTCAGCCACAGCATTTCGGTTACCTTCCGGACTGCTGACACAACGGATGCCTCTTTGAGTTGCATATTCTACATCCACCAGCTCCATGCCACTGCCGAGCCTGCCGATCCATTTTAACCTCGATGCCTTTTCTATGACAGCACGGTCTACTTTTAACCGGGTGGTTATGATTAATCCTTCAGCGTCGACTACCTGATCTTTTAATTCTTCATAACTCATCAGAGGGGCATAAACCACTTCGAAGCCCTGTTTTTGAAGACGGTCTATCAAATAATCATGCACTTTTGCAGTGATCAGAACTTTTCTCATTTTTTTCCTGAGATTTTATTTCAGCTTATTATTATCCATATTTTACTTCATCTTCCAAGTCAAATCTGCAAACTGTAAAATCGTCAACTGCTCTGCCCGCTTATTGAATATAGGGTCCTTCAGCGTATCGGCTGTAAACAATGACTTCACCGCATTTCGCAAGGTTTTTCTGCGTTGGTTAAAAGCGGTTTTTACCAGTAAAAAAAACATTTTTTCTGTTCTGACCGGCAGAGACTCATTTTTTGGTGTTAGCCGGATCACGGCACTTTTTACTTTCGGGGGCGGATTGAAAGCCTGTGCGTCCACCTCAAATAAATATTCCACTTCAAAAAAAGCCTGGAGGAGTACACTGGTAACACCATATATTTTATTTCCTTCGGAAGCAGCGATCCGCTGGGCTACTTCTTTTTGAAACATTCCAATTACCCGCTCCACATCCTCCCGCCATCCCAGCACCTTAAAAAGGATTTCTGTAGAAATATTATAAGGGAAATTGCCTATGATGGTAAACGGTCCGATAAATGGTTTCTCCATTTGAAGAAAATCCTTTTCAATTATCCGTCCTGTTAACCCCGGATAAAGATTTTTCAGATAAGCCACTTTTTCCCGGTCTATCTCTACTGCCCTGAATTCAACACCCGGCAGATCAAGAATGCTTCTGGTGAGTGCACCGGCACCGGGGCCGATTTCCAATAACTGATGAAAAGGATTTTGCTTAAGGACATCGACGATCTTCCGGCAAACCAACTCATCTTTTAGGAAATGCTGACCAAGTGATTTCTTCAGATTCAGTGGGCGGGCCAAGTGCGTCATAAAGCAAAAATAAACCATCCTTCAGGCTAATAATCGTATTTTTATTCATCGAAAAATAATACATGAGTATTCCGCAACAAAGACCCGTTATTGGTATATCTATAGGTGATCTGAATGGCATTGGGACCGAACTGGCCATCAAAACATTTTCTGACAACCGCCTCCTTGAATTATGTACCCCGATCCTTTTTGCTTCCAATAAACTGATTAATTTTTATCGCAAATCGATTCCGGAATCCACTTTTAATTACCAGCATATAAAAGACCTTTCCAGGCCCTTTCATAAACAGGTTAACCTGTTCAATTGCTGGGAAGAGGAAGTGTCCATAAATCCCGGACAACTCACGGATGCGGGAGGAGCTTATGCCGTAAAATCGCTGATAAAAGCGACTGAGGCTTTAAAGGATAAAAAGATTGATGGTCTGGTTACCGCACCCATCCATAAAAAAAATATCCAGTCTGAAGAATTTTCTTTCACCGGACATACACCCTATCTGAGACAGGCTTTTGGCGTGAAAGACGTACTCATGCTGATGAGTTCAGATAATTTTCGGGTGGGCCTGGTAACAGAACATGTTCCAGTTAGTGAAATCGCCCGGTTTATCACAAGGGAGTCGATCATTTCCAAACTGAATATCCTGAAAGATTCCCTCATGCGCGATTTTGGGGTTGATAAACCCCGTATTGCTGTGCTGGGGCTCAATCCACATGCAGGTGATGAAGGCCTTATCGGGCGCGAGGAAGAGGATATCATCAAACCCGCCATTAAAGACGCCAAACACAATATGCTTGTTTTTGGACCCTATAGCGCTGATGCTTTCTTTGCTCGTAACCAGCAACAGAAATTCGACGCAGTTCTGGCCATGTATCACGACCAGGGTCTGATTCCGTTTAAATCACTCGCCTATGGTGAAGGGATAAATTATACAGCCGGCCTGCCTATCGTGCGCACTTCCCCGGACCATGGAACTGCTTTCGATATTGCCGGAAAAAATAAGGCAGATGTGGGGTCTTTCCTGGCGGCTGTTTACGGTTGCCTGGATATAGTGCAGAAAAGAAAGGATTTCACCGAAAACCATAAAAATCCACTAAAGAAAATGGGATCAGTTGTACTGGCAGGTGCTGAGGATGAGAAGATTGACGAAAGCTAAGGCAAATATTGGATCGTGACCATACCTTCATACGCTCACATTTTTTCCCCTTCCGCTTGCATTTTTCAAAACCGCAGACTATCTTTGAAACCTACCCCTGATCTGTGATCGTTACCCATCTGAACTATCTGTGAATCCTTTCCAAATAGATTAGTTCCATTACTATTATATCCGATCCTCCTTCTTTTGAATGACCTTCCGTTTTCCCTTTAAGCTGAGCATCATTAAATTGTTCACTTTTTGAAATTAACAAAATGAAAAGGATCATTCCGTACTATCTATTTGTCCTGCTGGTAATTCCAGCTGGATTATTTGCAAACACCCATCTTTTATCCAACAAGGAAATTCCAGACACAAGCTCAACTACTGCATACAGCTCGAAGAGCATAATTCTTCGTGGCAATCTTTCGGTTTTCAATGCCGCCTACGGAAGAAACTATTTTGAGCTCAACTGGAGCACTGTCGCTGGCGAATACGATCATTATATCATTGAAAGAAGCCTGGATGGTCAGAAATATGAAGAAATTGGCACCGTTAAGAACGACGCGGCGGTTGCAGACGGCCAGTTTAATTTCCGGGATCATTTTCGTACATCCATTGCACTCAACAATGATTTTTACTACCGTTTAAAACAGGTAGAAGCCAATGGCAATATGGTGTATTCAAAAGTTCTTATTGCAAGGATGTTCAATACCAGAAGCCTGGCTTCCCTAAGTATTACACCTGATCCCATGGCCAACGATATTCTCGTTAACGTTCAACTCAACGAGGATTCCTATGTGGTTATGAAAGTCAGCGACGAACAGGGCAACCTGCTTTTGAAAGAAGGACAAAAAGCCGCAAATGGCGCCAATACGTATACACTGGAAGGCACACATAATCTGCATCCGGGACTTTACACACTGGAAATAGTAGTGAACAGCAAGGAGAGAATGATCATGAAACTGTCGAAAGGATAATATTTAAGATACTATCCGGTAGCCGCAATACCGGAAATGTAAAGCCCTCCCGTTATACAACGTGGAGGGCTTTTTAATTGTGGAAAGGTGGAATTGTGCAAATGTGAAAATGTGAAAATGTGGAAATGGAAAATGAAAATGGATATTCCATAATTTCATCCTGAAATTTGCACAATTCCACTTTCCACAATTTATCATTGGGTTTTCCTGCCATTAACAGTCAGGTAGGATTGCAAACTTTTGACATATTGATCAAATGCTTTGGATCCGGATTCTGTGATCTTGCATATTGTATGCGGATAATTGTCTTTGAAATCCTTGATCACTTCGATATAACCTGCTTCCCGAAGTTTATTGATCTGAACACTGAGATTGCCAGCCGAAGCCTGTGTCCTGTCTTTCAGCGCTGTGAATTCGGCTTCATCTTCCCGCATCAGCAAAGAAATAATTGCCAGTCGTAACTGGGAGTGCAACATGGGGTCCAGGTCTTTGAATAAATTCATACCAGTCTGTTTATTGGCATTTGGCTAATTGTTCTTCTGTCCTTTCAAGTCCCCAATTTGGATATAAAGGCTTGGGCTTATCTGTCTTGAACAATGCTAAAGCTTTTTCAAATACCGGTTTGGCTTTATCCTTTCCACCGCCAAATGCAACAGGAGTATTAAATATGCTTTCACCCCTCAGATAATATAATCTCGGATTGTCCGGATTCAGCTTTAGTCCTTCGTCCAGGGCTTTTGCAGCCTGTACGCCATAAGTTTGCCAGCGCGTCTGTGGATCCACCATCATCTGTTGGGTAGCCGACATATTACGAAGTGCATAGATTTCTGAATTATTGTCAAGCGCCGCTGCCTTATCGCAAAGCGTATTGATCTTTGTTGAATTGGCATCTTTGTCAACATTCGGATCATTCCATCCGGCGGTCGCCAGTGCCAAGCCTGCATAGTAATAGGGCAGCCACTGGGTTTTTTCTGCCTCACCTATACGCTCAAAACTATTGGCCATCGTCTGATAGTCAGCAGTTGTTTTCGCAGAATCAAATAAAGCAAGGTTTTTATGCATGGCGGCTACATATTTATCGCTTTGGGCTGATGACGCAAAGGCACACACCATTAGAAAAGAAAAAAGAATTGATTTCATATCTGGTTCAATATTAAAAGTGAATAATTAAAGATTGTTATTGATTGCATCCTGCGTCCTGTCCACACCCCAGCTTAAAAAACAACCAATGAAATAAAAGCGTGAAGCCGGTGGTGTCACTGGCTGCTTGACGCTTCCGTCAAAAGAATAGTGATACCCATAAATGGGATTATATCCCAGTACATTGCTCATGCTCGCAAATAAAACCACAAATGTTTTCGGTTTTACTTTTCCCAGGCTGGGAATATATTCACAGCTGAAACTCAGATTTTGATAGTCTTTGGTATGACCTTCATCAGCCGTGTAATATTTCCCTGTACTATTTATCATGAAATTATAATAAGGCCGGCCGGTTGCGTAGGTATAGGTCAGATTGAAACCAGCCTTCCATTCGGTAACAAATCTTTTCATTACGATCGAAGCCGTATTGGTGGCTGCGTAGTCCGGAGTGATCTGAGAAGGATAGTTCATAAAATCCCGCTTGGTATTCAGATAGGTGTAACTGATCCAGTAATCAAAATCTTTAAATGTTTTTTTATCGCGCCAGAAAACCTCAATCCCTTTTGCATAACCACTCCCCGAATTGTTGTAACCAAAATAATTATAACTGATCGGAACTGTCTTCACCAGGTCTTTATACAGCTTGTAATATGCTTCCACGCGGAAAATTCTGTCTTTGTTCATTTTCTGGTAATTCAGGATATATTGGATTGAGCGCGAAAAACCCAGGTCTGTTGTATAAAATAACTGTTGGTTATCCGGTTTCTGGTAAAAGATGCCGTATGCAGCGGAAATCTGCGCATCCTTCCCGGTTTTATAGGCCAGAGATACCCGGGGTGCGAAGTCTGATTGTTTCAATAAGCTCGAGTATTCATAACGTACCCCCAGTTTGGCCGCAAGATCATTAGTGAGATAAATATCCGTTTCGGCAAATCCTGATATAAGATTATCACGAAGTATTTTAAGTGTGTCGTTATACGTGAGGGGATTATAAAAATGCCATAATTCACCGCCGAACCGTAAGGCGCTCAGACCGGAGATTCTTTTTTCAAAAACAGCTTTTCCCTGAGCAAGGTTTTGCTTATTGGATAAGATGAAATTCTTCGGCTTCATCCAGTAAATGGAATCCGGAAACTGGTGGGGTTCATTATTTGCATTTTGTGTTTGTTGTTGAATTTTATCCAGGTTAGTGCTGAAACTCGCGCCCAGCATCATTTTCCAACCATTATTTAAATTTTCCCGCCAGCTGAGATTATTATACCAGTTGTGGTTGGCAAGATTGAAGGCATTTTTCAGGTAAGAACTATCGATATCCGGTGTCCTCAATCCGAGATCATTGTAGGCAAAAGTGGTATAGTATTTTATCATGCCGCCATTTTTCGTCTTGATACGGAAATTTGCGTCCGCATTGTGAAATGCCGGCAGGCGGAAATAATCTGGTTTCTGACTGACGAGCCCGAAATAAACAGCCACGTTCACATAACTATAACTTATCCCCCATGAAAACTTTTTATTCCTGGCAAGCTGTTGTGTTCCCACTCCTAAAACGATGGGAGAAATGGAAGCATCTATTTCGGATTGTTCGGGAAGATCGATGGATTCCAGTAACACCACAGACGAAAGAGCCTGCCCGTAAAGGGCGGAATATCCGCCGGTACTGAATACGGTGCCCTTAAAAAGAAAGGGCGAAAATCGACCCCTGGTGGCTATATCCGGAACACTGGTATAATAAGGGTTGTTCACCAGGCTGCCATCAATGAATTGCTTTGTTTCTGACCCGGTTCCCCCGCGCACAAATAATCCCTCTTGCTCCCCAACCTGCTGGGCGCCCGGCAGGGTCTTTAGCGCTGCAGTAATATCGGCATTCGACCCTGCTGTGGTGGCAATATCCAGGGAACTCATAACAGCACCCCGTGTTTTATCGCCAGCGGAAAATGATCCTGCTGAAATGGTAACAGCTTTTAATTCATTGGGTTCTTCTTTTAACTGCATATCCATATGGATCGTATTACCGGTTATCTGTAAGGTTATTTCAATGGGACGGTATCCGATCGAACTGACAGTTAGTGTTTGTAGTCCTGTATCTGCACTGCTGAATGAGTAATTTCCGGAAGAATCGGAGGTAGCCCCGTCAAAACTATTTTTTACACTGATGCTCGCTCCGGGAATCGGTTTGTTTTTTAAATCTTTCACCCGTCCTGAAATCAGGGTTTGTGCATATCCACTTAAGATACTTATGAAAAACATGAATCCCGGTATGATCACCCTTTTCATCACTAAACCATAATTATTCTGCAGAAACATTGGCTCGTTTTAGTATTTACCCAGAACAGGAATATAAATGTAAATTAGTTTATATTATAAACCAAATAAACAAAAAAAAGGCCAGGCTTAGACAAACCCGGCCGTTGTTGATCGTACCCTTTAAAACTAAAACTTCAAATATCTTTTGTAATAATTCATATTGTTTCTATTTGTCCTCTGTCGTATTGGCCACCAGGAAACGGACATCCATCTGTTTAGGTGCGGGAATATCAATCGCCATTGACTTGAATAATAATCCGTACATCCTGTCTGCTGCGTTGCTTCCCCCGGAACCGGTCTCAGCTCCAAGTCTTACAATCATGGAACTCGAACCGGAATAAAAATTACTTACCATGGCATCTTCTGCAGTCATTGAAATTCCAGGATAGTCCTTAACAGAACCGTCGAACCGTTTTCCGCTAAGCAAAGGATCAGTTTCGGAACCCTTTACAGATGTGGCAAATATGGCGCTCTGACGCTCCAGGGAAAACGAATAGATTTGGTA
>Ga0097621_100000690_pt1 | contig 23657 bp, 15 predicted proteins | sample KBSMisM72_FD_73165 | JGI IMG/M metagenome (GOLD analysis project Ga0097621, IMG submission 73165) | Miscanthus rhizosphere microbial communities from Kellogg Biological Station, Michigan, USA - KBS Miscanthus M7-2 (version 2) (version 2) | ecosystem: Host-associated > Plants > Roots >... | reverse complement strand
GCGGCAGTTGGCCCGCACGCACAATGGTGGGGTCACCCTCACCGCATAGGAACGCATTGAGGTCTTCGAGTTTGCCGCGCTTGCGGTCGCGGCCGATCCAGCGGCGCTCGCTTTCGGACCAAACGCGGGGGCGGTGAAACAGCAGAAAACGGTTGCCGGGATAACGGGTGTTGAGCTGTTCGATCCCTTGACGGGCGGCGGCGAGAACTTCGGTGTCGCCGAAGGCGTTGCACTCGAGGGAATCTGTGAAGTCTGAGAACAGACTGTAGAAAACGTTCGCCTCTTGATTCGCCAGGAAGCGGACTTCGAGCTTCTCTACTTCCTGGCGCACTACATCGGTGCTGGACAACATCATCGGCACTACTACCAGAGTGGCGTGGTCTGGCGGGATGCCGTCCTTGAAATCCATCTTGGGAAGGGGGTCCGGGGGAAGCAGCGAAATTACAAGGGCGTTGACGATTTGAACGGCGAGTTCGCTTAAGGGGAACAGAGCGAGCGTGCCGAGGATCGTCAACATGCCTGGCTGATGCACACCCACCGCCCACGCGACGGTCAGCGAGAGCGCCAGAAACCACGCGGTCAGGCCTATCGAGCTTCCCAGATAAAAAGGCGTGGCATTGCGGCGGAGGGCACGGATGGTACGAGTGCGGAGGGGCATCCGTGCACCGGTTTCACGCTCCAACTCGGCGATTCCATCGTCCAGAAGAAAGTAGGACGCCGACGCGGCCGGCCCTTGCGCTCGCTGGGCAAGTGCGACGGCGCGGCGGGCCACATCCAGTTCTCTGGTGGCGCTGTGGCGGGCGATTTCTTCCACGACTTTTCTGGAGCGGTCGCGCGTGACGAAATCGCTGCCGGAGTGAGTACGGTCGGTGCGCAGCTCGGCTTCGACCAGACTGGTGGCCTCGAAAATTTTTGTGAAGTCGAGGCGCGCCAGGGTGCGCAGGCTGCCGAAGGCGTTGGCGATGGAAACGCGCTCGGCAGCTTCCCGGTTGTGCTCGCCCCGAACCACTTCGGGAAGCGGCACGCCGAGTTTTCCTTCTACCCATTGCTGGGTGGGGGCGAGTGCGCGGTCTTCGTCCTGGAGCTGCTCGATCAAGGACGTGGCGAAATAGGGCTCGACTCCAACGGGTTCGGATTCGAGCTGATGCAGCGTGCGCTCGAACGCTTCGCTATCGCGGCGGGCGCCGGCGGCCAAGCGGTTGGCCCAGAAGTAGCCGGCCTCGCGAAGCTGCTGGGCACGATCCACGCGCTGGACTAAGGCGGCCAAGGATTCGATGACGGACAATCGCAGAAGTAGAGGGAACGACCACAGTTCGGCGATGGAGAGTGGAGTCCAGCGTTGATATTCGATGAGGGCTTGCGAAATATTTGTTTCGTCCAGGCAATGATCAGCGTAGCGGACGAGTTCACCAGCCAACTCCGAGACGAATAGATAACCGTACTGGCGGGCGTGGATGTGCGTGCGGTCTTTGGGCAGCGAGCGGCGGATTTCCGCTATTGCGGTACGGACGAGATAGGCGTTGTCCAGCAGCCATTCGGCGGAAGCCGTCAAGGTGTGATCCAAGCGCGCGGCTTCGGCGAGGCTTTGATGCACGGATTCGAAGCGAATTTCGCTATCGCGTACGCGAGCCAGGATCTGATTTTTCCACAGGGGCGATGGGTTGCGGTGCTCGGCGCATTGGCGTGCCATTTCCGGGATGGACATAGCGGGAGCAGATTCGCGAACCGGCGGCGGCTGGGACAAGTGGCCGGTCAACATGAAAATGGAGGGCTCGCCGGTGCCGCGAAGGTCCTTCACGATAGATTGAGTCTGGGAAGATGGCGCGGCGACTAGAACGGCGTTCTCTCCCTCAAGCAGCGGGGCGTAGCGGCTCAAGCGCGGACGCGCCGGGGGCGGGCCGTCACTGGTCAGCAACAGGCTCTCTATTTTGCTCGCATTGGACCGCACCGTGCGATAGGCGGCGGCGGCCTCTTCCGTGGATGAATAGATCGCTAGGACAACGCGGCTCGACTTGCCCGGCATAGGCAAGTCCACTTAGGCCCGGCCGCGAACCGCGAGCGTTAAGAGGCACAGAAAAAAGAGGAGCACAAAGGATGCACTCGCGATGATGGCTGGTATTATGGCAGCGCCTCCGAGCAACATCGTCAAAAGACTGCACAAAGTCAATAACGCGAATACCGTTAACCATCCGAGCATTTTGTTCTCCGTTCGCGATGAGCAGTTGATTTGTTCGATTCCTTTAAGGCAACTCCAATGCCAGCTAGAAACGATTGAGAACGTTGAGGAAAGGATGCGAGCAAAATGGTTCCCGGCAATTCTGACAGCGTTTCCCGTGCAAAAATTGCATAGTTGTCATCTGGGATCAAGCACTTGGCTTGAGAAAACGGTTCGCGGCACGATTGGCTCTTAAGATGCAATAGTGAACCGCATGAATGCCCAGAAAAGGAATCTAGAGAGCAATCGGAATGCAGTCGTGCTCGGGAGTATTTCATGGATCGCGGATGAGTTGATCGGGATCCGCACGCTTGAAAAGCGGCTTTCAAAGAAATTGAAAGCCACGTCCGCGGCAAGCAGCCGCGTGCTGCTCGATGGGATCCGCGACCTCAACACGCGCGTGGAACTGCTGGATCGCGCACTCGATGAATTCAGCCGTAGGGGACGCGCAGCGTAATTCTTATGAGTATCAGCGCAGGCCACGATGTAGAGAGCGTGGCTGATCCCATCAATTTCGAAGAGTGGCAGGCGCAGTCGGGGCGCGTTTTGCTCGTGGACGACGACGCGGAGATGCGAGACGACCTGGCAATGCTGCTTTCGAAAGAAAGCTTCATCACGGCCACGGCGGGCGATGGCCGGGAGGCGCTGGAGAAGCTGGAATCGTGGGCGCCCGATGTGATTGTCACCGATCTGCGGATGCCGCGTATGGACGGCTTCGAACTCCTGCGCACGCTGCGGGAGAAGGGGCGAACGATTCCAGCGATCGTGCTTACCGGTTTCGGGAGCCTGGAAAAGGCGTTGTCGGTGATCCGCGATCTAGAAGCCTATTGGTTTTTAGAGAAGCCGGTGAAGCTCAGTGCTCTGCAGCCGTTGCTACAGAGAGCGATCGAGCACAGCCGGCTGCTGCGTGAAGCGGAGAGCCTGAAGCGCGATTTAGTAGCGCGAACGTCGTTCGGGCGGCTGGTGGGGCGGTCCGCCGCGATGCAGGATGTGTTTTCGTTGATTCGTCAAGCGGCGCCGCGCTCGGTCTCCATTTTACTGATCGGCGAGAGTGGGACGGGGAAGGAGCTGGCGGCTCGTGAAATTCACAACTTGAGCCTGCGCGCCAACCAGCCGTTTGTGGCGGTGAATTGTGCGGCGCTGCCGGAGACGTTGATTGAGAGCGAGCTGTTTGGGCACGAAAAAGGCGCGTTCACCGGCGCCTTCGAGCGGCGTCCAGGATGTTTCGAGCAGGCGGAAGGCGGGACTATATTCCTGGATGAAATCACGGAGATGCCGCTGGCGACGCAGTCGAAACTACTGCGTGCGCTGGAGGAGCGCGGCGTCCGCCGTTTGGGCGGGAAAGCGGAAATCCCGGTGGACGTGCGCGTGATCGCCGCTACCAACCGGCAGCCGGAGGAGGCATTGCGCGACAACCAGCTTCGCGGTGATCTATATTACCGGCTCAACGTGTTTCAGATTGAATTGCCGCCTTTGCGAAAGCGCGTGGAGGACCTTCCTCTGTTGATTGATTCGATGATCCCACTGCTGAATGAGAAGCACGGGACCAGCATCACTTCGATCACACCGCAGGTGCTGGAACGCTGCCGCGAGTATTCCTGGCCGGGCAATGTCCGGGAACTTCGCAATGTGATCGAACGCGCCACGATTTTGGCGGGAACGGGAGCTATCGACTCACAGCACGTGCAGATCGATGTGACGCCGCCTGCGGTCCGTCCCAGCGCGAGTCCCAAGAGCGCCGCCCAAAACTTTCCGGTGGAGACTCTCACTCTGCGACCGGGAATACCGCTGTCGGCGGTGGAGACGGCGTTTATCGAACTCACATTGCGCTATGTGAGTCAAAACCGGAAACGCGCCGCGGCTATGCTGGGGATCAGTTTGCGCACGCTGCACAATCGGATTAATGAGATCCGCGAGAGCCGCGGCGAGCGCGAGCGGCAGGTCGGCTAACCAAGCTACCGTGCGCGTGCAGCTTCTACCCTAAGTGCATCGAAAACAGTAAAACTTTCGGCCACCGTTGGAGATAGAGGCGGGAGCTGTTGATAAAGCGCTATGGACTCCCAAATGCAATCAGGCAAGGCGAGGAGTTTTTGGCAATGACAGTAGAAGCATATGGCGAGGCATACCAGCGGGGCTTCGATCGTACTATCCGGCTGCTGCTATCGCGTGGAGCGCGGACTGAATGCGCGCGGGAAGCGGCTCAGGCCGCGTGGGCGAAAGGTTGGGAAAGAATTAATCAGCTGCGCAATGAGAGCGTCGTGACGACCTGGGTGAACACGATCGCGTTGAACTGCTATCGCAGCGTGATGCGCAGCGAGAACCAGCAGATGCCGCTCACGGAACTGCCTACGAATGCGGATGTCAATCTGGGCGCTATCGATCTGGAACGATTCCTGGCCTGGTGCCGGCCGAGCGACCGGCGCTTGTTTGAAGACTACCTGGAGGGTTATCCCATCGAAGAAATCGCACGCATGCAGGGAATTAGTTATACGGCGGTGCGCATTCGATTGCTGCGCGCGCGGCGGTCGGTACAATCCCGCATCAAGGAACGGCAGCCGGGAAACCGCTTGATCGGGTTAAAGCCGGATGCGGCATGTCAGATCGCCGCTTGAAAAGGAGATCGCATGCGGAACTGGCCTTTGATATTTATGTTCGTGGCGCTGACGGCCGCGGTCTTCGGATTCACGGGGGTTGCGGCGGCGGCGGAGGGCATCGCGAAGGTAGTCTTTTTTCTGTTTTTGATTTTCTTTCTGCTGTCGCTGGTTACTTCGTTGGGCCGGGGCAGTAGTGGAGAGTGTGATTAGTGGCTAAATCGGATCCTCGATTTATTCAGGATCTGCTCGCGCCGCATGCGAAAGCCTTTACGTTTGGCTTGATGGCCGCAGTGGGCGAGGGCTTTGCTAATCTGCTAGAACCCTGGCCGCTCAAGATCGTTTTGGATAATGTTCTGCGGGGCCGGCAAATCCATGGCTGGCTGAATCCTTTCATCCTGAAAATCTCGGCGGGCGATAAGCACGGCGTGCTGCTATTCGCGGCCGCGGCGGCGCTGGTGATCGCGATGGTGGGCGCGCTGTGTTCCTATTACCAGAAATACTTCACCACCAGCGTCGGGCAATGGGTGATGCATGATTTGCGGGGCCGGCTGTACTCGCGCATGCAGCGGCTGTCGCTGGCTTTCCACGTTCAGGCGCAGACCGGGGACTTGATCAGCCGCATCACCAGCGACATCGATTCCGTACAGAGTTTCGTGACCGGCGGATTGTTGAGCACGCTGATCAATAGTCTGACGCTGCTGGGGATGATCGGCGTGATGTTCTATATCAACTGGAAGTTCACTCTGATTGCGCTCTCCGTGGTTCCCCTGCTGTTTCTGGTGGTGTTCCACTACACGCGGCTGATCAAGAAGTCCTCAAAGCAGGTGCGCGAACAGGAAGGCAAGATAGCATCGGTGATACAGGAAGTGTTGACGTCGATGCATGTTGTGAAAGCCTTCGCGCGCGAGGATTATGAACAGCGGCGGCTGGAAGAAGAGAGTCTGGAGAGCATCGAACGGGCACTGCGGGCACGCAGCCTGAAGGCGAAATTGTATCCGTTGGTGGAGATCATCGTGGCCATCGGCACCAGCCTGGTGCTGTGGTTTGGGGCGCGCATGGTGCTGGACGGGACGCTGTCCTCGGGATCGCTGGTGGTGTTCATTCTGTACCTGGGCAAAATGTATAAGCCGATGCAGGATCTGTCCAAGATGACGGACGCTTATTCGAAGGCGGCGGTAGGTTACGATCGCATCCGCGAAGTTCTTGAAATGGAGAGCGACGTGAAGGACCTGCCGAAAGCGCGGCCGGCTCCGCGATTCAAGGGCCAAATCGAATTCGATAATGTGACGTTTGGATATGAGGCCGAGCGGCCGATCTTTCAAGGGTTCAGCTTACGCGTGGAACCGGGGCAGGTGGCTGCGTTGGTAGGGCCGACGGGCGCGGGGAAGAGTTCAGTGTTTTCGTTGCTCTCGCGGTTTTACGATCCACTGTCGGGAACTGTCAAGATCGACGGGCGGGATATCAAAACGTTCACGCAGAAATCGCTTCGCGAGCAAATCAGTTTCGTGCTGCAGGAGACGCTGCTGTTCCACGGGCCTATCTGGAAAAATATCGCTTACGGTAAGCCGGGGGCCACCCGCGAGGAGATCATAAAAGCGGCACAGCTCGCGAACGCGGATGAGTTTATCGACAAGATGCCGCAGGGCTATGACACGCTGGTGGGCGAGCGCGGCGTTACACTTTCGGGAGGGCAGCGGCAGCGTATTGCGATTGCTCGCGCGGTTATTCGGAATACACCCATTTTGCTATTGGACGAACCCACTTCCGGGCTGGATGCCGCTTCCGAACAACTGGTCTTTGAGGCCCTCAATCGTTTGATGAAAGGGAAAAGCTGTATGGTGATCGCTCATCATCTGGCTACGATTCGCAACGCGGATGTTATCTATGTAGTCCGGGACGGGGCGATCGCCGAGCAGGGGACACATGACGAGCTTCTGGAAAAAGCCGGGCTCTACGCCGAGCTGCACGAGCTTCAGTTTGCGCAGTAGTCCGGCTTACATATCATTCAGCGATGCGATGCGATTCTCCAGCACGGTAGCAAATCCCTCTACTTCGTCAGGCGAATAACCGGCGGCGCGGAAGGCATCGCGAATTTGGGTGGGAGACAGGCGCTCCAGCAATCCGGCCATCCATTTGGCATCAGCGCGCGGGATGTTGCGGCCAATCCAGCGCAGGTGAAGGCGCATCACGTACTGCGGGGGATTCGCGAGTTCCAGCAGGGTGGCGCGGCGCGGGGTGGCGAAGTTCACATACTGCGGGGTCACCTTGGTGATGAAGCGCGAGGATCTGTAGGCCTCCAGGTTTCCGCGCGATTTGCTGTGGCCGAGGACAATGCCGGAGGGGCCAAAGGAAGCTCCCAGATCGCTCACGAAGTAAATTTCACCCGCGCCTTTTTCGTTAATTATTTTGTTGTTGATGTCTTTAAGATCCCAATTATTGATGAGGGCCATGAGGACGCGCAGTCCATTGAGTTCACGGGTACCGCTGAAAGGGTCCTGCTTCCATTTCCAGTTGCCATCCTTCTCTCCCGACTTGTTACGCTGCAGGCGGGCGTCGTGAACGGTGCCTCCGGCGGAGACGAACTCGCGGCCGCGATGGAGGTGAGCGGGCAGGCCCGTAATCTGGAGCTCGGGCAAGAAGTAGTTCTCATTCGTGAAATATCCGACGGCCCAGACCAGGCGCGAGGCCGCGACCTCAGGTTTCGCTTCTGCACCGAGTTTGATCTTCCATTTGGAGCCGGCTTCGTCGGTCACGACGATCTTTGGATTCGTGCCGGATAGGTCTTCCTTAACGAACTTGAAGACGGTGCCCTGCGGCGCGTGCTCTTCTCCGCCAGAGCCGAAGCGAAGATCGCGGGACGAGAGATCCGTGGGGTCCTGCCATAATACTGGTGCCCCGCTGGTAGTTTTTTCCGGCGCCTGCGAGATAAGGTGGGAGTCGGGGCGCTCCTGTGCAGGGGCGCTGAAGGCAGTCGCCAATAAGAGCAATACGACTGCACGTAAGCTCTTGGAAATACTACAGTTTTGGTTCTGATGGGTCGTGGCCATATCCTTGCATGAGCAAATGCAGTGCCACGGGCCAAAAAGAAGACCACAATTTCAAAAACGACCACGCGGGCGGGGACTGCAAAGTTATTGGTGGAACCGGAGGATGGCATCGCTGCCTTGACTCACGGCATCGACGAAGCCAAACAGAGTGTAGACATTCTGATTTTTCGTTTCGACCACCGCGAGGTGGAACAGGCGCTGCTGCGGGCCGCGGGCCGAGGGGTGCGCGTGCGGGCACTGATCGCGTATACCAATCGCGGTGGCGAAAAGAATTTGCGGGCACTTGAAATGCGGCTGCTTGCGGCGGGGATCACTGTGGCTCGCAGTGCTGACAACCTGGCGCGTTATCACGGCAAGATGATCATCATCGATGAACGCAAGCTATATGTTCTGGCGTTCAACTTCACGTATCTCGACATCGAACACAGTCGCAGCTTCGGGGTGATTCTCGAAGACCGCAAGCTGGTTCGCGAAGCGATGAAGCTGTTCGAGTCCGATATTTTGCGGCAAGCGTATACTCCGGGAGCGCCGGGGTTGCTGGTCAGCCCGCTGAACGCACGGACGGAGCTGGCGGCGTTCCTAGAAGGCGCGAAAAAAGAACTGCTGATCTACGACCCGAATGTCAGCGACAGTGCGATGCTGCGGATTCTTACGGAGAAAAGCACGTCTGGAGTGGAGATCAAGATTCTGGGCGGGGCCGCCAAACTAGCGGCGCACAAGCTCGCTCAGATACGTCTGCATGCGCGCGTGATCTTGCGGGATGGACGTGACATTTTTATCGGGAGCCAGAGCCTGCGCACACTAGAACTCGACGGACGCCGCGAGGTGGGCGTGATTTTTCGCGATCGCCGGAGTGCGAATCGCATCGCCAAGACTTTTCAAAAAGATTGGGATTTGGCGGCGGAGCCACAAACCAGCGATACAACGGACGAACCGATCCAGACCAAAAAGATCGCGAAAAAAGTTGCCAAGGCGCTCACTAAGGAAATGCCTCCGGTGGCGGAGGTTTTGGACCTGGTGGTCAAGGAGGTCGCTGGGGATTCCATGGAGGTGCCATTAAATGCGGAGCAGTTGCAGGACACGGTGACCGATGCCCTCAAACGCGCCGTGAAGGAGGCCGTGCGTGATGCGGTGGAACATAAGGCGCAGTAGTCTGGCAGTTTTCTTTTTGCTGGCCGCTTCCTTGGCTCCCGCGCAAGAGACCGAGGACGCGGTTTCTATGGATTCGAGAGACCGGATTTTCTATCCGGGCGACACCGAGAGGTTAAAGCCGCTGGCGGGCAAGCTCTTCGCAAACACGCTGCTGGATCAGAAAGAAATATGGACATCGCCTTTTCATATGCGGCGCCAGGATATCAAGTGGTGGGTGGGGATCGCGGGCGTGACGGCGGCCTTGATCGCCACGGATCACCGCACGTCGAACGTTTTCGAGAACAGCCAAGGACAGGTGTCCTGGGGGAACAACATCTCGCGAATAGGGGCGTCCTATACGCTGCTTCCGGTGGTGGCGGGTTTTTACGGCTACGGTGTGATCAAAGACGATCCGAAGCCGCGCGAAGTGGGCGTGCTGGGAGCGGAGGCGCTGCTCGACAGCTTGATCGTTGTCGAAGTTCTAAAACCGATCGCCGGAAGGAATCGGCCGGACGCCGGTGCTGGCGCCGGCCATTTCTTCAAGGGCGGCGATTCGTTTCCCTCCGGACACGCGATTGAATCGTGGGCACTGGCTTCCGTGATTGCGCATGAATACGGACACGGGTCGAAAGTGGTCCCGGTGGTGGTGTATAGCCTGGCGGGGGTGGTGAGCGCGGCGCGGTTTGCGGCGCAACGGCACTATGCTTCCGATATCGTTATGGGCGGAGCGATGGGATGGTTCCTGGGCCGCTACGTATATAAGACGCATATGGATCATGCGATACACCGGCATCTGGCGGCGCGGCCCAGAATCATTCCTGAGTTGGATCCATCGCAAAGGCGGTACGGTCTTACGCTGGCATTCGGCGACTAACGTCCCCGGGTTTCCGACATCATTTCTTCCGATGCCATCACTTTCCCGGCGATGTTGGACAGCTTCTTGTCCGCGGCTTTTTCTTCGCGGAGGGTCTCGTCGAGCAAAGCCGCTACGTCATCCAGCCCCAGTTCCTCGGCCCAGGCCTTCAAGGTTCCGTAGCCGGCGATTTCGTAGTGCTCCACTTTCTGCGCGGCGCAGATCATTGCTGAGTCCGCCAGCGCGCCTTCGTCCTTGCCTTCGAGGGTTTCCTGCGCTTCGCTGATCAAACCTTTCATGCCGGCGCAGGCTTTGCTCTTCGGCTTCTGCTCGAGCATTTGGAAGGCTTGTTCCAGACGCTGGACATGACCCTTGGTTTGTTCCAGATGGCCGGCGAAGGCTTCGCTGAGTTCTTCGCTGGAGGCCGCCTTCACCATTTTCGGAAGCGCCTTCACCAGTTGCTTTTCGGCATCGTATAGATCCTGCATTTCCTGGATGAGAAGGTCTCGTATGGTTTCAGTCATGGGTGATCCCTTTCAAGGTATGAGTTCGGACGCTCCTTAGATACGGTGACCGCGGCCGCTGTTTCAACATTTGCCAAATGCATTGGCAGATGACGTGCAGCAGTGCGATCCAATGTATCAGTCACTCGAAGCGAATCCTCCCTACGGCGCAGGCGTAGCTGAATGGATGGGGCGCGGCCCGGTTCCGGCAAAAGACGCGGACGAATGGCTTATCGACTCGGTTCTCCAAGGCCGGACGGATGCCTTCGCCGACTTGGTGACGCCGCATCTAGGATCTTTAACCCGCTTTGCCAGAATGCGCTTACGGAATGACTCGGAAGCGGAAGATGTGGTGCAGCAGGCGGTCCTGCAGGCCTTTCATAACCTGGGACAATTTCGCCGCGAGGCTAGTTTTAAAACCTGGTTGAGCAGGATCACTTCGAATGAAGTCATCCACTTGCGCCGCGGCAAAGCGATTGCCCCGGTAAGGCCGCTGCACGGAAACGTTGCCGATCGGCTGGCTGACCCGTCCGCTCCGGCTGATATGCAGATGCAACAAAGACAAGAAACGGCACGCCTGCGTCGAGCTCTGACGCGGCTCCCGGAAAAGTATCGATTGATCATAGAGTTGCGCGATCTGCGCGAACTGAGTGTGGCGGCGACCGCGCAATCGCTTTCCTTGACAGCGGCCAACGTAAAGACCCGGCACCACCGCGCGCGCAAATTGTTATTGCGTTCCTATAGCGGGTGTAAGTAGCTGACAGCGCGAAGAGTGGCTAATGGGGTTCCCCGGAGGAGGCCACTCTTCGCGCTCGCGAGGCAGGGTGAGGATGCAGAAAAGGTAAGAAAGTATTACGGCACCGTGCAGAATATGCAGTCCGATCGCAGATGAGAGGAGATCTGATGACAGAGACCGCCCCAGCCGATCAGGCCAGTCAGGTAGAATATGGTCCTATGGCGCCGAAGTCCGCGCTCTCCCGGGTTTTGATTGTGGATGACGATCCACAAGAGCTCCGTGACCTTGCCCGAATCGTTACTTCGCTGGGCTACATTCCAGAGGTGGCTGGCGATGGGGAAGAGGCGCTGGAGAAGCTGGGCGCCAACCCCGTCGACGCCATCGTCACCGACCTGATGATGCCGCGCATGGATGGCTACACCTTGCTCAAGACCCTGCTCGGGCGTGGCGATCTCACCCCGGCAGTGGTGCTGACTGGCCTGGGAAGCATTCGCGAGGCGCTGGCGATTATTCACGATCTGCGCGCCTTTTGGTTCCTGGAAAAACCCGCTCAGCAGGCGATTCTCGCACCTTTACTGGAGCGGGCCATCCGTCAGAAGACGCTGATCACCGAGACCGAACGGCTGCAGCGGCAGCTCAGCCATCACGGAGTTCTGGGAGATATGGTGGGGACATCCGAGCCCATTCGCCGCGTATTTTCCCTCATTCAACAAGTGGCTCCCAAAGCCGCTTCAGTGCTGATTAGCGGCGAAAGCGGAACGGGAAAGGAACGGGTTGCTGCCGCGATCCATAGGCTAAGCCCGCGAGCGGCGGGGCCCTTTATCGCCGTCAACTGCGCGGCGATTCCGGAAAGCCTGATCGAGAGCGAGTTGTTTGGCCACGAAAAAGGCGCGTTTACAGGCGCGGTTGCACGCCAGGCGGGGTGTTTTGAGCATGCCAGCGGCGGCACGTTGTTCCTCGATGAGATCGCGGAAATGCCGATGCCCATGCAGGCCAAGCTTCTGCGCGTTCTGGAAGAGTCCAAAGTGCGCCGTCTGGGCGCGCAGGGCGAGATCTCGGTGGACGTTCGCGTGCTTGCCGCCACCAATCGTCCGCTCGACGAAGCTCTCGAAAAGAAGCAACTGCGCGAAGACTTGTTTTACCGCCTCAACGTTTTCAATATTCTTCTGCCGCCGCTGCGCCACCGCAAGGAAGACATTCCGGGGATTGCAGAGGCGCTCATCCGCATTCTGAACCAGCGTAACGATTGCCGCGTGACCCATATCGACCCGGAAGCGCTGGGCATGCTGATGAGCTATTCCTGGCCCGGCAATATCCGCGAGTTACGCAACATTCTGGAACGGGCGGTAATTATAGCCCGCGAGGGTGCACTCTCCGCCCACCATTTTCCGCCCGGCTTCCATCTTCCGCGGAAGATGCAGGCTGCCGCTCCGGACCGTCTGCCCACCACTGCGGCGCTTGCTTTTGAACCCGGAAGGCCGCTGCAGGAAATGGAAGAAGCGTATATCCGCCTGACCTTAAAGTACACCAATAACAATAGGATGCGGACGGCGGAGATCCTGGGAATCAGCCTGCGAACCCTCTACAAACGACTGTCTGAATTTGCGAAAGCGGACGCGACTTTGCCGCCCGAGAGCGCCCAGGCGGCTTCGCAAAATCGTTAACGCGCCATGGCGATCCAGGTGCAAGGAGTACAAACATGAGCCGGCTCCGCTTTCATATTGTTTTAGTCGAGGATGCTGAACCAGACGTTCTTCTGGTTCGTGAGGCATTGGAGCAATCCGGTCTGGATTTTGAGCTCCAGGTATTTGACGACGGTGAACAAGGAGTAGATTTTATCGACAGTATGGACCGGGACAGCAGTTTGCATCGTCCCCACCTGTTTTTACTGGACCTCAACCTCCCCAAGAAGACCGGAGGGCAGATTCTGGAGCGAGTGCGGCAGAGCCCCACTTGCGGTCAGGTTCCAGTGGTGATTCTGACCTCCTCGGATTCGCAAAAAGATAAGGCGCAAGCGGCGTCTTTGAATGCGACGGGGTACTTCCGGAAGCCGTCCCGGCTGGATGAATTTATGAAGCTCGGCCCGTACGTGCGCGATCTCCTAGCCCGGCAAGGTGAAGTGAATGGCAGTGCCGTGTCCGGGGCTTGACTCCGCCCAGATGCGTCCCCCGTGTTGTTCGATCACTTTCCTCGCGAGGGTTAACCCCAATCCACTGCCCGGGTACTGCTTGCCGTTAAGCCGTTCAAACGGCCGGAAAATGCGGCTACTATAGGTCGGGTCGAATCCCACACCGTTGTCGCGCACTGAAAAAGTCCACTCGCCTGCATCTTGCAGGGCGCCTACGTGGATCACGCACGGTGCGTCGCTGCGGAACTTGCAAGCATTGCCGATCAGGCAGCGGAATACTGCAGCGAGTGAAGCAGAATTTGCCCGTAAGGTCGGCAGCGGATCGTGAGTAATCTTCGCCGCGCTGCTTTTGATTTCCACCGCAAGTTCAGTCTTCGCTTCGAGAAGGACGCACTCGACATCCGTCTCGCGGAACTCGGGCTCGCGCACTTCTTCGTAGCAATACTCCGCGATATCGCGAATCAAGGTCTCCAGGCGCTGGGTTCCGTCCACAAGGTAGCGCGTGCCTTGAGCGGTGTTCTCCGCGGAGCGCTCGCCGCCCTCGGCGCCTAGTAAGCGCGCGCCTAAACGAATGGCACGGAGCGGCTCCCGCAGATCATGGGCAGCCATGGAGATGAAGTCGCGAATCGATTCGCGGTCCTGGGGCGCTTCTTTGGCGGCAACTCCTTGACCTGGGTTCTTGCTGGTCATTCGGAATGATCCGGAAGGGTGAAATAGAACGTCGAGCCTTCGCCTAGTGTCGATTCTACCCAGATTTGGCCGCCGTAGCTTTTCACGATTCGTTCACAGATGGCTAGGCCGATTCCGGTTCCCGGGTAGCGGGCGCCGTGCAGCCGCTTAAAAATGCCGAAGATCTGTTCGGCATATTCGGGCTTGATTCCGATGCCATTGTCTTTCACCGAAAAGAGCCAGGCCCCCGGACGGCGCTCGGCGTCAACGTGCACCTTGGGCTGCTCAGTGCCGCGATACTTTATGGCGTTGCCTATCAGATTTTGCAGCAGTTGCACCAGGCGGATTTCGTGCGCGCGAATAGTGGGCAGGCCGTTCGATGAGACCTGCGCCTGTGTCTGATCGATGCTGGCCTGCAGGTTGAGCAGCACTTTGCGCAGGACTTCCGAGCACACCACGGGACCGGCCGGACCTTCGCCCGAAGAGCCCACTTGCGAGTAGGCCAGCAAATCCCGCAGCAGCGTCTCCATGCGGTGCGCTCCGCCAACGACGTAGGAAATGTACTGCTCCGCTTGCGGATCAGACTGGCTAATGTGCTTCTGCTGGAGGATCTGGCTGTAGAGCGCGACTAGCCTTAACGGTTCCTGCAAATCATGGCTGGCGGCGTAGGCGAACTGGTTCAAATCATCATTGGACCTGCGCAGCGCTTCGTTCGATTCGAGCAATTCCGCCGTGCGCTCGGCGACGCGCTGCTCCAGGCTGGCGTTGAGCTCGCGGATCTCCTGATCGGCTTTCCTGCGTTGTGTGACGTCGCGGATGGCGGCGGTCACCAGCAGGCCTTCTTCGGTATCCAGCGGACTCAAACTGATTTCGACCGGGAATTCCGTGCCATTTTTGCGCACCCCGAATAATTCGAGGCCGGTGCCCATCGGACGATTTCTGGGCTCCTCGAAGAAGCCGGCGCGATGTTTTAGATGGCGTTCGCGAAAACGCTCCGGCACCAGAATGCCAATCGATTTCCCTAGCAGCTCCTGGCGGCGGTAGCCGAACACTTTCTCAACCTGGGCATTCACTAGAACGATGTTGCCTTCGCCATCCACCACGGCCATGGCGTCCGGCGCGGCTTCGAGCAGCGAACGGAATTTCTGCTCGGCTTTGCTGAGCACTTCCGCCTGGCGCTGCAGCAGGGCGTTGTTGCGGCTCAATTCGACGAACACGCTGACTTTGGAGCGCAGAATTTCGGGAACGATGGGCTTGAACAGAAAGTCCACGGCGCCGAGATCGTAGCCGCGGAAGAGTTGCTCGTCGCTCTTATAGCCGGTGAGAAAAAGAATAGGCGTGTGGCGCGAGCGTTTACGGGCGCGGATCAACTCCGCGGTTTGAAAGCCATCCATCTCCGGCATCTTCACGTCCAGCAGCACGGCCGCGAAGTCCTCTTCAAGCAGATGGCGCAGCGCCTGCATTCCCGAGGAGGCCAGCACCAGATCCTGCCCCAATCCTTCGAGTGCGGCCTCCAGGGAAATGAGGTTCTCCGGCGTATCGTCCACCAGAAGGATTTTTGTCCTATCCGGCGCGCGCCCGACGAGTGCTGGACTCTCCGCTGCCACTGAAGTTCCTATCATCGCAGAGTTGATTTACGCACCCGGCGCCACCATTTGGCTCGCTTCGTGCTGATCGCTGCCCATGCAGACGCGCAATACCGAGAACAATTGCTCAATGTCAACCGGCTTGGTGATGTAGTCGGAAGCGCCGGCCTCCAGGCACTTCGCGCGGTCGCCCTTCATGGCCTTCGCCGTCAACGCGACGATGGGGAGCGTACGGAATTCGGGGATCTGGCGGATGGTGCTCATGGTCTCGTATCCGTCCATTTCGGGCATCATGATGTCCATCAGCACCAGGTCGATTTCAGGACGGGCTTTCAGCTGTTCGATCCCCGCGCGTCCGTTCTCGGCGTGGACTACTTTCATGTTGTGTTCTTCGAGCAAGCTGGCGAGCGCGAAAATGTTGCGGACGTCATCGTCGACGACCAGGACGGTCTTTCCGATCAGCGTGGGGTCGGTCTTGCGCAGGTGTTCGAGGATGCGGCATTGCTCTTCCGTGAGATCACCTTCGGCGCGGTGCAGGAGCAGCACCGTGTCGTCGAGCACGCGCTCCAGCGTGTTCGCGCGCTTGACTACACTGATGCGCGCGGCGTGCGCTAGTTCCTGCTCTTCCCGCGCCGAGAAGGTGCGCGTTGCCATCAATATGACAGGAGGCACATGCGGGCTGAGTTGTTTTTGGATTTCTTCCACCAGCTGTAACGGTTCAATTCCGTCCATCTGCAGGTGGACGATGATGCCGTCCAGATATTGCTGCTTCACGACGGCCAGAGCTTCGCCCGCGGTCTGTACCTCGATGACTTCGAGATCCGGCGCGCCCACCAGATCGCTGATGCTTTGCCGCTCGCTCGCATCCGGACACACCACCAGCAGTTTCTTTACGCGTTTTTGCGCGGACTCTTCGATAGCCGCGAAGGCTTCCACCAAGGAGTCTTTGGCGACGGCTTTTTCAAGATAACTCATGGCGCCGAGCGCCAGGCCACGGCGGCGATCTTCGTCGCCGGAGATGATGTGAACCGGAATGTGGCGCGTGGCTGGGTCGTGTTTCAGGCGATCGAGGATGGTCCACCCGGCGACGTCGGGCAGAGTGATGTCGAGGGTGATGGCGCCCGGCTTGAACTCACGCGCCAGCGACATGGCGCTGCTGCCGCGCAGGGCTACCAGGGCCTTCAAGTGATGATCGTGCGCCAGGTCCACTAGAATGCGGGCGAAGGTAAGGTCGTCTTCGACGATGAGCAGCACCGAATCGCCGGGCTGTATCAGATTACGATCGTCGTCAAGAACCAGTTCTTCGGCGAGTTCCTGATGTTCTAAGGGCGAGGTGAGAATCAGATCGACTTCGGCATCGGGCTCGCCGGCCACTTGATCCAACTGGATGGGCGTGATCTTCAGCGCTTCGCTCTTGGGCGCCTGAGCTGGCGCGACGTAGGTCTGCGGCAGATACAGAGTGAAGGTACTGCCGACGCCGGGGGCGCTCTGCAAACGGATTTCGCCGCCCAATAGACGGGCCAGCTCGCGGCTGATCGAAAGGCCCAGGCCGGTGCCGCCGTACTTGCGGCTGGTGGTACCGTCGGCTTGCTGGAAGGCTTCAAAGATGATGCGCTGCTTGTCGGCTTGGATACCGATGCCGCTGTCCGTCACAGTGAAGGCGATCACCGATTTGGCGCGGCCGAGAATGGTGTGGCCCATGCTCCAGCCGCCGCTGGCTTTGTCAATGGTCAGCTTCACCGCTCCGTGCTCGGTGAACTTCAAGGCGTTCGACAACAGGTTCTTGAGCACCTGCTGCAGGCGCTTGGCGTCGGTGTGCATGATTTCGCCGGTGATCGCGCCGCCGAGTTCGATGCCGAAGTCCAGGCCCTTGCCTTCGGCGACGTGGCGGAAGGTCTTTGAACAGTAGTCCTGGAGTTCGGCGAAGCGCACGCCGCCGATATCCAGATCCATCTTGCCGGATTCGATCTTGCTGAGATCCAAGATGTCGCTGATGAGGGCTAGCAGGTCGGTTCCCGAGGTGTGAATGGTCTCGGCGAACTTGACTTGCTTGGTGGTCAGGTTTTTGTCGGAGTTCTCGGAAAGCATGCGCGCGAGGATGAGCAGGTTGTTGAGCGGCGTCCGCAGCTCATGGCTCATATTGGCCAAAAATTCACTCTTGTACTTCGAAGTGAGCGAAAGCTGTTCGGCCTTTTCTTCCAGCGCTTTCTTGGCTTGCTCGACTTCTAGGTTTTTGGTTTCGACTTCGGTTTTCTGCTCTGCGAGGAGTTGCGCCTTTTCCTGCAACTCGGCGTTGGTGGTTCGCAATTGGAGCTGCTGGCTGCGAAGTTCTTCGGCGAGCGCCTGGCTTTGCTGCAGGAGTTGCTCGGTGCGCATGGTGGCGGCGATGGTGTTCAACACGATGCCGATCGATTGTGTTAACTGGTCGAGGAACGCTAAGTGCACGTCGTTAAATTGGCCGAACGATGCCAGTTCGATAGCGGCCTTCACGTCGCCTTCGAAGAGCACCGGCAGGACAACAATGCTTAAAGGAGTGCTGCCACCCAGACTGGAGTTAATCTTTACGTAGTCGCCCGGGACGTCTCTCACCAGGATGCGTTCTTTCTCGCGGGCGCACTGGCCGACCAGCCCTTGGCCGATCTTGAAACGCTTGGGAACGTCTTCCTCATCGCCGATGGCGTAGCCGGTGAGCAGCGAGAGTACTGGGGTTTCGTCGACCGTATCGGTGATATAAAAGGTGCCATGTTGGGCGCCGATCAGCGGCGTCAATTCAGACAGCAGCAGTTGCGCGACGGTCAGGAGGTCGCGCTGGCCCTGCATCATGCCGGTGAACTTCGCGATGTTGGTCTTCAGCCAGTCCTGCTCGTTGTTCTTGCGCGTGGTGGCTGCCAGGTTAACGATCATTTCGTTGAGGTTGTCTTTGAGCGATGCGACTTCGCCTTGCGCTTCGACGGCAATGGAACGCGTCAGGTCGCCTTTAGTCACGGCCGTCGCGACTTCGGCGATGGCGCGGACTTGTGTAGTGAGGTTCGCGGCAAGCTGGTTGACGTTGTCTGTCAAATCGCGCCAGATGCCAGCCGCGCCCGGCACGCGCGCCTGGCCACCGAGCTTTCCTTCGATGCCGACTTCGCGAGCCACCGTCGTCACCTGATCCGCGAAGGTGGCCAGGGTGTCGATCATTCCATTGATGGTATCGGCGAGCTCGGCGATTTCACCTTTGGTTTCGAGAATCAGTTTGCGTTTCAAATCGCCGTTGGCGACGGCGGTCACTACCTTAGCGATGCCGCGTACCTGTGTAGTCAGGTTCGCCGCCATGAAGTTGACGTTGTCGGTCAAATCTTTCCAGGTTCCGGCGACGCCTTTCACTTCGGCCTGTCCGCCGAGCTTACCGTCGGTGCCGACTTCGCGGGCTACACGCGTGACCTCGCTGGCGAACGAATTGAGCTGATCCACCATGGTGTTGATGGTGTCTTTCAATTCGAGAATTTCACCTTGCACGTCGACAGTGATTTTGCGGGAGAGGTTGCCGTTCGCGACCGCCGTGGTCACCTGCGCGATGTTGCGGACCTGCGCCGTAAGGTTGCCCGCCATCGAATTTACGCTATCCGTCAGATCTTTCCAGGTGCCGGCCACGCCGCGAACATCTGCCTGGCCGCCCAGCTTGCCTTCGGTACCGACTTCGCGGGCCACGCGCGTCACTTCCGATGCGAACGAACTGAGCTGATCGACCATGGTGTTGATAGTATTCTTCAGCTCCAGAATTTCGCCGCGCACGTCGACCGTGATTTTGCGCGACAAATCGCCGCGCGCCACCGCCGTCGTGACTTCAGCGATGTTGCGGACTTGGTTGGTCAGGTTCCCGGCCATGAAGTTCACGTTATCGGTGAGGTCCTTCCAGGTCCCAGCGACACCTTTCACCTCCGCCTGGCCGCCTAGCTTGCCTTCGGTACCGACTTCGCGCGCCACGCGCGTGACTTCCGAGGCGAACGAGCTGAGCTGATCCACCATCGTATTGATAGTGTTCTTCAGCGCCAGAATTTCCCCGCGCGCATCGACGGTGATGATGGTAGTTAAATCTCCGCGCGCTACCGCTGTCGTCACGCCGGCGATATTGCGTACCTGGTTGGTCAGGTTGCTGGCCATGTAGTTGACGCTGTCCGTCAAATCCTTCCAGGTGCCGGCGACTCCGCGCACGTCCGCCTGCCCGCCGAGTTTGCCCTCGGTACCCACCTCGCGCGCTACGCGCGTCACTTCGCTAGCGAACCCGTTAAGCTGATCCACCATCGTGTTGATGGTGTTCTTCAGCTCCAGAATCTCGCCGCGCGCATCCACCGTGATCTTAGTGGACAGATCGCCCTTCGCCACGCCGGTAGTGACCTGCGCAATGTTGCGGACCTGCGACGTCAAGTTCCCGGCCATGAAGTTCACACTATCCGTGAGATCTTTCCACACGCCGCCGACACCCTTCACTTCAGCCTGGCCGCCCAGTTTGCCCTCCGTACCGACCTCGCGCGCCACGCGCGTCACTTCGCCAGCGAACGCGTTCAGTTGGTCCACCATCGTATTGATGGTGTTCTTCAATTCCAGAATTTCTCCGCGCACGTCCACTGTAATCTTGCGCGACAAATCGCCTTTCGCAACCGCCGTCGTCACTTCCGCGATGTTTCGCACCTGGCTCGTGAGGTTGCTCGCCATGGAGTTGACCGAGTCCGTCAAGTCCTTCCAGGTGCCGGCCACGTCGTGTACGTCCGCCTGGCCTCCCAATTTGCCTTCAGTGCCCACCTCGCGCGCCACGCGCGTCACTTCACCCGCGAACGCGTTGAGCTGATCGACCATGGTGTTGATCGTATTCTTCAGCTCCAAAATTTCCCCGCGGGCGTCGACGGTGATCTTGGTTGACAAGTCGCCCTTCGCCACCGCCGTGGTCACTTGCGCGATATTACGAACCTGCGACGTCAGGTTTCCCCCCATGAAGTTCACACTATCCGTGAGATCCTTCCAAACGCCGCCGACGCCCTTCACTTCCGCTTGGCCGCCGAGCTTGCCTTCGGTGCCGACTTCGCGCGCGACGCGCGTCACTTCGCCGGCGAAGGCGTTGAGCTGATCGACCATGGTGTTGATCGTGTTTTTCAGCTCCAGGATTTCACCGCGTACGTCCACCGTAATCTTGCGCGACAAATCGCCGGTCGCGACGGCGGTTGTGACCTCAGCGATGTTGCGGACTTGCGCCGTCAGGTTCCCGGCCATCGAGTTCACCGAATCCGTCAGGTCCTTCCACACGCCGCCGACGCCTTTTACTTGCGCCTGCCCGCCGAGTTTACCGTCGGTACCCACTTCGCGCGCCACGCGCGTCACTTCGCTGGCGAATGAATTGAGCTGATCGACCATCGTGTTAATAGTGTTCTTCAGCGCCAGAATTTCGCCTTGCACGTCCACGGTGATTTTGGTGGAGAGATCGCCGCGCGCTACTGCTGTCGTGACTTCGGCGATGTTGCGGACTTGGTTGGTGAGGTTGCCGGCCATGGAGTTGACGGAATCCGTCAAATCTTTCCACACGCCGCCGACGCCTTTCACCTGCGCCTGCCCACCGAGCTTGCCTTCCGTTCCCACCTCACGCGCCACGCGCGTCACTTCGCTGGCGAACGAATTCAGCTGATCCACCATGGTATTAATGGTGTTCTTCAATTCTAGAATTTCGCCGCGCGCATCCACCGTAATCTTGGTGGACAAATCGCCCTTGGCGACGCCAGTGGTCACCTGTGCAATGTTGCGGACCTGTGACGTCAGGTTGCCGGCCATGAAGTTCACGCTATCCGTCAGATCGCGCCACGTCCCGGCGACGCCTTCCACTTTCGCCTGTCCGCCGAGTTTTCCTTCCGTTCCCACTTCGCGTGCCACGCGCGTAACTTCCGATGCAAACGAGCTGAGCTGATCCACCATGGTGTTAATGGTGTTCTTCAGCTCCAGAATTTCGCCGCGCACCGTCACCGTGATCTTGCGCGACAAATCGCCCTTCGCCACCGCCGTCGTCACCTCGGCAATGTTGCGCACTTGCGCCGTGAGATTCCCGGCCATGGAGTTGACGGAATCCGTCAAATCTTTCCACGTGCCGCCGACTCCCGGCACATCCGCCTCGCCGCCCAGCAGCCCTTCCGTTCCCACTTCGCGCGCCACGCGGGTTACTTCCGCGGCGAACGAGCTCAGCTGATCCACCATGGTGTTGATGGTGTTCTTCAATTGCAAAATTTCCCCGCGCGCATCCACAGTGATGCGGGTCGAGAGATCACCCTTGGCCACGGCTGTAGTGACTTCCGCGATGTTACGAACCTGGTTCGTCAAATTGCCGGCCATGGAGTTAACCGAATCCGTTAGATCCTTCCACACGCCCGCGACGCCGCGCACTTCCGCCTGCCCACCCAACCGTCCGTCTGTACCCACTTCGCGAGCCACGCGCGTCACTTCGGCCGCGAATGAGCTCAACTGATCCACCATCGTATTAATCGTGTTCTTCAATTCCAGAATTTCGCCGCGCGCATCCACTGTAATTCGCGTGGTTAAATCACCCTTCGCCACAGCCGTTGTCACGCCGGCGATATTGCGAACCTGATTGGTCAGGTTGCTCGCCATCGAGTTCACGCTTTCAGTCAGATCCTTCCACGTTCCCGCCACGCCAGTCACCACCGCCTGCCCGCCCAGCTTGCCTTCCGTACCCACTTCGCGCGCCACGCGGGTAGCCTCCGAAGCGAACGAATTGAGCTGATCCACCATGGTGTTGACCACGCGCGCGGTGTGCAAAAATTCCCCGCGCAGCGGCCGTCCGTCCACGTCCAGCGACATGGTTTGCGAAAGGTCGCCTTTGGCCACCGCCCCAATCACGCGGGCCACCTCCGTCGACGGTTGGACCAGATCTCCAATCAAGCTGTTGACTGATTCGATACAGGCCGCCCAGCCGCCACTCGCAGACCCGATCGACGCGCGTTGGGCGATCTTGCCTTCTTTTCCCACCGACCGGCTGATCCGATCGAGCGCCTTTGCCATCTTCTCGTTCAGCTCGAGAATGTCGTTGAGCGCGTCCGCGACCTTCCCGTCCACCCCGATAAGATCTACCGGCATGCGAACCGAGAAGTCCCCTTTCTTAAAGGCCATCAGGGTTTCTAAAAGCACTCTGGATTCGCGTGTCTTCAGAGTCTTCGAAGGTTTTTTTGCGGTCTCTGTCGCTGGCATGCGCGCATCTCCCGTTAGTTGTTTAATCTTTCCTATGCAATCCGCAGTGAACTCTGAATAGAGCCCTTGAGGGTGATATAGGTTACAACAATCCTCTGCGCACGTCGAGGATCTCGTGCCCCAAGGATAAGTACCCTATATTCTTTCACTTAGAGGAGAGCCGCCAGTCCACCGAGCGCACGTTTGGGGCGCCCAGAGCGGCAATTCCCTAATCTGTGCTGGTAGCAGATCGCCGGAGCGTAAAGAAAGAAAAAGGTAGAGCCTAGGCCCACCTCAGATTCGACCCAAATGCGTCCGCCGTAGCGCTATGACGCGAATCGGCCGGAAGACCGCTATTTCCCGTCCACCGAGAACGCCAGAAACACGTTCCCGGCCATCACCGGAAACCGTGAGTACCCGGCATTCGCGTAAAGCATGCCACCCACAATTGTCGGACCAGTACCGTTAATCGCGCCGCCCCGCGCCTTGATCCCGTTGACCGTCATGAAATCCTGCAGCGTATCGAAATCCCAGATGATTTTGCCGCTGGCCGTATCGTAGCCGCGCAAATGTCCGTCGAGCGAGCCCGCGAACACTACTCCGGGGATCAAACTAGTGGCACCTGGCTGCGCCGCGCTGCATCCCGTAGTACCCAAGCACGCCGGCTTCGGAGCCGGCGTAGTCCACAGGATTTTGCCGCTCGCAATCTCCACCGCCACCACGCCGCCCCCTGCTTCCGGCTTGCCCGGATTCCAATCCGAAATCGAATAGTACGCAACCTTATCGTCGCTCGACCCGCCCCAGATCACGCCGCCCTGCCCGCCGCCATTGCCGATCCGCGTCTGCCAAACAATCTTCCCCTGCTTGTCGGGATCGAGCCCGTACGCCATCCCCGACTTCGCCGCCACCACCAGCAGCCGCTTACCGCCGCCCAACGACTTCAACATCGGCGAAGCCCCGATGTCCAGGTTCTTGCCCGAATCCTGCGGACA
>Ga0097621_100000687_pt1 | contig 23676 bp, 20 predicted proteins | sample KBSMisM72_FD_73165 | JGI IMG/M metagenome (GOLD analysis project Ga0097621, IMG submission 73165) | Miscanthus rhizosphere microbial communities from Kellogg Biological Station, Michigan, USA - KBS Miscanthus M7-2 (version 2) (version 2) | ecosystem: Host-associated > Plants > Roots >... | reverse complement strand
CAAATAGAGTGCTCGACGCGATCAGATAGGGTGCGTGGGCGAGTTTGGCGAGTTTCATGAGGCGGAGTTGCGCCCGTCGACAAGGTGATTCTGGGTCTCCACGAGCGACGCGCGAACGATTTCGTAGAAACGGGCACTATCTCTCGGGCGAAATCGTCCGAATCCTTCAGCAATGTTTCTGGGCGCCGATGCCGCCGAGTCCCTAATTTGATCGCAGTCTTTGATCTCTCGCCGCAGGACCGGTTGAAATGAACGCATCCACCTCGCGTTTCAACTCGTAAGAGAGCCGCCAGCAAACGAGATCGCGAAAATCGTAGACCATGCTCGACGACGCCGAGCATCAAGCGTGCCGGTATGAACCTCCCTATGTGATCGGTCAAAGCACTCTGTTTGATCGCATCAAGCACTCTATTTAGTCGCGCCAAGCACCTTTGTAATCGCATCAGAGTAGAATGTCGGCCGGAGGAAGTATGGCTGCTAAGAGAATTCGCGTCGTGGCAACGGCTCTGGCAGGCGCCTTCGTCCTGACGATGGCCGCCGACACCGCCGTCGCGCAGAACGCAGGATCACCAGCGCAGTTGGGCGCGCTCGCGCCGGCGAATCTCAAGAAACCCCGGCCCAAGGCGCCGTTCGATCTGACAGGCACCTGGTTCGTCGATCTCAGTAAAGGCTTCGACACGTGGCGCTCGGGCCCGCCTTATCCGAAATTCATCGGCGAGGGCGCAAAGGCGTTCGTCGAGAGTGAACAGGCGAAAAAGGAAGGCAAGGACTATCGCGACTGGATCGGACAGTGCTACCCGGCGGGCATGCCCGTCATCATGACGCGCGTGTGGCCGATTGCGATGATCCAGTTGCCGACGGCGGTCTATATGGTCAGCGGGTTCGAAAATGAACTCCGCGTCATCTATCTCGATGGCCGCAAGTTCACGCCGGAAGACGAAGTCGTCCGCACGTATGACGGCGAGTCGATTGGCCGCTGGGAAGGCGACACGCTCGTCGTCGAGACTCGCAGCATGACCGTCGACAAGCACGTCATCGACGACGGTCTGCCGGTCAGCGATCAGTTTCGCATCATCGAACGCATCCGGCTGACCAACAACGGCAACACGCTCGAAGACAAGTGGACGCTCATCGATCCCAAGAACTGGGAAGGCGAGTGGACGAGCACGCACTGGTGGAAGCGGCAGGACGACACGGACATCACCGAGGTCCAGTGTCTGCCGGACACGAACTCCCGGCTGCCCGCGACCGCGTCGAAGGGCAACATTCTGAAGTGAGAAGTTAGAAGGAAGAAGTGAGAAGTGGTCGGCTACTTGCCGACCACGCCTTTCGTTTCGATGTCTTCGGTCCACTTGTCGCCGAGGACTTTTCCGTCCGCCAGCTTGATCGACAGGAACAGCAGACCGTGCTCGCCTGCGCGCAGCGGGTTGCCCACGACGCTCACTTTGTCGCCACCCTTGAGCGTGGTCGACTTCCAGCCCTGCTTGACCAGGTTGTTCGGGCTGTTCATCTCGACGCCCCACACTTCAGTCGCGCCTTGCGCGTTGACGACCTCGACCTGAATCGACGCGTGCGGATTGGTCCACACGAATTCCTTCACTGCCCCAGTGATCGTCTGCTTCTTGCTGCGATCGAACATCACCGGTGAGTGATGGGCGAACACTGAGCCGGCAACGAGCAGGACCCACACGGCTGCAACGGTGACCGTCAGTTTCTTCATTGGCCTTTTCCTCAACTGGCGCTCGGGCCCACCCCCGGCGCGCTGCGAATTATATCAGTGGTGTCCTCGGCCGACGTAGACGGCGGCGCCGGTCAGCGAGTAGAGCATGACGAGCGCGGTCGACGTCAGCGACAGGAGAATCGCCGACTCGATCGGCAGCCCGATGCGCGTGAAGTAAAGGGAATACGTCGCTTCGCGCACGCCGAAGCCGTTGACCGACAGCGGGATCATCTGCACGACGCCGGCGAGCGGCACGACCACGGCGAGGTCGAACGGTCCGATCGGAATTCCGAGGGCGTGCGCGACAGCCCAACCGAAGGCGACCGTCATCACCTGAACCACCACGGCGCCCGCAAAACACGTGACGATGGCGCCCATGTGGCTGCGAAACCGCTGCAGCGTGGCCGTCAGGCTGCCGATGCGTCCGCCGACCCATTCCGGATGGAGCACGGTCAACGGACGGAGCAGCCAGCCGACGCCTCCCGGCGACCACAGGATGAGGCCAGCCACCAGCATTCCTGACGTAAATCCAGCCCAGAGCCACGACGGCCAAATGGGGAGCGGCGCGTGTCCGACCGGCGACGTGACGAGCGACACGCCCATGGCGGCGACCAGCACGAGACCCATCATGCCCATGGTCCGGTCGGCGAGGATGACGATGGCGGCGAGCGTCTTCGAACGCGCGACCTTCGCGGTGTCGCTGATGCGCACGACGTCGCCGCCGATGTTGCTCGGAAGAAAGTTGTTGAAGAAGAGCGCGACCGACATCGATCCGAAAAGCGCGGGAAAGGGCATCGAGACGTTCTGCGCTTCGAGCAGCAGCCACCAGCGCCAGACCATGACAAGAATCGATACCGCGTAGAAGCCGAGCGCGATGCCCATCCACGCGAGCGAGGCCTGACGCGCGCTTGCCCACAGCTTGGCGACGTCGACGCGGGAAAATAGCAGCACGAGCAACGCGATGCTGACGGCCAGTTTGACAGCCATCATCACGAAACGCCGTGTGAGCGATGTCGGGGGCCTCTCCGAGGACATTCAGCAGTGGGAGCGCGCCAACTGTACTACGGTTTCGTGCGAAAATCACGGCGCAAGTGCCGGGAGTTGCGCCCAAACCCGCCTCGATCGACGCCGAACTCGTGGCGGCCCGCGCGTTCGAAGAACGCCGCTTTCGGGGGCCGATCGGCTCGATGGTCGCCGCCGAGCAGCAGCGCGTCCTCGCCAACATGATCGGCCGCATTCACGAGCGGACAATTCTCGACGTCGGCACCGGATTCGGGCGCACGGCCATCGCGCTTGCCCTTGGTGCCGCCGACGTCACCGCGATCGACTCCTCCGAGGCGCTCTTGAACGAAGCTCGTCGCCGCGCGGCCGCGCAGATCGTCAAGGTCAATTTCGTTCCGGGCGATCCGCACGCGCTGCAGTTCAAGGCGCGCGCCTTCGATGCGGTGGTGTGCGTGGGCGTCTTGCAGAGCGCGCGAGACTGGCACCAGTGCCTCGCCGAAGCCTGTCGGGTGGCCGATCGTCTGGTGATCTTCGACTATCCGTCGGCCAGAAGCGTGGCGCTGTTGCACTCCGCCGTTCGGCGGCTCATCGGGCGGGACCGATATCGCGTCCTCGGCCGGCCCGCCGTCGAGCAGGCGCTGCAGCGGTCGCAGTTCCGCATCCGCTCGGTCCATCGTCAGTACGTCCTGCCGATGTGGTTTCACCGCGTGATCGGCTCACGGCGGCTGACGTCGCGAGTAGAGGAGGTGCTCAAGCGACTCGGCGTCCTCAGGCGATGGGGAACGCCAGTGACGGTTTGCGCGGAGCGCGGGATTTAGAGAGCATTTATGAAAATGGGAACCCGCTATCTCTCGTTTCTCGGAATCGGAGCGATTTGCGCCTGGTGTGTGAGCAGAGTGGTCGTTGCCCAAGTCGCAGCCCCCGCAACACCGCCATCTGCTATCGCGGTTCGTGCCGCACGCATGTTGGATCCGAAGAGCGGCACGATCGTCCGAAACGCCGTTGTTGTCGTTCAAGGCGGCAACATCAGCGCGGCCGGCCCCGGCGTTGCCATCCCGAACGGCGCACGCACGATCGATCTCGGCGACGTCTGCCTGCTCCCAGGCCTGATCGACGCACATACGCATCTCCTGCAGAACTATGACGGACGGGTGGGCGGCGACGATCCGAACATGATCCTCACGGTCGCGACCATGAGCGCCGCGCGCCGCGCGTTGCTCGGCGCGGCGATGGGCCGAGAGGATCTCGAGGCTGGCATCACCACTGTTCGCGACCTTGGCAACTCGGGCTGGAACGGGGACGTCGCGTTGCGTGACGCCATCAATGCCGGGTGGGTGGTCGGTCCCCGCATAGTCGCGTCCACTCGCGCCCTGGCGGCGGCCGGCGGTCAGTTCGGCGGCCTTGCCCCAGAAGCCCAATCGCTGGTGCAGCAGGAATACGTCGTGATCAGTGGTGTCGAGGAAGCGCGCAGGGCCGTGCGTCAGGCGCTCTATGACGGCGCCGACGTAATCAAAGTAATCGTCAATACCGGCCCGCGAATCGTTTCGCTCGATGAAATGAAGGTGATTGTCGAAGAGGCGAAACGTGTGGGAAAGCGCGTGGCCGCCCACGCAATCGGCGATCTCGCCACTCGCATCGCCGCCGAGGCCGGTGCCAGTTCGATTGAGCACGCGTACGTCGTGCCGGACGACGTGCTGAAGATGATGGCCGACAAGGGCATCTACCTCGTGGCGACGGATTATCCGGCCGACGCCTACGTCGATGGCTTCGGAAATGGAGGCGGAGACGACCGAAGGGCGGCCCTCGAGCAAGCCAAGGGGCTTGAAACCCGTAGCCGCGAGCGGCTGCAGCGCGCCGTCAAGGCGGGTGTCAAGCTGGCGTTCGGCTCCGACGAGTACTACAACGTGCGAGGGAAAACTCGGGGTCAGGCCAGCCTCCTGACGCTCGAAGCCTATCAGGCCGACGGCCTCTCTCCGCTCGAGGTCATCCGCACTGCGACTGTGAACGCAGCGGACCTTCTCGGATTGGGCTTTCGCATCGGCACGATCGAGCAGGGGAAGTCTGCCGACCTCATCGCGGTTGATGGTGATCCACTGAAGGATGTGCGCGAGCTCTCTAACGTGAGATTTGTGATGAAGAGCGGCCGAGTCGTCCGAAACGATCGGGCTCCATACTAAAATCTGCTCGATGGCTTACCGAACCGAACTCGAGGCGCGCATCGCGAAGAAGACGACGAAAGCGATCACCGACTTCGCGATGATCGAGCCTGACGACCGCATCATGGTCGGGCTGTCCGGCGGCAAGGACAGCTGGGCGCTGCTCCAGATTCTCGACGTCTTGCGCCAACGTGCGCCGTTCCCGTTCTCGCTCGTCGCCGTCAACGTCGACTCGGGCTACAAGGAATACAAACACGACGTCATCGCGAAGACGTGCGAAGCGCGAGGCTGGGAGTACCGCATCGAGCACACCGGCATCGGGATCCTCATCGAAGACATCCTCGACGCCGATCAGACGCCGTGTTCCCTTTGCGCGCGTCTGCGGCGCGGCGTCTTGTATCGCGTGGCCAAGCAGGTGGGTGCGACGAAAATTGCGCTTGGGCATCATGCGGACGACTTCATCGAGACTCTGCTGCTGAACCTGTTCTTCGCCGGCTCGCTCAAGGCCATGCCGGCAAAGCTCGTTTCCGACAACGGGGAGCATGTGGTGATTCGGCCCCTTGTCTACGTCGGCGAAGACGAGGCGCGGATGTTCACGAAGGAGTGCGAGCTGCCGATCATCGGCTGCTGCTGTCCGGCCTGCGGCGATCTTGGGTTGCAACGGCAGCGCGCGAAGAAGTTGATCATGGAGCTCGAGATCGAGCACCCGGGCGTGAAGCAGTCGATGTTGAAGGCGCTCAGCAACGTCGCGCCCCGCCACCTGCTCGACACGCGGCTCAATCCGCCCGCCGAACTCCGCGCGAAAGTTCTTACGGCAACGTGAACGCGTTGAAGACGTACGTCGCGCCGGCGGTGAAGCCGACGGTAGGATCGACGGCGTTGAGTCCGAAGAACACTGCTGCGTCTACCCGAACAGGCCCGTACGTGTAGCGCCCGCCGAATTTGAGCAGGCCCCGGCTTTCGGTGCCGATTGGCGCAGGGCCGTTCGCCACCGACGCGCGTCCGTAAATCTCGCCGACCACCTCGACGCTGCTGGTGACCGCTCGAGCGAGCGAGAAGCCGTACACCAATTCATCGTTCTGCCGTGTGCCGTCGAGCGGCTGGCTCATGCTGATCCAGCCAAGGTTGCCGACGACACGAATGGATTGCACCGTCTTCGCGGCAAGCAGCGTGGCGCTGAAGTCGGTCGTGTCCTGGCCGATGCCGCTCTTGCGCGACGCGTTCGGCAGCCGCGTCGTGAAACGAAAGCCGAATCCCGGCGACCGGCTCGTCTCCGGCAAGAGCCGAATCTTCGCGCCGATGCGGATGTCTTCGACCGAGTGCGTCGAATCGCCGGTGGCGGTGACGACGCTCGTGAGCGGCCCCGGCTCGCGGCTCGTGATCGACAAGTAGTTGTAAGGGCCGCCCGTAATCTGCAGATCGGCGATCGAGCTGAGTCCCACGTTGAGGCCGAGCGCGGGCAATTGCCAGAGATTGCCCTTGAAGCCTGACAGCGGATACGTCATGTCGTGAGCGGCACTGATGCCGCCTTCCACCAGTACCCGGCCGGCGCCGATCGTTTCGGGATCCTGTGTGTCGAGCGGCCGCTGTTGCGCCAACGCAGGTGCAGCGCACGCGAGAAGAAGAAGGGCGAGTCGAAGTTTGAGCACGAGGGATCGTAACATCTGACCCGCAACCCGTGTCGATTCGATCTTTCGCGGTTCAGCGTGCGGCAGATCTCCAGGGGGCGCTGACGGCGATCCCCGATGCTCGAAGCTGGCTCGCGTGCTCGCTCGTGTTCGTCATCTTCGTGGCGTGCGCGGGTCCGATCGGCCTCGCGTCCGGTCTCTTGAGTCCAACGACACCGCATCTCACCATCGAGCGCGTCTTCAGCACGGCCGCGATCGTGTTCATCCAACCGGCGCTTCTCGAAGAAGTCGTCTTTCGCGGGCTGCTGCTCCCGCGCAACCCACGCTCGGTCTCTCGCCCTCGTCTCGTCAGTGTCGCTGTCGTCGCGCTGGCGCTCTACGTCCTGTCGCATCCCATCAACGCGATGCTGTTTCGTCCGGGCGCTCTCCATGTGTTTGCGAACCCGGTGTATCTCGTACTGGCGACGCTCCTCGGGATCGCCTGCACGGCCGCGTATTTCATCTCGAAATCGCTCTGGCCGCCTGTGGCGATCCATTGGGCCGCCGTGTTGATCTGGCTCTGGTTTCTCGGCGGAGAACGCCTCCTCACCGCAGCGACGTAGTAGAATCCCGCGCAAAGTGACATTCGGAACTCGACGCCTCGGGGCGCTGTGCCTCGCGCTCCTGATTGGTATGCTTGCGAGCACTTTCGCTCGCGCACAATCGTCAGACACTCCCGATCGATCAGACGCTGCGGCCATCGGCTCAACGCTCTCGTCCGACCTGCTGCGCAATCTGCCGTCCAGCAACAACCTCTTTCAGCTGCTCGAGACGGTGGAAGGTGAGGTGATCAGCGATCGGTTCTACGACGGAGGACTCAACACTGGACGGCCCGCGCGGGACGGCGCATTTCTCAGTTCGTGGCGCCAAACGCAGTACTTCGTCGACGACGTCAACGTCACCGTGCCCGAAGGTGGGGTAGCGTTCTTGTTCCCGGTGCTCGCGCCCTGGGATCATATCGATGTCGGAACAGGCCTGATGCCGTTGGGGATGAATGCACCCGGACTGGCCGTGTCGTTCACGCCGCTGAAGCCTGCGGCGAAATGGACGACGACCATCGAGGCGTCCGGCGCCCCGCCGAGTTTCGTGGCGTCGCCGTCCACACATATCGCGCCGCCGATCGAGGCGCTCAAGCAGTGGACGCATGGGAACCTGTTGATCAGCGGCCCGCTGTCGCCGCGAACTGGCCTGGTGGCTGTGGCCGATTGGTCAGGCGAGAGGCAAGTGGAACGTGGCGCCGCGTCAGAGGCATCAGGCCAAGCGGCGTCGGGGTTCGCACATGTCGTCTTCACCCCGAACACAAACGAAGAAATCCGCACCATCGGGTGGTTCCAATGGACGCAGGCGCCGTCGACCACCGTCGGCACGCTGTATGGGCCGAACGCGACAAGCCGGACCTCGACCGGCCATATTCAGTCGACGTGGGAACGGCGAAGCGTTCAAGAGGTCCAGTGGCGGGTTTTCGGCGCGTATTCTCAATCGAACTCTGAGCCGACGGCCATTCTTGGAGGCACCATCGATCGGCTGCTCGACGGCCCGGTGCCGGTGTTCGTCGACAGCGGCAATCGGACGGATCGCCAGTGGACCGCTGGATTTCGCGCCATCAACCCGTTGCGCCGTCGCAGGCACCGGTTGTTCGCCGGCGCAGACGTCGGCCGGCTCTCGGCTCAAATTGCGCCGGGCTACGCCGGTGTCATCGGCGAGACCCTCGACGGCGCGATCGCCCGCGTGTGGACGTATTCGCACGCGGCGTTCGATTCGCACCGGCACGCGACGACGGTCAGTGCGTTCGTCAGCGACCGCATCGGGCTTGGACCCGGACGAGAGTTCGAAGCGGGTGTGAGCTATGACGGCGTCGAAGGTTCAGCCGACGGAGCGGCGCAGGGAATCTCCTGGCACAACGTGCTCCCACGCCTGTCGCTCCGCTGGAAGCAGGGCGAGTCGTCGCACGTGACCTGGATAGCCGGTTATCGCCGCGCCGTCGACCGACTGACGTTCGACACGCTGGCGGTCGGCGATCCGGCAGGGGAGACAGCGCAGGCGTCAAATGGAATTAACCTCTCGCAGACTGTCAGTCGCGTCGGTCCAGGCACGGGCGGCGATCCGAACTTCAGCCGCATCGATCCGTCTCTTGCGCGACCGACGACCGACGAGGTGGTTGCCGGCATCGAGGTTCAATTGACGCCCCACATTCGGGGACGCATTACCGGCATCGCAAAACGCGTGCATCATCTTTTCAATGTCGTCGACGTGGGTGCACCGTTGTCGAGCTACACAGTCTCCAACGTGGTAGACGGCCGGCCGGCGGCGGATGGCGGAGACGTGCTCTTGCCCGTGTATAGCCGGATTCCGTCGACGTTTGGTGCCGATCGGTATCTGCTGACCAATAACAGCAGCGACGACACGGCGAGGTTCGAAGGGCTCGTGCTGAACGGGGAAGCGTCAGTCGGTCAGCTCACGCTGATGCTCAACGCGACCGCCAGCCAGACGGACGGCCCCGCGACGAACCGCGGCTTCCACGCAGACGAAAATGACATCGGCGGTGTCGGCGAACTGTTTGCCAATCCCAACGCGACTCCAAGCGCGAGTGGGCGGCTCTTTTATGATCGCGCCTTCACGCTGAAGCTCACCGGCGTCTATCGATTTCCGCACGACGTGCTGTTCGCTGCCATCGCGCGCTATCAGGACGGGCAGCCGTTTTCGCGTATGACCGTGGTGCCCGGCGCGACAAGCTCGTTCCAGCCGGCGCAAGGGACAGAGTTCGTTCGAGCGTATCCAGCAGGCGACGCCAGATTTATGTACACCGGCACGCTCGACGTGCGTCTCCAGAAGCAAATCAAGGCCGGGCGGGCGACGGTGGATGTCTTCGTCGACGGCTACAACGTCATCAACATGGGCAACGAAGTCGAAGAGCGCATTGTCACGGGGCCAGGGTTCCGCGACATCACGGCCATCCAGCCGCCGGCCGCCGTTCATGTCGGCCTGCGGCTTCACTTCTGAAATGATCCGGTTCGCGAAAGCGCACGCCTACGGCAACGACTTTCTCTATGTCGATCGAGGCGACATCAAAGGTCTCGACCTGCCGGCGCTGGCCCGCGAGATGTGCGAACGTCACACGGGCATCGGCGCCGACGGCCTGATCGTCTACGGCCGGACGGCCGCCGGTGCGACGATGGAGCTGTTCAACGCGGACGGCGGCCGCGCAGAGGTGTCGGGAAACGGTGTTCGCGCGCTGGCTGCGTTGCTGCTGCTCGACGACGACCGCGACGGCGCGGCCGTCACGATTGCGACGGCGGCCGGACCGAAACGGGTGACGCGCGCTGGCGTCGCCGACCATCGCCCGACGTTCCGCACCGCGATGGGGTTGCCGGCGGACATCACGCAGGTCGCCCTTCAGGCCGCCGGAGAATCCGTGGACGCGATCGTCATGAATTTCGGCAACCCGCAATGCATCGTGCTCGGCCCCCAGCCGACCGACGAGCGCTTTCACCGATTGGGCAAGGCGCTCGAGACGCATCCGTACTTCCCGGCGTCGACCAACGTCGAGTTCGCGACGGTCGAGTCGCCGAGTAGCATTCGTATCCGAATCTGGGAGCGCGGCGTCGGTCCGACCACATCGTCGGGAACCGGATCGTGTGCGTCGCTTGTAGCCGCGGCGCGGTTCGGCGGCGCGGCGCGCGAGGCGGTCGTGATTGCGCCCGGCGGCGCGCAGCGCGTCGAATGGCACGACGACAACGTCTACCTGACCGGATGGGCGGAAGTGCTTGGCGAAGGCGAGTGGTTCCGCGAGTTACCGCGCTAGAACCCGCAGTTGCGGTACTTCGTGCTTGGTCCGTCCTAAGTCCTTAGTCCGTCCTAGGTCCTGGGTCCCGCTGCGGAAGGATCAAGTACCAAGGACGACGTAGAGGCTTAGGAACCCCGACGCTTGACGACAGGCGCCGCTCCGCCCTGGAGCGCCTTCACGCTTTCATTCAGACGCTGCATTGAGGAATTGAGCGGCGCGATCGCCGACAGGTAGTCGCCGTTGTCGAACGCTGTGCGCGCTTCTTGCACGTGCGTTTCCGCCTCCGCGATGTCGCGACGAATGGGAACGAGCACGCGCGGCGGCACTCGGCGGGCGGTTTCGGCGGCGCGAAGCCTCGCGCGCGCATCGACGATGGCCAGCGCGGCGTCGTGAAGCCTGCGATCGGCGTCGACTTTGGCCGTGGCCTTCTTTTCGACGGCGTCCTTGGCCGCGTTTTGCGCGCGATCGCGTGCGTCGAGCGCGTCGTTGAGTGCCTGCCGATAGTCGCGTGCGACGACGGCGGCCTGAGCGCGCTTGACGGCGTCCTGCGCCGCGTTGAACTCCTCGCTCGAATAGCGATCGGCGCCCGATGCGCGCGCTTCGTCGATGGCTTGCTGCGCTTGCTCGAGTTCTTTGGTTGGGGGATCGTCGCCGCATCCCGCAATCAGCAGCGACACCAGGATGGCGACGCTGACAGCAGCGCAGCGACGGACGCGCGACATGGCCCTTAAGTATACGACTGTTGTAGTACGATGAAAGACCTGACGCCGGCCGATCGGCCGAGAGAAAAGCTGCGGACGCACGGCGCCGCGGCGCTCGGCGACAACGAACTGCTGGCGCTCGTGCTGGGCAGCGGGTGCCGCAATCGCAACGCGCTTGCCGTCGCCAACGAACTGCTGGCCGCGCGGGGCGGACTGCAGGGGCTGCTGCGATCGAGCATCGACGATCTGAGCCGCGCCGCGGGCGTCGGCCCTGCGAAGGCGGCCCAGGTGCTCGCGGCCATGGAGCTCGGTCGACGGACGCTCTCGCACCGGCATGTCGAGCGGCCGCAGCTGCTGCACCCGAAGCACACGGTTGCGTATTTGATGCCGGCGTTCGGCGGGCGCGCGAGCGAGCAGTTCGGCGCCGTGCTGCTCGACACGAAGTACCGCGTGATTCGCACCGCCCTCGTGGCGACGGGCACGCTCAACACGACGATCGTGGAGCCGCGCGACGTCTATCGGGAAGCCGCGATGGGCGGCGCGTTCGCGGTGATCGTCTTCCATAATCATCCGTCGGGCGATCCCGCGCCGAGTCCAGACGATGTGGAGCTGACGAAGCGGCTGAAGGCGGCGGGTGAGCTGATGGGCATCGATCTCGTCGATCACGTCATCCTCGGCGACGGCCGGTACTTCAGCTTCAAGGAGATGGGGTGCTGGTAACGCTGTGAGCCGAGTCCTCTACTTCGATTGCTTCTCGGGTATTTCGGGCGACATGGTGCTTGGAGCGCTGCTCGATGCTGGGCTGCCCTTCGAGGGGCTGAAATCGGCCCTCGGCAGCCTCGCGCTCGACGGATGCGACGTCAGCACCCGGAGGGTCCTGCGAGCCGGCGTGTCGGCGACGAAGTTCGACGTTCACGAAAACGGCGAGAACGGCTCGCACCCGCACCGGCATCTCTCCGGCATCTTCAAGTTGATCGACCGCTCCGCGCTGTCGGCGGGAGGTCGCGATCGCGCGAAAGCCCTGTTTCAACGGCTGGCGGACGCGGAGGCGGCGATTCACGACATGCCCGTCGAGAAGGTGCACCTTCACGAAGTGGGTGCCGTCGACTCGATCATCGACATCGTCGGCGCGGTGTACGCGCTCGACTGGTTCGGCGTGGATCGCATCGTGTCGTCGCCGTTGAACGTCGGAGGCGGTACGGTGAAGTCGGCCCATGGAACGATCCCGGTGCCGGCTCCTGCCACGGTGAAACTGCTCGGCGACGCGCCGATCTACAGCGGCGAGGTGCAGAAAGAGCTGGTGACGCCGACCGGGGCGCTCATCGTGTCGTCGTACGCGTCGTCGTTCGGCCCGGTCCCGTCGATGAAGGTCGAGCAGGTGGGGTACGGCGCCGGCGACAACGACTTCCCGTCGACGCCAAACGTGCTTCGCGTGTTGGTCGGTGAAGCCGCCGAATCGGCTCGCCTGAAGGCGGACACTACCGATTCATCTGTCGTCGTCCTCGAATGCGAAATCGACGACATGAACCCACAGATTTTCGGCGTCGTCATGGACCGTCTGTACGCGGCCGGTGCCCTCGAGGTGTTTTACGTCCCCGTGCAGATGAAGAAAAACCGCCCGGGGACGCTCTTAACGGTTGTCGCACCGCCTGGATTGCGCGCGGCGCTCTCTGCGATCATCTTCAAGGAGACGACAACCATCGGCCTGCGTTATTCGGAGGTCGATCGAGAGTGCCTGGTTCGCGAGCATGCGAACGTCGAGACGGCGGTGGGAACGGTGCGGATGAAGCTCGCGTGGCGTGAGGGCAAGCTGGTGAACGCGGTCCCCGAGTTCGACGACTGCGCGAAGCTCGCCGCTGCGCACGACCTGCCCGTGAAGGAAGTCCAGGCGCTCGCCGTGAAGGCGTGGGGACAGAGGTCGTGAGCCGGTTCTATATCACCACGCCGATCTACTACATCAACGCCGAGCCTCATCTCGGGCACGCGTACACGACGATGATCGCCGACTGCGTCGCCCGGGCACACCGTCTGATGGGCGACCACGTGTTCTTCCTCACCGGAACGGACGAACACGGGCAAAAGGTGGAGCGCGCCGCGCAGAAAGCGGGCATGCCGACAAAGGCGTTCGCCGACCTGACATCCGAGCGGTTTCGCGAGCTCTCGCCGCTGCTGAACATCTCGAACGACGATTTCATTCGCACGACCGAGCCGAGGCACTTCCGCGCGGCGCAGGAGCTGTGGCGGCGCGTGAAGGAGCGCGGGTTCATCTACAAGGGCAAGTACGAAGGCTGGTACTGTACGGTCGACGAGGTGTTCGTTCCCGAAACGCAACTCGTGGACGGCCGTTGTCCGACCTGCGGCGGGAAGGTCGAGAAGATTTCTGAAGAAAGTTACTTCTTCAAGCTCTCCGCGTTTCAGGATCGTCTTCGCGAGTATTACGCGCACCATCCGGACTTCGTCACGCCGCCGAATCGCCGCAACGAGGTCGTCGCGTTCATCGATAGCGGCCTGCAGGATCTGAGCGTCAGCCGGACGTCGTTCAAATGGGGCGTTCCGGTGCCGGACGATCCGGCGCACGTGATGTATGTGTGGTTCGACGCGCTGACCAACTACATGACGGCCGTGGGCTACGCCGATCCAACCCCGGCCGGCGTCGAGATGTTCGAGCAGCACTGGCCGGCGGACATTCACTTGATCGGCAAAGAGATCGTCCGGCAGCACGGGATCTATTGGCCGGCGTTTCTGATGGCTGCGGAGCTGCCTATCCCGAAAAAGCTCGTGAGCCACGGCTGGTGGATGATGGAAGGCGCCAAGATGTCGAAGTCGCTTGGCAACGTCGTCCGTCCGAAGGACTACGTCGACAGGTTCGGCGTCGACGCGTTTCGCTACTTTGTGATGCGCGAGATGGTCTTTGGCCAGGACGCCGATTTCACGGACGAGTCGTTTCTCGCGCGTTACAACGCGGACCTCGCCAACGATCTCGGCAATCTCGTCAGCCGGGCGACGACGATGATCCACCGCTACTGCGGCGGGGTAGTGCCGAAGCCGGGACAGGCCGGCGAGCGCGAAATCGACGTTCAGCAGCAGTTGCTCAAGCTGATTCCGAGCGTGAAGGCGCACGTCGCCAAGTTCGAGCTGAGCTTCGCACTGAAGGAAATCTGGGAGGCCATCGGCGCCGCGAACCGGTACATCGTGGCGAACGAGCCGTGGAAAATCGCGAAGGATGCCGCGCGGAAGGAACAGCTCCAGACGACGCTTTATCTGATCGCGGACTGCCTGCGCGTCATCGGAGAACTGCTTCGTCCGTTCATTCCGGCAAGCGCGGAACGCGCGCTTGGGATGATCGGCGTGAGGCCGACCGCGCAGTCGTGGCAGGATCTGACTCTGGACCAGCTGGAACCAGGCACGCGCCTCGGCGAAACGGCGCCGCTGTTCCCGCGCATCGAACAGACCGTGGAGGAGTTGAGAAGGATGGCCGACGAACAGCCCACCACCGCCGCACCGGCGGCTCCAGCCGCGCCGCCGGAACCGGCGCGGATTTCGATTGACGACTTCATGAAGGTCGAGCTTCGCGTCGCGAAAGTGCTGGCGGCGGAACGCGTCCCGAAGTCGAACAAGCTCATCAAGCTGCAGGTCGACGTCGGCAGCGAGCAGCGCCAGCTTGTGGCCGGCATCGCGGAAGCGTACGAGCCCGAAGCGCTCGTAGGCCGCACGGTCGTGATCGTGTTCAACCTCAAACCGGCGAAGCTGATGGGAGTCGAGTCGAACGGCATGGTGCTCGCCGCAAGCCCCGACGGCGGCAAGCCGATGCTCGTCGGCTTCGAGGCGCCGCCGGATCCAGGAACGCGGGTTCGGTAGATGAAGCTGCGCGCCGCGATCACGGCCGTCGTCGTCGCGCTCGCGGTCAGCGCGCGGCTGGCCGGCGCCGGCGACGCGGCTGAAGCGGCGACCGCGCGCAAGTTCGCCGCGCTTCGCACTCAGCCGCTCGCGCTCGAGGCGTTCCTGCGCGACATGCCGAAAGGCGGCGATCTTCACAACCACCTGTCGGGCTCGATTTACGCCGAGAGCTATCTCCGCTGGGCGGCCGAGGACCAGTTGTGTCTCCTGGTCGAGACGTTCACGATCGTCGCGCCGCCCTGCGATGCGGCCGGCAGGCCCGCTGTGAGCGCGGTCCTCCAGAACTCCGCGCTCTACAACGACGCCATCGACGCGATGTCCATGCGTAGTTGGCCCGCCGGTGTGAACGGCCACCATCATTTCTTTCAGGCGTTTGCGAAGTTCGGCCTGACCTCCGCCAACCACGTCGGCGACATGCTCGCGGAAGTGACGGCGCACGCGGCGGCGGAGCACGTCAGCTATCTGGAGCTGATGGTGACGCCGGACGGCGGCGTCGCGTCGCGCCTCGGCCGGGAGGCCGGTTGGCCGGCGGAAGGCGGGACGCCGGCGGCGATGACGCAGCTGCGCACGAAGCTCCTCGCGTCAGGCTGGGGCGACGTGCTGACGCAGACGAAGCAGCGGCTCGATGGTTTCGAGGCGCGTCGCCGCGAGGTGCTGAAGTGCGGCACGAGCGGCGCCGACGCCGGGTGTCTCGTGACCGTGCGTTATATCGCGCAAGTCGGGCGAGCTGGCCCGCGTGAAGAGGTGTTCGCGCAAATTCTGGCCGGCTTCGAAATCGCGAGCAGCGAGCCGCGCGTCGTCGCGCTGAACCTCGTGCAGCCAGAGGACGATCCGACGGCGCTCCGCGACTTTTCGCTGCAAATGAGCATGATCGCGTTTCTGCGTTCGTTCTATCCGAACGCGCACATCACTCTGCACGCGGGCGAGCTGGCGGATGGCCTCGTGCCGCCCGAGGCGTTGCGCTTCCACATCCGCGAATCGGTGAGGACGGGACACGCGTCCCGCATCGGCCACGGCGCCGCGGCGATGCAAGAGGACGATCCCTTCGGGCTGATGCGCGAGCTCGCGGCCAAGAAAGTCCTCGTCGAGATCGCGCTCTCGAGCAACGACATGATTCTCGGCGTCAAGGGCGCGCGTCATCCGTTGCGGACGTATCTGCAGTACGGCGTGCCCGTGGCACTCGTCACCGACGACTACGGCGTTGCCCGTTCGAGCCACACGCTCGAGTGGCTGAAAGCGGTCCAGGAGCAAGGACTCGACTACTTGACCATCAAGCGCATGGTCAGGAATTCGATCGAGTACTCGTTTGCCGACGCGCAAACCAAAGTCCGGCTCAAACAGAGCCTAGAGAACGCCTTCCACCAGTTCGAGCAGCAAGAGACCGCTGGGGCGCCCAAGCGGTGATCGACAGCCACTGTCACCTCGCCGACGAGGTGTTTGCCGCCGATCTCGAGGCTGTCGTCGCGCGCGCGCGCGGCGCGGGACTCGAGCGCGCGCTGACGATCCTCGCCGCGGGCGACGAGAAGGAAGAAGCGCAGGCCGCACGGCTTCTTTCGTTGTGGCCGGACGTGCGTCTCGGTATCGGCGTGCATCCGCACGCGGCCAACGCGTTCGCCGAGGCGCCCGACGACGCGGCCGTCCGCGTGCGGCAGCAAATTACGCGAACGCCCGCAACGCGAGCCGTGGGCGAAATCGGCCTCGACTATCACTACGACTTCGCGCCCCCTGCCGTCCAGCAGCAGGTATTCCGCGCGCAGGTGTCCCTTGCGTGCGAGCTCGACCTGCCGGTGGTGATCCACACGCGTGAAGCAGACGACGACACGATACGAATTCTGTCGGAGACGCCCGGCGGTCATCGGCTCCGCGGCGTGCTGCATTGCTTCACTGGCGGCCCCGCGCTCGCGCACGCGGGGCTCGAGCTCGGGTTCTACATCTCGCTGTCCGGCATCGTGACGTTTCCGAAAGCCGGGGAACTGCGCGAGACGGCGCGCGCCGTCCCGCTCGATCGCGTCTTAATCGAAACCGACAGTCCATTTCTGGCGCCCGTGCCGTATCGCGGCAAGCGCAACGAGCCGGCGTACGTCGAGCGCGTCGCGGAGACGCTGGCCCAGATGCACGGACTGTCCGCCGACGACGTGCGGCGCCGGACGGCCGCGAACTTCCACGCCCTCTTCCGGCCGTGATAAAGTTTCGGGGCGGTATGCTCGCACTCGCGCAGATTTTCGAGCCGATTCGCGAAGACCTCGAAAAGGTCGATCGCGAGTTCGGGCGGCACGTTGAGTCGCAGGTCGCTCTGATCCCGACGATCGGCAAGTACATCCAGACGAGCGGCGGCAAGCGCGTGCGTCCGGCGGTGCTGCTGATGGCAGCGCGTATCTCCGGCTACACGGGCGATCACGCGGCGCTCTACGCCGCCGTCGTCGAGTTCATCCACACGGCGACGCTCGTCCACGACGACATCATCGACGACTCGGATCTGCGGCGCGGACGGCTGGCGGTCCACTCGCGGTGGGGCAACGACATCACCGTGCTCCTCGGCGACTACCTGTACATCAAGTCGATGTCGATGGCGTTGACGTATGACACGCTCGACGTCGTGCGGCTGCTGTGCGACGTCACGCTGAAAATGATTGAAGGCGAGCTCTATCAGCTGACGAAGAATGGCGACGCGGATATCACCGAAGACGAGCACTTCGACATCATCCGGCGGAAGACGGCGTACTTGTTCGGCGGCAGCGCCGAAATCGGCGGCCTGCTCGGCAAGGTGACCGCGGAGAGGCAGCAGGCGCTGCGCGAGTACGGCTTCAACCTCGGCATCGCCTTCCAGATTGTCGACGACCTCCTCGACTTCACTGGCGACGCGGAGGCGGTGGGGAAGCCGATCGGCAGCGATCTGCGCGAGGGCAAAGTGACGCTGCCCTTGATTCACATGCTGCGACACGCCAACGACGGTCGCCCCGGCGAAATCGTCCGCAATGTGATCACGTCGCGCAGCGTGTCGGCGGAGGACTGGCAGGAGCTGCTTGCCTATCTGAAGCAGCACGCGTCGATCGACTACGCGTGCCGGCGCGCGGAAGAGTTCGCCGAACGTGCCAAGGCTCCGCTCTACGCGTTCCCCGCGAGCTCGGAGCGAGACGCCCTGCTCGCGCTGCCGGACTACGTGCTGTCTCGCGACCGGTGACATACGTCGGTAGTGTCCGGCTTTAGCCCGACCAGAATTCTGTCCGCCTGAAGGCGGACGCTAGCGCCGTTGCGCATGCAACCCCTCGAACGCATCCTCGAACTCCGACGACTCATTCGCCACCACGAAGAGCAGTACTACATCCACGACGCGCCGGAGGTGTCCGACGAGGAGTTCGACACGCTGCTCCACGAGCTGGAACATCTCGAAGCGGATAACCCCGACCTCGTCACCGCCGACTCGCCGACGCAGCGCGTGGGGGGGCGGCTCCTCGAAGGCTTTGCCTCGGTCGAGCACAAGGTGCCGATGTTGAGTCTCGACAACGCGTACAGCGAGGAGGAACTGCGCGCCTTCGATGAGCGCGTCCGCAGAGGCGCCGGCCTTGGCGACGTGAAGATCCCCTACGTTGCGGAGATGAAGATCGACGGGCTGAGCATCGCCCTCACCTACAACAACGGCCGCCTCATGCGAGGCGCCACGCGCGGGGACGGCACGCGCGGCGAGGAGGTCACGCACAACGTGCGAACGATTCGCGCGATCCCGCTGTCGCTCAAGAACGGCCCGAAGGGCAGCATCGAGATCCGCGGCGAAGTGTACTTGTCGCGCGCGGCGTTCGAGCGCATGAACAAGGAGCGCGAGGCGGCGGAGGAGCCGCTGTTCGCCAACCCGCGAAACGCGGCGGCCGGGACGATGCGCAACCTCGAGCCGAGTCTCGTCGCGAAGCGCGGGCTCAGTGCCTTTACGTATCAGGTGGTGACCGACGCCGGCGATGAAAACGTCCTGCCGACACACAGCGAGACGCTGAAGGCCATGCGTGAGTGGGGGCTGCCGGTCGAATCGCATTGGAAGAAGTGCGACGGTGTGGACGAGCTCGCCGCGTTCTGTGCCGAATGGGCCGAAAGGCGCCGGACGCTAAGCTTCGACACCGACGGCGTCGTCATCAAGGTCGACGATCTCGCGTTGCGCGCGAAGCTGGGCGCGACGGCGAAGTTTCCGCGGTGGGCGACGGCGTTCAAGTTCCCGGCGCAGCAGGCGCACACGAAGCTGCGGAAGATCGCCGTCAACGTCGGCCGGACCGGAGCGGTGACGCCGTTCGCGCTGCTCGAGCCGGTGTTTCTCGCCGGATCGACAATCTCGATGGCGACGCTGCACAACGCGGAAGACGTCGCACGCAAGGACTTGCGCGACGGCGATACCGTCATCATCGAGAAGGGCGGGGACGTCATCCCGAAGGTCGTGGCGCCCGTTGTAAGTCTCCGGCCGCCGGACGCGACGCCATTCGTGATGCCCACGCACTGTCCGGTGTGCGACAGCGCGCTGCATCGCGACGAAGAGGAAGTGGTCTGGCGTTGTGAGAACACGTCATGCCCGGCGCGCCTGCGGCGCAGCCTCGAGCATTTCGCGTCGCGCGGCGCGATGAACATCGAAGGCCTCGGCGAGTCGCTGGTCGATCAACTGCTCGAACAGGGCCTCGTGAAGGACTTCGCGGATCTCTACCACCTGTCCGCGGAGCAGCTCGAAGAGCTCGTGGTGACGCCGCGCGATCCGAAATCGGAGCGCGCCGTCGCGCGGAAGTTGGGGAAGGTGGGGCGCAACGTGTACGCGCAGATTCAGGCGAGCAAGGAGAACGACCTCTCTCGCTTGATCTATGGGCTTGGCATTCGCCACGTCGGCGAGAAGGCCGCCACGACGCTGGCGAGGTACTTTCGAACGATGACCAGGCTGATGGATGCCTCGGTCGAGAGCCTGCAGGAGACGCCTGAGATCGGGCCGGTGCTTGCCGCGTCGGTCCGCAGCTTTGCGGATGAGCCAAGGAATCAAGCGCTCGTAAAGAAGCTGGGCGAGGCCGGCGTCAACATGGCCAGCCGGGCCCCGGAGCCGACGGTAGAACCCGTCGGCAAATTGGCGGGGAAGACGGTCGTGTTGACCGGCACGCTGAAGTTCCTGACGCGCGAGGCCGCGACTGAGGCGCTCGAGCGGCTTGGCGCGCGCGTCTCGGGATCGGTCAGCAAAAAGACCAGTTTCGTTGTCGTCGGTGAAGACGCCGGCAGCAAGCTCGCCAAAGCCGCTAAACTTGGGATCGAAACGCTCGATGAAGACGCCTTGCGCGCTCTTATAATGGATGAGTAGATGTCGCTGACGTCTTCACGGCGATTCACTTATGTGTCGGTCGCGCTCGCGGCGGCCGTCGCGTTTCTTGTCGGCACCATCTTCGCCGGCGGCGTCACGCGATCGCTCGTGACCGCCGGACGCGGCGACAGAGATCCGCGCCGCGCAGCCGGACGTCAGGCGGTGCCGGCCGGTCCGTTGGTGAACTTCGCGGACGTCGTCGCTCGGGTCAATCCGGCGGTGGTGAACATCGACGCCACGAGCAAGTCGCGCGGCCGCCGCGGCCACGGACACTCGAACGGCCCTGGGGACAACGACGAGGACGGCGATTTGTTCGACGCGCCGTTCGACTCGGTGCAGCCGAAGCGCGACGGCGATCCCGCGCGCCGCGGCGAGGGCACGGGATTCATCATCGACGCCGACGGCAGCATCCTCACGAACCATCACGTGATCGATCGTGCGGAGCGCATCACGGTGAAGCTCTCGGACGGACGCAGTCTCAAAGCGCGCGTCATCGGCAGCGACCCGGACACCGACATCGCGCTGATCAAGATCGACGGCCAATCCGGGTTGCCAGTGGCGCCGCTCGGCGACTCGTCGACGCTTCGCGCCGGCGAGTGGGTTGTCGCGATTGGCAATCCGCTCGGTTACGAACACTCCGTCACCGTGGGCGTCATCAGTTATCTGGGGCGGAAGCTGTTCGACGCGAGCCTCGACAACTACATCCAGACCGACGCGGCCATCAACTTCGGCAATAGCGGCGGCCCCCTCATCAACAGCCGGGGCGAAGTCATCGGCATCAATGCCGCCATCAGTTCGCGGGCGAGCAGCATCGGGTTCGCGGTGCCCATCAACGGCGCGACCGCGATTCTTCCGCAGCTGCGTGCGCGCGGCCGGGTGAGTCGCGGCTACATCGGCGTCGGATTGCGCGACATCGATCCCGATCTTCAGCAGTCGCTTCACTTGGCGATCGCGCGCGGGGCGCTCGTGCAGGACGTCAGCGACGATTCTCCTGGTGCTCGCGCGGGTTTGAAGCCCTACGACACGATCGTCTCCATCGACGAACGCGAGATTCGCAACGACGACGAGCTGATTCGCGAGATCGCGGCGAAGTCGCCCGGTACTGCGGCAAAGCTGCGGGTCGTGCGCGACGGACGTCAGGAAACCGTCACGGTCAAGCTGGCGGAGCGTCCCGCGAGGGAAACCGGCGACTCACGCAAGAGCGAGGGGCCCACTGCTCCCGCCAACCGCAAGGTCGACGACGATCCGCTCGGCATCAGCGTGAAGGATCTCGATACGCCGACGGCGGTGCGCCTCGAAATTCCGAAGGCGTTTCGCGGCGTGCTCGTCACGAAAGTGGAGCCGCTCGGGCCGTCATTCGACGCGGGCGTCGAAAAGAACACGCTGATCATGGAAGTGAACCGTAAGCGCGTCGACTCTGCCAGCGACTATCGGAAGATCGCGAAAGGCTTGCAGCCTGGCGACATCCTCGCGCTGTATCTGTATTACCCCGACCTCGACCAGCGGCGCCTGGTCACGGTGCGCGTCGATCGTTAGATCGTCGATCGACAGAGATCATCATCACGGAATGCCCAAGCCGAGAATTCTTGTCATAGACGACGACGCGGGGATCCGCGAGTCGCTGAGGATGACGCTCGAGTACGACGGGTACGAGGTGCTCGGCGCGGCCACCGGGCAGGAAGGGCTTGCCCTCGTCGAGCGCGACACGCCCGATCTCGTGCTCCTCGACGTCAAGATGCCGGGGATGGACGGGCTCGACGTGCTCACGCGGCTGCGCGCGATGAACGACACGCTGCCCGTCGTGATGATTTCGGCGCACGGCACCGCCAGTACCGGCTTCGAGGCGAAGGAGCGCGGCGCGTTCGATTTTCTCGAGAAGCCCTTCGAAAGCACGGAGCGAGTGCGTGTCACCATCCAGAACGCGCTCGAGCACGCGAAGCTGCGCGACGAAAACCGCAGCCTGAAGAAGGCGGTCGAAGTCCGGCACCAGATGATCGGCGAGAGCAGCTCGCTGAAGCATGTGATGGCCGCGATTGGGCGCGCGGCTCCGACGAACGCGACCGTCCTGATCACCGGCGAAAGCGGCGTCGGCAAGGAGCTCGTCGCGCGGACCATCCATCGCAACAGCCTGCGCGCTCGCGAGCGGTTCGTGCAGGTCAACTGCGCGGCGATTCCCGAGGAGCTGATCGAAAGCGAGTTGTTCGGGCACGAAAAAGGCTCGTTCACCGGCGCCACCGAAAAGCAGATCGGAAAGTTCGAGCAGGCCGACCGCGGCACCATCTTCCTCGACGAAGTGGGCGACATGTCGCCGAAGACGCAGGCCAAAGTGCTGCGGGTGCTGCAGGAAGGCGAAGTCGAGCGCATCGGATCGGCACGGACGATCAAGGTCGACGTCCGCGTCATCGCCGCGACGAACAAGAATCTGGAAGAGGAGATCGAGAAGGGGCACTTCCGCGAGGATCTGTACTTCCGCCTCGCGGTGATTCCGATCTACGTCCCGCCGCTGCGCGAACGGCCCGAGGACGTTCCGCCTCTCGTGAAGCACTTCATGGAACAGATCAGCCGCGACAGCAACGTCCGTCCGAAGCGGCCCGTCCCTGCCGCCATGGACGCGCTGCAGCGGTACCGTTGGAAGGGCAACATCCGCGAATTGCGGAACACCGTGGAGCGCCTGATCATCATGACGGCCGGCGACACGATCGAGGTGAGCGATTTGCCCGAGTCCGTGAAATCGCCTGGTGGCGGTGTTGCGCACGTGAGCGCCGGCGGACCTGCGTCGCCGAAGCCCGACGGAGATGCTTCGCTGGATCGCCCGAAGGCGGGCGAGACGAAGGCGGGGACGTTGCGCGAGTTCAAGGACAACGCCGAGCGCGCGTTCCTCGTCGGCAAGTTGCGCGAGAACGGGTGGAACATCTCGAAGACCGCCGAGGCCATCGACACACCTCGCAGCAATCTGTACAAGAAACTAGAGCAGTACCAGATCTCGCAAGAGACCGATGGCTAGTACAATGTCCGGGATCGCAGCGAGCCAGACGGTCACGTAGTCGCTTTCGGGCGATTCCGAGGAAAGTCCGAACTCCGCAGGGCAGTGCGCCGGGTAACGCCCGGTCGGGGCAACCCGAAGGAAAGTGGCACAGAAAATATACCGCCGTTCGACTCGCCCCTTCGGGGCTCGTCTTCGAAGGCGGGATCGGCAAGACGGGCGGGATAGGCTGGATGGTAAAAGCAAATTCTGATTTTGCCCGCCTGCCTTTCCCGCCAATCCAGCCCGTCCTACCCTCGTGCGGCGAACCCCGAAGGGGTGGGCCGAGCGGTAAGGGTGAAAAGGTGCGGTAAGAGCGCACCGCGCGGGTGGCAACACACGCGGCAGGCAAAACCCCGCACGGAGCAAGACCAAATAGGGAAGCAGGACGGCCCGTCCAATGCTTCCGGGTCGGT